>WNFV01000731.1_pt1 | contig 45117 bp, 43 predicted proteins | sample 5400101 | NCBI WGS metagenome assembly WNFV01 (sample SAMN13153361, study PRJNA577476) | soil metagenome | isolation source: 115 cm soil or saprolite under grassland replicate 1 | place: USA:California | collected 2016-06-15 | reverse complement strand
GGCTCGGCGTGCAGCACCTCCCACAACGCCTGATAGCGGGAGGCGACGCTGGCCGCCTCGTCCATGAGCGCGTCGTAGACCTCGGGTGGCTGGTCCAGCCGGATCGCGAGCTCCATCAGCCCACCCGCGACGTTCTCGACAAGGATGTCGATGTCGTGCTGGCGCTGCCCGTCGCTGAGCTTGGGATGGATCTCGCTGGTCTCCGCGTCGACCAGCCACGCCTGTAACACCTGACCGTCCCGGGAGAACAGCGTGTTCGCCAGCGAGCAGTCGCCCCAGAACACCCCGTTGCGATGCAGGTCCACCAGGAGGCTCGCCATCGCGTCGAGCAGGCGTTCCCGGTGCGCCCGCAGGTTGGGCGGGATGCGCATGAGCAGGCGCCGGTACTGCCAGGACCGTTCCAGGTAGCGGGTGACGAGGATCGCGGTGTCCTCGAAGGGTTGGATGACGAGCCCCGCGGTCCGCACGGCAGGTAACGACCTGTTCTCCAGCTCGCGCAGGACGGCGTACTCCTTGGCCGCGATCCGCCGTGGGAGCTGCTTGAGCGCCCACAACCGGCCGTCGGTTTCGACGAACCGGACGAGGTGCCGGCTCGGGCCGACCGGGATGTCGCGCAGCGGCACCTCGGTGGCGTCCCATTCCGCCAGCGGCTCCAGCCAGGGCAGCGCGAGCAGCCCGGGCGAGGTGACCCGCAGCCTCAGGTCGAGGCGTGTACCCTCCGGCGCCACGTCGTCCCTCTGTCCGTCACTGTCGTCACCGAACCCCGCATCACACCGGAGATTACCCATCGCTGGGCGATGATGTAGACGACCGTCAGGGCAATCGAAGTCAAGCAGCGGCGTCGCCGGCGACCAGTCGATCGCGAACGAGCCGCACCGGAATCGGGTCCAGGATCTCGCCGTAGAAGACCCCGTCCTCGGTGTGCCGGAAACCCAGCAGGTACCAGCCACCATCGCGATCGGCGACCAGGCGCGCACCGTACAGCGAAGGATGCGCGAATGGGTGTGCCGCCGCCGCATCCCAGCCGTCGGCGACCGTCCAGCCGTCCGCGACCGAGCCGCCGAGCACGGTCCAGGTGCCCGCGTGCGGAGCCCGGTGCGGCCGAGCCGTCTCGCCCGGCAGGCAGGAGAAGACGAGCAGCGCACGGCCGTCCACGATCTGTACCTGCGGGACCTCGAGGTGATGGAAGCCGGCCGGCGCGGTGAGCGGCGGCTGGATCTCCCAGCGCAGCAGGTCGTACGTCCGGGCGTGCCCGACCACGCCGCGGCCACCGGACGGTCCTTCCGCCGCGCGGGCCGTAATGAGCATGTGCCAGCCGTCACCGTGGGGGTCACGGAACACGAACGGGTCCCGCCACGCATCGCTGTACCACGGCCGCGCATCCAGGCACTCGTACCACCGGAGATCTGCTTCCAGCAACGGCCCGGTGCCCGTACGCCGCCAGGCGACGAGGTCATCGGAGACGGCCACGCCGATGCGCTGGGCCGACGCGCCGGCGGCCCGGCCCACGCCGGTGTAGAACAGGTACCACCGCTGTTGCGGACCCAGAACCACCGAGCCGGTCCACACCGCCTGGTCGTCCCAGGCGGGAGGATCCGCGTGTACGAGCGCGTCCGGCAGCAGCTCCCACGACCGCAGGTCTGTCGACACCGCGTGGCCGATGCCGGCGCGCAGATGCCGGCGTTCCGGTTCCAGCACGGCACGCGAGGCGCGCAGGAAGAACAGGTGGTACCGGTCGCCGTCGACCGCGAGCCAGCTGTCCCACACCCAGTGGTCGGCGAGCCTGAGCACAACGGCCTCGACCGCTAGTCCGCCGGCACCGGGGCCGGCCCGACCGACCCGCGCCGCACCAGATGGCACGGCACGAGCCGGGTTCCACGCTCCACGGCCCTGCCGTTGACCAGGTCGACCAGCGCGGTCGCCGCGCGCTCACCCATCGCGTAGTGGGGCAGCGCCACCGTCGTCAGCGGCGGTTCGGCGTACTCCGCGACGAACCCCTGGTCGTCGAAGCCCACGACGGACATGTCCCGCGGGACCAGGAGACCGCGCCGGCGCAGGGCTCGGCAGGCGCCGATGGCCATCCGGTCGTTGAAGCAGAACAGTCCGGTGAACGCTGAGCGGTCGTAAAGCTCCAGCGCCGCGGCGGTGCCGGCTTCCAGCGTTGGCTGGGCGTCAACAACCAGCCTGCGGTCCAACCGGATCCCGTACGCGCGTAGCGCATCGCGGTACCCCTCCAACCGTAGCGCTGCGGCTGGTGGCGTGCGGGCGTCGTTGAGGAAGCCGATCCGCCGGTGCCCGTGCGCCAACAGCTCGGTCACCGCCGCATAGGCGCCACCCCGGTCGTCGGGCACCACGGCCGGAGGACCCGCCCGCCTGGTGCGCGCGTTGAGCAGTACCGTGTGGCCCCGTAAGCCGTCCGGCAGGTCCACCACCTGGTGGTACATCCGGGCGTAGATGAAGCCGTCCACCTGTTGCCGGGCCAGGAGCGTCATCCCGGCGCGCTCCACAGCGGCGTCACCGCCGGTGTTGAACAGGAACAGCAGCAAGCCGTTACGCCCGGCCACATGTTGCACCGCCTCGATCATGTGGACGGCGTACGGCGTGGTGGTAATTGTGTCGCCGATGAGCACGATCGTGTCGCTGCGGCGACGCCGTAGACCACGGGCGAGCGAGTTGGGCGCGTACTCCAGCTCGGCCGCCGCGGCCCGGACCCGTGCCGCGGTGCCCTCCGAGATGCGGGTGTCGGCGACCTCGTTCAGCACCAGGGACACGGTGGCCGGCGACACCGCGGCGAGCCGGGCGACGTCCCTGATGGTCGGCGTCTTCCGAACCACGGCTCCAAACCGTCGCTCCAAACCCTGGCTCCAGGCGCTAAAAGGATTCAGTAAACCACAATGGGCCGTGCTGGCCCGCGCTGTCAAGCCGGCGCGCCACCAGCCGAGGGTTGGCGTTGCCGCCATGCCCGCGCCAGAGTCGACTGGTCAGGACGCGGGCGCCTGCCGCCCGCTGTACACCGAGCAAGGAGTGACATGGCCGACGAGCGTCGCACCGCGGCTCACGAGATGTTCGAGGCCGACCTCGCCTCGCGTGCGTTAGGCATCGAGCTGCTGTCGGCCGGTGGTGGCCGCGCGGTGGTTCGGATGCGCGTGACGGTGTCGATGGTCAACGGCCACGCCATCGCGCACGGCGGGTACGTGTTCCTGCTCGCGGACACCGCCTTTGCCTGCGCCTGCAACAGCCACGGACCGGTCACCGTGGCGGCGGCCGCGGACATCGTCTTCGTGCGGCCGGTCCGCGAGGGCGACCTGCTGCTCGCGCGTGCCGAAGAGCGCACGCGGTACGGGCGCGGCGGCGTCTACGACGTCACCGTCATGCGCGGAGACGAGGTCGTCGCCGAGTTCCGCGGCCACAGCCGGACGATCGGGCGCCAGGACGCTTAAGTTGGCCGGCCGGCTCGTCAGACCCAGTACGTGTCGTGGCGGATGAAGAACTCAGCCTTCTCCTCGTCGCTGAGCTGGCCGAGCCCGGAGAGGCCCTCGAAGTACGCCTCGCGTGGCGCGCCGGGGGCAAAGAGGATCAGCATCGACGCCGGCTCGCCGGACTCGTTGCGGAACGCGTGCAACCCACCCTCCGGTACGAACAGGAAGTCGCCGGCAGTCGCGTCGATCCAGCGCGCCCCATCGAACAGGCGGACCGCGCCCGAGAGGACGAAGAACGACTCGGAGATCGTCCGGTGGAAGTGCGGATCCGGACCGCTCGGCGGCCCGGCCATGTCCCACCGATACAGGCCGAACTGTCCGTTGGCGGACGTTCCCGTGGCGAGGTAGCTCGCGGTACCGGAGCGCATGGTGAGCTCGGGTTCCTGGCTAGCCGGCCGCCACACGGCGCTGATCTCGCCGCTGTCGCCGAGGTATCGCGCATCGGGGTACGACATCCGCCAACCTCCAGTCACATCCTGATCCGCTCGCCGGCCGGGTCATACATCGGCCGCAGCGACACCACCGCCGGGTAGGTCGAGCCGGCGATCTCCACGGTCCACTCGCCGCCGTCGAGGTACGCCTGGTCGATCGGCTGACCGGCGTCCACCAGACCGGCGTCCACCATGGACAGTCCAACCGCGCCGCCGAGCGAGAACCCGTACGACGCCGCCCGGATGTACCCGACCGGTACGCCGTTGCGGCGCACCACCTCGGCGTGGAACATCAGCGGCTCGGGATCGGTGACGAGCACCTGCAGCAGCCGCCGGGTCAGCGGCCCGGCCGCCTTGCGCGCCGCCACCGCGTCCTGCCCGATGAAGCCGCCCGGCTTGTCCAGCGCGACCGCGAACCCGAGGCCGGCTTCCAGCACCGAGTCGGTGTTGTCGATGTCATGGCCGTAGTCGCGGTACCCCTTCTCCATCCGCAGGCTCGACAGCGCCTTGAGCCCCGCGTGGCGCAGCCCCACCGCCTCGCCCGCTGACACCAGCCGGTCGTAGACGTGCACCGCCTGCTCGGCCGGGATGTACAGCTCGTACCCGAGCTCGCCGAGATAGGTGATGCGGATGCACAGCACGCGGGCGAACCCGAGGTCGATCTCGCGGGCGGCGCGGAACGGGAACGCCGCGTTGGACATGTCCTGCGTGGTCACCGAGGCGAGCAGCTCGCGCGAGCGCGGCCCCTGGATGTTGATTTGTGCGTACGCGCCGGTGACGTCGGTGACGAACGCGTGGGCATCACCGAGGTGCCGGCGCAGCCAGGTCTCGGCGTGCCGGTGCGTGCTGTCCGAGGCGACCACCCAGAACCGGTCGTCGTCGAGCTTGGTCACGGTGAGGTCCGCCTCGATCGTGCCGCCGTCGTTGAGCCATTGGGTGTACGTGATGACGCCCGCCTCGCCGTTGACCCGGTTGGCCGAGATCCGGTCCAGCGCCCGTCCGGCGTCACGCCCCTGGACAAGGAACTTCGACATGAACGACATGTCCATGAGGATCACGCCCTCGCGGGCCGCCCGGTGCTCGGCTTCCCAGTGGGGGAACCAGCTCTGCCGGCCCCAGGACAGGGCTTCGACGACCGGCCGCACGCCCTCCGGCGCGTACCAGTCCGGGCTCTCCCAACCGGACACGTCCTTGAAGTACGCGCCCCGTTCGACCAGCCGGAGATGCAGCGGGGAGAACTTGGCGCCGCGGGCCGTGCGCATCGCCCGGCCCGGGTAGTGGCACTGGTAGACCATGCCGAGCGCCTCGACGGTACGGGTCGCCCGGTACTCCGGGTTGCTCTGGTACCCGTGCAGCCGGTCGATGTTGAACCCGGTCACGTCGATGTCGGGCCGCCCGTCCAGGATCCAGCGGGCGAGCGCCTGCCCGATCCCGCCGCCGGTCAGGATGCCGATCGAGTTCAACCCGGCCGCCACGAAGTAGTTGCGAAGCTCGGGTGCCTCGCCGACCACCGGCTGCAGGTCGGGCGTGAAGCTCTCCGGGCCGCAGAAGTAGGTGCGTACACCGGTGTCCAGCGTGACCGGGACGCGCTGCATCGCCTTTTCCAGGTACGACGCGGTGCGGTTCCAGTCCGGTGGCAGCTCGCCGAAGGAGAAGTCCTCCGGTACTCCCTCGACCCGCCACGGCGCGCACCGGCTCGAACAGGCCGAGCATGAGCCCGCCGCCCTCTTCCCGGAAGTAGCCGTAGGACGCGGGATCTTCGAGTATGGGCAACGAGCCGTCGACCCCGTCGATGGGCTGCGTGATGAGGTAGTAGTGCTCGGCCGCCTGCAGCGGGATGGTCACCCCGGCGGTGGCCCCGAGCTGGCGCGCCCACATGCCGGCGCAGTTGACGACGTACTCCGCTTCGATGTCACCGTACGGCGTGCGGACTCCGCGCACCGCGCCGCGGCCGACCGGGAACCCGGTGACCGGGACCCCCTCGATGATCCGGACGCCGCGCATGCGCGCGCCACGCGCCAGTGACATGGTGACGTCGACCGGGTTGGCCCGCCCGTCGTCGGGGACGTAGAAGCCGGCGAGCACGTCGTCGACGCGCGCCAGCGGGAACAGCTCCTTCGCCTCGCCCGGCGATATCTCGTGCACCTCGACGCCGCAGAACCGGTTGAACGCCGCCACCCGGCGGTACTCCTCAAGCCGCCCGTGGTCGGTGGCGAGCTCGATGAACCCTACCCGCTTCAGGCCGGTGGACAGGCCGGTCTCCGCTTCGAGCCGGGCGTAGAGGTCGCGGGTGTACATCCGCATCCGCGTCGACGTCTCGGACGTGGAGCCGAACGTGACGATCAACCCGGCCGCGTGCCACGTCGTACCCGACGTCAGCCGGTCCCGTTCGAGCAGCACCACGTCGGCGCATCCCTGGTGGGCCAGGTGGTACGCGACCGAGGTGCCGATGACCCCGGCACCGACCACCACGACGCGGGCGCGCTGCGGAAGGTCCATGGCCGCAGACTAGCCGCTCGCTCAACCCGCTCGCCTACAGCGCGCATCACGGCGTGACGCGAGGGTCGAATGTGGACGCTTTGGCGAGCCGTTCGAACAGCTGGCGTTCGGTGGGGGAGAGCGAGGGTGGCATGACGATGCTGACTTCGGCGTAGAGGTCGCCCGGTGGCCCGGCCGGGTGGGGCAGGCCGCGTCCAGGCAGCCGCATCCGCCGGCCGCTGGACGATCCTGGCGGCAGCTCGACCTCCACCACACCGGCCGGCGTCGGTACCGGTACCCGCGCGCCCAGCGCCGCCTCCCACGGGGTGACCGGAAGGTCGATGGTGACGTCGCGCCCGTCGACCCGGTACCGCGGATGCGGCGCCAGCCGGACCACCAGGTACAGGTCGCCGCGCCGGCCGCCGGCGGTGCCCGCGCCGCCCCGGCCCGCCAGCCGGACCCGCTGGCCGTCGACCGCACCGGGCTCGATGCTCACCTCGAAGGTGTTCGCGACGGTTCCGGTGGTCAGCGTCACCGTGCCGCGCCAGCCGATGTACGCGTCCTCCACGCTGATCTCGATGTCGGCTTCGAGATCGGCGCCCCGGGTGGGCGCGTACCGGAACCCGGCGCTCCAGCGGCCGAACGCCGCATCGAACAGGTCCTCGATGTCCATGTCTCCGCCACGGGAACGGCCGGTGTTGACGCGGACCCGTTGCCCGCGCATCGGGCCGTCGGACCGGTCGTAACGGTCGCGGCGCCCCGGGTCGGAGAGCACTTCGTAGGCGGCGGTCAGCTCCTTGAACCGTTCCGCGGCGGCCGGGTCGGAGCTGACGTCAGGGTGGAGGCGCCGAGCCTGCCGGTGGTACGCGCGCTGGATCTCCTCGGGGCTGGCGTCCCGCGGCACCCCGAGCACGTCATAGAAGTCCCGCGCCGGTGGCATGGCAGCCTCACGCATCTTCGGCCGTCCGCAGCCGGGCGATCTCGGCCCGCAGCGCGGCCAGCTCGGCTTCGAGCTCGATGATGCGGCGGATGCCCGCGAGGTTGACCCGATCGTCGGCGAGCAGCGTGATGCGGCGCAGCCGGGCGAGGTCATTGTCGCTGTACCGGCGGGTTCCCCCGTCGGTGCGGGTGGGAGCGAGCAGGCCGGCCCGCTCGTACGCGCGCAGGATGTGCGGGCTGAGCCCGGTCAGCTCGGACACCACCGAGATCGGGTAGAGCCCGTGGTCCGGGTTCATCCCGAAACGCCCCTCCGGTCCACTTGACAACGACATAACTTCGTTGTACATCAAGAGATAAGTTGAGTCAACGAGACTCAAGAACAACTCAGGGCGCAGACCCGATCGAGGAGGTTGACGAGCATGTTGATGCGCACCGACCCGTTCCGCGAGATCGACAGGCTCGCTGAACAGTTCTTCGGTACGCCTGGCCGGCCGGCGGTCATGCACCTGGACGCCGAGCGCGACGGCGAATGGTTCTACGTGTACTTCGACCTGCCCGGAGTGGACCCGGACGCCATCGACCTGACGGTCGAGCGCAACGTGCTGACGGTCAAGGCCGAGCGGACGCGCAAGACCCGCGACGGCGCGGAGACGGTGATCTCCGAACGGCCCATGGGCACGTTTACCCGGCAGCTGTTCCTCGGCGACACGCTGGATGCCGAACATCTGGAGGCCACCTACGACGCCGGCGTGCTGACCCTGCGGATCCCGGTTGCAGAGCAGGCCAAGCCGCGCAAGATCTCGATCGCCGCTACGGGCGACCGGAAGGAGATCAAGGCTTAGGTGTACCCGCGACCCAGGGGCGCGCCACGAGGCGGCGCCCCTGGGTCGGGTCTTGCGGTGCCGGCCCACGCCGCCTGTCCTAGGGTCAACGGCATGGGCATCCGGACCTTCCTCGGCCGCTGGCCGGTGTACCGCCAGCTGACCGGCGCCGACCCGCTCGGCCGTGGCGCGGCCGTACAGTCCCCGCGCACCAGGGCGCTCACCGCCCGGACCGAGACGGCTGACTCGGTGGCGCGATCGGTCTGCCCGTACTGCGCTGTCGGGTGTGGACAGAAGGTCTTCGTCAAGGACGGTCGGGTCATCCAGATCGAGGGCGACCCCGACTCGCCCATCTCCCGGGGACGGCTGTGCCCGAAGGGTTCGGCCAGCAAGAGCCTGGTGACCAGCCCGCTGCGCCAACGGAAGGTGCGCTACCGGCGCCCGTACGGCACCGAATGGGAGGAGCTGGACCTGGCGACGGCGATGGAGATGATCGCCGACCGGGTCGTGGCGGCGCGCGAGGCCACCTGGGAGGACCGCGACGAGCATGGGCGGCCGCTCAACCGCACCCTGGGCATCTCCAGCCTGGGCGGTGCCACATTGGACAACGAGGAGAACTACCTCATCAAGAAGCTGTTCACGGCGCTCGGGGCCATCCAGGTCGAGAACCAGGCCCGGATTTGACACTCCTCCACGGTCCCCGGTCTGGGGACCAGCTTCGGCCGCGGCGGCGCCACCGGGTTCCAGCAGGACCTGGCCAACGCGGACTGCATCGTGATTCAGGGCTCCAACATGGCCGAGTGCCATCCCGTGGGGTTCCAGTGGGTGATGGAAGCCAAGGCGCGCGGCGCCAGGGTGATTCACGTCGATCCGCGGTTCACCCGTACCAGCGCCATGGCCGACACGTACGTGCCGATCCGGGCCGGCTCGGACATCGCGTTCCTCGGCGGGATCGTCAACCACATCCTCTCGGGCGAGCTGGACTTCCGGGAGTACGTCCTGGCGTACACCAACGCCGCGACCATCGTCAGCGAGGACTTCCGCGACACCGAGGAACTCGACGGGCTGTTCTCCGGCTTCGACCCCGACAAGCGGGTGTACGACCCGTCGAGCTGGCAGTACCAGGGACACGGTGACCGCGGGTCCGATGTGGACAGTCACGTGCAGCGGGAGACCGCGGGCGCGCTGCGGCACGAGTCGCACGGACCGCCGCTGCCATCCGGCACCGAGCGCGACGAGACGCTGCGACACCCCCGCTGCGTGTACCAGATCCTCAAGCGCCACTACGCGCGCTACACCCCGGAGATCGTCGAGCAGGTCTGCGGCGTGCCGCAAGCCTTGTTCGCGGAGGTCTGTCGCGCGTGGACGGAAAGCTCCGGCCGGGAACGCACCACGGCGCTGGTGTACTCGGTCGGCTGGACCCAGCACAGCGTCGGCGTGCAGTACATCCGCACCGGCGCCATTATCCAGCTGCTGCTCGGCAACCTCGGGCGTCCCGGCGGCGGCGTGATGGCGCTGCGCGGCCACGCGAGCATCCAGGGCTCGACCGACATCCCGACCCTGTTCAACCTGCTGCCCGGGTACCTGCCGATGCCGCACCACGCCCAGCACCCCACGTTCGCCGACTGGGTCGGCGGCATGCGGCACCCCGGGCAGAAGGGCTTCTGGGGCAACGCGGGGGCGTACGCCACGAGCCTGCTCAAGGCGTACTGGGGTGACGCGGCCACGGCCGGCAACGACTACTGCTACGGCTACCTGCCGCGGCTGACCGGCGACCACGGCACGTACCAGCAGGTGCTGTCGATGATCGACGGCAAGGTGCAGGGGTACTTCCTGTTCGGCCAGAACCCGGCCGTCGGCTCGGCCCATGGCCGGGCGCAGCGCCTGGGCATGGCCAACCTCGACTGGCTCGTGGTGCGCGACATGTACCTCATCGAGAGCGCCACGTTCTGGAAGGACGGCCCGGAGGTGGCCACCGGCGAGATCGTGCCGGCCGAATGCCGCACCGAGGTGTTCTTCCTGCCGGCCGCCTCGCACGTGGAGAAGGAGGGCACGTTCACCCAGACGCAGCGCCTGCTGCAGTGGCGGGAGAAGGCGGTCGACCCGCCCGGCGACTGCCGCTCGGACCTGTGGTTCACCTACCACCTCGGCCGGCTGGTTCGCAAACGGTTGGCCGGCTCGACGCTGGCGCGCGACCGCGCCGCGCGTGACCTCGCCTGGGACTACCCGACGCACGGCACGCATAAGGAGCCCAGTGCCGAGGCGGTGCTCCGCGAGATCAACGGGTATGAGACGGCCACCGGCCGCCCGCTGTCCAGCTTCACCGAGCTCAAGGATGACGGGTCCACTGTGGGCGGTTGCTGGATCTACTGTGGAGTGTTCGCCGGCGGCGTCAACCAGGCGGCGCGGCGCAAGCCGGGCGGGGAGCAGAGCTGGGTGGCGCCCGAGTGGGGCTGGGCCTGGCCCGCCAACCGGCGCATCCTCTACAACCGCGCTTCGGCAGACCCGGACGGGCGGCCGTGGAGCGAGCGCAAGGCCTACGTCTGGTGGGACCCCGAGCAGGGCGAGTGGACCGGCCACGACGTGCCGGACTTCGAGAAGACCAAGGCGCCGAGCTACCGGCCGCCCGATGGCGCGAGCGGCCCGGCCGCGCTCGCCGGTGACGACCCGTTCGTCATGCAGGCCGACGGGAAGGCCTGGCTGTTCGTGCCGACCGGCCTGGTCGACGGTCCGCTGCCGACCCACTACGAGCCGGCCGAGTCGCCGGTCACCAACGCGCTGTACCAGCAGCAGAGCAACCCGACCCGCAAGGTCTACCAGCGGCGCGAGAACCCGTTGCATCCGGCCGCGAGCGACGTGTTCCCGTACGTGTTCAGCGCCAGCCGGCTCACCGAGCACCATACGGCCGGCGGCATGAGCCGGACCCTGGCGTACCTGTCGGAGCTGCAGCCGGCCATGTTCATCGAGGTGTCCCCGGAGCTCGCTGCCGAGCGCGGGCTGGTCCACCTGGGTTGGGCACATGTCGTCACGTCCCGGGCGGTCGTTGAGGCGCCGGTGCTCGTCACCGATCGCCTGACCCCGTTGCGCATCGAGGACCGGCTGGTGCACCAGGTCTGGCTGCCGTACCACTGGGGCAGTGCCGGCCTGACCACCGGCGACTCCGCCAACGACCTGTTCGGGATCGTGCTCGACCCCAACGTGCTGATCCAGGAGAGCAAGGTCGGTACGTGCGATGTCAAGCCGGGGCGGCGCCCGACCGGGCCGGCGCTGTTGGCGTACCTGAGGGAGTACCGGCGGCGGGCCGGCCTCGAACCCAACGACGAGAGCGGTGCGTGACCCATGGGAACGAACAGCCTCTACGGTCCGCTCGATCCGGCGCCCGACGCCGGGTACGCCGACCCGCCGCCACGGATGGGGTTCTTCACCGACACCAGCATCTGCATCGGCTGCAAGGCGTGCGAGGTCGCGTGCAAGGAGTGGAACGGCGTACCCGACGACGGGTTGAACCTGCTCGGCATGTCCTACGACAACACCGGTGGGCTGAGCGCGAACACCTGGCGCCATGTCGCCTTCATAGAGCAGCCGCGCGCCGATCGCGAGGAGCCCGGCGACGTGCGCTGGCTCATGATGTCCGATGTCTGCAAGCACTGTACCCACGCGGCGTGCCTGGACGTCTGCCCGACCGGGGCGCTGTTTCGCACCGAGCTTGGCACGGTCGTGGTGCAGCAGGACATCTGCAACGGTTGCGGGTACTGCATTCCGGCGTGCCCGTACGGCGTCATCGACCAGCGTGAGGGCGACGGGCGGGCGTGGAAGTGCACGCTGTGCTACGACCGGATCGGTGACGGGCTGATGCCGGCCTGCGCCACGGCGTGCCCGACCGAGTCCATCCAATATGGACCGTTGGACGAGCTGCGCGAGCGCGCCCAGGAACGGGTCGAACGGCTGCACGAGTCCGGCGAGCGCGACGCGCGGCTCTACGGCCACGACCCGCACGACGGGGTCGGCGGCACCGGCGCCTTCTTCCTGCTCCTCGACGAGCCGGAGGTCTACGGCCTGCCACCCGACCCGGTGGTCACCACCCGCGACCTGCCGGCGATGTGGCGTAAGGCCGGTGTCGCCGCGCTCGCCATGGCCGCCGCCGTAGCCGCCGCGTTCCTCGGGCGGCGGCAGTGAGCGAGCGAACCGGAGGCATCGTGACCGGCTTCCAGTCTTACTATGGGCGGCCGGTGATCAAGGCGCCGGTGTGGCGGCACGACATTCCGGCGTACCTGTTCACCGGCGGCCTCGCCGCCGGCTCCGCGCTCGTGGCCGCCGCCGCGGACCTCACCGGCCGGCCGGCTCTGCGCCGCGCCGGGAGGCTGACCGCGCTTGGCGCGCTGGGCGCCAGCACGTACTTTCTCATCAACGATCTGGGGCGCCCGGAGCGGTTCCACCACATGCTGCGCGTGGCCAAACCGACCTCGCCGATGTCGATGGGGACCTGGATCCTCACGACCTTCGGGGCGGCTGCCGGCCTGGCCGCCGCGGGCGAGGCGGCCCCGCTGCTGCCGCGCCGTGGTGCGCTCGGGTTGGCCCGGCGGGCGCTGCCTCCGGTCAGCCGCGCAGCGGGCATCGCGGCCGCCGGGATGGCGCCGGCGCTCGGCACGTACACCGCCGTCCTGCTGGCCGACACGGCGGTACCGTCGTGGCACGAGGCATACCCGGAGCTGCCGTGGGTCTTTGCCGGCAGCGCTCTGGCGAGCGCCTCGGGGATGGCTCTGATCGCCGCGCCGCTAGCGGAGTCCGGCCCCGCGCGGCGGCTCGCGGTGGCGGGCGGGGCGATGGAGCTGTACGGGTCGCACAGCGTCGAGACCCGGCTGGGCTTGCTCAGCGAGCCATACCGCGAGGGGCGCGCCGGGCGGCTGCTGCGCACCGGGCGCGCCTTGACCGCGGCGGGGGTGGCCGGCGCCCTGCTCGGGCGGCGCAGCCGCGTGCTGTCGGCGCTGGCCGGTGCGGCGCTCGTCGCCGCGTCGATCGCCACCCGCTTCGGCATCTTCGAGGGTGGCGTGGCGTCGGCCAAGGACCCGAAGTACACGGTGGTGCCCCAGCGCGCGGGTCAACGTACTACGAGCGTGACCCCGTCGGCGCGGGCGGGCACCAGCTCGCCGATGACCGGGTAGCCGAGCACCACGCCCGCGACCAGCAGCCCACCCGAGGTCTGCGCGTCGGCGAGCAGGAGCAGCTCGTCCTCGCTGACTCCGGGTGCCTCGCAGTGCGGCCGTACCCAGTCGAGGTTGCGCCGGGTGCCGCCACTGACGTACCCGGCGGCCAGCGCCTCGCGCGCTCCGTCCAGATAGGACACTGCCGCCGCGTCGACCACCGCGGTCACCCCGCTCGCCCGGGCCAGCTTGTGCAGATGCCCGAGCAGGCCGAAGCCGGTCACGTCGGTCGCGCAGGTCGCCCCGGCGTCCAGCGCGGCCCGGGCGGCGTCGCGGTTGAGCGTGGTCATCGCGGCCACCGCATGGGGGAACGGCTCACCGGTGGCCTTGTGGCGGCTGTTGAGCACGCCGATACCGAGCGGCTTGGTCAACGTCAACGGTTGCCCCGGGCGCCCGGCATCGTTGCGTAGCAGCCGGTCCGGATCGGCGATCCCGGTGACCGCCATGCCGTACTTGGGCTCCGGGTCGTCGACGCTGTGCCCGCCGGCGACGTGGCAACCGGCCTCGCGCGCCACGTCGAGCCCGCCGCGTAGCACCTGTGCCGCCAGCTCCATCGGCAGGAGGTCGCGCGGCCAGGCCAGCAGGTTGACCGCCACCACCGGCGTGCCGCCCATCGCGTACACGTCCGACAGAGCGTTGGCCGCCGCGATGCGGCCCCAGTCGTAGGGATCGTCAACCACTGGCGTGAAGAAGTCGGCCGTCGCCACGACAGCCGTACCAGGTTCGATCCGGACAACCGCCGCGTCGTCACCGGTGTCGAGCCCGACGATCAGGTCCGGTGGCGCAACGCCGGCGAGACCGGCGAGCACCGACTCAAGCTCGCCGGGCGGGATCTTGCAGGCGCATCCGCCACCGTGGGCGTACTGGGTGAGCCGGCGGGTCTGCGTGGTGGTCACGTACGAACTGTTCCACAGCTGGTGAGGGGATGCGCCTCAAGCAACCACCCGGAACACGATGATCTCTGTGAAAGTGAGGCCGTCGACCTGGTAGGCATAGCAACCAGGCGCTGGTATCGACGTCGTCGATGGCCAGTTGGTTGGATCCTCAGGCACCGTGAAGATCACCGAGTCGTCGCGAGACGCGGCAGGGTCATAGAGGAGCCGTACGTGACCACGCCCGGCCGCGTCGAGCCGGCCCACCCTGATCATTGCGGGACCGTTGTAGCCGCCGCGGCTGACCCAGACCACCTTGGTCTCGTACAGCCCGTCAGGACCGGGACTCTTGTCCTGAAGGCGCAAGGTGGTGCCGGGGCCGAAATAGAAGGGAAGAGGATACAAGGGTCCGTCGCCGAACATGTTGGTCGTGTACAGCCCCTCGTTCGGAGACAGGGATCGGGCGTGCGAGACGGGGCAGTCGGCCCCCGTGGCGAGCGAGGGCAGCCGCAGCGGACGAGCGAGCATCTGGGCCTCCGTAGGCGGGGCCGTCGACGGCGGCGACGTGCACGCGGCGAGGAGGACCGTTGCGGACAAGACCAACATCCGTCTCACGACTAGTTGAGCCTTGCTTCGACCGCACGGTTCCCGGCGGGGACTGGTGTACTTGGCCAGACGCACATTCGAGGAGGTGCCGGGTGACGGATCGATCGGCGGATCCGAGACGTCGGGTACCGCGTACCGACGCCGTGCTCGCCGACCCGCGCCTGGCCGCCGCCGTGGCGTCGCTGGGCCGCTGGCGGGTCAAGGCGGTGGTGCTCGAAGCCCAGCAGCGGGCCCGCCGCGGCGAGATCGCGCCCGAGGACGTCACGGACGCGGCGGCCGCCGCGCTCGCCCGCTCCACCGGGATGCGGCGGATCGTCAACGCCACCGGCGTGGTCCTGCACACCAACCTTGGGCGGGCGCCGCTGTCGGCGGCCGCTATCGAGGCTGTGGTGGCGGCGGCCGGCTATACCGACGTCGAGCTCGACCTGGTTACCGGGCGCCGCGCCCGGCGGGGCCGCTCGGCGCTCGCGGTGCTCGCGGCGGCGGTACCCGACGCCGGCGCGGTCCACGTCGTCAACAACGGCGCGGGCGCCCTCGTGCTCGCGGCCACAGCGCTCGCGGCCGGCCGGGAGATCGTTGTCAGCCGGGGCGAGCTGGTCGAGATCGGCGACGGCTTCCGCCTCCCCGACCTGCTGCAGTCCACGGGCGCGCGGCTGCGCGAGGTGGGCACCACGAACCGGACCGCGTTCGCGGACTACCGCACCGGGGTCGGGGGCGAGACCGGCTTCGTGCTCAAGGTCCATCCGTCCAACTTCGTCGTACGCGGGTTCACCTCGTCGGTCTCCGTGGCGGAGCTGGCCGCCCTCGGCGTACCTGTCGTGGTGGACATCGGCTCCGGCCTGCTCGCGCCCGATCCGCTGCTCCCCGAGGAGCCCAACGCGGCGACGGCGCTGCGGGCCGGCGCGGCACTGGTCACCGCAAGCGGCGACAAGCTGCTCGGCGGGCCGCAGGCCGGGCTCCTGCTCGGCCGGGTCGACATCGTCGAGTCGTTGCGACGCCATCCGCTCGCCCGTGCGCTGCGGGTGGACAAGCTCACCCTCGCCGCGCTGGAGGCCACGCTGCGTGGCCCGCAGACCCCGACCTGGCAGGCGCTGCACACCGACCCGGCCGTGCTGCGCGAGCGTGCCGAGCGGCTGTGTGACGCGCTGCGCTCGGCCGGCGTGCCGGCCGAGGTGGCATCGGCGGCCGCCGTCGTCGGTGGCGGTGGCGCACCCGGCGTCGAGCTCGCGTCGTGGGCGGTCTCACTTCCTGAGGAGTACGCCGAGCCGCTGCGCCGCGGTGACCCGCCCGTGGTGGGGCGGGTGGAACAGGAGCGGTTGCTGCTCGATCTGCGGTGTGTGCCGCCCTCGCTGGACGAGGCGCTGTTCGGGGCGGTACGCGCGGCTCAGCCGGATGCGTAGAAGTTGCGCTCCCAGCGGTGGTTCGCCAGCTTGGCCCGCTGGTCGTCAGGCAGGAGGCGGCCGTCGCTGACAGCCACGTTGCGCTCCACGTTGCCGACACTGCGCATGCCCGGGATGACGGTCGACGCCGTAGCCGATCTCGGACACCGAAAGTCCGGTACGGCCAAGCGGCCGGTACTGCATGCTGCCCCCGCACACTTCCGTAACCTGGGAGTCGTGCGGATAGCCTACGGGGCGGATGACGAGAACGAGACCACCAGAGCCGTGGTCGAGTACCTGGCCGGTCGCGGCGACGAAGTGATCCCGGTCGCGACCTCGGACAAGTGGCCGGACATCGGCGAGGCGGTCGGCCGGGCGGTGTCCGGCGGGACCGCCGACTACGGCGTGGTGATGTGCTGGACCGGTACCGGTACCGCGATCGCGGCGAACAAGGTACCGGGCGTGCGGGCGGCGCTCGCGTGGGACCCGTGGATCGCCAAGGGTGCCCGGCTCTGGAACGACGCGAACGTGCTGGCGATGAGCCTGAAGCGGCTGGCCCCGGATGTGGCGGTCGAGGTGGTCCGGGCGTTCGTCGAGACGACCGAGGTCGACGCCGACGAGGCCGGCAACATCGCGCGGCTGGGCGAGATCGAACGGCGGACGCCTTCCACCTGACGTTCGCGGTCGTGCCGGGGCCGCACGGCCCGGCAGCCTTGTCCATTCGTAGGACCACTGTGTTCGGTCGCTGGCTGTAGAACAGAAAGCCAGCATGGCATTACTGTGTGCGACCTGGGGGGTACCTGCGATGTCCGCCGGGACGGCTGAGACGACTACCTGTTCGGTCCGTGTGATCAGCATCTATGCGACCAGATGGCGGCATCGGGGACACGCGACTCGGGAGACTCAGCTCGACCTCAAGCTGGGCCGGCTGAAGGACTTCTACGACTTCTACAAGGACCAGCTGCCACGCCTGCTGGTCCAGGACACGATCGAGGTCGCCGATGTCGGCTTCCCGTCGCCGGTGGCAGGCGCCGAGATCACCCAGGTGAGCTCGTGGCTGTTCGCGTTGCCGTCGTACCAGGTGGTCGCGGCGCTCGCGCTGGACTTCACCACGCGTCCGCTGGCGGTGGAGGCGCAGCCGACCGCGGAGGTCCTGGAACGGTGCATCCATGCGCAGCTGCGGATCCGCGGGAAGGAGCTTCCCGAGTACGTGCGGAGCCTGGCCGACTCGGTGGCCGCCGAGCCGATCGAGACGGAGCAGGCCGAGCTCCTACCCGAACGGCACCAGCTGGTGTTCGTGCCGCGGCTTACCGACGACGAGGAGCCGCTGGGCGACAGCGTCATCGAGGAAATCGTGTACCGCGACGCACCGCCCTACCGCGAAGAGTTCACGAAGCTGCAGAAGCCCGAGGAGCTCAACCAGCCGGGCCGGACGTTGGGCCGCGTCACGCCGTATGCCAGCCTGCTCTACGGCCACAAGGACTTCGTCGAGGACAGCGTCTTCCTCTCCACGGTGCACGCGGTGGGCACCGCGTCTCGGTTCCGCCAGATCTGGCACGACGCCTACCGCCAGGTGCGCGCGTTCCGCGAGGACAAGCAGAAGGAGGGGGCGGGCGAGCAGGTGCGCGAAGACCTTGAGGTGCTCGCCGACAACCTGGGAAACCTGGAGTTCGACCTCACGTTCAGCGTCGAGTTCCCGCTCATGCGCATCGAGAGCTTCCACTCGGCGCTGTACGAGGCGATGGACCTGCCGAGCCAAGCGGTGACGCTGAGCCAGATGTTCACCCAGCTCGCCGGCAGCGTGCGGTCGGAGATCACGGCGATCGACATCAGGGAGCGCCGGACGGCGGAGAGCAAGCAGAAGTGGAACGCCATCGCCGCGAGCGTCCTCAGCTTCATCGGCGTACCGGTCGGGTTCGTGGTCGCGTTCTTCGGCATCAACGCCAGGCAGGTGAGAAGCGACCGCTCCATCTTCGACCACCACTACCTCGCGGCGTACGTCGTCGCCTTATGCCTCGCGCTGATTCCGGTCGGGTTCATCCTCTTCCCGTACGTCCGCGGCTGGCGGCGCAAGCGGAACCTCCGCCCACACCTCGCCTGACTGGCTAGGACACGGGCCGCAGCCAGAGCGCGCCCAGCGGCGGTACCCGCAACGCCACCGACGCCGGCAGCCCGTGCGACGGGGTGTCCTCGGCGCGTACCTGTCCGAGGTTCCCGACGCCGGAACCGCCGTACACGTCGGCGTCGGTGTTGATGACCTCGGTCCAGACGCCGCCGCGGGGGAGCCCGATGCGGTAGTTCTCGTGCGGGATCGCGGCGAAGTTGACCACGCATACGAGCGTCGAACCGTCCGCGGCGGCGCGGATGAACGAGAACGCATTGTTCGCCGAGTCCTCGGCGGTGATCCAGCGGAAGCCCTCCGGCGCGGTGTCCTGCGACCACAACGCAGGCGTGCTGCGGTACGCCGCGTTGAGGTCACGCATGAGCCGCTGGACGCCGGCGTGCGCGGGGTCATGCAGCAGCCCCCAGTCCAGCCCCCGCTGCTCGCTCCACTCCTGCTCGTCGCCGAGCTCGCCGCCCATGAAGAGCAGCTGCTTGCCGGGGAACGCCCACATGTACGCCAGGAGCGCGCGCACCGTGGCCATCCGCTGCCACTGGTCGCCCGGTACCTTCGCGGCCAGCGCGCCCTTGCCGTGGACCACCTCGTCGTGGCTGATCGGCAGCACGTAGTTCTCGCTCCAGGCGTACAGCGTGGCGAAGGTCATCTGCTGGTGGTGCCACTGCCGGTGGATCGGTTCCTTGCTGATGTACACGAGCGTGTCGTGCATCCAGCCCATGTTCCACTTGAAGCCGAAACCGAGGCCCTGCAGGTAGGTCGGTCGGGTCACGCCGGGCCACGCCGTGGACTCCTCCGCAATCGTCATGACGCCCGGATGGTGCTTGTAGACGGTCGCGTTCATCTCCTGCAGGAAGCTGATGGCTTCCAGGTTCTCCCGGCCGCCGTACACGTTGGGCTCCCACCCGCCGTCCTCGCGGGAGTAGTCCAGGTAGAGCATTGACGCGACCGCGTCCACCCGCAGCCCGTCGGCGTGGAACTCCTCCAGCCAGTACAGCGCGTTGGCCACCAGGAAGTTGCGGATCTCGGCGCGCCCGTAGTCGAACACGTACGTGCCCCAGTCGGGGTGCTCGCCGCGGCGCCAGTCGCCGTGCTCGTAGAGCGGCGTACCGTCGAAGCGGGCCAGCGCCCATTCGTCGCGCGGGAAGTGCGCGGGCACCCAGTCCAGGATCACGCCGATACCGGCCTGGTGGAGCCGGTCGACGAGGTACCGGAAGTCGTCCGGGCTGCCGAACCGGGCGGTCGGGGCGTAGTAGCCGGTGACCTGGTACCCCCACGAGCCGCCGTACGGGTGCTCCATCACCGGCAGGAGCTCCACATGGGTGAAGCCCATCTCCACCAGGTACCCGGTGAGCTGATCCGCCAGGTCCACATAGGACAGTCCGGGCCGCCACGAGCCGAGATGTACCTCGTAGATGCTGACCGGTTCCTGGTGCGGATGCCGGTCGGCCCGGCGAGCCAGCCAGTCGGCGTCCTTCCAGTCGTAGTGCGACTCGTAGACCACCGAGGCGTTCTTGGGCGGCGCCTCGGTACGCGTGGCGAGCGGGTCGGCCTTGTCCCGCCAGACGCCGTCGGGTCCCAGGATCCGGTACTTGTAGCACTGCCCGACCTCGGCGTCCGGCACGAGGATCTCCCAGACGCCGCTGTCGCCCATCGAGCGCATCGGCCAGCCGTCGTATGCTCCCCAGCCGGTGAAGTCGCCGATCACCCGTACGCCGTGGGCATTGGGTGCCCAGACCGCGAAGGAGACCCCGGCGTCGCACACATGCGCCCCGAGAACTTTCCAGAGCCGCTCGTGGCGGCCCTCGCGGAGCAGATGCAGGTCCAGCTCGCCGATCGTGGGCGCGTGCCGGTACGGGTCGTCGCGCATCGCGCCATCGACGTCGATGCGGTAGTCGACCACCTTGCCCGGCAGCGTCGCCTCGAAGATGCCCTCCGGGTGCGCCCGCGCCATCGGGTACCGCTTGCCGTCGACCACGACCGCGACGCTGTCCGCACCCCGGCGCAGCGTACGGATCACAGTGTCGCCGTCGCTCGGATGCGCGCCCAGCACGCCGTGCGGGTCATGCGCCGTGCCGGCGATCAGCTCGTCCATGCCTGGTCCTCCACGATGCGCCGGATCGACCGCAACGGGATCGGCAGCCAGGTTGGCCGGTGCCGGGCCTCGTACACGGCTTCGTACACCGCCTTGTCCAGCTCGTAGGCGCGCAGCAGGGCCGGCTCGTCACGCGGTTCGGACCCGGCGGCGCTGGCGTACCCGTCGCAGAACGCCGAACGGTTGCGGTCGATCCATTCGCGGGCCCGGTGCTCCAGCTGCCCGTCGTCGCGTCCGTCCACGAGCTGCTGGTACGCGGCGTACTCGTACGAGCGGAGCATCGCGGCCACGTCGCGCAGCGGCGAGTCCGGGCGGCGCCGCTCCTCCAGCGGCCGCCCCGGCTCACCTTCGAAGTCGATGAGCAGCCAGGCATCGGGTGTACGCAGCACCTGTCCCAGGTGCAGGTCGCCGTGGACGCGCTGGACCGTCACCTCATGGTGGGCCACCTCACCGAAGGCGGCCGCCGCGAACGGCGCGTACGGCACCAGCTCTGGCACGGCCTCGACGGCGCCGGCCAGGCGGGCCGACATCCACTCCACCGGCGGGAAACCCCGCGACGTGCCGAGCTCCTTGGCCAGGGTGCGATGCACCACCGCGACCGCCTCGCCCAGCCGGAACGACTCGCCGGCGAAGTCGCCGCCCACCTCGTCGGCGTGCAGATCCACCTCGGCGAACAGGTCCCGGGCGCTGACACTGGCCATCGCCCAGCCGTTCGCCGAGTTCTCCGCGAACGCGGTCACCATCGCCAGCGCGACCGGCTGCCCGTCCTGGCTGCTTTCGACGGCGCCGAGCAGCTTCGCCACGTACGGGCAACCGGCCCGGCCGAGCACGCGGTTGAGCTCCAGGTCTGGGTTGATCCCCGGAATCACGCGCCGGAACACCTTCATGATGGCCACCGAGTCGAACACGACGCTCGTGTTGCTCTGCTCGGTGTCGACCACCCGCGCCGGCGCGTCGACCGGCAGCTGTGCGTGCGGCTCGGGCACGAACCGCAGCGCTCCGATCGTGGTGGCGTTCTGGATCGCCACGAGCAGGCGGCGGGCGGTGGTCTCTGCGTACAGGGCGTCATAGCCGGTCCGGCCGTCCTCGCTGCCGATCGTCGCCACGCCGGCGAACTCAGCGGCCGGCCCGTGGTCCCAGCCGACGAAGACCTGGTAGCGCTCCCTGCCGCCGTCCACATAGGACGCGTCGAGCAGCACGTGGTCGAGATCGTCGGCCAGCCGGGTCACGGCCGCCGGCTCCAAGCGCTCCAGGGTCCTGTTCCGCCCGGCGTACCACCGCTGGTTGGGCAACCATTCGGCGAACGGCAAGGTCATTGGTTCTCCTCCGGGCCGACCAGCTGGAACCAGTAGAAGCCATGTCCCGCGATGGTCAGCAGGTACGGCAGCTGACCGACGCGCGGGAACGGCACCCGCCCGGTCAGCTCGATCGGGGTGTAGCCGGCCCAGTGCTGCAGGTTCAGCTCGATGGGTTGCGGGAAGCGGGAAAGGTTGTTGACGCACAGCACGACGTCGCCGTCGTGCTCCCGGACATACGCTAACACCGACGGGTTCGACCCGCCGAGCTCCCGGAACGTGCCACCGGTGAACGCCTTGTGCCGGCGGCGCACGGCGAGCATGGTACGCGTCCAGTTGAGCAGCGACGCCGAGTTGTCCCGCTGCGCCTCCACGTTGACCGACTGGTAGCCGTACACCGGATCCTGGTTGGCGGGCAGGTACAGCCGGCCCGGCGTCGCCTTCGAGAAGCCGGCATTGCGGTCCGGCGTCCACTGCATCGGCGTACGCACGCCGTCGCGGTCGCCGAGCCAGATGTTGTCTCCCATGCCTATCTCGTCGCCGTAGTACAGCACCGGTGAGCCGGGCAGCGAGAGCAGTAACGCGGTGAACAGCTCCACCTGGTTGCGGTCGTTCTCCAGCAAAGGCGCCAGCCGCCGGCGGATGCCGACGTTGGCGCGCATGCGCGGATCCTTGGCGTATTCGGCGTACATGTAGTCGCGCTCTTCGTCGGTGACCATCTCCAGGGTCAGCTCGTCGTGGTTGCGCAAGAAGATGCCCCATTGGCAGTTGGCCGGGATGGGCGGAGTGTGCGTCAGGATCTCCGAGATCGGAAACCGCGACTCCCGGCGTACCGCCATGAAGATACGGGGCATCAACGGGAAGTGGAACGCCATGTGGCACTCGTCACCGCCGGTCTGCGGGTCGCCGAAATACTCCACGACGTCGGCCGGCCACTGGTTCGCCTCGGCCAGCAGCACCCGCCCGGGGTGGTCGGCGTCGACGACCTTCCGGCAGCGCTTGAGGAACTCGTGCGTCTCCGGCAGGTTCTCGCAGTTGGTTCCCTCGGTCTCGAACAGGTACGGCACGGCGTCCAGCCGGAACCCGTCGATGCCGAGGTCGAGCCAGAACCGCAGCACATTCAGCATGTCCTGCTGTACGTCGACGTTGGCGTAGTTGAGGTCCGGCTGGTGCGAGAAGAACCGGTGCCAGTAGAACTGCCGCCGCACCGGGTCGAAGGTCCAGTTGGACTCCTCGGTGTCGACGAAGATGATCCGGGCGTCCGGATAGCGCTTGTCCGTGTCGCTCCAGACGTAGTAGTCGCCGTACGGCCCCGTAGGATCGCGGCGTGACTCCTGGAACCACGGGTGCGCGTCGGAGGTGTGGTTCATCACCAGGTCCGTGATGATCCTGATCCCGCGCTTGTGGGCCGCGTCGAGCAGGGCGACGAAGTCGTCGACCGTACCGTAGTCGGGCAGCACCCTGTAGAAGTCGCGGATGTCGTAGCCGCCATCGCGCAGCGGGGAGTCGTAGAACGGTGGGAGCCAAAGGCAGTCCACGCCCAGCCACTCCAGGTAGTCCAGCTTCTCGATGAGCCCGCGCAGGTCACCCGACCCGTCCGCGGTGGAGTCGTAGAACGCGCGCACGAGCACCTCGTAGAAGACGGCGCGCTGGAACCAGGTGCGGTCGGTCGGCAGGATGCGCGCCTGCCCGAAGTCGCTCGCGGTGGGATGCTCCACCACGCCGCCGGCGACGACGTGGCTACCCTCGGACGGTTCGTAGGTTTCCATTGCGACCTGCCTACTGTGCGCGGCGATGCACCGTAAACACGTGCGCTGGTGCGAGATATGGCTCCAGGCGGACGGCGTTGTGCTGTCCCCAGTCGTACGTCGCTGAAGTCAGCTCGTCCCGGACCGTGAACCGCTCGTGCCAGTCGAACCCGAGCGCGGGCATGTCCAACGTGGTGTTACCCCAGTGAACGTGAGCCGAATCGAACGAGCAGATCACCAGCACCGTGTTGTCCGAGTCCGGGTCGCGCTTGGAGAAGCACAGCAGCGCCTCGTTGTCGATGTCGTGGAAGCGCAGGTTGCGCAGCCAGTGCAGGGCCGGGTTCTCCCGGCGGATCGCGTTGAGCCGCGTGATGAACGGCGCCAGCGACCGGCCGCCGGCCTCCGCCGCGGCCCAGTCCCGCGGGCGCAGCTGGTACTTCTCGTTGTCCAGGTACTCCTCCGCACCAGGACGCGCGACATGCTCGAAGAGCTCGTATCCGGCGTACATGCCCCATGATGGCGAGAGCATGCTCGCCAAGACCGCCCGAACCTTGAACATCGGCGGGCCGCCGCGCTGCAGTGTCTCGTGCAGGATGTCCGGGGTGTTGGGCCAGACGTTGGGTCGCATGTGGTCGGCCGAGGCGACCAGCTCCTCGCAGTACTCCCGCATCTCGCGCGCCGTCGTGCGCCATGTGAAGTAGGTGTACGACTGGCTGAAGCCGATCTTTCCCAAGCCGTGCATGACCGCGGGCCGGGTGAACGCCTCGGCGAGAAACAGCACATCCGGGTGTTGCTTCTTGACCTCCCAGATGAGCCAGTGCCAGAAGTCGAACGGCTTGGTGTGCGGGTTGTCGACCCGGAAAATCTTCACCCCTTGGGCGACCCAGTGCAGCACGACCCGCAGCACCTCGGCCCGGATGCCGTCGGAGTCGTTGTCGAAGTTGACCGGGTAGATGTCCTGGTACTTCTTGGGCGGGTTCTCGGCGTACGCGATCGACCCGTCCGCCTTCTTCGTGAACCACTCCGGGTGCTCGCTGACCCACGGGTGGTCCGGCGCGCACTGCAGGGCGAGGTCCATCGCGACCTCGAGGCCCGCATCGGCCGCCGCCTTGACGAAGCGCCGGAAGTCTTCCAGCGTGCCCAGCTGTCGATGGATCGCGTCGTGCCCGCCCTCGGCCGAGCCGATCGCCCATGGCGAGCCGACATCGCCGAGCGATGCGACGAGCGCGTTGTTCCTGCCCTTGCGGTTGACCCGGCCGATCGGGTGGATCGGCGGAAGGTAGAGCACGTCGAAGCCCATGGCGGCCACACCGCGCAGGCGGCGCGTGGCGGTGGCGAACGTGCCGTGCTGCGGCTTGGCACCCGCCGCCGGCATCGGAGCCTCCGAGCGGGGGAACATCTCGTACCAGGCGGAGAACAGCGCGCGCTTGCGGTCCACCCAGAGCGGGTACTCCTGCGTGCTTGTCACCACCTCGCGCACCGGGTGCTGCCAGAGCAGCTCGGCGAGGTCCAGGGCCGGCGAGACCCGCTCGAACAGCGGCCGGCTCTCATCCCGCAGCGCCTTCGCCGCGGAGACCAGAGCGGACCTCGACTTCTCCGGTACGGTCGCCATCGCGCGGTCCAGAATCTCGGCCCCTTCGGCGAGGTCGTTGGCGAGGTCCTCGGCGCCCTGCCCGGCGTCGATCTTCTTCTCGACCGCGTCGTTCCACGTGAGGTACGGGTCGTCGAACGCCTCGACGGTGAAGCTCCAGCGCCCTTCGGCGTCCGGCCGGATCATGGCGTGCCAGGTGTCGGTGCCCGGATCACCCGGCCGCATCCTGGTGAACGGGCCGTCCGCGCCGTCGGGCCCGCGCAGGACGACGTTGCACCCGAGCGCGTGGTGGCCTTCCCGGTACGCGCGGGCGGACACCGGCACGAGCTCGCCGACGACCGCCTTGGCCGCAAGGCGCCCGCAGCCCAGCGCAGGGCTCACGTCTTCGATCATGAACCGGCCGACCGTCATGGCTCCCTGCCCTCAAAAACCGGCGGCAAATTCGCGCTCCGCTCCGCTCCGCGACTCATGCCACCACCCGCTGTCCCTTGCCGATGACGACGATCCCGCCTTCGGAGACGGTGTACCTGGCGCGGTCCTTCTCCAGGTCGACCCCGATCTCCACGCCTTCCGGGACGATCACGTTCTTGTCGATGATGGTGTTGCGGACCACCGCGTGGCGGCCGATGTCGACACCCTCCATGACCACCGAGCCCTCGACGTGCGCCCAGGAGTGGACATGGACGTTGGGGGACACCACCGAGTTCTCCACCAGCGAGCCGGAGATGATGGCCCCCGGCGAGACCATCGACCCGATCGCCCGGCCCAGGCGCTCCTGGTACCCGTGGACGAACTTCGCCGGCGGCCACGGCCGGTTCTCGGTGTAGATGGGCCACTCGTAGTTGTAGAGGTTGAAGACCGGGTGGATCGAGATGAGGTCCATGTGGGCCTCGTAGTACGAGTCGAGCGTCCCGACGTCGCGCCAGTACCCGCGGTCGCGGTCGGTGCTGCCGGGCACCACGTTCTCCGCGAAGTCGTAGACCGCCGCCTCGCCGCGCTCGACGAGCATCGGGATGGTGTTGCCGCCCATGTCGTGCTTGCTCAGCGGGTTCTCGGCGTCCCGAACGATCGTGTCGCACAGCGTCCTGGTGGTGAAGATGTAGTTGCCCATCGACGCGAAGACCTGGTCGGGCGCGTCTGGCAGGCCCTGGGCGTCCTTGGGCTTCTCCCGGAACAGGCTGATCCGCCGGCCGTCCTCAGCGACCTCGATGACGCCGAGCTGGTCGGCCAGGGACAGCGGCTGGCGGATCGCGGCGACGGTGACGCCGGCACCCGACTCGATGTGCTGGGCGACCATCTGCGAGGGGTCCATCCGGTACACGTGGTCGGCGCCGAACACGATCACGTAGTCCGGGTTCTCGTCGTTGATGAGGTTGAAGCTCTGGTAGATGGCGTCGGCCGAGCCGGCGAACCAGCGCGGTCCGAGCCGCTGCTGGGCCGGCACCGGCGTGATGTAGTTGCCCAGCAGGTTGGACATCCGCCAGGTCTTGGTGATGTGCCGGTCGAGCGAGTGGGACTTGTACTGCGTCAGTACGACGATCTTGAGGTACCCGCCGTTGACGAGGTTGGACAGCGCGAAGTCCACCATGCGGTACAGCCCCCCAAAGGGCACGCCGGGCTTGGCGCGGTCCGCGGTGAGGGGCATCAGCCGCTTGCCCTCCCCGCCGGCGAGGACCATCGCGAGGACCTTCGGGGCCATGGTACCGACGCTAACCACCCGAGCGATCAAGCACCAGCGCAACCAGGGACTTGGCCCGATGCGGTCCACAAGTCCGGCAACAGCCGGCGGCCGGCCGCCCCTGCTGGGGTGGCCGGCCGCCGCTGAACTTCAGGCACGGGGCCGCGTGGTCATCCCATACTCGGAATGATCTCTCCCACGAGCCCGTGCTCCTCGTCGTCGGGGCCGGCGCTGAACCAAACGACGCCGGTGCCGCCCGTATTGGCTGTCCCGGGAAGGAGTGCCCAGAGCCCTTCGATGGCCAGCGGACCGTGCGCGCCGCGCAACAGGCCCAGGAACTCCCCGTCCCGGTACGCCCCGATCCGGCCGTCACCGAAGTTGCCGACGAGCAGGGCACCGGCGAAGCGGCCGAAGCTCGCAGGCGCGATCGCCAGGCCCCAAGGAGCGTTGAGCGTGCCGCGGCTGGCGATCCGCTCGACGAACGATCCGAGCAGGTCGTAGCGGTCGACGAAGCCGAGCCCGCGGCCGGCCACCTCCTCCTCGCCGTCCTCGTCCTGCTTGGCGTACGCCACGTAGACGCTCCCACCGGCGACGGCCACGTTGAACGGCGCGTACCCGCTTGGCAGGTTCGGGTCCTGGAAGGCTCCGGCCGGCAGCGTGACGCGCTGGAACTGGCCGTCGAAGACGTCGATGCGGGCGTGGTGGAAGTCGGCGGCCAGCAGGAGCGGGCCAGCCGCTGTCTGCACCAGCGCCAGGCCGGTGTAGATCGCATCCGGGGTATGCGCCGCGACGATCGCGGTCGTGCGATTTGCGACCGGGCTCCAGCCCACCACGTCGCCGGACAGGGTGACGAACAGGAACACGGCCGGGCCGGAACCGCCCGGTCCGGTCACCACGAACTGGTTGGTGCCGTTGAACACCTGACCGGTCGGTCCTTCATCGGTGGGGATCGCCACGGTGAGCGCCGCCTTGGTCACCGGCCCGCCATTGACCCCACCGGCGTAGATGGTCGCGGTCTTCGTACCTTCGTTGGCCACCCACAGCGGGCTCGTCGGCGAGAGCGCGAGCCCCCATGGGTTTATGAGCAACGGGTCGACCAGCGGCGCTTGGCCCGCCTGGTCGGAGATCAGGTCCACCTCGGTGAACTGGTTCGCCGCAGTGGCCTGCGCGGGCGCTGCGACAAACAGCGCGAGAGAGGTGATCGCGGCAGCCGCCACGCCGCGCATCACGTGACGGAGGGTTGAGCGTGTACGCACCATGTACCCCTTCCGAATCGATCTGCATAAGTCCCCAACTAGGGATCACGCGGCGTGGCAGAAGCGGGTTCACCATGGCGGGCCGGTTTTGGGGCTTAAGCGCGTGAAGTACGAATATTGCGTCGCCAATTGTCGGTGAGACCGCTACAGTGCGGCGCAGCCGGGCTCATCCGGGAGGAGCGGCCGGAACACCACGGTCCACAGCCGATCGCCGCTGCGCCAGACCGTCGCCGGGTTCGCACCGGCGGCCGCCTCCCGCGCCGCGTCGATGTCGGCGCCCCGCAGCACGGTGCAGCGCGAGCCGGCACCCAAGCCGGTGAGTGGCTGCCCGTCCAGCGACCCGAGGGGCCATGACCGGGCCGGCTCGGATGCCGTGGTGGGATTCGCGATGACGGCCACGGCGGCCGGCCGGTACGGGTTGTGCGAGCCAGCCGCGTGCCTGGTCAGCTCGGCGCGCAGGTGGGTGACCGCGCGATCCGAACGCGGCAGGCTGCCCGTGCGCCGCATGCCGCCCGAGACCGCCGTGACGACCGCCACCGGCGCGTCGGGTCCGGCGAATGACGACGTGGGCGGGCGCGTGTCGGCCAGGATCCCGGTGTCCGCGGCAGCCTGCAGGAGCCCGCGCACGTCGTCGGTGGGTACGCGGTACTCGTCGAACACCGGCCACCCGGCCGCGCCGGCTACCGGTGCGCTGATCAGCCGGCCGTCCCCGTACAGCGAAAAGGTCGGCAGCACCGCCGCCGCGCCGCCTGGCGGCAGCATGCCGGGGAGCTCACTCAGCCGCACGACCAGGTCGTCGGGCCCGGCCGGCGGGCTCACCTGTACGCCCGCGGTGCTGCCGTTGTCGCGGCCCCCGCCCACGCCGCACGCGCCCGCGCCTGTACTGGCGAGCACCAGCGTCGCCAGCGCGACCACCCAGGAAGCCCCACGCCACCTCATCCGTTGTCTCCCCACCCCCTGTCTCCCCACCCCGATTGGACGCCATGGCCGGCGGGTGGTTCCCCGCCGGCCATGATTTGCCCGGTCAGGAACGGGTCAACGTGTAGTCGCCCGAACCCGCCTGGTTCACGACTACGACGCCGTACCACCCGGTCGTGGCCGGGGTGAAGGTGAGCGTCTCCGTGGCCCCGGCACCGGCGGCTGAGGCGGTGGCCACCGCGAACGGCCGGCCCCGGACGAAGGTGGCCGGGTTGGCGGGGTCGTCACCCATCAGGAACAGCTCCGCGTCCTGGCCAAGGTTCGTCGGCGCAACGGCGATCGTCACCGGCACGCCGGCCGTGAGGAACGTGTCCTTGACGTGGACGACGTTCGACCAGCCCATGGTCACCGTGCTCGATCCCGCGAACAGGATCGAGGTGCCCTGGGCCAGCTCGATCTGGTAGGTGCCGGTGCCCGACCAGAGCTGCGCCCGCGGATAGTAGTCTCAACACCGTCGAGCAGGTCGACCAGACGCGCGAACGACAATGCCCGGTCGGGTTCGCCTGGGCGGCAAGAGAGCACGCGGCAGGCCCGTTGCCGGGAGCGTTCCACCCCGTACTCCCACACGGTGGACTTGCCGATGCCGGCCTCACCCTGGATCACGCAGGCGACTGTTTCGGTCTCGATCGCGTCCAGGGCCGCGTCGACGGCTGCCAGCTCCGCCTGCCGGCCCACGATGTGCTGGATCTGCACCAGTCCCCACCCGGTTCGCCAATGGCGCATCCGACACTTGATGGATCCAGCAACGAGTATGTGGTCAATGGAGCAACGGTTGGTACGACATCCCGTCACTGTCCGCGCACAAGCTGGACTGAACGACGGCGCGATCTACACCTGCGGACCGCGGGCGAGAAAGACCACCGTCCAGGTGCCGTCGCGGGTGTCGATCTGGTATACGTAGCAGCCCGGCGTGCGTAGTCGGGTGTAGCTCGGGTAGTTCTTCCAGCCGCCGGGAAGGGCGTCTTGTCCCTCGGTGTCGAGGACCAGCTCCGGTATGGCCGGATCTTCGAAAGCCAGCTCGCCCGGACCGTCGAGCCTCCGGCCGCGAACCAGCACCGGCCCGACCGCCGCTGGGTCGACGGCCCAGAGCACCTTCTCGCCGCCCCAGGTTCGGTCCAACCATGACCCGAGTGGGTCCGGCGAGACATACTCCAGCACGGCGCCTTCGGCGAAGCCGACCGGCCGGGCCGGACCGGAGCCGAGCATCCGGCCGGTCGCCGGGTCCGGCTGGGTCCACTCGGTCGTCACCGGGCAGCTGTTGCCGGCCGGTACGGTGGGATGCGTCCATGGCCGCCGCAACGCGGCAAGCCCGTCGGGGCCTTGCGATCCCGTCGACGGCGGGACGGTCCCCGCAGGAGGGGCTTCACCGCTCGCCGTGCAGGCTGCCGGAAGCAGCCCCAGCACCGCGACGACAAGGCCAAGGAACACGCGCGCCATACTCGCTACGAGTCGAAACAGACCTGCAAAGTTCCCACCGGGCACCCGACGGTAAGGTGACCCTCTTGGTTCCAAGTTCCGAGGCTGCGCCCGACACCGGGCGGTACGCGGCCGTGGACGTACATTATCCGGCCGCCGGTGGTGCCACCGCGGCGTTGGTGATCGCCGTCGAGCCGGTGTTTGCGACCGTGCTCGTCGAACGCACCGTGCGGCTGGCCGAGGTCGCGCCGTACCGCCCGGGCGCGTTCTTCAGCCGTGAGCTGCCCGCGCTGCGCGCCGTCCTCACCGACGTGGACCCCCTCGATCTGCTCGTCGTCGACGGCTACGTACACCTCGACCCGCACGGCACGCCGGGTCTGGGCGCACACGCCCACGCTGAGTTTGCCGTGCCCGTGATCGGGGTCGCCAAGACCGCGTTCCGCGGCGCCACTCATGCGATCGAGGTACGTCGTGGCGGCGCGAGCCGACCGCTGTACGTTACCGCTGCCGGCATCTCGGCCGAGCGAGCCGCCGCGCTGGTGCGGTCGATGGCCGGGCCGTACCGGCTGCCTGACGCGCTCCGCCGCGTCGATCGCCTGTCCCGCTCTGCGCGGTAGGCGTTGGTGATCGCCTTCGTGTCACGGGCCGGCGGCGGGCCCGAGCTTGTCGCGCTGCTCGGCCTGCACCTCGTCGTCGCCCACGCTGTCGTCACTCCGGCGCGCCGGTGGCGTCTGTCGACGGGCGTTTCATACTGCCTCTCCGGTGGTTGCTGGTTGGGACAAACGCCCGTTGAGCGTGCCCGTTTGGGCGGGTCAGGTGTTGGTGGCGGCAATGGTTGGGCTGCCGTCGACGAGGATGCTCGCGGCGCGTTGGGCTGGTGGGATGCCGGGCGCGTCGAGTCCGGTGTAGTTGACGTCGTCGTGCCAGGCGACGATGTCCTGCGCGAGTGCGAGGGCGTGGTCGTCGTCGGTGTTGATCAGCGCCGTGGCGAGCTGCAGGTAGGCGCCGGGTTGTGTTCCGGCGTAGTGGGCGGCCAGCGCAGCGGCGTGGCTGGCTACGGCTTGGCCGTGCGCGGGGTAGACGGCGGCGAGCGCGGCGAGGATGAACTGCACAGCTGGGGGCTGGTGGGCCCAGTGGGCCAGCAGTGTGGGTACTTGGCCATCGATGGTGGTGTGCACCTCGTCGGTCCAGGGTGCTGGCATGGGTTGGTCGCCGGTGGCTGCGGCACGGTCGGCGTCGGCGATAAGGGTCGCGGCCTTTCGTTGTGCGGCGTACAGCAGATCGCAATGCAGGGTGAGGCGGTGCCTGGCGGGGGTGGTTCTGGTGACGGCCAGCTTGGCCAGGAACGGCATGGCTGGTGCGGTGGCCGAGTAGCAGCTGCCTTGATGGAGCAGGGCGTCGCCGAGCAGCTCGTCGAGCACGTCCGCCGCGTGGGTTGGCCATTGGGCCAGGGTGTTGATCAGCTCGGGGACGTCGCTGGCTGGGCCGTAGGCATGATCGAGGTCGGTCCAGGGGATGTCAAGCAGTGCCGACAGGTCCACCGCGACGTCGGGTGCGTCGTCCGGGACAAGGGGCAGGGCCGCGGCCGGCGGTGCGGGTCTGAGCGCGATCGACGGCTGCGGGGGTCGGGCCCCTCGGTTAGCCCGCACGATCGGCCTCGACGGCGGGTCATCATCGAGCACGCTTGCGCCACTGCGCATTCCGCCGCCCGGGTATCCGCAGTGTTGGCGGGCGATCACGGCCGCAGCGCGGCCAACCGCGTCGATGACGCGGTGCGGATCGATGGCGTCCGGTACGGGCCGTCACGCACGGTAACCAGCCAATGGTCTTTGTAGGGCCTGGCCGTGACCAGCGGAAACCCGTAGTCGACCAGGTCGTCGACCAGCGACTCGGCACGGGCGCGGTCCGGTACCCGGAAGTCATGCTCTGCCGCCCAGCCAGTCATGGCAGCACCCTCCTTCCACGCTGGTGTGGGGATCAGGCTGCCAGACGATGTGCCCGGCTGCTGTCCGCTCGGGTGGCCTCGCCGGCTAAGGCGATGTGGTAGCGCCCCTGTCCCTCCCTCACCGTCGCGGATCTGCACGTGGTGGTGTGCTGTGTGCTGTGCACCGTCACCTGTGCGCCTTGCTGGGCTGCACTGTCACGAGGGAGTCGAACCCTCACGCTGCCCTCCGCGCGCCAGGAAGGGGGCCGGAGACCGCCGGCCCACGGTGTGTGCACGCCTCCGCAACGGCTACCTGCTCCACATCGTCTGCTCGCCCTCAGGTCAGGAGGTCAGCCTCAGTCCTCAGGTCAGGAGGTCCGCCTCAGTCCAGGAGGTCGGCCTCCCAGTTCGTACGCTGGATCCGTATGTCAAGCTCGCGGATCTCGCGCGCGAGCGCATCAGCCTGCTCCCGCAGGTCCGCGATCGGCAGCGCGGAAAGCATCGTCAGCTCGGACCGAAGCTGCCGCACCGCCAGCCCCCGCTGATCCCGGCCGGCCGCCGCGTCGGCCGCCGCCGTGATGACCGCGTGGCGCAGTCGGAGAACGTCCCGGCGGGCAAGCGCGTCGGTCAACGTACCGTCATCGCCGACAGTCACCGCGGCGTTGGTCCGGTTGGTCCGTCGAATGAGCAACTCCAGCTCGTCGAGCACGGCACCGACCTCGACCAGCAGCCGCTGCGCATCCTCGGCGGGTGTCTCGCCTTCCTGATACCGGGCACTGCCAACGATCCGCGCCCGCAACTGTTCCACCCGACGCACTGCATCCGCCCGCTCTGCCAGCGCCTCAGCAAGCTTCACTGTCCATACCTCCGTGAGTTCCACTTGAGTATGGCCGGAGCTCAGCGCCGCTGGCGCCGTATTTCCGGCGGTAAGGGTTACTGCAGGTCGACCCGGATCGGCGCGTCGGGGCAGCGCGGACAGTGGAAGATCCGGTACAGGCCGGTTCGCCCGACGACCACGCCGGTCGGTTCGGCGGCGTCGGCATACTCGGCGGTGGCCGCGTCGACGTGGTCCTCCTCCAGCGGGCGCCATCGTTGCGGGTCGCCCCATTCGCCGCTGTCGATCTGGAGTAGTTGCCTCATCGGGGCCGCGCAGGAGATGCAGTACATGGGGACCGGGTCGGTGGTGGGCCACGGGGGCCAGCCGCCGACCTTCCACCCCGGCGCCGTCGACAGCTGGCGATGGTAGAGACCGTCGTGTTCGAGGTCCCAGGCCCGAACCTGTTGGCCGAGCTCGGCCGGCAGGTCCTGCCACCACGGATACTCCACCACCTGCTCGGGATGCAGTACGCACGGTCGCGGCAGGTACGCCGTCTCGCCGACCACCGTCGGGCTGGGTGGCCGGTCCGGCACAACCGCCAGGTTGGCCTCGCGCCGCCACCGCAGCGCGACGGCCGGAGCGTACGACTCCGCTCCGATGTCGTGGTCGTTAGGGCACCACAGCACCTGGAGTATGTCGGCGTCGCCCGGCGGACACAGATCGCGGATGTCGGTTACCCGAAGCTGCGCAACCGCCACCAGCGGGCTCGGCGCCCGTTGGGGCTGGACGGTGTAGCCAAGGGCCGATCCGGTGGCGCGGTTGATCCCGACGAAGCCCGGTGTCTGGCTGGCCAGCTCCGCGATCGCCTCCGCGTACCCGGGCCAGCCCTTCGCCGGGTCCGCCGCCCGTATCCGGGCCAGCAACGCCGGCGGGATCGGCGTTTCGGCGGCTAGTACATGTTCGGCGTCGCAGGTCGGCCACGGCTCGTCACCGGGCCACAGCAGTGGACCGCCAATGTGGCTCGCGCGTGGATCGGGTGTGCCGGGGCGCGGGTGCAGCCGGGTGGCGGTGACCGCGTACTTGTCGATGCCTTCGAGCAGCGCCGTCACGTCGCGCTCGGGTCCGCGGGTGGTCCTGGTCAATCGCAGCGTTACCGGAAGGTGGCGCCGCTCGCGCTGGACAGGGCGTTGACGAGGATGCCGTCCTCGTGCTCGAAGATTGGATCGTCGTCCTCGTCATCCCGGTCGATCGTGACGCAGCCGCCCTCCGCCTCCTGGACCATCCAGGCCAGGAACGTGGCGAAGTCCTCGGCGGCGACGAACTTGTGCTCCTGGTCCCGGCCGAAGTTGATGACCTGGCCGGGCCGGCCTTCCGGGCCGGGGTCGTAGTCGAGACCGACGTAGTCTCCGTCGTAGGGCCAGCGCAGGATCGGGATCCAGCCGGGCGAGGTGTACTGCTTCTTGATCGCGCGCTCCGGGTATGAGCGTTGCGGCTTGTCCACGACCTCGAAGAACGCTTCGTCCTGCTCGCGGCGGATCTGCGCCCAGTCGTTCCACACCTGGGCCACCTCGGCCACGGGCAGCCACCAGAAGCCCAGGGCGACACCGCGGTACGAGTCGCAGCGCTCGCCGTCGTGCTGCCGCCAGCCGGCCTTGACCGCGTCCGGCAGCTCGTGACCGACCAACGCCTCCAGCTCGGCGATGGCGCTCTCGTCGGCCGGTGGGTTCAACCGTGGCGTGGCCTCCGGCAGGTGCTCGGCGAGCCAGTCGAGGTACGCCCGCCACAGTGCGTCAGGGCTGCGGCCCGGCTCGTTGACGGTCACCGGCATCGTTCCTCCCGATCTCCGCGGCGAAGGCTGGGCGCAATATACCGACCTAGCCCGGTGATTGCCCGTGCCAGGGTTGGGACGGCAACGAATCCGGCGACCAGCGAACCGAGGCGGCCCAGCGCTCGGCTACCGCCACGACGAGGTCGACCACGGGGTCCTTGATGTCGGTGTACCGGTCGAGGTCGCCGACCGCGTCGGCGAGCAGCAGCTTGAACCGGGCGTACGTGGGCACCGCATCGGGGTGGGCGCGGAACCAGTCCCGGAAGAGGAGCGCCAGCCGTTCGTTGGGAGAGCCGGCGACCCGCGCGTGCAGCACGATGCGTTCCCCGCCCGGGACGGGCTTGGCCCAGACCCGTTTCTGCCACGACTGCGGCGGGTCGGACCGGCCCGCGGGCACGTGGTCCTGCTCGTACGGCATCCGGGCCAGCCCGAACGCCGCGAGGCGTTTGTCGAACGCTTCCGCGGCCTCGGCGAGGTCGCGCACGCTGACCTGTAGGTCGAACACCGGCTTGGCGGCCATGCCGGGAATGGAGGTGCTGCGGCCCGGATGGAGCGGGCTCCGGTACAGAGGAGGTCACGGGTAGACAGTACGGCGGCCCGGGAAGCGCCGGCGGCACAGGCGCTCTAGTGTCTGGCTGTGACTCAGCTTCGCGTGGACCTGCTCACCCGGGAGTACCCGCCGGAGGTGTACGGCGGTGCCGGGGTGCACGTCGAGTACCTCGCCCGAGACCTACGGCGGCTCGCCGACGTGCGGGTGCATTGCTTCGGCGCGCCCCGGACGGAACCGGGCGTCCGGGCGTACCCGGAACCGGAAAGCCTGCGCGGCGCGAACGCCGCCCTGCGGACCATCGGCGTCGACGTGGAGATGGCCGCGGGGGCGGCCGGGACAGACCTGGTCCATAGCCATACCTGGTACGCCAACCTCGCCGGCCACCTCGCCAAGCTGCTGCACGGCGTGCCGCACGTGGTGACCACGCACAGCCTGGAGCCGCTGCGCCCGTGGAAGGCCGAGCAGCTCGCCGGTGGCTACGCCCTCTCGTCCTGGTGCGAACGGACGGCGCTCATGGCCGCCGATGCCGTCATCGCGGTGTCCGGCGCCATGAAGCGCGACGTGCTCGGGGTCTACCCGTCGATCGAGGCCGACCGCGTCCGCGTTGTCCACAATGGAATCGACACCGATCAGTACGCCCCGGACCGCGGTACCGACGTGCTGGAGCGGATCGGCATGGACCCGAACACGCCCAGCGTCACGTTCGTGGGCCGGATCACCCGCCAGAAAGGGCTTCCGTACCTGTTGCGGGCCGCCCGGCAGCTGCCACCCGGCGCGCAGCTGGTGCTCCTCGCCGGAGCGCCGGACACACCGGAGATCGGCGCCGAGGTGGAGGCCCTCGCCGCCGAGCTGCGCGCGGCCCGCGGTGGCGTCATCTGGGTCCGCGAGATGCTGCCCAAGCGCGAGGTCATCCAGATCCTCAGCCACAGCACCCTGTTCGTCTGCCCGTCGGTCTACGAGCCGATGGGCATCGTCAACCTGGAGGCGATGGCCTGCGAGACGGCGGTCGTGGCGACCGCCACCGGCGGCATTCCGGAGGTGGTCGAGGACGGCGTCACCGGGCTGCTCGTACCGATCGAACAGGCCAGCGATGGCACCGGTACGCCGCTGGATGCCGACCGGTTCGTCGCCGACCTCGCTGCCGCCATCGCCGCCGTGCTGCACGATCCCGAGCGGACCGCGGAGATGGGCCGTGCCGGACGCCGCCGCGCGATCGAGCGCTTCTCGTGGGCCGCGATCGCCGAGCGGACCATGGAGGTCTACCGCTCGGTCCTCGGTTAGGGTGCCGGGATGAACGCTGCCGTCGGAGCGCAGTGCCGGACGGACACGCTGGGCTTCGAGCTGCCCGACCCCGACCGGACGCTCACCGGCGTGCGGCTGATCCAGCACGCCGGGTTATCCAAGGATCGGCTCGACTTCAGCTACGACGAGGTCGGGCGGGTCTGGCGCCTGACCGTCGCGCGTCCGCCGCTGTGGCGTTTGGAGTACTTGCTAGAGCGGCGCGGCCATGACGGAGGTACCGACGTCGTCTGCGACCCGGAGAACCCGCGCCGGGTCGGTGGCGCGTTCGGCGACAAGTCGGTCCTCGAATGCCCCGAGTACGCGACACCCGCGTGGCTGCAGCTCCCGCCGGCGGAGGGATCCTGGCGGGAGGTGACGTTGCCGGCACCGGCCATCAGGTCCCAGGTGTCGGCGCGCATCTGGTCGCCGGGCGAGCCGACCGACCGGGTGCTGGTCGCGCACGACGGTCCGGAGTACGAGCGGTTGGCCGCCCTGGCGCACTACAGTGCCGCCATGGTGGGCGCCGGATCGCTGCCACCGCACCACCTCGTGCTGCTCGCGCCGGGCGAGCGCAACGAGTGGTACTCGGCCAACCCGGCGTACGCGTGGACGCTCGCCGCCGACGTCCTGCCCCGGGTCTTCCGGGAGCTGGACACCACGCGCCCTGTTGTCGGGATGGGGGCGAGCCTCGGCGCCTTGGCCATGCTGCACGCCCAGCGCCGGTACCCGGCCGCGTTCGGCGCGCTGTTCCTGCAGTCCGGCAGCTTCTTCCAGCCGCGCTACGACCGCATGGAGTCAGGGTTCCGGAGGTACCTGCGAATCGTGCGGTTCACCGGCCGGGTGCTGCGGGCGGTCGACGGCCCGCCGGTGCCGGCCGTGTTGACGTGCGGGCTGGTGGAGGAGAACCTGCACAACAACCGGGACATGGCCGCGACGCTGCTACGCCAGGGGTACCAGGCGCGGCTGTTCGAGGTGCCCGACGCACACAACTACACGGGCTGGCGGGACGCGTTCGACCCGTACCTGACCGACCTGTTGCGTCACGTCTGGAGATAATCGGCCGCCAGCGGACGGAGCGTAGCGGAGTCCGCGGTCAAGCGGCCGGAACCGGGAGGCATAGAGGATGGACTACGGCTCCGCCGAGCTGTACTCGCCGGCCATCGGCGCAGCTGGCACGGTGCTGCGTTACGGCCATTACGGCCGGCCGGTCCTGGTGCTCCCGTCGGAGCAGGGCAAGGCGCACGACTTCGCCGACAACGGGATGGTCGGCGCCGTTGCCGGCCTGCTGGATGCTGGTCGGGCGAAGCTCTACTGCGTCGACTCGTACGACAGCATGTCCTGGGCGGCGAAGGACGTTCCACTGGAGGAGCGGGCGCGCCGGCACGGTGCGTACGAGTCGTGGATCGTCGACCAGGTGGTGCCGTACATCTCGGGCGACAGCGGCGGTGCCGGCGACATCATCACCACCGGCTGCTCGATGGGCGCCTTCCACGCACTGAACTTCGCGTTCAAGCGCGCCGACCTGTTCCCGCTGGCGATGTGCTTCTCCGGCACCTACGACCCGTCGGCCTGGCATGGCTGGGGCGAGCGGGGCGACGCGGCGTACTTCAACAACCCCACCGACTACGTGGCCCATCTTGGCGGCGACCACCTGGACTGGCTACGGTCCCGGCTGTCGGTGCTGCTGGTCTGCGGGCAGGGCCAGTGGGAGGACACGACCGGCGCGCTGGAGTCGACCAAGCGGATGGCCGGCCTCCTCGCCGAGAAAGGCATCCGGCACGAGCTGGACCTGTGGGGCCACGACGTACCGCATGACTGGCCGTCATGGCGCGCCCAGCTCGCCCACCACCTACCGCGCTTCTGCTAGGAGCAACCGTGTCCACTGTGGATCATCTCATTGGCTTGCTGCTCGGCACCGAGGACGACTGGCCCCGGGCGTTCGAGGCGCTGGTCCGCCGGCTCGGCAGGGTGACCGACGCCGCCGGCACCACGCACCGGATCACCACCGAGCGGGTCACCATCGAACCGTTCAACCTGCGCTACCGGCCCCGGCACTCGCTGGTCATCGACCGGCTCGCGTACTGGTACTACCACCCGCGTGAGTGGTTGAAGAAGGTCGCGCTGATGGACGGGGTGTACCTGCTCAACAACCCGTTCACGTTCCAGTCCATGGAGAAGCACGCGGCGTACTGCGCGATGATCCGCCTGGGCCTCAAGGTGCCGGGCACCGTGCTCGTGCCGTTCCGCAACCCGGTCGACAACGCGCGCTACGCCTACACCGCCGAACGCTACAACCGGCCGTTCGACCTCGACGCCATCGCCGAGGAGATGGGCTACCCGTTGTTCATGAAGCCCTATGACGGCGGCGCGTGGGTCGGGGTGTCGAGGATCGGTGACGCCGCCCAGCTGCACGCCGCGTACAACGCCTCGGGGGAGCGGCTGATGCACCTGCAGCAGGCGGTCGAGGGCTACGACGTGTTCACCAGGTCGCTGTCGATCGGGCCGGAGACCATGGTGATGAAGTTCCGTCCGGAGCTGCCCATGCACGACCGGTACGCCGTCGAGCACGACTTCCTCAGCGCCTCGACCGGCTCGGAGGTGGTGACGATCTCGCGGCTGGTCAACGCGTTCTTCCGGTGGGAGCTCAACTCGTGCGAGTCGCTGGTACGCGGCGGCGACGTCCATCCGATCGACTACGCCAACGCCTGCCCCGACGTCGCGCTGACCTCGCTGCACTACTACTTCCCGTGGGCGATGACGGCGTTGCTGCGCTGGAGCGTGTACTGCGTGGTCACCGACCGGCGCCCGCGGCTGGACATGGAGACGGCGCGGTACTTCGAGATCGCCGACCGTGACGACCTGTCCTATGCGGACAAGCTCGCGGAGTACCGGCGGCTGGCCGACGAGTACTTCGAAACCGAACGGTACAACGACTTCTGCGCATCGCGCCTGGGGCACGTGGACGAGATGGTCTACGACTGGGCCCGCTCGCCGGAGTTCGACGCGCTGCTGCTCGACACGGTGCGCAGCACGTACCCGCCGCACGAGCACGACCGGTTCCTCGCCCACTTCGGTGGGCTCATCGGTGCCTGGGTCCGGGAGCGGGAACGATCGACATCGGCGTGACGCCGATCGATGTGGCTATGGACATCTACTGTTAACAGTCTTAATAATGGGCCTCATCGCCGCGTCATCCCAGCGCCGCCGGAGGCCCGCCATGAAGCGACCCAGGTATCTGCTCGCCGCCCTCGCCGTCGCCGCGGTGACCGCCGCCGGGGTCGTGATCGCCACCGTTCCGGCGCACGCGGCGAACCTGCTCAGCAACCCCGGGTTCGAGACCGGCTCGCTCTCGCCATGGTCGTGCACCGGCGGCCTCGGCTCGGTGGTCAGCAGCCCGGTCCACTCGGGCACCCGCGCGCTGCAAGGGGCGGCGAGCTCGACGGACAACGCCAAATGTACGCAGACGGTGTCGGTGCTGCCGAGCACCGCGTACGTGCTGTCGGCCTGGGTCCGCGGCAACTACGTCCACCTCGGTGTCACCGGTGGGTCGCTGACCTGGACGCCGTCAGCGACCTCGTACACCCAGCTGTCGCTGTCGTTCACCACGGGCAGCGCGCAGAGCTCGATCGAGGTCTTCCTGCACGGCTGGTACGCACAGGGCACCTACTACGCCGACGACGTCAGCCTGGACGGGCCGGGCGGAACCCCCGCCGTTCCCGGTACGCCGGGCACACCGACGCTGGGCACCATCACCGACACCTCGATCGCGCTGTCCTGGGGCGCCTCCAGCGGGACGGTGAGCGGCTACCGGGTCTACGAGGGCACCACGGTTCGGGCCACCGTGACCGGGACCTCGGCCACGGTGACCGGGCTTGCCACCTGTTCGACGCACACGTTCACCGTGGCGGCGTTCAACAGCGCGGGGGAGTCGCCGAAGTCGGGCGCGGTCACGGGTACGACGACCGGCTGCGGCACCGGGGTTCCGGGCAAGCCCGGAACGCCGACGATCGGTTCGGTCACCAGCAGCTCGATCGCGCTGTCCTGGGGCGCCTCCAGCGGGACGGTGAGCGGCTACCGGGTCTACGAGGGCACCACGGTTCGGGCCACCGTGACCGGCACCTCGGCCACCGTGACCGGGCTGGCCACCTGTTCGACGCACACGTTCACCGTGGCGGCCTTCAACACCGCGGGGGAGTCGCCGAGGTCCGATCCGGTGACCGGGACGACCAGCGGGTGCACCAACACCGGCCTGCCCAAGCACGCGCTCGTCGGGTACCTGCACGCCAGCTTCGCCAACGGCTCCGGGTACATGCGGATGGCCGACGTACCGGCTGCCTGGGACATCATCGACCTGGCTTTCGGTGAGCCGACGTCGGTGACCTCCGGCGACATCCGGTTCAACCGGTGCTCGCCCAGCGAGTGCCCCAACGTGGAAAGCGACGCCGACTTCATCGCCGCGATCCGGGCCAAGCAGGCCCAGGGCAAGAAGGTGCTCATCTCCATCGGCGGCCAGAACGGCCAGGTGCAGCTCACCACGACCGGCGCCCGCGACGCGTTCGTCAGCTCGGTCGCCGCGATCATCGACCGGTGGGGGCTGGACGGCCTGGACATCGACTTCGAGGGCCACTCGCTGTTCCTCAACTCCGGTGACCGGGACTTCCGCAACCCGACCACGCCGGTGATCGTCAACCTGATCTCCGCGCTGCGTACGCTCAAGGCGCGCTACGGCTCCCGGTTCGTGTTGACGATGGCGCCCGAGACGTTCTTCGTCCAGGTGGGCTACCAGTTCTACGGACCCAACAACGGTGGCGACGCGCGGACCGGCTCGTACCTGCCGGTCATCTACGCGATGCGGGACGCCCTGACCATGCTGCACGTGCAGGACTACAACTCCGGTCCGGTGATGGGGCTGGACAACCAGTTCCACTTCATCGGCAATGCCGAGTTCCACATCGCCATGACCGACATGCTCAAGGCCGGGTTCCCGGTAGCCAACACCGGTTTCACGTTCCCGCCACTACGGGAGGACCAGATCGGCTTCGGCCTGCCGGCCGCGTCGTTCGCCGGCAACGGGTACACCACGCCGGCACAGGTGCACCAGGCGGTCGACTGCCTGGCCAAGGGGACCAACTGCGGCGGGTACGCGCTGCGGGGTGGCCCGTCGCCGGCGTTCCGGGGGCTGATGACGTGGTCGATCAACTGGGACCGGTTCAACGGCTTCGAGTTCATGAACAGCCACGAGCCGTACCTGAACTCGCTACCGTAGCTCGCGGCTGGTTCACCGGCGTAATCCGAAGGGGGTAGCTGCGGACCAGTGTTCGGGCTCGGCCATCAGCTCGCCTGCGATGGCGAGGTGGTCGTACGCACTTCGCCAGCGTCTCGCTCGGCTACGTCCTGCCGGAGGAGCAGCTGGTCAGCGCCGCCCGCTGGACCGGGCGGGCGCTGTGGCTGGCCGAGCACCTCGATGACCAGGATCTGCTCGCCTTCACGCTGCGGGTGCACGGCAACGAGCTGCGTAAGGTCGAGCGGCCCGCTGCCGCGGTCGCCCGATTACGCCGAGCGGCGGAACTGGCGCCCGAGGCCGACCGGGATGCGGCCCTGGTGCAGTTAGCCCGAGCCGCCGGCGAACTCGGTGACGCCGCCATGTTCGACCGCGCCGTCGATGACGCCCGGCGGCTGGTCGACGCGAGACCAAGCAGAGGCCTCGCCAGTCCGTACGCGGTCCATGAGGTCCGTCTGCGGGGCTTGGTCCGCACCGGTCGCGCGGCGCTGGCCATCAACCTGCTCGATGTCACCGCATGACCACGACCACCATCCCGCCGCAATGGCAGGCGATCCTCCATGTCACTACCGGCGAGGTGCTCCTCGCGTGTGCCGATGGGTCCCAAGCCGAAACGGCGTTCCGGGCCGCGATCGTCATCGCCGAAGACCACCGCCTCCCACATCAGATCCAACGCATAATCCGGGCCTCCACGTCGCACCTGCCCGCTGTCGCCGAAATCGCGCGCGAAGCGCTGGACAAGCTCCGCATCCATAAGTCCGAACGTGGCGAGTCTCAAACCCGGTAGCACACCGCTGCGACTGCAACCCCCGCCCGGGTGGTGAGCGTGGTCCGTAGGGCGGCAAAGCACCTTGACTGGGTCGCCGATACCTCATAGGTTTCAACAACTTCGATGCCCGCCTGCGAAGTGGACGGTTTCCCGATCCCTGGAGGGCGGCACGATGGAGCTTCGCGCGGCGAAAAGGCTGTTCGGTCTCGTCATCGTCGCGGCGCTCGCCGCCGCTGTCCCCACCGGGCTCGCCCAAGCCGGTCCAGGTACGTTCAACGTTCGCGACTTCGGTGCCACCGGCAACGGGTCCACATTGGACGATGACGCGATCGACCGGGCGATCAACGCGGCGAGCTCGGGAGCCGGCGGAGGCGTCGTGCTGTTCCCGGCCGGTACCTACCGGTCCCGTTCGATCCACCTCAAGAGCAACATCACGCTGCAGCTCGCGACCGGCGCCACGATCCGCGCCGCGGGCAGCGGCTTCGACGCCGCGGAGCCGAACCCGTTCTCCCGGTTCCAGGACTTCGGGCACAGCCACTTCCACAACGCCCTCATGTGGGGCGAGAACGTCTCCAACATCACCATCACCGGCACAGGCACGATCGACGGCGACGGGCTGACCACGGACAACGCCGTACCGGCCGGCGTCGGTGACAAGATCCTGTCGTTGAAGCTCTGCGCGAACATCACGCTGCGCGACGTCACGTTCCGCCGCGGCGGGCACTTCGCGATCCTCACCAACGGCTGCCACGACGTGCTGCTCGACCGCGTCAAGGTACTGTCCACATTGGACCGTGACGGCGTGAACCTCATCAACACCTGGAACGTCGAGGTGCGCGGCTCCCGCATCGAGGGGCAGGACGACGCGCTGTCGTTCAAGAGTGACTTCGCCCTCGGCCGTACCTTCGTCAGCGAGCACATCCGCGTGCACGACTCCACGATCCTGTCGACGGAGAACAACGCCATCCAGTTCGGCGTGGAGTCCTGTGGCGACTTCCGCGACGCGCGGTTCGAGAACATCGCCATCACCGGCGCCGGCAAGGCGGGGATCGGCATCGTCTCCCTCGACGGCGGCGCCATCACCGACATCAGCTTCACGCGGATCACGCTGAACCGGGTGTCCAGCCCGGTCTTCATGCGGCTGGGCGGCCGTGGCAGCTGCCCTGGCAGCCCGCCGCCGGGACGGATCTCCGGCGTGAGCATCAGCGACGTGACGGGCACCAACCTGACCACGCCGCAGCCGGTCCGGGGAGCGCCCGAGTACGCCAGCACGATCGTCGGCTCGCCCGGCGCCGACATCACCGACGTGAGCCTGACCAACGTCAAGCTCACCGTGCCGGGCGGGCGTCCCGCCACCGACGCGAGTGTCGTGCCGCCAGAGAACCCGGTCTTCTACCGGCCGCGGGAGTTCGGCACCCGGCCCGCGTACGGCTTCTGGATGCGCCATGTCGCGCGGATCACCTTCACCAACACCGACGTCCAGTTCGACCGGGCCGATGGCCGTCCGGCGTTCGCCACCGACGACGGCACGCGCGTGCAATGGTTCGACTCCCGCGCCGAGCGCAGCACCGGCTCGTTCGACATGAGGTTCACCAACACCAACGGGTACGGCCTGACCCGCACCACCGCCACCACTGAACAGGCGCTGCGGATCCGGTCGGTCAACTCCACGCCGCTGCCGGGACCCGAAGTCTTCACCGTCGCCTGGGATCCCGAGAACGCCACGATCACCGAACCGATGCGCGCCTTCGACGACCCGACCATCCCGGGCAACCCCGGCGACCGCCAACTGCCGGATCTGGGGCCGGGTCATCGCGCCCACCACCGGGGACGACTCGTTCTGGGTACGGGTCGACGGCGGTCCCTGGATCCTGTGGAACAACATCCCGCTCGGTGGCGCCTGGCACTGGGCGCCGGTCCGCGACACATCCGGTACGCCGGTGACCGTAAGCCTGGCCAGCGGCGTGAACCACACGGTCGTCGTCGCCTACCGGGAGGACGGTACCCGCCTGGACCGCATGCTGGTGACCAACGACCTCGGCACCAACCCGCCAGAACGCTAGTGTGGTGTCTCGTTATTAGCCGGTGATTGATGCGAGTGCGACCGGCCTTCGTGCAGGGGTCTGTGCGGCATGCCAGAACCGGAAGGGCGACCAGCAGGGAACCCGCAGTTATCCGAGGCGCCGTAGCGCTGTCTCGATAGCGACCTCGACCCGGGAAGTCATGCCGGGCACATCGACGGGACGGCGCCCAGCGACCTGACTACGGATCCACTTCGGCCCGCTATC
>WNFV01002320.1_pt1 | contig 45154 bp, 45 predicted proteins | sample 5400101 | NCBI WGS metagenome assembly WNFV01 (sample SAMN13153361, study PRJNA577476) | soil metagenome | isolation source: 115 cm soil or saprolite under grassland replicate 1 | place: USA:California | collected 2016-06-15 | reverse complement strand
AAGCAGCAGCGATTTGTCGGCGAGGTGCTCCGCAAGACCGTCTTTGGCTCCGAGCGCCTGCCCCGTCGTCACCAGGACGAGCTCGGGGTCACGCAGCGGCGCCAGCGGCACCCAGAAGATCCCATCAGGGTAGCCCTCCGCAGCCTCGGCGGCTGCCTGCAAACCGAGCCGGGTCTTGCCGGTCCCGCCCGGTCCGGTCAGTGTGAGCAGGCGGACGTCCTGCAGCAGTCCGAGCACCTCCCCCAACTCCTGTTCGCGGCCGACGAACGGCGTCGCGGGGATAGGCAGATTCGTCCGGTAGAGGCTCTTCAGCGGCGGGAAGTCCTCGTCGCCGAGCTGATAGATCCGCTCCGGCGCGGAGAGATCCTTCAGCCGGTGCTCGCCGAGATCGCTCAGACCGCCCGCGCCGGCGAGCGCGGCTGTCGATGCGGAGACGAGCACCTGCCCGCCGTGGCCGGCCGCCGCGATCCGAGCTGCCCGGTGGACGTCTACTCCCACGTAGCCCTCCTCGGCGAGGTGCGGCGTGCCGGTATGGATGCCGATCCGCACCCGGATCGGGCCAGCGACCAGTTCTTCAAGCGCTCGAGCCGCCGCCGCAAGCGCGCCCGGCGCGGTCGGAAAGGCGATGAAGAAGGCGTCCCCCTGCGTATCGACCTCGACCCCACCGTGGGCGCTGAACGCTCCTCGAAGGACGCGCCTGTGCTCCGCAAGTGCATTCGCGTACTCCGCGGCGCCAAACTCGTGGAGCAGCTTGGTCGAGCCCTCCACGTCTGTGAAGAGGAAGGTCACGGTTCCGGAGGGAAGGTCGCGTCCCACCGGAACATGATGCGCCAGGAGAAGCATCGTTGCACCCGCGCGGCAGATGCCGCCGGTGCAGGATGCTCCTCACGCTCGAGGATCGGCGGCGGGAGTCGGCTCCGCGGCGTGGAGGAGCTCGCGTGCCGCGTCGCGGAGCGGGATCGAGGGGATGCCGTCGAGGACCCTCGCCGCCTCTTCGTAATTCGCGATTGCGAGGCTGCGGGTCGCGTCGGCCCACGGGCTGGGCGTGGTCACGAGCGCCGCGGCGCGGGCGAGGTCGGCGTGGCGCTGGTCGCCGGCGAGCACGAGGGCCAACTCGACGAGCGGTACCGCTGCCGCATAGAGACCCCGGACGGAAAGCCAGCGCTCCAGGAAGGCGTCGCACGTGCTGTGCGCAGCGTCTCTCTCTCCATGGGCGCGGAGCGCGCGTGACAGCAGGCCTAGTGCCTGGAGCCGCATCTCGTCGTTTTGAGTCGTGTCGGCGTAGGCCAGCACGCGCCTGGCGTGATCAATCGCCGCGGCGGGCTGAGTCGCGAGCACGAGCCGGCCCCGGCAGAGCAGCAGCAACGCACCTGAAAACTCGTCCTCCCCCCTCACCAGGCCGGCGGCGTCCAGGAGATCGGCGGCTTCGTCGGGTCGGCCGAAATGGCATGCAAGATCCGCGAGCCAGGCAAGGCAGATCCGCTCGGCGCGCTGGTGGCCGATTCGGCGCGCCCATGCGAGCGCCTCGGCGTAGGTTGCGCGTGCCTCTTCCGCGCGACCGAGGGTAAGCAGAACCTCGGCGAGGTTAGCAGCGCTGATGGCGGCCTTGGGGTGGGCGTGGTGGTCGAGGATGCGGTAGGCCTCGCGCAGGTCGTCGGCACCTGCGGGCTCACCGGCGCCGACGCGCGCAGCGCCCCGCCAGATGAGCAGAAGCGCTGCGGCCTGATCGTTTCCGACCTCGTGCGCGCGTTCGATCTCGCTGTTGGCGAGCGTGAGTGCGTCGGCGTAGCGACCCTGGATGGTCAGCCGGTAGGCGGCTACGTACGCAGGGAGGTTGGTGATCGGGCCGGGAGGGAGACCGGCGGCGAGAGTCAGCGCCTCGTTGACGTGTCGGTCGAGGACGGCGCCCTCGGCGGCCCGGCCCTCGGCCCACTCGGTCAGCAGATAGGCGGCGTAGACGGCGTCCTCGTGACGGCCGGCGGCGACCGCTGCGTCGCGCGCCTCGACCAAGAGCACCTCGCTTGCCGTGTTCGCAGTCGTGTGAGCGACGGCGCGACGCACGAGGAACTCGGCCCGAACGTCCTGGTCGGGTTCGAGCGCGAGCCCCTGTTCGGCGAGCACGATCGTCGCCGCCGGGTCGTGGCGCGTCGCGGCCTGGCGTGTGGCAGCGATCAGGGCCTGAAGCGTCCGCCCGCGCAGCGCGCTCGTGTCCTGCCCGAGCGCGTCCCGCAGCTCGAGGGCGGTCGTCAGGTGATGGGCGATCAGCTCGGCGCGGTCTCCGCGGTCAGCCGTGAGCATCTCGACCCAGGCGGCGGCGCGCTCGTGCCGCTCGGCCCGTTGCGGCCTGGTCAGTTGCGCGTACGCGACTTCCTCGATCAGGTTGTGCGCGAAGCTCAACTCGGTCTCGCCGGCGACGCTCGACCGATGGGCGCGACGGACGAGCTGCTTGCGCTCCAGCCTGAAGACGAGCTCGTCGGCGGACGTCCGATCGCGCTCGCCGAGGGCGCAGAGCGCGCCGAGCCAGACCGTGCGACCGATCACGGCGGCGTCCTGCAGCAGGCTCTTCTCCTCGGTCGAGAGCGCGTCGAGGCGAGCGGCGATGATCCCCTGCACCGACTCCGGGAGGGCGCTCGCGTCCGCGCCTCGTTCGACCAGCATCCGCACGTATTCCTGCGCGTAGAGGGGATTGCCGTCTGCGCGGGAGAGCAGCTCCCGCTCCTCCTCGACCGTCAGCAGCGTCGGGTCGATGAGCGCGCCGATCAGCTCCTGCGTCTCGGCCTCCGACAACGGCTGCAGCGAGACCGCCACCGCGTTGGGTTTTCCGCCGCCCCAGCCCGGTCGCCGCTCCCACAGCTCCGGCCGTGCCGTGCAGACGACGAGCAGCGGCACTGCGCTGACTCGCTCGACGAGCCCGTCCAGGAACTCGAGCAGCGCATCGTCGGCCCAGTGCAGATCCTCCACGACCAGAACCGCGGCACGGTCTGCGGCGATCGCCTCGACGAACATGCGCCAGCCGGCGAATGCTTCGTCCCGGCCCCCCGCCTCTCCGCTCGACTCGACACCGGCGAGCGGCGCCAGCTGCCTGCGCACCCAGACGGCGTCGACGCCGGTTAGCCCGACGCCGGCGATCGCCTCGTCGAGCTTCGCCGCCGCCGTCGCCGCGTCGTCGGACTCGAGGATCCCTGCCTGCTGCTTGACGATGTCGGCCAGCGGCCAGAACGCCACCCCCTCCCCGTAGGAGAGGACGCGTCCCTGCCGCCACCTCGTGATCTCGGGCTCGTCCTCGAGGTGGGCGCGCAGCTCGGCGACCAGCCGGCTCTTGCCGATGCCAGGCACGCCGACGATCGTGACGAGCTGCACCGAGCGCTCGGCCCGGCAGCGTTCGACCGCGTCCACCAACAGCCGCCGCTCCCGTTCGCGGCCGACGAGCGGCGTCGCCTCACGCACGGCCCCCGGCACGAGCGAGCGCGGCTCGCGTGCGACCCAGCAGGCGAGCGGCTCCGCCTTGCCCTTCGCCGTCACCGGCTCGTGCGGGTCGTACACGACGGCCCGCTCGGTCGCCCGGAACGTTGCCTCATTGACCAACACGCCGTCCACCGGCGCCAGCCCCTGCAGGCGCGACGCGGTGTTGACCACGTCTCCGGAGACGATGCCCTCGCCGAGCTCCGGCTGCGCACCCACCGCGACCAACGCCTCCCCGGTGCAGATCCCGACCCGAACGTGAAGGTCGCGGCCGAGCTCGTCGATCGCGTCGCGAATCGCGATCCCCGCCCGCACGGCCCGCTCGGCGTCGTCCTCGCGGGCGACCGGAGCACCGAACACCGCCATCACCGCGTCGCCGATGTACTTCTCCACCGTCCCCCCGAACCGCTCCAGCTCCCGTCGCAGGGTCGCGTGGTATGGCTCCAGCGTCCCGCGGACCTCTTCCACGTCGAGCTGCTCGGACCGGCTCGTGAACCCGACGAGGTCGGCGAACAGCACCGACACGACCTTGCGCTCCTCCCGTCGCTCCACCGGCGCCGCGAGCGGTGCCGCACAGCTCATGCAAAAGCGCGCGACCTCCGGGTTCTCGAAACCGCAGCTCGCGCACGTGAGCACGCCCACGATCGTAACCCCCGGCAGCCACGGTCCCGGCGATCGCCTCGTGCGGTGTCGAGTCGTTGGCAGTAGGCTCCCGCCGTTCCCGAGCCGAATGGGGGTGTGCCGGTGATCCGCGTCTTCGCCGTCTACGAGGCCCGGCCCGACGCCGAGCGGTACGAGCAGCACGCCGAGCTCTGCCGGAAGGTGCCTGGCTCGACGTTCCGCCACGGGCGCGTGCTGCGCACGATCCACGGTGCGCCCGAGCTGCACTACTACGCCGAGTTCGAGTTCCCGGACATGGACGCCTTCAAAGCGGTTGCCGACTCGGAGGAGTTCCGCGCCACGGGCAAGGACGCGGCCGAGATGGGCGTCCCGCACAGCGTGTACCTGACCGCCGTCGAGTGACCGAGCCGGGGCGTCCCGCGCCGCGCTCCCCGGAGGAGCTCGGTTTCGAGTCGATCCTGTACGAGAAGGCGCCGCCGCGCGCCACGATCACGCTCAACCGCCCGGAGGTCCTGAACGCCTTCGACTTCCGGATGCTCCGCGAGCTGGCGCGGGCGTGTGAGGACGCTTCCTGGGACGACGAGGTGCGCGTGGTCGTGCTCACCGGGGCCGGCCGCGCCTTTTGCGTCGGGGCCAACCTGCGTTCGTGGGCCGAGGAGGGTTTCATCGGGAACGAGCGCGAGTACTGGAAGTGGTTCGGCGCGATGGACGCGGGCGTGACGGCCCTCCGGCGGATCGGCAAGCCGACCGTGGCGCGGATCAACGGGATCTGCGTCGGCGGCGGCAACGAGCTGCAGATGGCGTGCGACCTGGCGGTGATGGTCGACGACGCCTTCATCCGGCACGTCGGCCTCCAGCACGGCTCGGTGCCGGCGGCAGGCGCCACCCAGTGGCTGCCGTTGATCGTCGGCGACCGCCGGGCGCGCGAGATCATCCTCGTCGGCGACGAGATCCCGGCGGCGAAAGCCGAGGAGTGGGGGCTCGTCAACCGCGCGGTACCCGCGACCGACCTGGACGCGACGGTGGACGAGCTCGTCGAGCGGCTGGCCGCGCAGCTGCCGCTGATGACCCGCTATGCGAAACAGCAGCTCGACTTCTGGCGCGACCTCGCCTGGCACGGCACGATCGGCCATGCCCGCGACTGGCTTGCGCTCTCGATGCTGAGCGACGAGGCCGGCGAGGGCGTGCGTCGTTTTCTCGAGAAGCGGAAGGAGTAGAGATGAACGTAGAGGAACTGCTCAGCGGCGCGCGGGACGCGATCTCGGTCGCGCTCTGGTCGCTCGCTCGCCGTCGTTAGTCCGTCAGCTCGTCCGGGACGAGCTCGACTTCGACCTCGTTCCCGCGTCGCAGCAACCGCGCCGTCACGCCGTGGCCGATCAGCTCGCCGGCCATCAGCCGCTGGAGGTCGTCGACGCCTGCGACGGGCGTGCCGTCGAGCTCGACGATCAGGTCCTCCGCGCGGAGGCCGGCGCGGTCGGCGGGGCTGCCGTCGACGACCTGTACGACCTCGATCCCGGTGCCGCGGCCGAGGGCGGCGGCGAGCCGGGGCGGCAGCGGCCTGGAGCCTCCTGCGATGCCGATGTACGCACGGCGGAAGCGGCCCTCGCTCATCAGCGCGCCGACGATCTTGCGCGTCGTCGCGTTGATCGGAACGGCGAGGCCGAGCCCCACGCCTGCGACCGCTGTGTTGATCCCGATCACGTGGGCACCGCCGTCCACGAGCGCTCCGCCCGAGTTCCCAGGATTGAGCGCGGCGTCGGTCTGGATCACGTTCTCGACGATGCGGGTGGCCGAGCCGGAGCGGGTCGGCAACGAGCGGCCAAGGGCCGAGACCACGCCCGCGGTCACGGATCCAGCGAACCCGTTCGGGTTGCCGATCGCGACGACGAGCTGGCCCACCTGAAGCGCGTCCGCGTTGCCCAGCTCGGCGGCGGCGAGGTCGCTCGACTCGGCGCGGAGGACGGCGAGGTCGGAGAGCGGGTCGGCGCCCACCACTTCGACTGTGAGCTCGCGCCCGTCGACGAACGAGGCCACGCCTCGGTCGGTGCCCGCGACCACATGCGCCGAAGTGAGGACGAAGCCGTCCGGCGTGATCACGACGCCGCTGCCGCCGCCGTCGAGGCGTCGGCCTCGGCCGACGCGCCGTGACACCCGCAGGTTTGCGACCGAAGGCGAGAGCCGTCGTGCGACCTCGGTCACGACGCGCGAGTACGCATCGAGCGGGCGTTCCTCGAGCGAAACGAGCCTCAACGCTCCCATGACCCAGTGATACCAGCCGGGCGATAGGCTGCGCCGCGTGGCCGAGGTCGAGACCAACCTGGTCGGCTCTGTCCTGACGATCACGCTCAATCGCCCGGACGCGTACAACGCTTTCACCACCCCGATGCACGCTGCGCTGTGGGCCGCGCTGGAGGAGGCCGCAGCAGATGAGGTCCGCGCAGTCGTGATCACGGGCGCGGGCCGCGGCTTTTGCGCCGGGCAGGACCTGAACGAGTTCCGCGACCTCGACCACGACGTCGGGGAGCACCTCGAGGCGACGTACCACCCGAACGTGCGGGCGATCCGGGCGCTCGAGAAGCCCGTGATCGCTGCGATCAACGGGGCGGCCGCCGGCGCCGGGCTTTCCCTGGCCTGCTTGTGCGACTACCGGCTCGCCGCCGACAGCGCGAGCTTCGTGCCGGGGTTCATCGGGATCGGGCTCGTCCCCGACTCGGGCGGCTCGTACTTCATCGCTCGGCTGCTCGGGCCCTCACGCGCGTTCACGTGGATGAGCTCGAACCGGAAGCTGAGCGCGGAACAGGCCTACGCCTGGGGCCTCGTCGACGAGATCATCGAGGCCGACTCGCTGGCAGCCCGGGCCGCCGAGCTCGCGGCCGACTTCGCTGCCCGGCCGACGCGCGGGATCGGAATGTCGAAGCGCCTGTTCGACCACGCTGCGGGCGCGACGCTCGACGAGCAGCTCGCGCTCGAGGCCGAGCTCCAGACGGCCGCGACGAAGACGGACGACTTCCGCGAGGGCGTCGCGGCGTTCCTGGAGAAGCGCCCGCCGAACTTCACCGGCCGTTGACGCTGATTTCGGCGGTCGACTACCATACCGGCGGCGAGCCGTTCCGCATCGTCACCGGCGGCGTCCGGCCGCTCGAAGGGCGCACGATCCTCGACAAGCGCCGCTGGGCCGCCGAGCACCTCGACCACGTCCGCCGGCTGCTCGTCTTCGAGCCGCGCGGCCACGCAGACATGTACGGCTGCTTCGTCACGGAGCCGGAGGACGACGGCGCCGATCTCGGCGTCGTCTTCTTCCACAACGCCGGCTACTCGACCGCGTGTGGGCACGGGACGATCGCGCTCGTCACCTGGGCGATCGAAAGCGGGCGGATCGAGGCCGACGGCGCCGAGGTTGCGGTCACGATCGACGTCCCGTCCGGTCGGCTGCCGACCGTCGCGCGCGTCGAGAACGGCCGCGTCAGCTCGGTGCGGTTTCGGAACGTTCCGTCGTTCGTGCACGCGCGCGGCCTGCCGGCCGCCGGCCGCGAGGTCGACGTCGCCTTCGGCGGTGCGTTCTACGCCTCCCTGGAGGAGCGAGTCGAGCCGGCCGAGTTGGCGCGGCTGATCGAGCTCGGTCGAGCCATCAAGGCCGACCTGGAGCGCGACCACGAGGTGGTGCACCCCAGCGAGCCGGAGCTGCGCGACGTCTACGGCGTGATCTTCTGGCAGGAGGAGGGCAAGGATCCGCTCACGCAGCGCAACGTCACCGTCTTCGCCGACGGCGAGGTCGACCGCTCGCCGTGTGGCAGCGGCACCTCGGCGCGGCTGGCACTCCTGCACGACGAGGGGCGGCTCGCAGTCGGGGAGCCGCTCCGCCACCTGAGCATCGTCGGCAGCGAGTTCACCGGCCGAGTGGTCGAGGAGCTCGCCGAGGGCGTCGTCACCGAAGTCGAGGGCAGCGCCCACCTGACGGGCCGTCACGAGTTCGTCCTCGAGCCGGACGACGAGCTCGGGGACGGCTTCCTGCTCCGCTGACCGGCCTTAGTATCGTCAGATTGTGCGCCGTAGACTCAAGCCCAGCAGCCCGCAGTTCGAACGGGCAAAGCGTCTCCTGTTGGAATTCGCGCTGCGTTCACCCGAGTGGGTCTCCAGCCAGGAGATCCGCAGGAAGGTCAAGATCTCGGAGGGCATGCTCGGCCGCCTCAAGACCGAGCTGAAGATCCCGTCTCAGCGCAGCAGGGGTCCCGACGGGAAGGCTCGCTACGACTGGAATCTCGGCAGGCTGTGGAAGAAGAAAGCCGATCGCATCAGCGCGCTCTTGCACGAGGCGGCGGAGACCCACCACGTCGTATACCGGATCGTCGACGGCGACGACCCCGATTGGGCGTCGTGGTACGCGGACTGGCTTCTCGACCACTCGGAGCTCGCCGACGAGCTCGGCGCGAAGCCCGTGCGGAGCCACCTCGTCCACGCGCTCGTCCAGCGCGACCGCGACTACACCGCCAAGGCGCGAGACGAGTCGTGGGAAGACTGGTACGCCCGGGGGCTGATCGGATCCTTCGGCCTCTAGCCCTAGATCGTCTTGAACTGCTCGAACGGCTGGCGGCAGCTGGCGCAGTAGCGGATCGAGCGGCACGGGGTCGGCCCGAAGATGTTCTCCAGCTTCGTTTCCGTTGAGCCGCAGTAGGGGCAGCGGAAGACCTGGCTCTGCAGTTGTACCAGCTTCGGGGCGGCCGCTTTGCGCGGGGCCGGCGGGGCGAAGCCTGCGGCACGCAGCTTCTCCCGGCCGGCGGGCGTGATCCGGTCGGTCGACCACGAGTCGTCCATCACGACCTCGACGTCCGGCTCGCCGCCGAGCTCCTCGATCTTCGCGGCCATCTGGTCGCGCATCACCTCGAGGGCGGGGCAGCCGAGGAAGGTCGGCGTGAACTCGACATGAACGCGGCCGCTCTCGACCTCGACGTCACGGACGACGCCGAGATCGACGACGGAGATCACCGGGATCTCCGGATCCTCGACCTCGGCCAGCGCCTCCCACACTGCCTCCGCCGTTACCAAGCCGCGCTCTACCATGCTGCTCCGGGCACCGAGCGGCGCACCACCGTCATCTCGTCCCAGAGCGCGGGCCAGTCGCCGGCGTGCGTGCCCCGCTCCACCGGCTCGACCTCCTCGAGCTCGAGACGCGACGCGAGCTCCGCCCGCTGCTCCTCATCCACCAGCCCGCGCGCGTAGGGCCACAACTCCTCGACTGCATCGCGGTAGCGAGGCTCGTCGCGGAGCCGCTCGCGCCACATCTCCGCGTGCATGCGGTGGTAGGCCTCCTCGCGGTCGATCTTGGCCGCGAGCCCCGCGACCGCGGCGTCCGCCGATTCCTTAAGCGCCGCCAGACGCAGCTCGTCCGCTGCCTCGTAGAGGACCCGGCGCGCGATCGTCCGCGCCCAGTCCGGCACGAAGCGAAGCTCGACGAGCGGCGAGCACCGGTACTCCGCCGGCGCGCGGTCGAAGGCGAGCGCATCCGCGTCCTCCGACAGCAGCTGGTAGAGCGCACGCGCGTGGCCGATCTCGTTCTGAGCAATCGAGGAGAAGGCGACGTCCTCCTCGAGCACCGGCGCGATCCCGGTCCATTCGGAGTCGCGCCAGCCGAGGACGAGCTCGTCGTCAGCTGTCTGCAGCAGGAGCTGCCGTACCCGCTCGTTCACGTGCCTCCTTTAGCTTTGCCTTCAGCGAGTAGCCGTCCACCCGGTGGTAGTTCCTGTTCAGCTCGTCGACGAAGTCCTCTACCTCGAGGATCGACCCGCGCGGCACGACCCACAACGCGACCGACTCGCCACGCCGGCCGTACTGCTCGTGCGCGTAGGCCCGGGCGAACGCCTCGTCCGGCGCCGCCAACGAGCCGGCGTGCTCGAACGCCACGCCCTTGCGCTCCCGCCGGAAGACCTCGTAGATCACGCCGCTTCGGCCAGCACCACGCGCCGCACCCACTCGGTCTCGTCGCGGGAGATGCGCCGGAACTCGAGCCTCTCGGCCGTCCGCGGGCCGTGTCCGGTGACGACGTGCTTGAGCTCGTCCCAGTCGGGCTCGGTGTACTCCCAGACGCCGTCGTCCGACTTGCGCAGCTTCGGGTCGGGCACGGTCAGGCCGAGCTCCCAGACCTGCGGCACGTAGCCGTCGAGGAACTGCTGGCGCGCCTCCTCGTTCCCCTGCGTCTTGATCCGCCACTGGACGACCGGGTCGTCCTTCGCGTCGATCGGGTTGCCATGGAACTGCATCAACGGCCCCCACCAGCGGTCGAGCGCCTCCTGGACGAGCCCGCGCTGCTCGGCCGTCCCGTTCATGAGGGTCAGGATCACGTCCCGGCCGTGGAGGATGTGGAACGACTCCTCCCAGCAGATCTTCTTCATGATCCGCGCGTACGGCGCGTACGAGCACTTGAGGAGCGCCTTCTGGGAGATGATCGCGGCCGCGTCCACCAGCCAGGCGATCACGCCGACGTCGCCCCAGGTCTTCGTCGGGTAGTGGAAGACGTTGTGGAACTTGGATTTGCCGGAGATCAGGTCGGCGAGACACTGCTCGCGGGGCTTGCCGAGATCCTCGACCACGCGGTAGATCAGCTGCGAGTGGCCGACCTCGTCCTGCACCTTCGCGGTCAGCGCCAATTTGCGTTGCAGCGTGGGTGCGCGGAGGATCCACTCCCTTTCGGGCAGCACTCCCATCAGCTCGGAGTTGCCGTGCATCTCGATGAACTTGATCAGCTTGGCCCGGTACTCGTCGGGCATCCAGTCGTCGACCTCGACCTGGCCGCCGCCCTGGACGTATTCGAGGAACTCCTGCTCGTTCACAGCTGCCCCCAAGAAAAGACATTGCTACCGAACGATCGTTAGTCTGGTGGACCGTAGCATGTCCGACCGCCGCTCAGAGCTGACACGCGAGGCCGCCAAGCTCTTCGCCCAGAAGGGCTACCACGGCACCTCGATCGGCGACATCGCGGACGCGCTCGGCGTCCAGAAGGGCTCGCTCTACTCCCACATCGCCTCGAAGGAGGACCTCCTCTACGAGACGATGCGCGAGGGCGCCGACGCCTTTCACGGCGCGCTGGACGCGATCCCCGAGGGCCTGGCGCTGCCGGAGCAGATCCGCTTCGCACTGCGCGGCCACCTGCGCGTCGTCGCCGAGCAGCTCGACGTCGCGACCGTATTCGTGCAGGAATGGCGCTACCTCGAGGGGGCCAGGCGTGAGGAGATCGTCGCCGAACGGCGCCGCTACGAGGAGCGGATCCGGGCGCTCTTCCGCGACGGCCGGGAGCGGGGCGAGCTGCGCTCCGATCTCGACGAGGGCGTCGCGGCGCTGCTTCTGCTCTCCGCTGCGAACTGGGCGTACACGTGGCTCCAGCCCGGCCGGGACACCGACGAGCTGGCCGACCGCTTCTTCGCCCTGCTCGTGGACGGAATGCGCGGGTATTCCACGCCTGCGTAGGCCGTATCCAAACCAGGCTCAGCGCCGTTTGGTGCACACGGTTCCGAAACAGGAGAGAGAGATGACACGCCCCGCTCGCTTGTGATCGCGATCGCAGTCGCGCTTCTACTGCTGCTCCCGGGTGCTGCAACGGCGACGAACGGCGTTCTTCCGTTCAGCGGTCAGTACACAGCTCCCAGTTGTGGACCGCCGTTCGACTTCACCGTGGACGCGGCGACGAAGTCGATCGACGTCGTCGCGACAACGGCCCCCGTCAACGACATCGTGCTGAAGCTGCTCTACGGCGGTAGCGTCGTCTCGCAGCAGGACACGGGGACGAGTCCCGAGCCCATTCACTACGCGAACGGTGACGCGGGGATTCCCGCCGGCGGCTACAGCGTGCTTGTCTGCCCGTTCAACGGCGAGGCCGTCGTTTCGCCTGCCGACTACGCCGGCACGGTGACGATCACCGAGCTTCCGCTGCCCGGTGCCACCCCTCCCGGCTCGACGACGCACCCGATCACGGTCACGCCGATCCCGTCGTATTCGGCGTGGGATGCTAAGTTCGCTCCGGCCACCGTCGTCGACCCGCAGCGCACCGAGGGCGAGCCGCTGGTCACCGCCGATGCCGACGGTCGCCTCTGGGAGTGCGGGCCGTGGGGCTTCACGACGACCATGTTTATCCATCGCTCGACGAACGACGGCAGGGAGTTCCACCTCGTCAGCACGACCGGCACGCGCCCTGACGGTCCTCCCGGCGGCGCGACTGCGACCTCGCGCTCGACGACCAGGGCAACCAGTACTTTGTCGACCTCGAGGGCCTCCTGGAGTTCAGCGCCTCGGTCTCGAACGACAACGGCAACACGTGGCGGAAGAACCCGGCGGCGGTCCAACAGTCCGTCGTGGACCGGCAGTGGTACGCGGTCGACAACGGGCCGAGCTCGAGCGCGGTCGACAACACGTGTCTTCCTCGCGTTCCACGAGACGGCGGTCGGCACGTTCATCTACTCGTCGCCCGGCTCGACCGGCCCGACCGATCCCATCGGCGGGCTCGTCTTCCAGAACTCCGCCGGGCTCCCTGGGCCGCTCCAGGCCCTGGCCGGCGACGCGATCTGCGCGCAGCTCCGCTTCGAGCCCGTGAAGCGGAATCTCTACTACGCCTGCAACGAGGGCGACCACGTGCGGGTGACCATCGGCCACGTGCTGCCGGGCCAGCGGGCGGGCATCTCGTACGCGAACTACAACTTGCCGAAGACGCCCGGCGGGGGTGACGTGCTGAACCTGTTCCCGGCGCTCGCGACGGACGCGGCCGGCAACGTCTACACCGCCTGGATCGACGGAACGAACTTCAACCTCTACTACGCCTTCTCGATCGACGAGGGCAAGTCCTGGTCGGCGCCCGTGAAGGTCAACAGCGGCTCTGCGGCGACCAACGAGTTCGACTGGGCGCAGGCCGGCAAGGCCGGAAAGCTTGCGCTCGCCTGGTACGCGACCGACGTCAAGCAACTCTCGGACAGCATGCCGAGCATGCTCGACCCGACGCAGGCAGACGCTGCGACCAACTACCAGTGGCACGGCTACGCGGCTCTCGTGGACAACGCGAACACTGCGAAGCCGGTCGTTCGCCAGACGCGGTTCACCGCGAAGCCCATGCACTACGGGAACATCTGCCACTCCGGCCTTGGATGCACGACCGATCTCACCGCAGACCGGACGATGGCCGACTTCCTCGGCTTCACGCTCGCCCGGGACGGCAGCCTGCGGATCGTTTTCAACGACGGCACGAACGAGGTCGACGGGGCCGGCCCGTACGCGACGCGGCAGATCGCCGGGACGACGGCGACGGGCGTGAGGCTGAACGGCTCCGCCGCGAAGAACCCGGTCACCGACGTCTCCGCCGACGCCCAGTTCCCGCACTACGCCCCCGGCGGTGCGGGCCCCAACCTTCCGCAGCTCGACCTGACCGGTCTCAAGCTCAGCAACCCGACATCGAGCACGCTGCGGGTGCAGATGACGGTGACGGACGCGAGTCAGCTGGTCGGGCCTGCCACGAAGCCGATCCCCGTGTGGCTGACCCGCTTCCAGGCGCTGTCTCCGCCGCCGGGCGGAACCGCGAACGTATACCGGATCTTCTATGTGTACATGGAGAAGCGTGCGGGGGTGCTTCCGTCCTTCTACGCGGGCACGGCGAGCTGCCAGGGAACCACACCTTCGAACTGCAAGATCTTCCAGTACCGGGGCGAGAAGCCAGTCGACGGGAAGATCGAGGGCAACACGATCACGATCGACGTCGGGCTGAACGGCGACTTCGGGTCGCCCGTGCTCGGCAAGACGCTCTACAGCGTCACGGCGTTCACGTTCCGGGCGTATCGACAACTTCGACGACCTGTACGCGGACGTCGACGCGACCGAGCCGTTCGATTACGTGATCGGCAGCACCAAGAAGTAGCGAAGGTTCCAGCGCTGAACGGAGAGGGCGGGCCCGGCCCGCCCTCTCCGTTCGTGGCATCCTCGCGGGCGTGCGCCCCACGCTCATCGTCAACCCGTTTGCGAGCCGCGTCACCGAGCGGCGGGTCCACGAAGTCGAGAGCCGGCTCGGCGCCGTGGAGACGCTGCTCACCGAGCGGCGCGGGCATGCGACCGAGCTCGCGCGCGAAGCGCGGGGTGACGCGGTCTTCGTCTTCGGCGGCGATGGTGTCGTCAACGAGGTGTTGAACGGGCTGCCGGCCGGCAAGCCGCTTGGGATCGTTGCGGGTGGCCACACGAATGTGTTCGCGCGGGCGCTCGGCGTGCCGCGCGACCCGGGAGCGGCCGTCCGGGAACGCCGCATAACCCTCGGGCGTGTGAACGGGCGCCGGTTCGCGTTTGCGGCCGGGATCGGGGTCGACTCTGAGACCGTTCGCGAGCTGGAGACGATGAAGCGCGCCTGGGACGGCCGCCGGCGCGGCGACCTCGCCTACGCCAGAGTCGTCGCGCGGCGGTTGCTCGGGGGCTACGAGCCCAGGGTCGAGGTCGAGGGGCTCGGGCGCGCCGCGCTGGTCCTCGTTTCGAACGACGCAGTCTTCACCTATGCGGGCCGCATCCCGCTCCGGATCTCGCCCGGCGCGCGCTTCGAGGGCGGCCTCGACGTCTGGGCTCTCGAGCGGGCCGGGCCGGCGGCGGCCGCCCGCTTCCTCGCGCGGCTCGCCACCGGGCGCGGGCTGACCGGCATGCCGGGCGCCCTCTCCGCGCACGATGCCGACTCGGTGCGCGTCGTCTGCGATCTGCCCCTGCCGCTCCAGGCCGACGGCGAGGATCTCGGAGACGTGTCCGAGGCGGTCTTCGAGGCCGAGCGCGCCGCGCTCTCCGTGCTCGTGGCCTGAGATAGCATCGCCCGCGGATGACCCAGGTCGTACCCGCCGAGCGAGGCCTCCGCCGCGTGATCGGCGACGGCGAGAGCGTGCCGGACGGCGAGGTCGAGGGGCTCGACGAGAGCGACTTTCTCGAGCTGTACCGGCAACTCGTTCTGCTGCGGACCTACGACGAGCGCTCGGTCGTCTACCACCGCCAGGGCCGGATCGGCACGTACGCGATCTTCTTCAACCACGAGGCCATGCAGGTCGGCGCCGCCTACGCGCTCGAGCGCGACGACTGGATCTTTCCAAGCTACCGGGAGTCGGCGATCGGTCTCCTGCGCGGGATGCCCCCGGCGACGATCCTCTCGTGGTGGCGCGGCCATCCCTCCGGTTGGTGGAACCCGCTCGAGTACAACCTCGCCTCGATCTGCGTCCCGATCGCGAGCCACGTGCCGCACGCGGCGGGGCTGGCCTGGGGGAAGAAGCTGCGCGGCGAGCGGACGGCCGCAATCGTCTTCTTCGGCGACGGCGCCACCTCCGAGGGCGCGTTCCACGAAGGCGCCAACTTCGCCGGCGTGATGCGGGCGCCGCTGATCCTGCTCTGCAACAACAACCAGTGGGCGATCTCGACACCGCTCTCCGCGCAGACGGCGGCGCCGACGCTTGCCGACAAGGCGATCGGCTACGGCATGCCAGGCGTGCGCGTGGACGGCGCGGACGTGCTCGCGGTCTTCGAGGCGACGCGCGACGCGCTCGCCCGGGCGCGCGCCGGTGAGGGGCCGACCTTCGTCGAGGCGGTCACCTACCGCAGCGCCCCGCACGCAACCGCCGACGACCCGAGCGCCTACATCGACCAGGAGCGGGTCGAGGAGGAGAAGCGGAACGAGTGCGTCGGGCGGTTCGAGCGGTACCTGCGGCGGCTCGGCGTGCTCGACGACGAGACTGCGGAGCAGGTGAAGTCGGAGGCCACCGAGACCATGCGCGCCGGGATCGCCGCCGCCGAGGCCGAGCCGCCTGCCGATCCCGCGCTCGTCTTCGAGTACGCCTATGTCGAGCCGCCCGTCGGACTCGCGGACGACCTCGCCGAGCTGCGGAGGATCCTTGGCTGAGCTCACCCTCCTCCAGGCCGTGAACGACTGCCTGCACGTCGAGCTGGAGCGCGACGAATCGGTGCTCGTGATGGGTGAGGACGTCGGTCGCGCCGGAGGCGTGTTCAGGGCGACGGCGGGGTTGCGTGACCGGTTCGGCCCCGACCGCTGTGTCGACACGCCGCTCGCGGAGGCGGGCATCCTCGGGACCGCCGTCGGCCTTTGCATGGCCGGCTGGCGCCCGGTCTGCGAGATGCAGTACGACGCGTTCAGCTACCCCTGCCTCGAACAGCTGATCAACCACGTCGGCCGCTATCGCTGGCGCACGCGCGGCGCGATGGAGTTTCCGCTCGTCATGCGCATGCCGTACGGCGGCGGCGTGCGCGCGCCCGAGTTGCACGACGACTCGCCGGAGACGCACTACGTGCACACGCCGGGAGTGAAGGTGGCGATCCCCTCGACCCCGGCCGATGCCAAGGGGCTGCTCGCTGCCGCGATCCGCGACCCGGATCCGGTCGTCATTCTCGAGCCGAAGCTCGTCTACCGGACGTCGCGCGGCGAGGTGCCGGAGGGCGAGCACGTCGTCCCACTGGGGAAGATGCGGCTGGCCCGAGAGGGGAGCGACCTGACGATCGTCGCCTACGGGGCGATGGTGCCCGTCGCCGAGCGGGCCGCCGATGCGCTCGGCGCGTCGGTCGAGGTGCTCGACGTCCGGACGCTGAAGCCGCTCGACGAGGAGACGCTGCTCGCTTCCGTCGCGAAGACCGGGCGAGTCGTGATCGTCCAGGAGGCGCCGCGCGTCGCCGGCTTCGCGGCCGAGCTCGCGGCGGTGGTGGCGGAGAAGGCGATCCTGGATCTGCGCGGGCCGGTGCTGCGTGTCACCGGCTACGACGTGCCCTACCCCTACTGGCAGATCGAAGACGCATACATGCCGTCCGTCGAGCGGGTGGTCGCGGCCGGGCAGCGTCTGCTGACCGAGTTTTAGTGTGATGGCCTACGAGTTCAAGCTCCCCGACCTCGGCGAGGGCCTGACCGAGGGCGAGATCGCCCGCTGGCTCGTCCAGGAGGGCCAGGAGATCGCCGAGGACGACCCGCTGGTCGAGATCCAGACCGACAAGACGACGGTCGAGGTCCCGTCGCCGGCCGCCGGTAAGGTCGCGCGGATCCTCGTCCAGGAGGGCGAGGTCGTTCCCGTCGGGACCGTCCTGGTCGTGATCGGCGAGGACGGGGTCGTTCCGGCCGAGGCCGAGCCGGCCGCCGAAACCATGAAGGGGTCAGACCCCTTAACAATCCCGACGGGCCGCATCCGCGCGACACCGCTCGTGCGCCGAATCGCCCAGGAGCTGGGGGTTTCGCTCGACGACATCGTCGGAACCGGACCGAACGGGCAGGTGAGCGAAGCCGACGTTCGTAGTGCCGCTTTTGGACATGGCAGGGGTCAGACCCTTTACATGTCGGACACCGTCCAGGAGGGACGGCGCGAGCCGCTGCGCGGCGTCCGCCGCCTGATCGCCGAGCACATGGCGCGCGCGCACCGCGAGGTGCCGCCGGTGACGTGGGTCGAGGAGTGCGACTTCGAGCAGCTCGACCTCGCCCGGCTCGTCCCGACGGTGCTGAAGGCATGTGCGCTCTCTCTGCGGGAGTTCCCCGAGCTGAACGCGCGCCTGGAGGGCGACGAGATCGTCTACCTCGAGCGCTACGACCTGGGAATCGCCGTCCAGACGGACAACGGCCTCGTCGTCCCCGTCGTCCGCGGCTGCGACACGAGGTCGGTTGACGAGCTCGCCGAGGACGTGGCGCGGCTCGCCGAGGCGGCGCGGGCCGGGAAGCTCCAGCCCGAGGAGCTGCGCGAATCGACCTTCACGGTCACGAGCGCCGGCAAGCTGGCGGGCCTCTTCCACACGCCGATCGTCAACCATCCCGAGGTGGCGATCCTCGGCGTCGGCCGGATCGCCCCGCGCTCCGTCGTGCGCGACGGCGAGGTCGTCGTCCGGCGCACGGGGACGATCGCGGTCACGTTCGACCACCGCGTGATCGACGGCGCGCGGGCGGCGGAGTTCGGGCTGGCTGTCATCCGGCGGCTCGAGGATCCGGCCGCGCTGAGCTACTAGGCAGCTACGCTGCTCAGGTGCGGGTCGATCATCCGCTCGATTCGGGGCGCGCTGACGCGACCCTCGAGGCGCTCGACCACCCGCTTGTCCTTGATCAGGAGCAGCGTGGGCACGGCCCCGACGTGCAGCCTGCGCACGAGGTCCGGATGCCGGTCGACGTCGAAGTGCTGGACGCGAAGCCGGCCTCGTTCCTTTCGTGCGAGGTGTGCGAGCAGGCTCTCCATCCGGCGGGCCGGGCCGGAATGCTCCGCGGTGAAGAAGGCCAGCAGCGGCGTCTCGGTGCCCATGATCTCTTCGCCTACCCGGCAGCCGGGCCTCGGAAACGGCCGGATGTGGCCACCTGGTGTCTAGACTGGCCGGGCGCATGAGCTCCTGGTACTGGATCGGGCTCGCCACCGGCATCGGGGTCGGCGCGGGGATCGCAATCGGTTCGTTGCTGCCCGGGGGGCGTCCCGGCGTGGTCGCGGGGCTCGCTGCGCTGCTCGGCGTCGCCGCCGGGATCGGGATCGGCCAGCTCGTCGGCGGCTGGGCCGAGGCAGCCGGGGGCGGCTCGGGCGGCCTGCTCGGCGCCGTCTCGTCGGTTCCGATCGTCGCCGGTGCGCTGCGCGGCGGCGGGACTCGCCTCGGCGTCGCGGCGTTCGTCGCGCTTGCGGGACTGGTCGTCGCGGCTCTCGGGCTCGTGCCCGGGCTCGGGTATGCCGAGGCCGTCGCCGCTCCGCTGCTGGCGCTGAGGCTGCGCGGCCGCGGCGGGAAGCGCTACGCGGGGCTCCGCATCCTCGCCAAGGACTGAGTGAACGAGAAGAAGCTCGTCCTGATCGTGATCGACGGCCTGACGCCGTCGGTCTTCGAGGACGCCGTCGAGCGAGGCCGGACGCCGGCGCTCGCCTTCCTCGCCGGGCTCGGCACCTACCGGCGCGCGCTCTCGACCTTCCCCTCGCTCACTCCGGTCTGCGCGTCGTCGATCGCGACCGGCGCCCACCCCGACGTGCATGGCATCCCCCACCTCGTCTGGTACGACCGTGGCCAGGAACGCCTGGTCGAGTACGGCTCCTCGCTCGGCGCACTGGTCGCGGCCGGCATGGGCCGGTCGATCGTGAACACGATCTTCCACATGAACGGCCGCCACCTCGGGGCGGAGGCTGTGACCGTCTTCGAGGCCCTCGACGGCGCCGGCTTCGAGACGGCGGCGATCAACTTCACGTGCTACCGGGGGCGCACCGAGCACCGCACGACGCTGCCGGGCGTGACGCGGACGGCGCGCGGGCCGAAGCGCTTCTTCTTCTACAACCTGTTCGAGTCGGACGCGACCGGCGCGCCGCTCTCCGTGCGCAAGCGTTCGGCGGGCACGGTCGACGCCTACGCGGTCGCGGTCGGCCGCTGGCTCGTCACCCGCGACGGCTTCGACTTCCTCGTCTACTACCTCTCCGACTACGACTACGCCTCACACACGCTCGGGCCGGACGGCGCTGCCGCGAAGCTCGTGGACGCCGACCACGCCGTCGGGGCGCTGATGGACGCTGCGGGCGGCTGGGACGAGTTCCTCGACCGCTACGCCGTTCTGCTCTGCTCCGACCACGGCCAGACGCCCGTCCAGCAGGCGCTGCCGCTCGAGCCTGCCTACGCCGGCCTCCGCCTCTTCCGGCGCAGCGGCCTCGACCGCCCCGATGTGGCCGTCACCGCCGAGCGGCTTGATGGATACCAGGCGGTCGATGTCGCGCTCTTCCTCGAAGAGCAGGACGCGGTCGCGCGCCGCGGGGGCGACGAGCTCCGCTTCCGGCCGGACGGCGACGGGTGGTTGACCGAGGGCGAGCCGGCTGCGCTCGACCACCCGGACGGTCTCGCGCGCTCATGGGCCGCCCTGCACAACCCGAACGCCGGCGAGGTGCTGGTCTCGGCGGCCGAAGGCTTCGAGTTCACCGACCTCGGCGGGCGCCACCATGCCGGCGGCGGCAGCCACGGCTCGCTCTGCGTGGGCGACTCGGAGGTGCCGATGCTGGCGGTCGGCCTCGACTCGCTGCCGGCGAGCATCACCGAGGTCGCGCCGGCGGCGCTCACGCACTTCGGCGTCGAGCTGCCCGCATACACCCGGCCGCTCGCACGTGTCGGCTGACCCATTCGCCGAGGCGCGCCGCCGAATGGTCGACGAGCAGCTGCGTGCTCGGGGTATTACCGACGAGCGGGTCCTGGCGGCGATGGGGCGCGTCCCGAGAGAGCTGTTCGTTCCCGAGGCCGATCGCGCCCGTGCCTACGACGATGCTGCCCTGCCGATCGGGGAAGGCCAGACGATCTCGCAGCCGTACATGGTCGCCCGCATCTGTGAGGAGCTCAGGCTGCGAGGCGGCGAGCGGGTGCTCGACGTCGGCACCGGCTCCGGCTACCAGGCGGCAGTGCTTGCGGAGCTGGCAGGTGAGGCGCACACAATCGAGCGCCTGGCCTCGCTGGCCGAGCGCGCCTCCTCCGCGCTCGAGGCCGCCGGGTACGGCCGCGTCCGGGTGCATATCGGCGACGGCACCCTCGGGGATCCGGCGCACGCGCCCTTCGCGGCGATCGCGGTCGCCGCCGCCGCGCCGGATGTGCCGCCGTCGCTGTACGACCAGCTCGAGCCGGGCGGCCGGCTCGTCCTGCCGGTGGGGAGACGGGAGGGTCAGGAGCTGCTGCTCGTCGTGCGTAGCCCCGAAGGGCCCGCCGTGCTCCGCTCGGTGCCGTGCCGGTTCGTACCCCTGGTCGGGCAGGAGGGCTTCGACCGCGAGTAGGGACTACGAGGGCTAGTCCGTGACCCCCTTCGGGTACGCTCGGCCGGTGGCGCGACCGACGGCAACGGGCATCGTGGCCACGCGTGCGGGCCGCGCCCTGACCCGCACGCAGAACTGGCTCGAGCTCCTCAAGTTCTCGGCCGTCGGTGCCAGCGGCTATGCGATCAACCTCACGGTCTACATCGCGCTGCTGAAGGGCGCCGGCCTGCACTACCTCCCCGCGGCCGCCAGCTCCTTCGTCGTGGCGGTCACGAACAACTACTTCTGGAACCGGCACTGGACCTTCCGGCACCACCGCGGCCACGTCTACTACCAGGGCATGCGTTTCCTCGTCGTCTCGGTCGTCGCGCTCGGCCTCAACCTCGCCCTCCTGCGGGGGTTGATCGCCCTCGACGCCGGCAAGATCGTGGGGCAGGCGATCGCGATCGTCCTCGTCATGCCGTTCAGCTTCAGCGCGAACAAGCTCTGGTCGTTCCGCACCTAGGCATGCGCCGCGCTGCCTTAGCCGCCGCGCTGCTGTTCCTCATGCTCGCCCCGTCGGCCCCGGCGGCGCCTCCGGCCCCGGTCTACGACGAGCAGGGGCGGCTCGTCGAGACGCCGTTGGCGCCGGTCGCCTTCAAGCCCAGCCTGACCGAGGCGAAGGCGACGGCCATCCTGCTCGCTGCGCCGAAGGTGAGGAGCTGGGTGGGCCGCTACCCGAAGGCGAGCCTCGTCAAGCAGGCGACCTACGACGACAAGTACCTCGACTGGGACGTCAAGGTCTGGTCGGGGCCTGCCGGCGAGATCGCCACCGGCCGCGTGGACGACTTCAGCGGCGTCGTCACCGAAGCGTGGACCGGCCCGCAGGTGGCGTGGAAGATGGCGCGCGGCGGGCCCGGAGCGTTCGGCGGCAAGAAGATCAACAGCTACGTCGTCTGGCTCGGCTTCTGCGCCGTCTTCCTGCTCGGGTTGGCCGACCTGCGCCGGCCGTTCAGCCTGCGCAACCTCGACTTGCTTGCCCTGCTCTCGTTCTCGGTCTCGCTCTGGTACTTCAACCACGGCCACATCTTCACCAGCGTTCCGCTTGTCTACCCGGGGCTTCTCTACCTGCTGGTCCGCACGGCCTGGATCGGCGTGCGCGGCAACCCGCTGCGAGCCTCCCGGCCGCTCTGGCCCGTCTGGCTGCTGGCCGCGGCGACGGTCTTCGTCGCCGGCTTCAAGGTCGGTCTCAACGTCCGCGACTCGAACGTGATCGACGTGGGCTTCGCGGGCGTGATCGGGGCGCAGCGGATCGCTCATGGTCAGTCCCCGTACGGCCACTTCCCCGTCGAGGACGACCGCAAGGCGTGCGGACCGGCGGACCGGGACGGCGAGATCCGCGACCGAATCCAGGCGAACGGCCGTTGCGAGTCGGCGAACCCGAACGGCGACACGTACGGGCCGGTCGCGTACCTGAGCTATCTGCCAGGGTATGCCTTCTTCGGCTGGGCCGGCAAGTGGGACGACCTGCCGGCGTCGCACTTCACTGCGATTACCTTCGACCTGCTCTGCCTGATCGGCCTCGGGCTGGTCGGGCGGCGGTTCGGCGGCAACCGGCTCGGAGTTACGCTCGCCTTCGCCTGGGCCGCGTACCCGTTCACCCAGTACGTGTCGAACTCGAACACGAACGACTCGATCATGCCGGCCTTCCTGATCTGGGGATTCTGGCTCTGCACCGTGCCGTGGGCTCGAGGCGCCTTTGCGGCGCTCGCCGGGTGGACGAAGTTTGCCGCGCTGATCGTCGCGCCGCTCTGGGCGACGTACCCGGAGTTCCGCCGCAGCCGTCGCACGGCGCTGATGTTCGCCGGCGGGTTCGCGCTGGCGACGCTGGCGAGCCTCTGGGTGCTGCTGCTCGAGCCGAACGTGCTGCACGCGGCCCGGGTCTTCTGGGACCGGACAATCCCGCCGCAGGTGAACCGGCACTCTCCGTTCTCGCTCTGGGACTGGCGCCAGTACCACGCCGGCCTGCCGGAGCTCGCGTGGCTCCAAAAGGTGCTGCAGGCGCTGCTGCTCGTCGGCGCCGCCGTCGTGGCGTTCCTGCCCCGCCGCAAGTCGCCGCTCCAGCTCGCCGCGCTGACGGGCGCGCTCCTGATCGGCTTCGAGATCGTCCTCACCCACTGGTTCTACCTCTACCTGCCGTGGTTCTTCGGCTTCGTCGCGTATGCGGTGCTCGCGGCCGAGCCGGCTCCGGAACCCGTCGAGGCGACGGAGAAGAGTGACCGCCAGACCCGAGAGCTGGTCCACGCCGGCTGAGCCCAGGCGGGCGGTCGTCGCTGCAGGGCTGGCGATCGCTCTCTTCGCAGGCGTCTGGGTTGCGCTCCACCACGGTTTCTACCGGCATAGCCAGATCAGCGACACGCCGATCTACCAGCGCTACGGCGACGCCATGGCGGATGGGCAGGTGCCGTACCGGGATTTCGGCCTCGAGTATCCGCCGGCGGTGCTGCCCGTCTTCGTGACCCCCTCGCTGCTGCGTTCGGAGAAGGGCAACCTGGCCCGCTACCGCGACGGGTTCGAGGCAGAGATGCTCGCCTGCGGCATGCTCGCACTGCTCTTCATGCTGTCGATCCTGCTGCGGCTCGAAGCCGGGGCGGTGCGGTTGACGCTCGCGTTGGGCCTGGCCGCGGCCGCGCCGCTCCTGCTCGGCTCGGTCGTGCTCTCGCGCTTCGACTTCTGGCTGGCTGCGTTGACCGCCGGCGCGCTCGCCGCGCTCGTGTCGGGAAGAGACCGGCTCGGTCTGGGCGTGCTCGGGCTGGCGTTCGCGGCGAAGCTCTACCCGGCCGCGCTCTTGCCGCTGGCCCTCACGTGGGTGTGGAGACGGCGCGGGCGGCGAGAAGCAGCTGTCTGTGCGGGAGTCTTCGCCGCGGTTGCGCTTGCGTGCTTCCTCCCCTTCCTGGTGGTAGCGCCTCACGGGGTCTGGGACGCGCTCACGCGACAGACGAACCGCCCCCTCCAGATCGAGGCGCTCGGCGCCGGCTTCCTGCTCGTCGCGCACCAACTCGTCGACGTCGGCGTGACGATGCGTTCGAGCCACGGCTCGCAGAATCTCGCCGGCGCCGGTCCGGACGCGCTGGCGGCGATCCAGACCGTCGTCCAGCTCTCCGCGCTGGTCGCCGTCTCGGTCTGGTTTGCGCGGGGCCCGGCCGACCGCGAGCGGCTCGTCCGCGCCTCGGCCGCCGCGGTCTGCGCGTTCGTCGCGTTCGGCAAGGTGCTCTCGCCGCAGTTCCTGATCTGGCTGATCCCGCTGGTGCCCCTCGTCCGCGGCCGCCGTGGCCTGGCGGCGGGCGGGCTACTGGCGGTCGCGCTGGCGCTGACCCAGCTCTGGTTCCCGTACCGGTACTGGGATCTCGTGTTCCACTTCCCGGCGCTGCAGTCGTATCTCGTGCTCGCACGCGACCTGACACTTGTGGCCCTGCTGGCCGTACTCGTGTGGCCAGAACGGCCGCGTCTGGGAATGGTTAGTCGACGGCGACGCGCAGCGGCTCGATAGCGGTCGCCCGGCCGTCGGCCTCGCAGTCGACGACGACGCCCTCGAGGCGCACGCCGCCCTCGGCCGGCCGGAAGCGCACGGGCATCCCGGTGCGCATGCGACGGATCGCGAGGTCGGCCTCGACGCCGATCACCGAATCGTGCGGGCCGGACATGCCCGCGTCCGTGATCGCGGCCGTCCCGCCCGGCTGCACGCGTGCGTCGCTCGTCTGGACGTGGGTATGCGTCCCGATCACCGCCGTCACCCGGCCGTCGAGCCAGCGGGCGAGCGCGATCTTCTCGCTCGTCGCCTCGGCGTGGAAGTCGACGACGACCACCTTCGCGCGGCGCCGAGCCTCCTCCACCAGCTCGTCGATCACTTCGAACGGACCGAGCGCGACGTCGAGGAACAGCCAGCCGAGGAGGTTGATCACCGCGACCGGCGTGCCGTCGGCCGCAGCGGCGACGGCCAGCGCACGACCCGGGGAGCCGGAGGCGACGTTGGCGGGGCGAATCACGCGCTCCGAGCCCGCGAGGTACGGCGCCAACTCGTCGCGCGCCCAGACGTGGTTGCCCGTCGTGACAACATCTGCTCCGGCGGCCAGCAACTTGTCGGCAAGCTTGGGCGTCAGCCCTCGTCCGTCCGCGGCGTTCTCGCCGTTGACCACGCAGAAGCCGGCGCCGAGCTCCTCGCGGAGCGACGGGAGGCGCTGCTCGACGGCGGCACGCCCGGCCGCGCCGAAGACGTCGGCGAGGAAAAGGATTCGCATTAGGCGCAGGACGTTCTAGCGGAGCGGAACGCTCGACGCGGGGTGCACTTCGATCGCGACCTGGTTCCCGGCGTCCTGCGTGTAGCGCGCCAGCGCGAGCCGCTCGACCCCCGAGAAGTCGATCACCTTGCCGACCTTCGACGTGCCGGCGGTCAAGGTCGCGCCGACGGTGAGGGCCGGGTCGGCGCGTAGGTGCGTGATCGAGACGACGACCGACGGCTGGCCGCTCGGCTGGACGTCGATCACCGAGCCGTAGGTCTGCCCGTCGAGGATGTATGCGCGCAACCCGACGACGGTCCCGTCGACGGGTGCGAATACGTCCGTGCCCGGCGCGGCGCCGACGTTCAGGGAGCCGGTCGAGGGGCCTCCGCCGCCGCCGAGCTGGTAGTAGGCGACACCGCCCCCGCCTCCGCCGAAGATGCGATGAAACAGCCGCGAGAAGAGGCCCTCGTTCGCCTGTCGCCCGAGCGGGTCGAGCGCCAGGGCATCCTCGCCCGCGCCGTGGTAGCCGATCGCCGTCACGTTCCGCTCGTTCACCGGCAGCTGGATACGCAGAGCGCCCTGGACGGCGATCACGAGCGGCTTCGGCGGACCTGCCGGCAGCAGGCGCGACGCGCTCGCCGGGACCCCCACGCCGACGATCGTCCCTCCACCGCTCCCGAACGCCGAGACGGCGAGGACAACGAGAACGGAGAGGACGAGGAGGACCACGAGTGCCCGGCGCCGGGCGCGCCGCACGGCCCGGGACTGGCGTCTCTGCGGCCGCCGGTAGGCGGTTGCGGGAGCCATCCCAGCCACCGTAGCCGAGGTCCGTGCTGCTTTCAACCGGCCCTGTGATCCGCGCGGGCCGGAATCTGCAACCAATTCGAGCCAGTCTTCCCGACGGTCCAGCGCCAGCGAGCCCTCGATGTCGAGCGACCAGTCCCATACCCCGGGGCGAGGCCGTACGGCGTGCGCTGTACGATGGCCGCGATGGCCCCCGGCGCGGCGCCGAAGATCCAGATCCCGCGCTGGATACAGCTGGTCGGCCTTCCAGTCCTGCTGATCCTGGCGTGGGTGGTCGCGGGACGTGTCTTTCACGTCGTCTTCCTGTTCCTGGTCGCCAGCCTCGTCGCGCTGCTGTTCAACCCGATCGTGCGAGCGATCAGCTCCCTGCAACTTGGGCGGTTCCGGATTCCTCGCGGCTTGTCGGTCGCGATGGTGTACCTGTGCTTCGCGGCGGCGTTGATCGTGAGCATCTGGGCTCTCGCCACCGTCGTCGTCGATCAGACGAAGACGGCCGCAAACCGGGTCGACACCTACTTTACGGAGCCCCATGGACGGACCGGCCAGACCGACGCCGACCGCGACGTCGACCGCCTGCAGCACTGGCTGGACACGCACGGGCTCGGCTCGATCGCGATCCAGGAGCGCGGCCATCGCTGGGTCACCCAGATCCGCGAGAAGGACGTCGGCAAGTACACCAGCAAGGTCGTCGACTTCGTCGAGGGGGCCGCGATCTCGCTCGGGAAGCTGCTCTTCGCGCTGATCGTGATCCTCGTCGTGTCGATCTACATGCTGCTCGACTTCTCCCGGTTGGCGGGCGCGATCGACCGGCGCTTCCCGCCGCGTCCCGGCTCGGACCCGCTGCTCGTGCGGATGGAGCACGCCGTTGTCGGCTACGTGAAAGGCCAGACGCTCGTCTCGCTGATCATCGGCTCCAGCGCTGGTGTGGGAATGTGGTTACTCGGGGCGCTCGGGTGGGTGCCCGGCGCGGACAAGTACGCGCTCCTCTTCGGCGCCTGGGTGGCGGTGACCGAGCTGATCCCGTACCTCGGCCCTTGGCTCGGAGCGATCCCGGCCGGGATCTACGCGGTGGTCGTCCATCCGATCTCGCTGCTCTGGGTGACGATCCTGTTCCTCATCATCCACCAGGTGGAGGGCCACATCGTCGTCCCGAATGTGATGGGCAGCGCGCTCCGGCTGCATCCGCTGCTCGTCATCTTCGGTCTGCTCGCGGGCGGCGAGATCTACGGGCTGGCGGGGATCCTCGTCGCGCTGCCCCTGCTCGCGGCTGCTCGCGCGGTCTACGAGTTCTTCGCCGAGCGGGTCACGCTCGAGCCCTGGACGGACGCGGGCGGGCCGGTGCCGGTCGAGGTGGAGGTGGAGGGCAAGCCGTCTCCACCCGCGCCGGTCGTCCCGGCGGTCCCGGAGCCGCGCCGCCGCTCACAGCGCCGCGCGTGACCGCCGTCCCGCTCCTCGCGGCGCGCGGCGTCTCCCGCAGCTTCGGCGTCCACGTCGCGCTCGCGCCCACCTCGGTCGAAGCTCGCCCGGGCGAGGTGCTCGCTCTGGTGGGCCCGAACGGGGCGGGCAAGTCGACGCTGCTGGCGATTCTCGCCGGAGCACTGCCCCCGAGCTCGGGCTCGGTCGAGCGCGGCGACGGCGTCCGCGTCGGCTGGATGCCGCAGCGCCCCGCCCACTACGGCCGGCTCTCGGCGCGCCAGAACCTCGAGCTGTTCGCGCGGCTGGAGGGCGTCGGCGAGCCGGACGCGCTGCTCGCCCGCTTCGAGCTGCCCGACGACGGCCGCCCCTCCGCAGCGCTCTCGGTCGGCAACCGGCAGCGCCTCGATCTCGCGATCTCGCTGCTCGGCGAGCCCAGGGTCCTGCTGCTCGACGAGCCCACGGCCGCGCTCGACCCACGCCAGCGCCGGCGGCTGTGGGAGACGGCTGCGGCGGTCCGGACGGACGGAGGCGCCGTGATCCTCGTCACCCAGAACGTCGAGGACCTCGAGCACGTTGCCGACCGCGTCGTCGTCCTGCTGGACGGGCGGGCCGTCTTCGACGGCCCGGTGGCCGAGTACCTCCGGTCCGAGGCGGCGGGGGCACTCGAGTGAACGCACCGCTCCTGATCCTGCGAAAGGACCTGCTCGTGCTGCGACGCTCGCCGGCCCTGCTCGCCGTGCTGATCGCCTACCCGCTCGTGATCGCGCTGCTGATCGGCTTGACCGCGGCGTACGCGAACGCGAAGCCGCGTGTCGCGCTGGTCGACCTGGACGGGATCCCGCACCGGGTCGTCGTCGCCGGCCAGAGCTTCGACGTCGACGGGCTGATCGACCAGGTGGCGAAGAACGTCGAGATCGTGCGCATGTCCGAGTCGCAGGCGTCACAGCAGCTGCAGTCGGGCCGCGTCGCCGCGGTCGTCACGATTCCGCGGGGCTTTGTCGCGCAGCTGAAGGGGCTCGTCAGCAGCCCGCACTTGACCCTGGCCACAGGCACGGGGGGGATCACGCCGCGTGTCCGGCAGCAGATGCAGGCGCTTGTCTACAACCTGAACCGGAAGCTGCAGAGCGCGTTCATCCAGGCGGACATCGAGTACGTGAACCTGCTCCTGCACGGGGGCAGCGGGCGGGTGCTGGGCCGCGAGTTCTCGATCATCGGGCTCGACGGGACGGCGCGGCTGCTCGAGCAGCTTCCCCGCTCGCCCCAGGTCGTCACGATCGAGGACTTCGTCGACGACGCGCGCCTCGCGCTCGCCCTGACCGGCAACGCGATCCGCGCGACCGCCTCGCCGATTCTGCTCGACGAGGAAACGGGACAGGGACGGTCGTCGGTCCTGTCGGCCCAGGTGCAGGCGTACGGGCTGGCGATCACGATCGCCTTCCTCGGCGTCCTGCTCGCAGCCGGGGCGCTCGCGGCCGAGCGGGACGAGAACGCGATCGGCCGGCTCGTCCGCGGCCTGGTCGGGCTCGGACAGCTGGTCGTCGCGAAGATCGCCCTCGCGGTCACGGTCGCGCTCGGGCTCGGGCTGGCGCTGCTGCTGGCCTTCGGGATCGCGGTCGAGGCCGGTGACGTGCGCGGCGGCCAGCCGTGGCAGCGGTTGCCGCTCGTGCTGCTCGGCGTTGTGCTCGCCGGCGCCGCCGTCGGTGCGGTCGGTGCGCTGCTCGGGGGGCTCGCCCGCGAGTCGCGCACGGCCTCGCTGGTCGGGATCCTGGTGGTACTGCCGGTGGTCTTTCTCGGGCTCGTCCCGCGCGAGATCGTTCCCGCGGCCGCCTGGATCAGCGACGCGTTCCCGTTCGTGCACGCCGTCCGCTTCTTCGCCTCCGCGCTCTACGACAGCTCGCCGTGGAGGGTGGTCGGCCAGGAGGCCGCCTGGCTCGTCGGCCTGGGCGCCGTCTTCGGCGTGCTGGCGCGGCTCTCGGCGCGGCGGCTCGCGGCGTAGTCTTTGGGGGAGTGATGAGCGCATTCCCGGTCACCCGGCTCCGGCGGCTGCGCCGCACCGGCGCGCTGCGCGCGCTGGTCCGGGAAACGCGGCTCGACCTCGACGACTTCGTGATGCCGCTCTTCGTCGGCCCGCAGACCGAGCCGAACGAGGCGCTGCCCGCCATGGGGCGCTGGTCGGTGGAGGAGGTCGGCGAGGAGGTCGATCGTCTCGCCGCGGGCGGCGTCAAGGCGGTGATCCTGTTCGGGATCCCCGACGAGAAGGACGAGGAAGGCTCGGGCGCCTGGGACGATGACGGCGTCGTCCAGCGCTCCCTGCGGGCGCTGCGCCCGCGCTTCCCCGAGCTCGTGCTGCTCGCGGACGTTTGCCTGTGCGAGTACACCGCGCACGGCCACTGCGGAGTGGTCGCCGACGATGAGGTCGACAACGACGCGACGCTGGAGCTGCTCGCGCGGACGGCCGTCAGCCACGTCGAGGCCGGCGCGGACGCGGTCTGCCCGAGCGACATGATGGACGGCCGTGTCGCCGCGATCCGCGAGGCGCTGCCGGACACGCCGATCGTCGCGTACTCGGCCAAGTACGCGTCGGCGTTCTACGGCCCGTTCCGCGAGGCCGCCGACTCCACGCCCTCTTTCGGCGACCGCCGCGGCTATCAAATGGATCCGGCCAACGTGCGCGAGGCGCTGCGCGAGTGCGAGCTCGACATCGCCGAGGGGGCGGATGTGATCATGGTCAAGCCGGCGCTGCCGTACCTCGACGTGATCCGCGCGGCCCGCGAGCGATTCGAGCTGCCGCTCGCCGCCTACAACGTCTCCGGCGAGTACGCGATGGTCAAGGCCGCCGCGGCCCAGGGCTGGCTGGAGGAGCGCCAGGCGGCGCTCGAGTCGCTGACGGCGATCAAGCGGGCCGGAGCGGACATCGTCGTCTCGTACTGGACCAAGGACCTCTCCGCTTGGCTTTGAAGCAGCGCTCCGATCTCTACCGGCGCGCGCGCGAGCTGATCCCCGGCGGCGTCAACTCGCCGGTGCGCGCGATGCAGGCGGTGGGGCTCGACGAGCCCGTGTTCATGCGTCGCGGCTCCGGCGCCGAGATCGAGGACGTCGCCGGCAACCGGTACGTGGACTGGGTCATGTCGTGGGGGCCGCTGATCTTCGGCCACGCCGACCCGGCGACGCTTGCCGCGGTGGTCGAAGCAGCGGAGGGCGGCACGTCGTTCGGCGCTCCCACACGGGCGGAGGTGGAGCTGGCGGAGGAGATCGTCGATGCGGTCCCGTCGGTGGAGATGGTCCGTCTTGTCTCCTCCGGCACCGAGGCGTCGATGACCGCGATCCGGCTCGCCCGGGGCGCCACTCACCGCGACCGGATCCTCAAGTTCGCCGGCTGCTACCACGGCCACGCTGACGCGCTGCTTGCGAGCGCGGGCTCGGGCCTGGCCACGCTCGGGATCCCTGCGTCGCCCGGCGTGCCGAGCGGCGCCGCGGGCGACACGATCGTCTGTGCCTACAACGACGTCGAGGCCGCCGCGGCCGCGGTCGCCCGCTGGGGCGAGGGCCTCGCCTGCGTGATCGTCGAGCCGGTCGCCGGGAACATGGGCGTCGTTCCGCCCGAGCCCGGCTTCCTCGAGACGCTGCGCGCGCTCTGCGATGCGTCGGGCGCGCTCCTCGTCTTCGACGAGGTGATTACGGGCTTCCGCGTCGCGCGCGGCGGGGCGCAAGAGCGGTTCGGCGTGCTGCCCGACTTGACCGTGCTCGGCAAGATCGTCGGCGGCGGCCTCCCGCTCGCTGCGTTCGGCGGACGCGCGGACGTGATGGAGCGACTGGCGCCGGCGGGCGACGTCTACCAGGCGGGCACTCTGTCCGGAAACCCGCTCGCTACCGCCGCCGGTCTCTCCGTGTTGCGCCGGCTGCGCGACCCGGCCGTCTACGAGCGCCTCGAGACGACCTCCGCACGTCTCGAGGCCGGGCTCGCCTCCTTCGGGCGAGTGCAGCGGGTGGGCGCGATGCTGACCCTGTTCATGCGCGACGAGCCAGTGCGGCGCTTCGAGGATGCGCAGGCAGGCGACGCTGAACGGTACGGGGAGCTCTTCCGCCATCTGCTCGCGCGGGGCGTCTACGTCGCGCCGTCGCAGTACGAGGCGTGGTTTCTCTCAACGTCGCACGGCGACGTTGAGATAGAGAGGACGGTCGGGGCGGTTGCCGATTTCTTCCGTTGACCTGTGGGAGGTGATCGCCGATGAGGCGTCGGCCGAGAGCCCACTGTGGGGAGAGGCACTGCTTCCTGGGCACGAGCGTCAGCTCGTGCCGGTATTTTCCCCGCTAGGGCAAGCCCGGTATGCGCTTGGCCTGGAGACGATCTACGAGGGCTACCTGCTCCACTACGGCCGCCCGCGCCTGTTCGAGCCGGCCGACCGCCACACCTCCCTCCTGCTGGGGGATTACCTGTACGCCCACGGGCTCGTTCGCGTCGCCGGCCACAAGGACGTCGACGCTGTCGCCGACCTCGCCGAGCTGATCTCGCTCTGCGCCCAGTTCAGGGCCGACGAGAGCCCGGGAGACGGGCAGGCGTGGGCCGCAACCGCCGCCTTGCTCGGCGGCCGGCCGCTCTACGAGACGCGCGATCCGGCCGTGCTCGAGGCCGAGGCACGCAGGGTTGCCGGCGCCGATGCGGTCGCCCACGCGCTCTCGCTCCACGCTGGTCGGGTGAGTTAGACTCGCATCCGATGCTCGCGTTGCTCGCCGACGCCGCCAAAGAAGGCCGGGACGTGATCACCGGCATGCTGATCGTCGGGCTCGTCTTCCTCGGCGTGATCGGGCTCGGCACGCTCTCGCGGAAGCTGCGTAAGAAGCACTAGATGATTGATCGGAAATTCGTCGATCAATCATCTAGCTGGTTGATCACGGCAACGCCACCGTGCGTAGCGAGCGTCAGTGGCTGTAGCTGTGCCGTGGATGCGCCCAGGGGTGCAGGCGGCAGCTCCAGACGGAGACTCTCCTCTGGAGCGAGTGCAGCATTCCGCTCGGCGCGCCAGCTAGACGATTGGTCGATTTATCGCTCAATCGTCTAGGGCGATCCCCGTGAGCGACCAGTCGGACACGGCGGCTTACGCCGCGTTGCGCCTCGACGAGTTCTGCGAACAGCTTGGGTCCGATCGTGCGCCGGGGGCAGGTTCGGCAGCCGCGGTCACGGGCGCGCTGGCCGCCTCGCTGGTGGTCAAGGCGGCAAAGCGGTCGGCCGGGTCCTGGGCCGAGGCGGCCGGCATGGTGGCGCAGGCCCGCCTGCATGCGACACGATGCATCGAGCTCGCCGCGCGCGGGGCAGAGGCCTTCGACGAGGCGCTGTCTGCGCTGGCGGCGGGCACCGGAGTCGAGCGGCCGCTCGAGCGGGCAGCCGACGTCCTGCTCGAGCTGTGCGACGTCGCGGCCGACGTTGCCCTGCTCGCCGCGCAAACGGCCGAGCAGGGCGACGGCACGTTCAGGGCGGACGCTGCGTCCGCCGCCGTCCTCGCCGAGGGGGTCGCGCGCGCGGCCGAGGCGCTCGTCCGCGCGAACCTGACCGTGACCGACTCGGATGCGCGCCTCGCGCGAGCCCGGTCGCTGACCGAGGCGGCTGCGGACGCGAGGCGCCGTGCGCTCGACGCCGGACCGTGATTTCATCAGCCGGGAGATGCCTGCCCAATCGGAGGAGGCGCAGCTCGTCGCCCGCTGCCGCGCCGGTGAGGAGCAGGCCTGGAACGAGCTGGTCGAGCGCTTTTCCCGGTACGTCTACGCGATCGCGGTGCAGGGATTTCGCCTGTCGCAGCCGGATGCGGAAGACGTCTTTCAGGAGGTGTTCCTGCGGGTCTACGACCGGCTCCACACGCTCCGCGACGACGAGGCGTTCAGGCCGTGGATCGCGCAGCTGACGAGGCGGCTGTGCCTCGACAAGCTTAGCGCCGGCGCCCGGGAGACGGCTGCGGACGTCGAGGAGCAGGTCGCGGAGGATACCCTCGGCGAGATCGAGGAGGCCTGGGACGTACACGAGGCGCTCGCCGAGCTTGGCGACCCGTGCCACGACCTGCTCGACCGGTTCTTCGCGAGAGACGAGAGCTACAGGACGATCGGCGACGCGCTGCAGCTTCCGGCCGGGACGATCGCGAGCCGGATCTCGCGCTGCCTGGCCAAGTTGCGGAACCGGCTCGAGGGAAGAAACGACCTGCCTGGTGCGTCTGGAGGTCGATGACGCAATGACGGGATTCAACGAAGAGCGCATCGGTGACCTCCTCCGGCGCCTCCCGCCCCCTCCGCAGGGCTGGGTGGAAGCGGCACAGATCCTGCCGCGTGCGCGACCCATCCTCGACTCGATCGTGTCCCGCGCCGAGGCCGACCTCGAGTACCGGCAGGCTCTCCTCGCCGACCTCGAGGCGGCCCTGGCGGCCGAGGGCGTGGAGCCGGAGTCGCGGATCGTCGCCGAGCTTCGCAATCGCCTCGAAGCGCATTAGCATCAACTCCATGAGCTGTCCCACCTGCGGGGCGGGGAAGGGAGCAACGTGAGCGAGCTTCCCGCCTGGAGCCTGCCGGCGGGCGCGGCCGATCGGATCGCGCTCTCGAGCGACTGGCCCGCGGAGATATCGCGCGAGTGGGCCTGGGGCGGCGCGACCGGCGCGGGCGTCCGCGTCTGCATCCTCGACAGCGGAGTCGAGCCGGACCACCCGCTCGTCGGCCGAGTGGACAGCGCGGTGGTCGTCTCGGCCGGGGCGGACGGTCAGTCGATCGTGGCCGACGACACGGAGGGCGACGTGTGCGGACACGGGACCGCCTGCGCTGGGATCGTTCGCGCGCTGGCGCCGGAGTGCGAGATCCACAGCGTCCGTGTGCTCGGCCCCGGCTACACCGGCGGCGGCGAGATTTTGCTCGGCGGCCTTCGCTACGCGGTCGAACAGGGCTTCGACATCGTGAACATGAGCCTCTCGACGACGAAGAAGGACTATGCCGCCGTCCTCCACGAGCTCGCCGACTCCGCGTACTTCCAGCGCACGGTGCTCGTTGCCTCCGCGCACAACATGCCGGTCGAGAGCTACCCGTGGCGCTTCTCGTCGGTGATCTCCGTCGGCAGCCACGAAGAGGAGGATCCCTTGACCTTCTACTGCAACCCGAACCCGCCGGTCGAGTTCTTCGCCCGGGGCGTGAACGTCGAGGTCGCGTGGACCGGCGGGGAGACGCTCACGTGCTCCGGCAACAGCTTCGCCACTCCCCATGTCTCGGGCATCTGCGCGCTCGTCCGGTCGAAGCATCGGGAGCTGGCGTCGTTCCAGCTGAAGAACGTGCTCTACTCGACGGCTTCGAACGTGGGAGGTGGACGGTGAGCGACGATGGGTTGCACGCAGCCGTGGCGGCAGGCGTGCTCGGCTCCGAAGACCGCTTTCGCGAGCTGCTCCGGTCGGTGGTCGAGGTCGCGCGCGCGATCTTCTCCGCGAAGGCCTCGTCGATCCTCCTCCTCGACGAGGAGGCGAGCGAGCTCGTCTTCGAGGCCGTGGTCGGCGAGGGCGAGGAGAGCCTGCTCGGGACGCGCTTCCCCGCGGGCACCGGCGTCGCCGGCTGGGTGCTGGCCACCCGCACCCCGCTCGTGATCGAGGACGTGGAGCGCGACCCGCGCTTCGCGAAGGATGTCGCCGAGGACACAGGCTACGTGCCGCAGGGGCTGATGGCCGTCCCGCTTCTCCACGACGAGCGGGCGCTCGGTGTCCTCGAGGTGCTCGACCGGCAGTCTCACTTCACACTCGCCGAGATGGAGCTGCTCGGCCTGTTCGCGTCGCAGGCCGCGATCGCGCTCGACCTGCTTCAGCGGGTTCGCGAGGCCGAGGCTGCGCTGTCCGGGGCCGGTGAGCTCGCCGTCGTCGCTCGGCTGGCCGCGGCGCTGGACCGGCTCGGCGACGAGACGAGACCTTCGGCGATGCGTCTGCTCGCGTCGCTGGAGGATCTCCTCGCGACATCCTGATCGCACCGCTCGCTCACTGCACCGGAAAAGCAAACGAGCCCGGACAGCCGGGCTCGTTTTGCGAACCGCTTGAAGCCGCCGATGCTAGCCGGTGTCAGCGCGGCCGGTGTCAGCGCGGCCGGTGTCAGCGCGGCCGGTGTCAGCGCGGCCGGTGTCAGCGCGGCCGGTGTCAGCGCGGCCGGTGTCAGCGCGGTGGGCCTCGACGTCGTCCTCCTCGTCCTGAGTCTCGACGTCCGGAGCCTCTTTGGTCTGGTCGTCCGACACTTCGTGCCTCCTTGGAATCGTTTCCGCGGTTTCCGCGGTTCGACAACCTAGACGGTCTACCCAGGTGGGATCTTCCCACGTTCGCTACAGATTCACAACCCGGGCTGAAATGCTGCGCGCAGATGAAGCTCCTGCGCGACAAGCTCGGCGACTCCCTGGCGGCGATCAGCAGCAATTTTTCGAACCCGCAGCTTCGCCGGCTCCAGCTCGCGGGCGCCGGCTCCGTGACCGGCCAGTGGGCGTACGCGATCGCGCTCGCCGTCTTCGCCTTCAACGACGGCGGTGCGAAGGCTGTCGGAATCGTCGCGCTGATCCGGACCATTCCGTCGGCGATTGCCGCTCCGTTCACCTCGACGCTCGCGGATCGTCTCCCGCGTGTCGCCGTGATGGCGTCGGCCAGCCTCGGCCGCGCGGCCACGATCGGATCGGCGGGAGCGGTCGCGCTTTCCGGCGGGCCGAGCTGGCTCGTCTATGTGCTCGCGGGGATGACCTCGATCCTCGCTACCGCCTTCCTGCCGGCCGAGTCGTCCCTGCTGCCGGACCTTGCGCGGACGCCGGAGGAGCTGTCCGCCGCCAACGTCACCCGCAGCACGATCGACAGCATCGGCAGCTTCGTCGGGCCCGCGATCGGCGGCGGCCTGCTCGCGGTCACGAGCTCCGGCGCCGTCTTTCTCGTCACGGCGGGAACGTTCGTCTGGAGCGCGCTCCTGGTGTCGACGATCCGGCCACAGGGAGGCCTGCGGCGGCAGGTGGCGGCACAGCCCGCCGAGCGCGAGCACTTCATCAGAGAAGCCGGTGCGGGCTTCAAGGCGATCGCGGTCGAGCGCCGCTTACGGATCGTGATCGGCCTGTACTCGGCGCAGACGCTGCTCGCCGGAGCGCTCGGCGTGCTCGTGGTGGTCACCGCGCTCGACCTCCTCCACCGCGGCGACTCGGGTGTCGGCCTCCTGAACGCGGCTTCGGGGGTGGGCGGGATCATCGGTGCCCTGATTGCGTTTGCGCTGATAGGCCGGAAACGGCTGGCGGCGGACTTCGGCGTCGGAATCGTTCTCTGGGGCGCGCCGCTGGTGGCGATTGGCGCCTGGCCCAATACGCCCGTCGCGTTGGTGGCTCTTGCCTTTATCGGCCTTGGCAACACGCTCGTCGACGTCGCCGGGCTTACGCTGCTCCAGCGCTCCGCGCCGCCGGACGTGATCGGCCGGGTCTTCGGCGTGCTCGAGATGCTCCTCGTCGGCACGATCGGGCTGGGCGCGATCCTGGCGCCGGTCCTGATCGACGTGATCGGCATCCGCTGGTCGCTCGTGACGACCGGCGCGTTCCTGCCGGTGCTCGCGGCACTGACCTGGCGGCAGCTGCTGACGATCGACGCCGAAACACATGCGCCGCCCGAGGTGGAGCTGCTGGCGGAGATCCCGATCTTCGCGCCTCTACCGGAGTCCACGCTCGAACGGCTCGCGGCGCAGCTCGAGCCGGTGAGCGCTCCCGCCGGGACGGTGGTCATCCGGCAGGGGGACGCCGGCGACAGGTTCTACGTCGTTGCCGACGGCGAGGTGGAGGTGACGGTGGACGGCGTCACGACCGCCTCGCTCGGCCGCGGCGAAGCGTTCGGAGAGATCGCCCTGCTGCGCGACGTGCCGCGCACGGCGACGGTCACGGCGAAGACTCCGGCAAAGCTGCTCGCGCTCGATCGCGAGGCATTCCTCGAGGCGGTCACGGCCAGTCCACCGAGCGCCCGGGCTGCCGACGCGACCGTCGGCGCGAGGCTCGCAACCGCCCGTCCCACGGCCGGGGAGAGCTCAGGCTGATCTGGTCTCGTCCACCGCCCGCCTCAGGGCCGGCTCAACGGGGCCCGGGCGGTAGCCCAGCTCGTGCTCGGCCTTCGCCGAGGAGAAGTACGCGGAGGTACGCGCCAGGATTGCCTCGTTGCGGTTGACGAGCCCGAGCGCGGCGGCGATCCGGATGCCGGAGCAGGGAACAGCAATGCGCGGTCGCGGTCGTCCGGCGAGGTCCGCGATCGCCGCGAAGAGCTCACGCAGGGTCAGGTCGACCCCGCCGAGCAGGTACCGCTCGCCGGGTCGGCCGCGCTCGAGCGCGAGCACGTGCCCGCGGGCGACGTCGCGGACGTCGACGACGTTGACGCCGATCTGCGGGTAGGCGCGGTAGCCGCCCGTGGCGACTCCGCGGACCATCGCTCCGGTCGGCGTCGGCGCGCGGTCGCCCTCACCGACCGGCGTTGTCGGATTGACGCAGATGCCGCCGGCCGCCAGCAAGAGGCGCTCGGCCTCCAGCTTCGTGCGCTTGTAGGGGACAGCGAGCTCCCAGGCCGGCGGCGAGTCGTCCTCGGTCGCCTGCCGCCCGGGCACCGGGCCGCAGGTCGCGCACGTGCTCGTGTGGACGATGCGTTTCACGCCTTCGCGGGCGCACGCTTCGATCACGTTCCGCGTGCCCTGCACGTTGACGAGCTCGAGTTCGCGCGCCGGCGCGGTGAAGCTGTAGAGGGCCGCGACGTGGAAGACGGCGTCGCAGCCGGAGACCGCACGCCTCAGCCGGTCGGCGTCGAGCACGTCGACCCAGTCGTCGCGGACGTCGGCGCCGCGCTCGCGCAACTCGCGTGCAACGTGCCCGCCGACGAACCCGCTCGCACCCGTGACGTAGACCTTCAGCTTGGCGCGAGCCTACCGTGGATGCTGCCTTTACACTCGGGCCGCGATGGCGGAGTTGCCACAGGAGGGGCCGCCGCGCCGGCCACTTGCCGACCGCCTCGAGCTCGGATCGATCCTGATCGTCGCAACGGCGGTCGTGGGCCTCAGCTACTGGCGCCTCTACTACGGCGTCGACTTCACCGACGAGTCCTTCTACATCGCGGTGCCATAGCGGCTCGTGCGCGGCGCGCACGTCTTCGTCACAGAGACCGCCGTCGCACAGGGCTTCGTGGGAATCCTCGTGTATCCATTCGTGTGGGCCTACTACGGGCTGGCCGGTTTGACGGCCATCGTCCTCTTCGTCCGTCATATCCATTTCCTCTTCTCGCTGGCGGTCGCCCTCGCCGTGGCCCTCTCCCTGCGCGAGGCGCTTGAGACCCGGCGGGCCGCGCTCGTCGCCATGACGGCAGTCGCTTTCGTCCCGTTCAACATCCACAGCCTCAGCTACAACACCGTCGGCAGCGGCTTCTTTACCGCCGGCTGTTTCCTAGGCTTCTGGTGCCTGCGCGAGCCGGAGCCCGGCGGGGCGTCCGCGTCCTCGCCGGGCTCTGTCTCGGGCTATCCGGGTTCGCCTACCCGCCGCTACTGGTGGCGGTGGCCGTGGCCTACGCGGTCCGCCTTGCGCTGTCTCGAGGGGCGGTGCGGCGGGCGATGGTCATCTACGACGCGCCCAGCCTGGCGCTCCCTTTGGTCGCGATGGCTGCCGTCGTGGCGTCGGTCGGCTTGCACCGCTTCCGCGCCGACGTCCGCGCGCGCTCGTCGATCGAGCTCGGGAGCGCGAGCGATCTCTACGACCTCGGCGTGCATCAGCTGAACACGCTCCGGCACCCGATCCTGCTCATCGTAGCGCTCGTCGTTCTCGTACTTGTGTGGCGCTGGCGTCCCGCCGTCGCGAGCCCGGTCGTGCTCACGCTGCCGCTGCTCGTGCTCCCGCCCGGGTCGATCTCAATTGAGTCGTCGCTCGAATACGTCGCCCACTACGCGTGGCTCGCGCTCCCTCTCTTCCTGATCGTGCGTGGGCGTCGTGGAGCGTCGCAGCTCCTGGGCGTGGCGTGGTTGCCCGGCATCGCCGGCGGGATCATGACCGGCGTCAGCAGCTCAAACGGAGCGCTCAACGCGGGTACCGGCGCCCTGCCCGCCGCGCTCGTGTCGTCGGCATTCCTGATCTGGTCGCTGGAGGAGCTCCTGCCTCGCCGCCTGGACCGGGCTCGCTGCCGCGCCGGTCGCGGTGAGCCTGGCGTTCCTCCCTCTTCGAGGTGATCCCGAGCTACCGCGACGCGTCGATTTCGTCCCTGCCCGCTCGCGTGCACGGGGGAGCGTTCGCCGGGCTCCGCACGACCGTCGAGAAGCGGGATCTCATCCGGGATCTTCGCCTCGACTTGGCCGACGTCGACGCGTCCTGCCGGATCCTGTTCCTCGACTTCCCAGCCGGCCACTTGCTCACGAAGGCGCTCGCGGACACGACGACCGCCTGGAAGGAATCCCACGAGGAGCTCCTGCGCTTGTACCGGCGACGCGGTTTCCCGGACGTCGCGGTGATCGCAGGACCGCCGAGCGCAGCGTCTGACGACTCGCTGCTCGACGCCCTACGCACACGACCGTACCGCCTCGCCCCGGCGCGCGGCGCCTACGAGATCTATCGCCGCCACGACCGCTCGAGGTGCGGCTCCGGCACCCCGTGACATAGACGCGCACCGGTCGCATGATTGCGCTGTGCGCGACTTACCGACCGGCACGGTGACGTTCTTGTTCACCGACATCGAGGGCTCGACACGGCTGCTGCACGAGCTCGGGCCGGAGGGGTACGCGTCCGCGCTCGCGGAGCATCGCCGGCTCCTGCGCGATGCGTTCTCCGCCAACGGTGGCGTCGAGGTGGACACGCAGGGAGACGCCTTCTTCGTCGCGTTTCCGAGCGCCGTGGGTGCCGTCGCCGCGGCGATCGAGGCGCAGGAAGCGCTCGACGGCGGGCCGGTGCGCGTGCGGATGGGCTTGCACACGGGGACGCCGCACTCGACGGGGGAGGGGTACGTCGGCGAGGACGTGAATCTCGGCGCCCGCGTCGCCGCGTCAGGCCACGGCGGCCAAGTGCTGGTGTCGAAGGCGACGCGTGACCTCATCGACGGGATGGAGCTGCGCGATCTCGGCGAACACCGGGTGAAGGACTTCGAGCAGGCCGTCTGGATCTACCAGCTCGGCGAGGGCGCGTTCCCGCCGCTGAAGACGATCTCGAACACGAACCTGCCCCGCCCGGCAAGCTCGTTCGTCGGCCGCGAGCGGGAAGTGGGCGAGGTGACGGCGCTGCTGCGTGCCGGCGCCCGGCTGGTGACGCTGACCGGGCCTGGAGGCTCGGGGAAGACGCGGTTGTCGATCGAGGCCGCGGCCGAGCTGGTCGGCGAGTCGCGGAACGGGACGTTCTGGGTCGGCCTGGCGACCGTCCACGACCCGCAACTCGTCCTGCCGACGATCGCCCAGACACTGGGCGCCAACGAGGAGCTCGCGGCGCACATCGGCGAGAAGGAGATGCTGCTGCTCCTCGACAACCTCGAACAGGTGATCGACGTCGCCCCGGACCTGGCGGCGCTGGTCGAGGCCTGTCCGAACCTGCGCCTGCTCGTCACCTCCCGGGAGCTACTGCGGGTGCGCAGCGAGGTCGAGTACGAGGTGCTGCCGCTCGCCGATCCGGACGCGGTCGAGCTGTTCTGCCTGCGCTCAGCCCTGGCGGCGTCGCCCGCGATCGAGGAGCTCTGCCGACGGCTCGACAGCATGCCGCTGGCGCTCGAGCTGGCCGCCGCCCGGACGAAAGCACTCTCGCCGGAGCAGATCCTCGAGCGGCTCTCGGAGCGGCTCGACCTGTTCAAGGGCGGCCGAGACGCCGAGGCGCGCCAGGCGACGCTACGCGCGACAATCGAGTGGAGCCACCAGCTTCTCGACGCGACGGGACAGCAGCTCTTTGCGCGCCTTGGTGTCTTCGCGGGCGGTTGCACTCTCGCTACCGCCGAGGTTGTAGCCGGCTCCGACTTGGACACGCTCCAGTCGCTCGTCGAGAAGAGCCTCCTCCGCCACACGAATGACCGCTTCTGGATGCTGGAGACGATCCGCGAGTACGCGGTCGAACGGCTCGCGGCCTCCGGCGAGGAGGAGGACCTGCGGCGCCACCACGCCGAGCTCTATCTCGAGATCGTCGAGGCCGCGAACCTCTCGCTCGAAAGTCTCGGGCGCGCACCACAGCGGCACGAGCTCGTGATCCCTGAGCAGGACAACCTGCGGGCCGCGATCGACTGGGCGACCGGGGCCGACGTCGAGCTCGGTCTGCGCCTCGCGGTCTCGATGGAGAACTTCTGGATCACTCACGATCCCCTCGAGGGGTTCCGCCGGTTCGAGGCGCTGCTCGCCGCCCCCGACCTGCTCGACCGCAGCCTGCTCGCGCGCGCATGGCGCGACTGCGGCGGCTGCGCCCAGATGGCGAGCTCGCACGCGCGCGCCAGGGAGGCATACGAGCGGAGCCTCGAGCTCTACCGAGCGGTGGGCGACGAGAGCGGCGTGGCGACAGTGATCTTCAGGCTCGGCGTGGACGCCGCCCTCTCCGGCGACTTCGACGAAATGCGCCGGCTGTACGGCGAGAGCCTGGAGATCTTCCAGAGGCTCGAAGACCCGATCGGCGAGCTGCAGGTGCTCGGGAACCTCGGGGGCTTCGAGTTCGAGCAGGGCAACCGGGAGCTCGGACGAGAGCTGGCCGAGCGGAGCCTGACGCTGGGGCGGGAGGCCGGGTGGGATTGGTGGGAGGGCTCGCAGCTCGGGAACCTCGCGTGGATGGAGCTCGAGAGCGGCCGAGTCGAAGCGGGCGAGGCACGGGCAGCGGAGGCCCTCGCGATCACCCGCCGCCTGGGTGACCGGCGCCACATGATGTGGGCGCTGGCGGCGTTCGCGTGGGCGGTAGCCGCGCGCGGCGACGAAGAGCTCGCTGCTCGGCTGTGGACCGGAGTCGAGGCGGAGGAGTCCCGCGGTCCGATCATGGGGTGGGACCAACAGGAACGTGATCGCTATGCCGCGCACATTCCCGACCTTCCGCGCTCCGGGCCGGTCCTCTCCCTCGACGAGGCCGTTCAGCTCGCGCTCGGTAAGAGCGATGACTGACCTCGCGTCCGGCGCGGTGACGCTGCTCTTCACCGACCTCGGAGGGTGCCGTCAGCTCGGCAGTACATGGCATTTACACCCCATTCCTATGAGGGGCGGCGGTATTCCCCGGGAGCCCTGCGCTTGGAATGCTTACGAGGGTAGAGACCGCCTAGCCCAGCCCATCTCGTGGGCTGAGCGGGTAGCGATACACCTCTTCCACTGTGTCGAGATTTGAGCAGAGGGCGTAACGTACGGCCGTGGAGACTTGCGGGAGCTGCGGTCAGGAAAATCCGGAGGGCTTCCAGTTCTGCGGTCGCTGTGGAGCTTCGCTCGTTGTAGCGCCGGCACGCGAGGAGCGGAAGGTCGTGACCGTGCTGTTCGCCGACCTTGTGGGCTTCACGGGTCGCGCTGAGCGTCTCGACCCGGAGGATGTCCGCTCGATGCTCTCGCCGTACTACGCGCGGCTCCGCAGGGAGATTGAGCGGCATGGCGGCACGGTTGAGAAGTTCATCGGTGATGCGGTGATGGCGCTGTTCGGCGCCCCAGTCGCGCACGAGGACGATCCTGAGCGCGCTGTTCGGGCGGCCCTAGCGATCCGTGATGCGATCCAGGGGGAAGGTGACGAGTCCGGGCTCGAGTTTCAGCTGCGAATCGCTGTGAACACCGGCGAGGCGCTCATCGCTTTAGGTGCGCGACCGTTGGAGGGCGAGGGTATGGCCTCGGGTGACGTGGTCAACACAGCCGCGCGCCTGCAGGCTGCCGCGCCGGTGAACGGGATCCTGGTAGGGGAGACGACATATCACGCCACCCGCAGCACGATCGAGTACCGCGACGCTCCTCCTGTTGAGGCGAAGGGCAAGTCCGAGCCGGTTCCGGTCTGGGAGGCAATCGGCGCGCGATCGCGCTTCGGAGATGACCTGGAGCAGCGGCGGCGCTCGCCGCTCGTTGGCCGGGACCGGGAACTCGGCATGCTCGCCGATGCGCTCGATCGGTGTCGGCGCGAGCTGGCCCCGCAGCTGTTGACGCTCATCGGTGTGCCCGGGATCGGCAAGAGCAGACTCGTGACCGAGTTGTTTCAGATCGTCTACCACGACCCCGACCTGATTTGGTGGCGACAGGGACGCTCGCTCCCTTATGGCGAGGGCCTTCCTTACTGGGCGCTTGGAGAGATCGTGAAGGCGCAGGCCGGCATCCTCGAGACGGACGCGACGGAGGCCGCCGAGCAGAAGCTTCGGGCGATGGTCGCGGACGTTGTTGCCGGTCGCAGTGATGCCGATTGGGTCGAGGAGCATCTGCGCCCGCTGGTCGGCCTGAGCGTGTCGATTGACGGCGGGGGTGACCGTCGCAGCGAGGCGTTCGCGGCCTGGCGGCAGTTTCTTGAAGCGCTGGCCGAGCAGCGCCCGCTCGTGCTCGTATTTGAGGACTTGCATTGGGCCGACGACGGCCTGCTCGACTTCGTCGACCACCTCGCCGATTGGGCGGCGGGCGTGCCGTTGCTGATCGTCGGCACGGCCCGACCCGAGCTGCTCGACCGTCGTCCCGACTGGGGCGGCGGCAAGCGCAACGCCGCGACGATCTCGATCGCTTCGCTGTCGCAGGAAGAGACCGCTCAGCTCCTTGGGACGCTCCTCGACCAGATTCTGCTGCCGGCGGAGCTCCAGGTGCGGGTGCTCGCGTTTGCCGAGGGGAATCCGCTTTATGCCGAGGAGTACGTGCGCATGCTGCAGGACCGGGGCTTCCTCGTGCGAGACGGTCGCGGCTGGAGATTGGACGACGCCCGCGAGCTGCCGCTGCCGGAGACTGTCCAGGGCATGATCGCCGCCCGGCTCGACGCGCTTTCGCCCTCAGAGAAGGAGTTGATTCAGAACGCTGCGGTGATCGGCAAAGTGTTCTGGGCAAGTGTGCTCGCCGCGCTCGCCACAGCGACCCCGCTGGACGAATCTCTGCACGCGCTCGAGCGCAAGGAGTTCATCCGCCGGGAACGTCGGTCCGCGGTCGCGGGCGAGTCGCAGTACGCGTTCTTGCACGCGCTGGTGCGTGATGTTGCCTACGGGCAGATTCCACGCGGCGGGCGCGCAGACAAGCATCGCGCCGCGGCAAAGTGGATAGAGTCGCTCGCCCCCGACCGCACCGAGGACCGGGCGGAGATGCTTGCGCACCACTACCTCGAGGCGATCGCGCTCGGCTCCGCCGCAGGCGTCGAGACGGGCGAGCTGCGCGAGCCCGCAGTGGCGGCGCTGATCGAGGCGACTGAGGGCGCGAGCGCGCTAAACGCCTGGGCTGCTGCCGCCGACTCCGCGCGAGCAGGGCTCGAGCTGATCGATGACGGCGATCGGCGCCGGTCGCGCCTCCTGCTTGCCCTCGGGCGGTCCGCCCGGATTCTCGGCGAGGTCGATGCCGGCGAGGCTTTGCTCAAGGCGGCCCAGGCGTTCCTGGCGCAGGGCGAGGTCGAGGCCGCGGCTGAGACCGAGATTCTCTCGGCGGACCTGCATTGGGTGCGGGGAGATCGCGAACTGTCCGACGAGCACTATGCTCGCGCGCTCGCCCTCGTTGACGGCAGGCCGCCGTCGGCTGCGCAGGCCCGCGTCGTCGCCGCACATGCGCGCTCCGTCTTTCTCTCGGGTGACGCACGCCGCGGGCTCGAGCTGTCCGAGCGTGCGCTGCCGCTCGCAGAGCAAGTCGGCGACGACGGGCTTCGCTCGCAAGTTCTGAACACGGTCGGGATGGCGCGCGTCAGCCTAGGCGATCGAGCCGGGATCGAGGACTTACTCCGAAGCCTTGCGCTTGCGGAAGCAGCGAACTCACCCGATCTCATTCATAGCGCATACAACAACCTCG
>WNFV01000717.1_pt1 | contig 45174 bp, 46 predicted proteins | sample 5400101 | NCBI WGS metagenome assembly WNFV01 (sample SAMN13153361, study PRJNA577476) | soil metagenome | isolation source: 115 cm soil or saprolite under grassland replicate 1 | place: USA:California | collected 2016-06-15 | reverse complement strand
AACACGTTGGCAAAGATTTTGCCGATCATGGTTCGGTCGTGCATTCGCGGTACGAGTACGTTCGCCGCGAGTTTCATTTGAAGCCCGGTGGCTACACTGTCCGCATGATCCACACGAATACCGTTGAAGGTTACTATTCGATCTTCAAGCGCGGCATGAAGGGTGTCTATCAGCATTGCGCCGAGAAGCATCTGCACCGCTATCTGTCGGAATTCGATTTCCGCTATAGCTACCGCGTGAAGCTCGGCTACACCGATGCAATGCGCGCCGATCAGGCGCTCAAGGGCATCCGTGGAAAGCGGTTGACCTACCGACGATCTAACCAAGCCTAGAACGATTAAGCAGTTGGCGAAGCGGTTTCTCAGGTGGCGCAAAAGGCGCGGCACCAAGCCATGAAAAAACGAAGAAGAAGACTTTCAGATTTCAAACCAAGCCTCTTATACCGGCATGGATTCGCTTGGTTCGAGCCGGAGCAACACGCACGACTTCTTAAGATCATGGTCCAACCGCACAACATATCCAGGGACTACAAAAGATGGCGCGAGATAACCGAGGATCGTGAGCGCCTCTGGAAGCGCGGGGGGCGACTTGCCGTCCGTGTTGTAATCGACCCGGATAAATTTGTCGCTTGGTGCGCCGCCCGCTCCCTCCAACCAAACGGTGACGCGATCAACCGCTTCGTGTGGGAGCACACAATGGGAACTGGCGTTTAGTTTCGGCCTCATACCCTTTGGAATCGAAAGCCCGGCTCACTGGCCGGGCTATTTTGATGCCAAAATAAACGGATTGAACAACCAAAACAGACCGCATCCCGCGACCATACACGCCACCATCTCCCATCCAACAAGTTGTGCTCGCCACGATGGTGGCGGGACGTGTGGCGCGAGCTTCACTTGCGCATTCCTGAATCCGCGCCATGCACGGTAATTTTCAAGAATCATGAGACTAGTGATGACAGTCACCAATGTTACGAGGATATCTGAAAGGACTGCATACGTTTTTGTTGCTTCAGAATCGATAGTTGACTGAATGCTGAGCCAGATAGCACCGCCAACTATCACTGAAAACAATTGAGCGAACAATTTAAAGGCATCGACCGACCTCTCAACATGCTTGATGATTTGCGAGGTGACATATTCAAATTCCTTGTCTTTCGACACCATTGCAATTCTCACACACGATTTTTGATCGGCGTCTGCGCCGGTTTTAAAGCACCCTTGTCAATTACCTGTTTAGTGTCGGATGATCTCTTCTTTCGATTCCCGATTGGCTTGTGCGGCGTGGGCGGCGTTTTCAGCATCCGCCGCAAGACTTCATCACGAAGTGTTTCGTTTCCTGACTTGGCCACTAGTTAGCTCCGAGCTAACAGAATTCCTGTCTGTCCCGCGCGCGGGAAATTCTACTCACGCCAGCCACATCCCGATTACGGAAACCGTAACATTCAAACAGAAATTCTGTTGTCGCGCGCGGCGCGCCGCGTACGCAAAATGCGAATTCTCGGTGCGCGCAGACATGTTCTCCACCATTTTCGCGGCCGGCCGGGCATTCATGCTTGCGGCGCAGGCAAATGAAATGGGAGAATCAGTAAATGGATTCACTTTTCCGCGAATCGCGGGCAAAGTTCATAACGGCTTCAGTTTGGGCCGTGCACAGTGCGGGGAGCGGCCGTCGAACCTGACTCCCCGAGGGTGCAAGTCCCTCACGGTCCACCCCCATCCCCTTCCACAAGGGATGGGCTCTCCACTACCGGCCCCCTTCCATCAGGGGCCACCACTTCCCGGCCCCCTCCACAAGGGCTCGGCTAGTCGCCTGCGTACTAAACCCCCTCCACAAGGGGCTTTTACTCACAATGCCCTCTAAAGGGCCAACTGGGCCGCTTTCCCTGGCAGGGGGGAGCGGCCCCCTCTTTTTGCGGCCGGCGCTCCGGCCGGCCGAGGACATTACGTCCTAGAACGGCTCTGCGCCGCAACCGAATTTTCAGTCAGACTGGAATTTCGCTGTTCATAGGTTCACGCCCTGTGAATGTGGCAAATACGCAACAGTACGTTTGGTACATATTCCCCTGCCGGTCCTGGGGTGCGGTAAGCTCGATCGGCCGAGTGAGGGGCGCAGATGGTCCAACGGGTCGCGACGGTGGCGTTCGAGGGCATCGAGGCGCGGGCGGTCGATGTCCAGGTGCAGGTCGCCCCCGGTCTGCCGGCGTTCCACGTGGTCGGGCTGCCTGACAAGGCGGTGTCGGAGGCGCGCGAACGGGTGCGCGCCGCCCTGGTGGCGTCCGGCCTGGCGCTGCCGGCGCGCCGCATCACCGTCAACCTGGCGCCCGCCGACCTCCCCAAGGAAGGCAGCCACTACGACCTGCCGATCGCGCTCGGCCTGATGGCGGCGATCGGCGCGATCCCGTCCGATGCGCTGTCGGGCTTCACGGTGTTGGGCGAGCTCGGCCTCGACGGCTCGATCGCGGCGGTCGCCGGCGTGCTGCCGGCGGCGATCGGCGCCAATGCGCGCAACGAGGGCCTGATCTGTCCCGCCGTCTGCGGCCCGGAAGCCGCCTGGGCGAGCCCCGAGATGGAGATCATCGCCGCCGCTTCGCTGATTCAGCTCGCCAATCATTTCCGCGGCACCCAGGTGCTGTCGCGGCCGCAGCCGAAGATCCGCGAGGTCGAGGGCGCGCTCGTCGACCTCAAGGACATCAAGGGCCAGGAGAGCGGCAAGCGCGCGCTCGAAGTCGCCGCCGCCGGCGGCCACAACCTGCTGATGGTGGGCCCGCCCGGCGCCGGCAAGTCGATGCTGGCGGCACGGCTGCCGACGATCCTGCCGCCGCTGACGCCCGCCGAGCTGCTCGGCATTAGGTAGCAAACGCACCAAGCCGAACTCGGCTTGGCCAGTTTGCCCCTAAGCCGAGAAAGGCTTGGAGGTGTCCACATCAATAGAGATCTACCGTCTCCCCGCAACCGTGGGGAGTGGTAGGATTGCAGCATGGCAATTAGCGACGAGAAGAAACGCCTTCTTGAGCGTTGGACTCTCCTTGCGGGAGGGGTCGAGATGCTCATAGGCGCCTCGATGGCAGCCTTCCCGGACGCCTTCCCGGGTTGGCTTCAGATTTTGGCTATTGGAATTGCGATCATAACCATCGGGGTCGGTCTGACCCTCGTATGGACAGACCTAAGCAAGTTTGCCTCCGTAGTGGGGCTTAGACCAAGCTGGATCGGTCCGATAATTTCTCTCGTTGGGCTCGCGATCATATTGAGCCTTGGGTTGTGGTATTTTTATCAAGCACCCAAGGATGCCTTTTCGGGTTCGTCCGTGGGGATCGTTCTAGTCGCCGCGATATTGGTCGTTTCATTTGTTTTTCTAACGGGCAGGTTAGGGCTACCCCCTCCGATTGTCGCTGATCAAACCGGCTCGGAGGCGTTAGTGCAATCGGCGCCTACGGCATCCTTTAAAGCCGGTGATGGCGCAATTCCGAGCCAAATTGAGACCGAGAAAACAGCAAATCCCCAAGCAAACCGCGACCTGCTAATTTTGTTGAATTACGCGGTTTATCAGTCAACCGTGTTGATGCTTGACGATTTGCTCAGATCAGCCCCCGAAGGGATCTCCGCTGGGCCGCTGGAATTAGGTGGTGACTTTGCAACCAAGAACGAAGACTCGAAGGGATTCATAGCCCTTGTGCGCCGCAAGCTCGATCCGGGGTCACACAGACGCTCCAACTTCGAAAGCGAAATGTTTCATGCCGAGAAGGAGGCAGAAACTCAGGTTGAACAAACGCCGCCGGAACAACGTCCAGCCGGAATCGATCATCTTGCGCTCAGGCGATATGCGATTGCGCATCTGCAATGCGCCAAGGCGATAGTCTTTCTGCAAAATGAAAAAAGAGAAGCGGAAGAAAATCTCCTGAGCCAGCGATCGAATTTATTGAAGCAGTATACCTTGCGGAACCCGGGGTAGATTACGTTTCCGCGACCCTTATGGATTGACAACCCATTGCCTCTAGGCATTGCAGGAAAAATACAGCCGTAAATCCGCCCCGGCTGATCTTGTTGGCAATGTTCCGTTCGCTCTCTGGAATCCCCATGGCCGTGAGTTTTTCGGCCAGTTCCCGATAACCCATGTTCCGGCGCTTCAATTCAGCCTTGAGGAGGCCCTTGGTCCGTTCCTGCCATTCCGGGTCTGTGACCATAATGCAACACCCCTGATTAAGTGACGAATATCATCATATCTGATGTTTTCGTCATTGACAATAGGGTGTCCTAACATCATCATATCCAATGTAAATACATTGGATTTGGTGATGACATGCCCCAACATTTCCTCCTCTCCGCCAAGGCCCGGACCCTCTCCCTCAAGGCGATCTACGCTGCGGGCGAGGAAGGCGCTTACAACACGTTCTGCAAGCTGCGTTGGGCGAGCACGGAAGGCGAGCCGGTCTGCCCGCATTGCGGATGCCTTGACGCGTACAAGATCACCACGCGCCGCCGCTTCAAGTGCTCGGCTTGCGGCAAACAGTTTTCGGTGACCAGCGGAACGATTTTCGCGTCGCGCAAAATGTCGTTTGTCGATTTGCTGGCGGCGATCTGCATTGTCATGAACGCGGCGAAGGGTGTCAGCGCGTTGCAGCTCGCCCGCGATCTCGACTGCCAAGCCAAAACCGCTTTCGTGCTTGGCCACAAAATTAGGGAGTCGCTGGCGTCCGAAATGAAAGCGGCGAATTTGTTCGGTGAGGTCGAGGTCGACGGCGCGTATTTTGGTGGCCACATTCGCCCTGCGAACCTCGCTGAGGAGCGCGTCGACCGTCGCCTTGGAAAGCATCAGACCGGCAAGCGCCGCGTTGTGGTGGCCATGCGCGAGCGCAAGGGCCGCACGCTAACGGCAGTGTTCCGCTCTGAGGATGAGTCGGTCCCGATGATCCGCACGCGCGTTCAAGCGGGCTCGATTGTGTTCGCTGATGAGGCTTCGGCTTGGGATACGCTTCATGGCTGGTATACCGCGAAACGCATCAATCACTCGATTGCGTTCATGGATGACGGCGTTTGCACGAACCAAGCCGAGTCGTTCTTTTCGCGCCTTCGCCGCATGGTTGGCGGGCAGCACCACAAAGTTTCCGCGCAATATTTGCACGCTTACGCCGCGCACGCGGCTTGGATGGAAGATCACCGCCGTCTCGATAATGGCGCGCTTGCAAACCGCGCGCTCGGCTTGGCGCTTGGTCACGGCGTTTCGCGGAACTGGAAAGGCTATTGGCAACGGGCCGGTTAATCCGGCTTGCCCAATATGCCATCACGTCTCTCTTGGTCGCGTTGACGCAAAGATACGGCGGTTTCTTGCTGAAAAAGCAGGGCCGCGTGGTTTAGAAGACGTTTTGCGTCATCGAATAGTTTCTGTTCAAGAGATGCAAAGGTGGCGTCAGCTTTATGGATCACACGTACTGTGACTGAAACCGTTTGCCCGACGTGAATCTCTCCTAATTTTTCCCTGAACCTGACTTCAACGGTTGCTGCAAAATAATCATCTGGAACGGTCCTGACTTGCTGAATGCGAGAAATATCAAATCCGTCGAATTCCACGGCTGCCTCCTTGCCTGCGGCGCGGCCAGATGGCTTTGAAAGCACTCGTTTGATGGCCTCTTCGGCTGGATCATCGGTCATGGGCATTTATCCAAATAAGAGCCGAATGGGCGTATCCTGTCCCAAGGAGTGCTGTATACCCCAAAGGAACCAAGTGATCGGCCAAAACGCTGCCATGAGCGCATCGAGGGTGACATTGATAAATAGTTTCCACACAACGGACGCCTTGGTTTGCCAAGTATGCACCACCGCCAAAATATAGGTCACGGGGGATGCTAGCGCCCAAACGAATCCAAGCGGCGCGAGCAAAATCTGTACTAGCCGTTCCATGCCCATCTCCTCAGTCCGTCACTGACGCCCGTTGACGCGAGCTTATCTGGCAATTTCCCAAATCATATACTGCCCCGGCCCCTGTTGGCAGCGTACCGCGCCGTTTTCCCGTTGTCCCCGTAGGGCAACGCCAACCCGCTTTGTCATTAGCCTCAAGAGTCGCTGATCGTTCTTGTCCAAGGCCCGCTCTACCAGTAGCTCCAAGGCGATATCGCGACTGGTAAGCGGCTCTGACGCTTGGCGAAGGATGCTAAGGATGATCCGGGACATCTGGCCTCGATTGCTCCAATCCTTGGGCGGGCGGAACGCCTTGGGCTGAATCGTCTCGACTCTGAAATCAGGCTCGAATTGCAGGATCGTCGCGTCTAGGTTCTCTAAGTCCAGAACCATCTTGCGAAGGGCTTCGTGCGTTCGCTCAATCTCGCCCGCCAGCTCGGCGCGGCGCTTGACCAGGCCGCTCACAACAAATGCGTTCATGGCGCATCACCCGAAGTTATGCGAAGGGGTTAAGCCATGAACGGTAGCCGAACAGGCAGTAAACATCGCCAGGATAGTTGGTGCGTTTGCTACCTAATGCCGGAGCTGCTCGAAGTCTCGATGGTGGCCTCGGTCGCGGGCGAGATCGAGGGCGGCGCGCTGACCAATCGCCGCCCGTTCCGCAGCCCGCACCATTCGGCCAGCATGCCGGCGCTGGTCGGCGGCGGCTTGCGAGCGCGGCCGGGCGAAATCTCGCTCGCGCATCACGGCGTGCTCTTCCTCGACGAGCTGCCCGAGTTCCAGCCGCAGGCGCTCGATTCGCTGCGCCAGCCGTTGGAGACCGGCGAGGTGGCGATCGCGCGCGTCAACCACCGCGTCACTTATCCGGCGCGCTTCATGCTGGTCGCCGCCATGAACCCCTGCCGCTGCGGCCGCGCCAGCGAGCCCGGCTTCGCCTGCAAGCGGGGCCCCAATGTGCGCTGCGCCGCCGACTATCAGGGGCGGCTGTCGGGCCCGCTCATCGACCGCATCGACCTGACCATCGAGGTGCCGGCGGTGACCGCCGCCGATCTGATCCTGCCGCCGCCAACAGAAGGGAGCCGCGAGGTCGCCGAGCGGGTCGCGCGAGCGCGCGAGACCCAGGTGGAGCGTTACGCGGCGATCGGCCTGCCGCACATCCGCACCAACGCGGCCGCGCAGGGCTCCGTGCTCGAGGACGTGGCGCGGCCGGATGCGGCCGGGCTCGCGCTATTGCGTGACGCCGCCGACGCCATGCGGCTCTCCGCGCGCGGCTATCACCGCGTGCTGCGGGTCGCCCGCACGCTCGCCGATCTCGACGGCGCGGAGAAGATTTCCCGCATGCATCTCGCCGAGGCGCTGTCCTACCGCGCGCTCGCCGACGAGGTGCGCCGTGCGGCGTGAAACGCCACATACTATTCCACCTGGAGGGAATTGAACATGGCGCGAATTTCCGAACCGACCGCCAAGGAAGAGGCCGCTTGGAAGGAATGGATTGCGTCGCAACTAGCAGCAATCCGCGCAATCGCCGAGCGTTTTGACCCCTGGAGCCTGTATCGCATGAAGTCGACGGGACACCGCGTCACGGTCCGCGGCTTCTCGGAAGACGGCACCCTTCGGGTCGACGTCACCGGCGACTACAATCTCGTTCTTCATGAGCGGACGGTTTTCGGCATCGATCCGAACGATCTCGAGCCGTGCGAGATTCCTCCGCCGGACGAGCCTGTCGGCAGCGTCCTATCCGACGAGCAATTCGAGGAGAATATCGAGGCGCTGCGAGTGCTCGTTCGCCCGGATTTATTCGTGATGGGCGACGACGGGATCGCCAAGCGCAAGTCGTGACACGGTCACATTCGAGCGGACATCTTGCGGCTTGTCCAGCAGCGGACACACCGTGAAAACTTTCGCAAAAGCGTCATTCGATTTAACCGCTTAGTAAATAATTAGCCTTAACGTTTCCTTGTCGGCCGGAGTCGATCGCCGTCCTCCGGCCGAGGGGACTTCATGGAGCGCCTCCAAAAAACGCTGATTCTCCTTCTGGTCGCCGGCCTTCCGGCCGCCGCGCCGGTGTTCTTCGCCTCGCCGCCGGGCGTCTGCTTCACGGCCGGATCGACGACCTATCAGGTGGCGGCCGCGACCGGTTCGCCCGACGTGCGGGTGCGGATCGACAACAGCGCGGCACATCCCGACCTGCGCATCCGGATCGTCGATGCGGTCGAGACCGCCGATTTCGCGTTGGTCGACGACACCGTCGCCACCAGCGCCAATGCCTGCAAGTCGGACGGCCTGCTCAAGACCGTGAAAGTGGTCGGCAGCGGCGCCGACGTCACGATCAGCCTGTCGCGCGAGGCGGCCGACGCGGATTTGACGCTGTTCGTCTATTCCTCGCGTTTGGGTCACCGGGATGCCGCCGCCCTGTTCGCGGCGATGCGGAATAACAAAGACAACAAGGTCGCTCAGGTCCGCTGAGGCGCGGACGACGGACGACTGATTTTTCGGGTGGTACGTTCGGTCGCTTCATCTGTCCTCCGTCGTCGTATTCCGTCACTCGCTCGTTAACCTTGCATCAACCTTGCCGGCGGCATGACTGCCGTGCACGCAGCCCGCGAAGGGAATCGCAAAGGGTTCCCGAGCAAGATCACGCCACAACCAAAGACAGCAGGGAATCCGGCGAGCGCCCACTGGGCACCGCGGAACGCGCCTGCGACGCCCGCCGACGCCAAGGCTTTGGCGGGCTACTCGGGGATCGGCGGCGGACATGCGGATGGTTTCCGGCATCCTGGCGAAAGTGCGCGTGCTCGTGAGCCTCCACGCGCTCCTGTTGCTCGTTCGTGCCGCGGCCGTGCTGTCGATGTCGTTTGCGGCCGCGTTCGGGTTTCTGGCGGCGGTCAATAGCTCGGGCCAGTACGATCCGCATACCTTCGCGGTCGGCGCCGCGGCGCTGTTCGGCGCGGCCTGCGGCGCGGCCGGGCTGATGGTCTCCCGCAACCGGCAGCTCCGCGCCGAGTTGCGCCTCCTGCAAGAACGGCTCGAGGAGCTCGCCGACCGCAACTGGGAGCTCAAGGAGGCGGAGGAGCGCGCCAAGAGCTTCACCGAAGCGCAGGGCGACCTGATCGTCCGCCACGACGGCGACCATCGCATCACCTACGCCAACGACGCCTTTTGCGCGCTCGCCGGACGCGGCCGCGGCGACATCACCGGCACCGCCTTCACCTTGCCGGTGACCGAGCAGGGCGCGGTCGAGCTGCTGCCCGACGGCACCCGCATCCACGATCAGAAGATCGCGGCCGCCGATGGCGCGCGCTGGATCGCCTGGCGCGAGGTCGTGGTGCGCGCCGGACACAAGACCGAGGTGCAGAGCGTCGGCCGCGACGTCACCGACCGGGTCGAAGCCGAGCGCGCGCTCGCCGATGCGCGCGACCAGGCCGAGGCCGCCAACCGCGCCAAATCGCGCTTCCTCGCCATGATCTCGCACGAGATCCGCACTCCGCTCAACGGCATCCTCGGCATGGCGGGCTTGCTCACCGACACCCCGCTCACGCCCGAGCAGGCAACCTACGCCAAGGCGGTGAAGACCTCGGGCGACACCTTGCTGTCGCTGATCGAGGAAATTCTCGACTTCTCCAAGATCGAAGCCGGGCGGCTCGATCTCGAAGCGCGGGTGTTCGATCTGCCGGTGCTGGTCGAGGAAACGATCGAGCTGATTGCGCCTCGCGCGCAAGCCAAGAATCTCGAGATCGCGTCCTATGTGGAGGACGGCCTGCCCCGCCACGTCGTCGGCGACGCGGCCCGGCTGCGGCAGGTCCTGCTCAATCTTGCCGGCAACGCGATCAAGTTCACCGAGCGCGGCGGCGTCGCGCTCATCGTCGAGCCCGGCGACGCGGCCGACCAGATCCGTTTCCTGGTGCGCGACAGCGGCATCGGCATCGCGCCGGCGGAGCAGGAACGGATCTTTCTCGAATTCGAGCAGGCCGACAGCGGCGCGGCCCGTAAATTCAGCGGCACCGGCCTCGGCCTCACCATCTCCAAGCGCATCATCGAACGGATGGGCGGCCGCATCGGCGTCGACAGCACGCCCGGCGCCGGCTCGACCTTCCAGGTCTCGGTTCCGCTGCCACGCTCCGGGCAGGCGGACGAGGCGACGTTCGCGCCGCCCGATCTCACCGGCATGGATGTGCTGATCGTCGCCCCGGCCGCAACCGAAGCCTCGCTGGTGGCGCGGCGCCTGGTACGCTGGGGCGCGCGGAGCTGCGTCGTGCCCGATGAGCCGGTCGCGATGGTGCTCCTCCCCGAGCGGAGCTGGAGCGCGATCCTGGTCGACCGCGCGCTCGGCGCCGACGGCTGCGGACGGCTGGCGCGCGCCGCCAGGGCGATCGCGCGACGCATCGTGCTGGTGACCCCGGGCGAGCGGCACGAGCTTGCGGCGCTCAAGGACGCGGGCTTCACCGGCTACCTGGTGAAGCCGGTGCGCGCGGTCTCGCTCGCCGCGCGGCTCAGCGGCGAGCACGACGGATTCGAGCGCGCCGCGAGCGAAGCGGACGCCGGCGAGCGCGCGGATGCGCGCGCCGACGCCGCCACGAATGGGCTCGCGATCCTGATCGCCGAGGACAACGAGATCAACGCGCTGCTCGCGCAGGCGCTGCTCAAGCGGCTCGGCCACCGCCCGACGCTTGCCGCCAGCGGCGATGCCGCCGTCGAGGCCTGGCTTGCGGCGCAGGCGGCCGACGCGCCCTACGACCTCGTGCTCATGGATGTGCACATGCCCGGCAGCGACGGCATCGCGGCCGCGCGCCACATCCGCGCCGCCGAGACCGAACGCGGCGCACGGCGCACGCCGATCATCGCGCTCACCGCCAATGCGCTCGATGAGGACCGCGACGCTTGCCTGGCCGCCGGCATGGACGGATTTCTGACCAAGCCGCTCGACCGCGAGCGGTTGGCGGGTGCGCTGTCGACGGTCCCGGCGCGCGCTTCGCTGGCGGCGTAAATTTCGCCGCCCGGGTCACAACCTTCGCAGCGCCACTTCCTCGACCAGGTGGCTCTCGCTCTTGGTGAGGATCAGGTCGGCGCGCTGGCGCGTCGGCAAGATGTTCTCGTGCAGATTGACCAGATTGATGCGGGTCCAGATCGAGCTCGCGGTCTTCACCGCCTCCTCGTCCGACAAGGTCGCATAGCGGTGGAAGTATGATTTCGGATCGCGGAACGCCGTGCCCCGCAAGGTGAGAAAGCGGTCCACGTACCAGTTTTGCAGCACCTCCTCGTCGGCATCGAGGTAGATCGAGAAATCGAAGAAGTCCGATACGTACGGAATCGCCTTGCCGTCCTTCGGCGGGCGGCCGGCCTGCAGCACATTGAGGCCTTCGACAATCAAGATGTCCGGACGGTCGATCTCGATCCACTGGTTGGGCATCACGTCGTAGACCAGATGGGAGTAGATCGGCGCCCGCACCGGGCGGCGGCCGGCCTTGATGTCGGTCAAAAACCGCAGCAAGGCCGGCAGGTCGTAGCTCTCGGGAAAGCCCTTCTTTTCCATCAGGCTTTCGCGCTCGAGCACGGCGTTGGGATAGAGGAAGCCGTCGGTGGTCAAGAGATCGACCTTCGGCACGTTCGGCCAGCGCGCCAACAGCGCCTGCAGCACGCGCGCGGTCGTCGACTTGCCGACCGCCACCGAGCCGGCGACCCCGATGATGTAAGGCAGCTTCGAGTCTTCGGTGCCGAGAAAGCCCTGCTGGGCGCGGAACAGGCGCTGGGTCGCCGCCACGTAAAGCGACAGCAGGCGCGACAGCGGCAGGTAGATCTCCTCCACCTCCTTCATGTCGAGCCGATCGTGCAGCGAGCGCACCCGGGTCACTTCGTCCGGGGTGAGCGTCATCGGCGTGTCTTGGCGCAGCTCCGCCCACTCGGCCCGCGAGAACACGCGGTAAGGCGAAAGGCCGTCCTCGGTGCGCTGCTCCATCGACCGTCCTTGCTACGCGCCTAGGTTTATCCGGGCCGCGTCTTGATCTTGCGCTTGCCGGGCAAAGCCGGCACGCGGCCGCCTGGTCGCGACGCCTTCTCCTCGAGGCCCGATTGCCCGGTCCGCTCGGCGAGCGCCGCTTCCACCTCGGCGAGCGCGATGCCGCGGGCCTCGAGCACGACCAGCAGATGATAGATGAGGTCGGCGGCTTCCCCGATCAACCGCTCGCGGTCCTCGCTGACGGCGGCGAGCACGGTCTCGACCGCCTCCTCGCCGAGCTTCTTGGCACAGTGCGCCACGCCCTTGTCGATGAGCTTGCGCGTATAGGAAACGTCGGCGCCGGCCTTGGCGCGCTCCTTCACGCGCTTTTCGAGGTCGTGGAGGGTGAAGGTGGACATCAGATTGCTCCACGCTTGCATATCACCTCTGCCGGCGGCCGGGGAGAGGCATCGCCGCTTCACATTGCTGCCGATGGGGCTAGCATGACCGGATGCCTGCTCCGGCGCTCGACTTCTGGTTCGATTTCGCCTCGACCTACTCGTATCCGGCGGCCATGCGGATCGGCCCGCTGTCCCAGCGGGCCGACGTCGCCGTGCGCTTTCGCCCGTTCCTGCTCGGGCCGATCTTCAAGGCGCAGGGCTGGACCACCTCGCCCTTCAACCTCTATCCCGCCAAGGGCCGCCACATGTGGCGCGACCTGGAGCGGCTATGCGCGGATTTGGCGCTGCCGTTCCGGCGTCCCGATCCGTTTCCGCAAAACAGCCTGCTGGCGGCCCGCGTCGCGCTGGCCGGGCTCGACCACGGCTGGGGCGAAGATTTCTGTCGCGCGATCTTCCGGGCGGAATTCGGCGACGGTCGCCGCATCGACGACGCGGCGACCGTCACCGACATCCTCGTGGAATTGAAGATCGCGCCGGGGCCGGTGCTCGCAGCCGCCCAATCGGATGCGATCAAGACGCGGCTGCGGGCGCAGACCGAGGCGGCGCAGCAGCTCGGCCTGTTCGGCGCGCCGAGCTTCACGACCGCCGACGGAGAATTGTTCTGGGGCAACGACCGGCTCGAACCCGCGTTGCGGTGGGCGAAGAGCGCCGTCAACCCAAGAGAGATTCCTTGAACCGCTACGGATCGAGCCGCATCGGCAGGCCGGCGCGCGCCATGTAGTCCTTGGCCTCGCGTACCGAGTGCTCGCCGAAGTGGAAGATCGAGGCCGCCAGCACCGCTGTCGCGTGGCCGTCGCGGATGCCCTCGACCAGGTGCTGCAGCGTGCCCACCCCGCCTGAGGCGATCACCGGCACCGACACGGCGTCCGCGATGGCGCGGGTGAGCGGGATGTCGAAGCCCTGCTTGGTGCCGTCGCGGTCCATCGAGGTGAGAAGAATTTCTCCGGCGCCGAGCGCGACCACCTCGCGCGCATAATCGACCGCGTCGAGGCCGGTCGGGTTGCGGCCGCCATGGGTGAAAATCTCCCAGCGGCCGGGCTCGTCCGGCCTCGACACCTTCTTGGCGTCGATCGCCACCACGATGCACTGATCGCCGAACTTTTCCGCCGCCTCGCGCACGAATTCGCGGCGGGCGACCGCGGCGGTGTTGATCGACACCTTGTCGGCGCCGGAGGCGAGCAGCTTGCGGATGTCCTCGACCGTGCGCACGCCGCCGCCGACGGTGAGCGGCATGAAGCAAGCCTCCGCCGTGCGCCGCACCACGTCGAGGATGATGTCGCGGTTCTCGTGGCTGGCGGTGATGTCGAGGAAGGTGAGCTCGTCGGCGCCGGCCGCGTCATAGGCGATCGCCGCCTCGACCGGATCGCCGGCGTCGCGCAGGTCAAGGAACCTCACGCCCTTGACGACGCGGCCGTCCTTGACGTCGAGGCAGGGAATGACGCGGACTTTGAACACGATTCGAGACTCTCCGTGCGGCTCGATGCCGCCGTGCGCGCAATCATAGCCCAGGCGCGCCCAGGTTCGGCGCGGAATCCGGTTCGATCGAGCGCAACGGTCGTCCTCCCCGCGAAGGCAAGGACATGCCGAGCCGACCGGCCGGACATCGCACGGCCGGCAAGTTTGCCGGGCGCGGGCCAGTCTGCAAAGATGCGATCAAGGCCCAAGGAACCGCCATGGCAGACGAACCGGGCGCCCCGAACGCGGCGACATTGCTCCGCTCGACGGCGATCTTCCGCGAGCTGTCGAACGATCAATTGGCCGAAATCTGGTCGCGCGCGAAAGTTCACAACTTGCTTCGCGGCGGGATCCTCGTTCGCCAGAACACGCCGTCGGACTCCGTCTATGTGGTCGTCTCCGGCCGCTTCGAGGTTTGGATCGAGGGCAAGACCGGCGCCGTCGCCGAGATCGGTGTCGGCGAGCCGATCGGCGAGATCGGCTTCTTCTCCGGCGCCCCGCGCACGGCAACGATCATCGCTGCGCGCGATTCGGTCGTGCTCGAGCTCGACCGGACATCGTTCGATAGCGTCGCGCGCCAAGTGCCGGAGATCTATCAGCCGCTGCTGCGGGCGCTAGCCCACAGGCTCGCCGACAGCAACGCACGCGTCGCGATCGCGCCGCGCGCCGCCGCCGCGCGCACCATTGCGGTCGTCGCCGGGGGGAAAGAGCCGATCCCGCAGATCTTCTACGATCGCCTCGACAACGTGGTGGGACGTCGCGGCAAGGGCCGGCTGCTCAACTACGATTACATCAAACGCCATTTCGCCGGCCAGGCGCCCGATCACCCCAACGTATCCAACTGGCTCAACGCCATCGAGCACGAATACGAGCTGATCGCCTATCTGGCCGACGACAGCCTCACCGATTGGACGCGCAAGGCGATCCGGCAAGCGGACCAGGTCTTGATCGTCGTCTCCGGCGCGCCGCCCGAGGGCCTCAATCCGGTGGAGGCTTTCGCGTTCGCCACCCACCCGCCGGCGCGCCGCCGGCTCGTGCGCCTGCACGAGCGCCGCGCCGGTTGGGTCGAAGGCACCGCCGCCTGGCTCGAGCAACGCGACGTGGGAATGCATCACCACGTGTCGATCGAGGACGATCTCGACTTCAAGAGCCTGCACCGCTTCTTGACCGGGCGGGCGGCCGGCTACGTCGCCGCCGGCGGCGGCGGGTTTGGCCCCGCCCACGTCGGCGTCTTCAAGGCTTTCGCGGAACGCGGCGCGACCTTCGATATTCTGGGCGGCGCCAGCGTCGGCGCGGCGGTGCTCGGCGGATTTTCCATCGGGCTGAGCCCCGAGGAGGTCGACCTCGGCACCCACGACGTGTTCGTGACCAGTCGGGGATTCAAGCGCTACACCTTGCCGCGCTACGCGCTGCTCGACCATGTCCCGTTCGACGAGGCGCTGCAGCGGCAGTTCAAGGGCGTCTGCGTCGAGGACGCCTGGCGCCCCTATTTCGCGGTCGCAGCAATTCTCGACGGCTCCGGGCAGGGACCCTACCTCCTCCGTCGCGGCCCGCTCTGGAAGGCGGTGCGGGCCTCGGGCTCGCTCCCGGCGGTGCTGCCGCCGGTGTTCACCGACGACGGGCGCATGCTGGTCGACGGCGGCGTGGTCGACAATATCCCGTTGCGGTCGATGAAGGCGCTCAAGGCCGGGCCGAACCTCATCGTGCACTTCGGCGCCCGCGACCTGCGGCAGCGCTTCGATGTGGACTATATGAGCATCCCCGGGCGCTGGCGCCTCGTCCGCCAGATGCTCACGCCCGGCGGCCGGCGGAAATTACCGGCCGTGCCAAACCCCATCAGCGTGCTGCAGCGTTGCCTGGGCATGCACCAGAGCGCCGAATTGCTGCCGCTCGGCCCGCTCGATCTCGTTCTCAGCGTGCCGGCGCTTGCGGGCGCGAATTTCATGGATTTCGACCGCCACTTCGAAGTCTTCGAGGCGGCCTATCAATGGTGCGGCGAGCAGATCGATGCGCTTGCGGACCAGGGCAGCCCCGCGCTAGCGGCGATTCTGGCGACCAAGGATTGAACCGAGAGATCGAGTCCGGCCGATCAGTTCATCGGTCTGGCGTGCCGAGCCGATCGGCCGGATAGCGTGTCACGGCGCCCCGCGCGCCGCGCGGATCAATCGCAGGGCTTCCGCTGCATCGAGCCTGCCGTCGTAGAGCGCGCGGCCCGCAATCGCGCCCGCGAGCTTTGCTGCGCGCGGGTGGAGCAGCGCCTTCACGTCATCGATGGAGGCGAGCCCGCCCGAGGCGATGACCGGGATGCTCACCGCCTCCGCAAGCGCGATAGTGGCATCGAGATTGAGGCCCGTGAGCAGCCCATCGCGGGAAATATCGGTATAGATCAAGGCGGCGACCCCGACATCCTCGAAACGCTTCGCGATGTCGAAGGCGGTGAGCTCGGAGGTTTCGGCCCAACCCTGGACCGCCACCATGCTCTCGCGCGCATCGAGCGCAACCGCGATGCGGGCGGGGTAGATCATGGCGGCTTTGGTGACCAGCGTCGGGTCGCGCACCGCCGCGGTGCCGATGATGACCCGGGTAACGCCCTTGTCGAGCCAAGCCTCGATGGTGCCGATGTCGCGGATGCCGCCGCCGAGCTGCAACGGGATGTTGGTCACCTCGATGATGCGCTCGACCGCGGCAACATTGACCGGCTTGCCGGCAAACGCGCCGTCGAGATCGACGATATGCAGGTACTCGAAGCCCTGCGCCTCGAAGGCCTGCGCCTGCGCGGCCGGGTCCTGGTGAAACACGGTCGCGCGCGCCATGTCGCCCTGCTCGAGGCGCACGCAGGCGCCGTCCTTGAGGTCGATGGCTGGGAAGAGGATCACGGCAAAACTCTCAACGACAAGCCGTCACGGCTTCCACTTCAAGAAGTTCGCAATCAACTTCAGGCCCAGGCGCTGGCTTTTCTCCGGATGGAACTGGGTGCCGACCACGGTGTCGCGGCCGACCACGGCGGTGACCGGGCCGCCATAGTCGGCCTCGGCCACGAGATCGGAGCGCTCCGCCGCCTTCAAATGGAACGAATGCACGAAATAGGCGTGCAGGCCTTGCGGCCCGACCGCGATGCCGTCGAGCAACGGATGCGGGCGGCGTTCGTCGAGCGTGTTCCAGCCCATGTGCGGGATTTTCAGGCTCGGGTCGGACGGCGTGATGCGGTCGACCTCGCCGGGAATCCAGCCCAGGCCCTCGACCACCTCGTATTCGCGGCCGCGCTCGGCCATCAGCTGCATGCCGACACAGATGCCGAGAAACGGCCGGCCGCGCGCACGAACGCTTTCGTTGAGCGCTTCGACCATGCCGTCGACCGCGTCGAGGCCGCGCCGGCAATCCGCAAAGGCGCCGACGCCGGGCAGCACGACGCGGTCGGCGCGCGCGACCGCATCGGGATCGCCCGTCACCACGATCGGCTGCTCAAGCGCCTGCTCGCGCGCGGCGCGCTCGAACGCCTTGGCGGCGGAGTGCAGATTGCCGGAGCCATAGTCGACGATGGCGACGGTCACCGCGGCGCTCCCGGTTGCGGGAAGAGGCCGATGACGTCGGATGCGGGCGGCGGGCGGCGCAGCATCGGCGCGGACGGCGACGGCGGTGGCGCCGGCGCCCGCGTCTCGCTTCGCGTCCAGGCGTCGAAGAACCGCCGCTCGGCCGATTCGACGTCGTCGCCGACCACGATGCCGACGTTCTTCCAGCCGCGCCGCCCCAGCGTGAAGCGGCGCAAGGTCGCCGCCTCGAAGCCGACCAGCAGCGACAGCAAGAAGCCGACGCCGAACATCACGGATGCCGATGCGCCGAGCATGTAGACCGCGACCTGTAGCGCCACCGCGACCACCAGGTAGCCGATCAGCACCAGCCACAGCCGGTGCCGCAGCATCCAGAGCGCGGTCAGCGCAAAGGCCCAGAACGAAAAGCCGTCGCGCACGAACACGAAGCGCACCGGATCGGGGGCATCTTCGTTCGCTCTCAGCGGCGGCTCGTGCACGGTATAGATGGACATCGTTGCTCGCCTTGCTTTCTCCGCCCCGCAGGGGGATCGAGAATGCTCTCACCCGCCGAGCGTGCCTTTGGTCGACGGGATCTCGTTCGCAGCCCGTGTATCGATCGCGACCGCCGCCCGCAGCGCCCGCGCCAAGCCCTTGAAGCACGATTCGGCGATGTGGTGGTCGTTGCTGCCGTAGAGCGTCTCCAGGTGCAGCGTCACCCCGCTGTTGATCGCGAAGGCCTGGAACCACTCCTGCACCAGCTCGGTGTCGAAGGTGCCGACCTTATCGCGCACGAACTCGGCCTTGAACACCAGAAACGGCCGCCCGGAAATGTCGATCGCCACCCGGGTCAGCGCCTCGTCCATCGGCACATGGACGTCGGCATAACGGGTGATGCCCTTCATGTCGCCGAGCGCCTGCTTGACCGCCTGGCCGAGCGCGATGCCGACGTCCTCGGTGGTGTGGTGGTGGTCGATGTGCAGATCGCCCTTGGCCTTCACGGTGAGGTCGATACGGGAATGGCGCGCCAACAGGTCGAGCATGTGGTCGAGGAAACCGATCCCGGTTGAAATCGACGACGCGCCGGTGCCGTCGAGATCGACCGCGACCTCGACTTGGGTTTCCTTGGTGGCGCGCTTGACCGAGCCTTTGCGCATGAACTAGGTCTCTTGCCGTTGAGCCGACCGCCTTTTATCAGGCGACGTTTCGCTATGCTACCTGCCCCGCACGACGATTGCGGCGATCACCGAACCGGTACACATGGACATTAACCTGCGCTTTTACGCACTGATCTCCCGGTTCACGGCGCTGACCGGCTGTGGCGAGCTTTAGGCCGCGTTCGAGCTCGATTAAGGGAACGCCGGTGCGAGCACTAACGGACAACTCCAAGGACCCGCCAGCTGTGGTCCGATCCAAGCGAGCGGTCGACGTCGCCGTTGCGGGCGCGATCCTGCTGCTTGCCCTCGCGATCAGTCCGATCGGGATTCGCTTGGCGACCGGACGGCTCGATCTCAGCCTTCGCGTCAACGTGCTGAGCCTGACGTTCGACGCATTCCTCTTGATCCTTGCCGGCGCCGTCGTCGCCCACGGTCGGGCGAGACAAGTCCTCTTCCATCTGCTGGCTTGGAGCTTTGCATTGGTATTTATCGCGGCAATCGAAGTGGCGGCGGTGGCGACTCGTCTGGCGGACCGCATCGCACCGCTCGAGGACACCTCGATCCTGAGCCGCGGCAATTGGTGGCCGCCGCACCTGATGAGCAACGCGCGCCTGGTCGATCGGGATGGGATGACACTCTACCGGCCGTGGCGGGGCGACGGCATCCTGATCAACGAGCTCGGACTGAGAACGGCGCCGCCGACGCCGAAACAGCCGGGCGAATGGCGCATTGCGGTGACCGGGGGCTCGGCCGCGTGGGGCACGCGCGTCTTGGACGTCGACACGATCGCGGCCCAATTGCAGGAGGCGCTGCATCGACAGGGTCATTCGAACGTCGTCGTCTACAATTTCGGCATTGAGGCAGCGGCAATCCGGAACGAGCTCTCCCTCCTGCGGCGCTTCCGCGATCTCTATGCCATCGACCAAACGGTATTTTATACCGGGGGCAACGACGCAACCGAGCGCTACCTGGACGCGGTAGCGCCGCCGGGCCGGCTGGGGGGATTGCTCGGCGGCGTGAATGCGTTCGAATTGATCAAGATCGGCCATCGCCTGTCCGCCAAGTTATGGGACCCGGCACCGGCGTTCCTGGCCAGAATGGACAACGACATCCTGCCACAGCTCGCGCGCACCAATTCCTTGCGCGACGGAATCATCGCCGCCGATGCCTATTGCCGTACAACCATGATGCGCTGCGACTTCATGCTCCAGCCCATGCTCTTGGCGCGCCGGACACCGATCGGCCCGGAGGTTGCGATGGCGCGGACGCTCGAGCAGATCTATCCGCGCTATGGCGCCACCATCGCGACCATCTATCGAAGCGCCCACGACCTCGGGCCGACCGTCCATGATCTATCCGACCTTTTTGACGGGTCGGCCGCTCCTGCTTTTATCGATGGGATCCACACCAATGAGGCCGGATATCGGCTCGCCGCCGCGCGCATCGCCACCATCATCGCTTCGGGCCTTCACCGAGGCTCGACAGCCCCGGCACGATAGCTCTATTTGAATTGGCGGCCCCCGCCACTACATGACTTCACGGACCTGAGCACGCGCCCCATGAATGGTCAGTCCGACCTCTGGCACGGCACCACCATCCTGACCGTCCGCAAGGGCGGGACGGTCGCGATCGGCGGCGACGGCCAGGTCACGATCGGCCAGACCATCGTCAAGGCCAATGCCAAGAAGGTGCGGCGCCTCGGCAAGGACGACGTGATCGGCGGCTTCGCGGGCGCCACCGCCGATGCGTTCACGCTGTTCGAGCGGCTGGAAGCCAAGCTCGACCAGTATCCCGGACAGCTCACCCGTGCCGCCGTCGAGCTCGCCAAGGACTGGCGCACCGACCGTTATCTGCGCCGCCTCGAAGCCATGATGATCGTCGCCGACGCGCAGGTGTCGCTGATCTTGACCGGCACCGGCGACGTGCTGGAGCCGGAGGCCGGCGTCATGGGCATCGGCTCGGGCGGCAACTACGCGCTCGCCGCCGCCCGCGCGCTGATCGACGGACCGCTCGACGCCGAGGCGATCGTGCGCCGCTCGCTCGACATTGCCGCCGACATCTGCGTCTACACCAACCGCAACGTCACGATCGAGAAGCTTTGATGCTGCAGCAGGACGGGCGTCCGAGCTGGGCCGCCGGCGTTCCGCAATGGGCCTATGTCCTGGTCATCCCGGCGATGCTCGCGCTCGAGGCCGCCATTCTGCTGGCGATGGGACGCGTGCCGATCTGCACCTGCGGCACCATCAAGCTGTGGCACGGTGTGGTGAACAGCTCGGAGAATTCCCAGCACATCTCCGACTGGTACTCTTTCACCCATGTCATCCACGGCTTCGGTCTCTATCTGTTCGGGCGGCTGCTGTTGCCGGGCGCCTCGTTCGGGCTGCGGCTGGTGTTCGCGGTCGCGATCGAGGGTGGATGGGAGATCCTGGAGAACAGCAATTTGATCATCGAGCGCTACCGCGCCGGCACCATTTCGCTCAATTATTACGGCGACAGCGTCGTCAACTCGCTGGCCGACACGGTGTCGATGATCTTCGGCTTCACGCTCGCCTCCCGGCTGCCGATATGGAGCGTGGTCGGGCTCGCGGTGGTGATGGAGGTGACTCTCGGATACTTGATCCGCGACAACCTGACCCTGAACATCGTCATGCTTTTCCACTCGTTCGACGCGATCAAGGCCTGGCAGGCTACGCCGCTATTGCGGTAATCCGCCGCCGGGACCACATAGAGCGTCCATGACCGATTTTTCTCCCCGCGAAATCGTCTCCGAGCTCGACCGCTTCATCATCGGCCAGGCCGACGCCAAGCGCGCGGTGGCGATCGCGCTGCGCAACCGCTGGCGGCGCCTGAAGCTGGACGAAAAACTGCGCGAGGAGGTGTTGCCGAAGAACATCCTGATGATCGGTCCGACCGGGGTCGGCAAGACCGAGATTTCGCGCCGCCTGGCGCGACTCGCCGGCGCGCCGTTCCTCAAGATCGAGGCGACCAAGTTCACCGAGGTCGGCTATGTCGGCCGCGACGTCGAGCAGATCGTGCGCGATCTCCTGGAGATCGCGATCGCGCAGACGCGGGAGAAGAAGCGCAAGGACGTGCAGACGCGCGCGCAGCAAGCCGCCGAGCAGCGCGTGCTCGACGCGCTGGTCGGCCCTGGCTCGAGCCCCGCGACCAGGGACAGCTTCCGCAAGAAGCTGCGCGCCGGCGAGCTCAACGACAAGGAAATCGAGATCGAGGTGCAGGCCTCGGGCGGCATGCCGCTGTTCGAGATTCCCGGCATGCCGGGCGCGCAGATGGGCGCGATCTCGATCGGCGACATTTTCGGCAAGCTCGGCGGCGGCCGCACCAAGACCCGCCGCGTCACCATCGCCGAGTCCTACGATCTCCTGATCAACGAGGAATCCGACAAGCTCTTGGACAACGACCAGGTGGTGCAGGAGTCGATCAAGGCGGTCGAGCAGAACGGCATCGTCTTCCTCGACGAGATCGACAAGATCGCCGGACGCGAGGGCCGCCTGGGCGCCGACGTGTCGCGCGAGGGCGTGCAGCGCGACCTGTTGCCGCTGATCGAGGGCACCAGCGTCTCGACCAAGCACGGCACCGTGAAGACCGACCATATCCTGTTCATCGCGTCGGGCGCCTTCCATCTGACGAAGCCGTCGGACCTGCTGCCCGAGCTGCAGGGACGCTTGCCGATCCGGGTCGAGTTGCGCGCGCTCACGCGTGACGATCTCCGGCGCATCCTGACGGAGCCCGAGGCGTCGCTGATCAAGCAATACGTGGCGCTGATGGCGACCGAGGGGGTAACGCTCGATTTCGCGCCCGACGCCATCGACGCGATCGCGGACGTGGCGGTGGCGGTGAATTCGAGCGTCGAGAATATCGGCGCCCGACGGCTGCAGACCGTGATGGAGCGCGTGCTCGACGATGTCTCGTTCGCGGCACCCGACCGCTGCGGCGAAACCGTGAAGATCGACGCCGCCTATGTGGAGAAGCACATCGGCGACCTCGCCAAGAACGCGGATTTGAGCCGGTTTATTCTTTGATCAGACGCCGGGATGAACGACAATGTCTTGATCACCGGCGCGTCCGGCGGCATGGGCACGGCGACCATGCAGCTTGCCAAGCCCGCCGGCGCACCGTGATCGCCACCACAATGGCCGCATTGTACTGCATCCGTGGGACACCTGAACGTCGCCTCGCAGCGGCTCAACCCGTCCGCGCGCGCCGCACCCGCACGTAGAGCGCGCCCTCGCCGCCATGCCCGACATGGGCTTCCTCGAAGCCGATCACGTAGGGCCGGAACTCGGGCAGTCGCAGCCACAGCGGCACCTGGCGCTTGAGCACGCCGCGCTCGCCCCGAGCATCGTCCGCGCGGGCGCCCTTGCCGGTGATCACCAGCACGAACTTGGCGCCGTCCGCTTGCGCACGGCGCAGGAAGCGCAGCAGCGCGGCATGCGCTTCGCTTTGCGTGCGGCCATGCAGATCGAGGCGCGCGTCGATCGGCTCGGTGCCGCGGGCCAGGCGCTGCTTGAGGCGGCGGTCGAGCGGCGCGAGCACCGGTGCGGGCTTCGGCGCCGGCGCTGCCCGCCGCCCGACCGTGGGCTCGGCGTGTCGCGAGGACGCGGCCTTGCCGTCGCGCTCGGGAGCATCCGCATCCACGCGGTCGCTCTCGACCGGCATGCGCTTGAGCGGCGCAACCGATCGCGTCAGCCGGTCCCACAGCGCGCGCTCGTCGGCGCTCAGCTTGCGCCGCCGCGACGTCGTGTCGTCCGTGGTCATGAGCGCGATCGCGTACCAGCTTGCTGGCGCGATCGTCTCGGCGGCGGCTTGGCTTCGCTGTCGGGCTTGCCGGCCTGGTCCTTGGACTTGACGGCGTCCTTCTTGGCTTCCGGCTCCTTCTTGACGTCGTCCTCGGGAATCGCCGGTTTTTTCAACGGCAGCGGCATGTGCTTGCCGGCCGCCACCATGTCGAGCTCGCGCGGCAGCAGCATGACGAAACGGCCGGCATGGCGGATGCGGCCGGCGATGCGGCCGGCATCGTTGCCGGCGCCCCAGTAGAGATCGGCGCGGGCGGGCCCGACGATGGCCGAGCCGGTGTCCTGCGCGATCATCAGCCGGCGGAAGGGCGTGGTCGGTTTCGCGCTGTCGATCGGCAAGCTCGCCTCGATGTAGAACGGCGTGCCGTAGACGTGGATCTTGTCGACCGCGATCGAGCGCAGCGGGGTGAGCGGAACGCCCTGCGCACCGGCCGGCTCGCCGTCGTTCGACAGCCCGGTGATGCGGAAGAACACAAACGAGCGGTTGGTGTGCCGCACTTCTCTCGCTTCATTGGGATTGACGCTCATCCATTCCCGAATGCGCTGCATCGACATCTCTTCGCGCGGGATGTGATTGCGCTCGATCAGCACGCGCCCGACCGCCGTATAGGGATAGCCGTTATGGGCATCGTAGTTGATGCGCAGCGGGGTGCCGTCCTCGAGGATTACGCGCGCCGAACCCTGAATCGAGATCGACAGCGCTTCGAATGGATCCTTCAGCCAGCAGATTTCGAGTTTTTGGCCGTCGAGCGCCCCGTCCTCGATCGCGCCGCGATCGTAATAGGGCACGATCTCGTTCTTCTCGTTGCGGCGTCCGACCAACGCGCCCTTGTTGGGAAAGCCCTCGGCACCCTGCTTGTGGCCGGCGGCGACCAGATCGCGCGGGCGCCGGTAGAGCGGGACGTAAAATTCGGGACTGGGGAAACGCGAGCCGTCGACGATCGGCTCGTAGTAGCCGGTCAGGAAGCCTTCCGTCTCGCCCAGGCGTGAAATTCGCACCGGCCGGAAGTTGTCCTCGAAGAAGGCGCGCGCCTGGGCGGCTTTCGCCGGACGCGCCGTGGCGGCGCGCCGGCAAACCTCCGACAGCGCCCCATAGACCGGGCGGGTGTCGCGCGGGCGCTTGGTGGCGAGGAACGGGCGGCAACTGGTCTGGAAGGCGGCGAACGCCGCCAGGTGATCGTCGGCGGCCCAGCCGTCGAGGTCGCTCCACTTGACCGGCTCGAGCTGGGTATCCGCGAGCTTGAACGGATCGCCGTCCTCGGCGTGCGCCGCCGCCGCGATGGCGGCAAGCCACAACAGGGCTGCGCCGGTGCTGGTACGGAAGGCGCGCCCACGCACTGCCATCGCTCCGGTTACTGCCCGGCTTCGGTCGCGACGAGTTTCCAATTGGGATCGCGCGAGGAAATGTCGCGTGCGAAAGTCCACACGTCGGTGACCTCGGTGACCTTTTCCGGGTTGCCCTCGATCACGTTGCCGGCTTTGTCGCGGGTCACCGAGACGAGCTGCGAGACGAACCGAAGCGTCACCTGCGCGGTGCGCCCGCGCAATTCGGCACCGGTGATGTCGGACTTGTCGATCGCCACGAAGCGCGTCTCCACGGTCTCGCCCCGGGTCTCGCGCTCGCGGATCGCGGCCTCGAACCCCTCGTAGACCTCGCGGGAGAGCAGATTCTTGAGCGTGCGCCGGTCGCCCTCCGCGTAGGCCATCACGATCATCTCATAGGCGGCGCGCGCGCCGGCGACGAAATGCTGGGCGTCGAAGCTCGGGTCATCCTTGGCGACCGCGTCGAGGCCGGCGGCCACGGTCGAGCCGGCTTCGGCGATTCCCTTCCAGCGTTCGGCCGGCTCGGACGCCTCGATCGGCTTTTGCGCGGTCTCGGCGGCGCGGCCGGGCAGCGTGACGACATTGTCGTTGGTCGCTCCGCGCACCGCATCGCGCGGGGCATAAGGGTCATAGGGCGGCCGTTCCCGGCCCGTGCGCTGGCCGAGCACGCTGCGCAGGCGGAGGAAGATGAACACCGCCAGCGCCAGGAATATGATGGTGTAGATATCGAACACGTCTCGCACGCTCTATGGCAGTCGTGACGACGGAACCCAGGATCAGTGGGGAAGCTGCAGAAACAAATCTGCAAAGCAGATGCCGGTTCCCGCACTAATATCTAAGCACGCGACCGGACTGATCCAGAGTGAACAGCCGGCGCAGGTCGTCGCACCGGCCGGACCATAGACGATCCAGATCGTGGCGCCAACAAGGTCCACGCAGGAATCGGACTGATGTCCTTGGTTAAATGGGCTTTTATCGGCTTTGTGATGTTGCCGGCAGCGGAGATCGGGGCCTTCATCCTGATGGCCGTGATGATCGGCTGGCTGTGGACGGTGGTTCTTTTCCTCGCCACCTCGCTCGCGGGCGTGATTCTGCTGCGACGGTCCGGGCGGAGCGCCCTCGACCGCTTCCGCGCCGCGCTGGCCAGGGACGGTATTCGCGCCGTGCATCTGGAGACGCCCGGCTTCGCCGCCATGCTTGGCGGAATTCTCCTTGTATTGCCGGGGTTTATAACCGATTTGCTGGGCGCGGCGCTGCTCGTCCCGGCGTTCCGGCGCTGGGCCGGCGCCGCGCTCCGAAAAGCCGCGCGCAAGCGCCGGCGCGGCCGCAACGACCCGCCCGTCATCGATCTCGAGCCGGACGAATGGCGCCAAATCCCCGACCGCAGCCGCAAGGGCCGGCGCAAATCCAAGGGCGGAGCGTGACCCGTCATCCTTGTCCGGCCGGTGCCCCTGTGTTAGCCACGCCGCGACCGTGGCATGCATTTCTGTCGGGGTGAAAGGTAGCGTTCATGACGACCACAGGTAATGGCGGCCCGGCATTCAACCCGCAGGGTCAGCAGGCGCAGCCGCAGCTCTCCGTGCTTGCCCAATACATCAAGGATTTCTCGTTCGAGAACCCGAACGCTCCGCGATCGTTGGCGCCGGCCCAGAGCCAGCCGGCGATCAACATCCAGATCAATGTCGCGGTCGGACAGCTCTCCGAGACCGATTACGAAGTCTCGCTCAAGCTCGAAGGCAAGGCCGACATGACGGGAACCGTCCTGTTTGCCTTCGACCTGATGTTCGCAGGCGCTTTCCGCCTCCAGAACGTGCCGCAGGAAACGCTGCAGCCGCTCTTGATGATCGAATGCCCGCGGCTGTTGTTTCCGTTCGCGCGCGAGATCGTCGCCAATGCGGTGCGCAATGGCGGCTTCCCGCCGCTGCTGCTCGATCCGGTCGATTTCGTCACGCTCTATCAGCAGCGCGTGGGCCAGATGCAGTCGCCGCAAGCGGCCATGCCGCAGAGCTGAGGTCGCGACGATTCGGTGACGGCTTCAGGCGGCGGAGCCGGAGTCGCGCTGATCAGCCGCCAAATAATCGCGCCAGATCGCGCTCTCTCCAAGGCTCGCAACAAAAGCGAGGTGCGCCGCGCGCTCGCTCTCCGAGAGCCGCGGCGCGAGCGCCTGCGGCCGCACCCGGACCGAGACGACGATCGGGCCTACGCCCGCCGAGCCGTTGCCGGTTTCAACCAGGATGAGCTGGGCCTGCCGGGCGCCGATCAGCTCGAGATAAACTTCCGCCAAAATCTCGGCGTCGAGCAGTGCGCCGTGCTTGGTCCGCCGTGAATTGTCGATGCCATAGCGCGCGCAAAGGTCATCGAGACGGTTCGGCCCAGCCGGGTGCTTGCGCCGCGCCAGCAACAGCGTGTCGATCAGGCGCTCGCGCGCGACCAGAATTTTACCGGCGCGTTCGAGCTCGGAGTTGAGAAAGCCGAGGTCGAACAGCGCGTTATGCGCCACGAGCGGGGCGTCGCCGATGAACGCAATCAGGTCGTCGACGATCTCCGCAAAGCACGGCTTGTCCTTGAGGAACTCGGCGGAGAGGCCGTGGATCGCGAACGCCTCGGCCGGCACGTCGCGCTCGGGATTGAGGTAGCGGTGAAACGACTGGCCGCTCGGGATGCGGTTGACCAGCTCGATGCAGCCGATCTCGACCAGCCGATGCCCCTGGTAGGGGTCGAGCCCGGTGGTCTCGGTATCGAGCACGATTTCGCGCATCTCAGCTCCCAAGCAGCACCGTTCCCGGTTGCAAACGGGGACCGCGAATCACCGTCGCCGCTTCGGCATTTTAGCGACGGCGTCGAGAATCGCACGCACCTGGGCGCGCGCCGCGTCGAATCCCTGCGACGTATCCACGACGAAATCCGCGCGCCGGCGCTTCTCCGCGTCCGGCATCTGCTTGGCCAGGATCGATTCGAGCTTTTCGATCGTCATCCCCGGGCGCTCCAGCACCCGCGTCCTTTGCACCTCGGGCGGCGCCGAGACCACCACCACCGCATCGACGCGCCGGTCGCCGCCGGTCTCGAACAGCAGCGGAATGTCGAGCACGGCGATCTGCTCGCCGTTCGCCGCGGCCTCGGCTAAGAGCCGCCGCTCCGCTTCATGCACGAGCGGATGCACGATCGCCTCAAGCCGCTGCAAGGCCGCCGCATCGCCCAGCACACGCGCTGCGAGCTTGTTGCGGTCGACCTTGCCGGCGGCGGTGGTGCCGGGGAACGCCGCCTCGATCGCGCTCACAGCCTGGCCTTCATAGAGGCGATGCACCACGGCGTCGGCATCGTGCACCGGCACGCCTTCCTCGGCGAAGAAGCGCGCGGTCGTCGACTTGCCCATGCCGAGCGAGCCGGTGAGGCCAAGGATGAACATCCCGTTTCCATAGCGTTTTCCGGCGAAGCCTGTCCCGGACTTGATCCGGGATGGGAACCGGTTCGCCGCAGAAAACGCGTCAAACGCAAAACCACTCCAATACCTCAAAGCCGAAGGCAATTCACTCCGCCAGGCACCCGGCCCGCCGCAAATAGGCAAGCAGCGCCATCAGCGGCAATCCGAGGATCACGAAATGGTCGCCGTCGATCCGCTCGAACAGTTGGCTGCCGGCTTTTTCCAGCTGATAGCCGCCGACGCTCGCCGTGACCGCACTCCCCATGGCGTCGAGGTAGGACTCGAGGAAGCCGTCCGAGAAGGCCCGCATCGTGAGGCGGGCGACCTCGCGGTGCTCGAACACGATCGAACCCTCGCGCGCGAGCGCAATCGCGGTGTGCAGCTCGTGGGTTTGCCCGCGCAACATCTTGAGCTGGTCGCGCGCGGCCGCCCGATCGGCGGGTTTCGAGAACCGAAGCCCCGCAAGCGCGAGCGTCTGGTCGGCGCCGAGCACTAAACGATCGGGGAGCCGCGCGGCGATCGCTTGCGCTTTCGCACGCGCCAGCCGCGCGGCGATCTCGCCCGCATCGCGGGTCGTGGCAGCCTGCTCGATGCCGCGCTCGTCGACATCGGCCGGAGAGACCTCGACCGGAATGGCGGCATCGGTGAGCACCGCGCGCCTGATCTCGCTCTTCGAGGCGAGCACGAGCGGCCGCTCGGCGAGCCAGAGCGGCACTATGCCACCGGCTGCCGGCGGCGTTCGGCCAGCAGCTTGAGCACGGCCGCGGCAGTCTCCTCGATCGAGCGGCGGGTCACGTCGATGATCGGCCAGTTGTGCTTGGCGCAGAGCCGGCGCGAGAGCGCCACCTCCTCGGCCACCGCTTTGCGATCGATATACTGGTCGTCGTCGTGATGCGCCTTGAGCCCCAGGAGTCGGTTCTGGCGGATCTGCACGATCCGCTCGGGGCTGGCGTAGAGCCCGACCACAAGCGGCCGCGCCAGCTGCTCGAGCTGCTGGGAGACGGTGACGCCCGGCACCAGCGGCACGTTGCCGGTTTTCACACCGCGGTTCGCAAGATAGATCGAGGTCGGCGTTTTTGACGTGCGCGACACTCCGACCAGCACCACATCAGCCTCTTCGAGGTCCTCGATATGCTGGCCGTCGTCATGCAGCATCGTGTAGTTGAGCGCATCGATGCGCTTGAAATAGTCGGCATTGAGCGTGTGTTGGGCACCGACGCGGTGCGACGTCTCGGTGCCGAGATAGGATTGCAGGAGTTGCAGCACCGGCCCGAGGATCGACAGGCAAGGCAGCCCGGCCTCGCGACAGTGGTTCTCCAGCCGCCCGACGAGATCTTCCTCGAGCAACGTGTAGAGCACGATGCCGGGCGATTCTTCGATCTCCGCCAGCACCCGATCGAGCTGCTTCTGGGTACGCACCAGCGGATAGACATGCTCGACCGGCAAGACTTTGGTGTATTGCGCGGTCGCCGCGCGTGCCACGGTGGTGAGCGTCTCGCCGGTCGCGTCGGACACGAGGTGCAGGTGGAAATAGCTGCCGGTGCGCTGCGGCATGACGGCCCGCGGGATTGCTGTGGATTTAAGGGGAGAAGGCCATGGCTCGGGGCCGCACGCAAGACTGCCTTGCCCCAATGGGCTCCGGCTGTCCACATGACTGCCAGCGGGGACATGATTGAGAGCGAATGCTACGCATGATGGTCACATGTGGACAGCCCGTGAAGCAAGCCACCAGATGACAGCAAGGAACGCGGCCAAATCACACATTCGATATGTCCTCTGGCAATGCTCATCAATGTCCACAGCGCCGGCATAATCGGGCTAAGTCTGCATAGCGTGTGGATGGAAATGTATGAGTCAAATCAACTACCTAAGAATCACAATAATAAGAATCTTTTAGTTTAGTTTTGTAAGGCCAAGTAGATTGGATTTGCCGTGAGCAAACCGATTCTCGACGTCCTCGATCATCAGGTGAGACATCCGCCGCCGGTCTGGATGATGCGGCAGGCTGGCCGCTATCTGCCGGAATACCGCGCGGTGCGCGAAAAAGCCGGCGACTTTCTCAGGCTTTGCTTCACGCCGGAACTTGCTGCCGAAGTGACGCTGCAGCCGGTGCGCCGCTTCGGCTTCGATGCAGCGATCTTGTTCTCGGATATTCTCGTGGTTCCGCATGCGCTCGGTCAGCCGGTGAGGTATTCGGAGGGCGAGGGTCCACAGCTCGACGCGATTGCGGATCGCGCCGGGTTGGCGCGGCTCAAAACCGAGTTCGACCAGGCGGCGCTCGCGCCAGTGTACGAGACCATCCGGCTGGTCAAGGCCCGCCTCGATCCCGCCGTCGCACTGTTGGGCTTCTGTGGGGCGCCGTGGACGGTCGCAAGCTATATGATCGGCGGGCATGGCACGGCCGACCAGGCGCCGGCGCGGCTGTTCGCCTATGGCGATCCGGACGGGTTCGCAGCGCTGATCGATATGCTGGTCGATGCCTCGGCGAGCTATCTGATCGGACAGCTGCAGGCGGGCGTCGATGCGGTGCAAATCTTCGATACCTGGGCGGGCGTTTTGCCGGCCGACGAGTTCCGCCGCTGGTGCATGGAACCGACGCAGCGCATCATCGTCAAAGTTCGGCAGCGGGTCCCGGGAGCAAGAGTCATCGGATTTCCGCGTGGCGTCGGCACGGCGTTGTTGCGCTACGTCGAAGAGGTTCCGGTCGATGCGATCGGGCTCGATTGGATGATCGATCTCGCCTTCGCACGCGATCAAATCCAGTGGCGCATGCCGGTGCAGGGCAACCTTGATCCGTTGGTCCTCGTCGCCGGCGGCGCGGCGCTCGATCGCGCGGTCGACGCGGTGCTCGAGGCTTTTTCCGAAAGGCCTTTCATCTTCAATCTCGGGCACGGCATCCTGCCGCAGACGCCGATCGGCCATGTGGAGCGGATGCTGGCGCGGGTGCGCGGGGCACGGAGCTGAATGGTGCTGGCAGCGTCGAAGCGATGGCTGCGGGCGGCGGTCGCGATTGCGATCACCGTGGCGCTCGTCGGTGTTCTCGCGGTGTGGCGACCGTCCGGCCTCTATCCGTGGCTGAAAGCGCTGCACGTGATCGCGATCATCGCCTGGATGGCGGGCATGCTCTACCTGCCGCGGCTGTTCGTCTATCACTGCGAGGCCGAGGCCGGCTCCAAGCAATCGGAAACCTTCAAGCTGATGGAGCGCCGCCTCCTCACCGTCATCATCAATCCCGCCATGATCGTGAGTTGGGCGCTCGGCCTGTGGCTTGCGTGGTCGGGCGGCTGGTACGCCGCGGGCTGGCTGCAGGCGAAGGTCGTGCTGGCGCTGATCCTGTCCGGTCTGCACGGGTTCTTCGTGCGCTGTGTGCGCGATTTCGCCAACGACGCGAACCAGCGCTCGCCGAAATTCTATCGGATCGTCAACGAAGTGCCGACGATTCTCATGATCGGCATAGTGATCCTGGCGGTCGTAAAGCCGTTCTGAGCGGTCGTGGGCCGGAGCCGGCGCCGCCGGAATCATCGTTATCTGTCAATAAGATAAGAAAGAGTTCCGGTTGACCGAAAACGTTGCGGCGGTGCACAAGCTGTGCGCTCCGTGTATTTCACGCGAACGGCACTTGCGCGTGGAACTGTCTTTTCATATCTTTCGTTTATCTCCCCAAACGCAGGCAGATGCATCCGAGTACCGGCCCGTGTGGTGGGACCGGCCGCTGCATCGGGCCCGATGGCCTGAAGCTCGCCCCAAGACCTGCGATTCCCCTCCTCCCAGTATCGATCGGCCACCTTTTTCAGCCGTCGCCGATCCCCTCCATAGGACTACCCGCATGCGGGAAATGAAACTCCAAGACCTCAAGGCCAAGACTCCGGCCGAGCTTGTCTCGTTCGCCGAAGAGCTCGAAGTCGAGAACGCCTCGACCATGCGCAAGCAAGAGCTGATGTTCGGCATCCTCAAGCAACTCTCCGCGCGCGAGACCGACATCGTCGGCGAAGGCGTCGTCGAGGTGCTCTCCGACGGCTTCGGCTTCCTGCGCTCGCCCGACGCCAATTACCTGCCCGGCCCGGACGACATCTACGTCTCGCCCTCGCAGATCCGCCGCTTCGGGCTGCGCACCGGCGACACCATCGACGGGCACATCCGATCGCCTAAGGAAGGCGAGCGTTATTTCGCGCTGCTCAAGGTCAACACCATCAATTTCGAAGACCCCGAGAAGGCGCGCCACAAGGTCAACTTCGACAACTTGACGCCGCTCTATCCCGACGAGCGGCTGAAGATGGAGCACGAGGATCCGACCAAGAAGGACCTCTCCCCGCGCGTCATCGACATCGTCGCGCCGATCGGCAAGGGCCAGCGCGCGCTGATCGTGTCGCCGCCGCGCACCGGCAAGACGGTGCTCCTCCAGAACATCGCCCACGCCATCACCGCCAACCATCCGGAATGCTACCTGATCGTGCTGCTCATCGACGAGCGGCCGGAGGAAGTGACCGACATGCAGCGCTCGGTGAAGGGCGAGGTGGTGTCCTCGACCTTCGACGAGCCGGCGTCGCGGCACGTGCAGGTCGCCGAGATGGTGATCGAGAAAGCCAAGCGCCTGGTCGAGCACAGCCGTGACGTGGTGATCCTGCTGGATTCGATCACCCGCCTCGGCCGCGCCTACAACACGGTGGTGCCGTCGTCCGGCAAGGTGCTCACCGGCGGCGTCGACGCCAACGCGTTGCAGCGGCCGAAGCGCTTCTTCGGCGCCGCGCGCAACATCGAGGAAGGCGGCTCGCTCACCATCATCGCCACCGCGCTGATCGACACCGGCAGTCGCATGGACGAGGTGATCTTCGAAGAGTTCAAGGGCACCGGCAACTCGGAAATCATTCTCGACCGCAAGGTTGCCGACAAGCGCACGTTCCCGGCGATGGACATCACCCGCTCGGGCACCCGCAAGGAGGAGCTCCTCGTTGCGCCCGATCAGCTCAAGAAGATGTACATTTTGCGCCGGATCTTGAACCCGATGGGCACCATGGATGCCATCGATTTCCTGCTCGACAAGCTGCGCAACACCAAGAGCAACGCCGACTTCTTCGAGTCGATGAACGCGTGAGCTTGCGGCACATCGACTGCGGGACCAATCAACCCGGTCTTCGCTCGTCACGCGCGGCATCGACTGCGCATTGCATATCGCGCCTCTCCGCTTGCCGTATCGCCGATCGATTTGACGGGACGATGGGCACGGGCGATGTAAGCCAGGCTTCGATGCTAGCTATCTCCGAATATACACGTCGGCGAGATTTGCGCTGATGCCATCGGCCGTGACCGTGTGATCGATGACCTTGCTGTTGCAGATGGTGATCTGGTCGGGTGCCAGGATTGTCAGATCGGGCAGTTCCCTGGCGATGATGCTTTGGAAATCCTCGAAGTATCGGAAGCGTTTGACGGGATCGGGCTCGACGGCAGCGGCTTCCAGAAGGCGATCGACTTCAGGATTTTGGTAGTGGGAGCCGTTCGAGAACGGAACGCCCCGGCGGAAGTTTTTCGACCAGAAGACGCGCTGCACGCCGACCGTCGGATCGAACATGTTGTTCATTCTGCTGGTGGTAAAATCGAAATCGCGATCGCTATAGATCCGTTTGATGTAAGCGGCGAAATCCTGAGACCGTATGGTAATGTCGATTCCGACGCTGGCGAGCGCGTATTTGACGTATTCTGCGGTACGTCGATAGCCGTCGCCGGCGGGGACATAGTCATGACTGAGACGCAGGCGAATTCCATCGGCCCCGCGCGTTAATCCGGCTTCGTCGAGAAGCCGCTCGGATTGGTTCGGGTCGAACGGATAGGTGGCGATGTCTTTCGAATAGAAGCGCTTGAGAGCCGGGCTGATCGGGCCGAGCGCCACTTCGCCGTATCCGTGCCACGCCGAGTTGATGGCCGCTTTGCGGTCGATCGCGTGGGCGATTGCCTGTCTGACCGTCAACTGTCCGAGCACGGGGTGGTCCAGGTTGAACTCGAGGCGAACGATCTGATTGGAATATTGATATCCGTTTGTTTCGAACCGAAGGTCGGCAACTCTCCTGAGGCGATCAATCTCGCTTAACGGGACGGGTGTGTTCGGTGCGATGTCGACGTCGCCGGCTTCAATCGCCGCAACCCTTGCTAGCGTGTCCGGAATGAACCGTACGGTCAGTCGGTCGAGATAGGGCTTCGGCTGGTCCCAATAATTCGGATTGCGTTCGTAGATGATATGGCTGCCTCTGACCCACTCCTTGAAGACAAAGGGACCGGTGCCCACCGGCGCATTCGCGTTCGGATTCGCGGCGACGTCGGTCCCCTCGTAGAGGTGTTTGGGAACGATGGGAGATTCGCAACCAGCGAGCGCGTACAGCAAATAGGGTGCGGGTTTTGACAGGACGATGACGGCGGTGAGGCGATCGGGGGTGAGAACCTCCGCCACGTTAGCGAACGTTGCGCGACCTCGCGGATGCACTGCCTTCAGGAGCAGAATGGAGAAGGCCACGTCGTTCGCGGTGAAGTCTTGTCCGTCGTGCCACTTCACCCCCTCACGCAGCTCGAAGGCAAGCTCCGTACTGTCGGCATTCACCGACCAGCTGGTGGCAAGTTGCGGTTTCGGCTCGAGATCGAAATCGTAGGTCAGCAGCCCTTCGGTCACCTTTGCCGACACCAGCAGCGATGGGTCGGCGGAGTTGGTGAGCGTAACGAGGACGGTCGGTTCTGGTTCGACCAGCAGATTGAGCGCGCCGCCGTGCTTTGATCCGGCCGCCTTCGCCATCGACGGGACAACCCCCAAGATGAGGCCTGCAACTCCGCGACTGGCCAGTCCAAGGACATCGCGCCGTCGGGCCGTCTGCGCGCGTAGTAGCTCGCCAAACATGGCATATTGTCCCAATGTCGCGGGCGAGGCGCCCCGATTGCTCCAATTCCGCCGCCCCCGCGCTTGTGCAATTTCGTGTTTCATGTTACATTTTACAGCGATGTTGCGCAAGGGCGAGTTTAGGCTCGGTCTGACATGCGACACCGCGGGGCGCCTCGGAGAATGGAGATGAATACCCGGTACAAAGTGCGGCGCACCACACTCGCGGATGATTGTTATGGGGCGGTGCGCGAGATTCTTCTCGAAGGTGGCCGCTACCGCCAGGGCGACAAGATCAGCATCGAGGAGCTCAGCCGCGAGCTGGGGGTCAGCCGCTCTCCCGTATGGGCGGCCGTCGCGCGCTTGGGCGCGGAAGGGATCGTCGAGGTTCAGCCGCGACAGGGCGTGTTCCTGGTGCATTTCGACCCGATCAAGGTGCGGGCGGCATTCGAAGCTCGCGAGGCGCTTGAAGGAATGGCAGCGCGGCTTGCGGCGGACCGCATCTCCGCGCGCGAGCTGGCTGCGCTCGAGCAGGCGATCGAACGGCAGAGAGTGTGTCTCGCGGTGGGCGATGTGCACGGTTACGTGGACGCGAACCTGACGTTCCATCGCGGCGTGCTGCAGAGCGCCGGCAACGAGACCATCGCGGCCATGCTGGTCGGGATCTATGCACGGGTGAGCGCGATGTGCGGCGGTCTGCAGGCCTCAGTCGCGCAGCTCAGCCAGAACTGCGACGAGCACGAGAGACTGTCGGCTGCTTTGCATGCACGCGACGCGGATGACGCGGAACGCGAAGCCCGCGCGCATGTTCGGCATCTCGCGGCGGCGGTCGAGCGCAACGGACCAAGCATGCCGTCACAAGGAGAGCGCGCATCTTCGACGAGGCGATAGTCGGGCAGCGGACAACAATCGCCATCGGTTGTGGCTTTCCGCGGCGCTCGTTGCGACTGTGGCTCGGAAAAGGTCGGGGATTTTTGTCAATCGGGTCGCGTTCGACGCTGCCGAGCGCCCCGGGGTGCTGAACATGTTGGACTGGACGAACGCAACGATTGTGCTTCCCGCGCTCGTGGTCGCCTACATTATCTTCGGAATCGCGGGCTTCGGCACGGCGCTGGTCGCGGCCCCGATCCTCGCCCACGCCATGCCGGTTGCCAGCATCGTACCGTTGCTCGCGCTCCTGGACTTCGCGGCAGCAGCAGTCAGCGGCTTTCGGCTCAGCGACAAGATCGCGCGCCGGGAGCTTGTTTGGCTGGCGCCGCTGATGATCGTCGGCAGCATCGTCGGTGTGACGCTGCTGATGTCGTTGCCGGCGAGGCACATGATGTTGCTTCTCGGCGTTTTTGTCGCCGGATATGGCGTCTACAGCCTGTTCGCTCCGCCGATCGAACGCAAGATCGGCAAAGGGTGGGTTGGCTTGTTCGGTCCGATCGGCGGGCTCTTCAGCGCGATGTTCGGGAGCGGCGGCTTCGTCTATGCGACGTATTTGAGCCTCCGCCTGGACGACAAAGATGCGATCCGGGCAACCCAAAGCGCGCTGATCGGCTTGAGCACCCTGACCCGGGTGCTTTTGTTTTTGGTCGCTGGCGTCTACTCCGATCCCCAACTCCTGGTGCTGGTCATTATTTCGGTCCCTGCGATGATCGCCGGACTCTATGCGGGACACCGGATCACGTTACGACTTTCGCGCGAGCAATTTCTGCGCGTTTTGCATGTCTTGCTGGTCGGGACCGGAACAGCGCTTGTTGTGCGAGCCGCGCTGTGAAAGTGGCGGAGAAGCGGCAACCTTCAGTGGCGACGCCTCATTGGAATAATTCTGATCTCAGCGACGCATCGCCGCGACGGCCTCGGCAAGGGTCTCGGGCGTCGTCACCGGCAGCGAGCAGGTTTCGCCCACGCACACGAACGCGGCTGCTTCCGACGTCGCGGCGAGCTTGGCTTGCGCCGGATGCGACGCCGGCAGCGCGGCGGCGGACGGCGCCCGCAGCACGATGCGGTCGAGGAAGGCAAGCTTGCGCGCAGCGGCGACCAGCTCGTTCGCGCGTGGCCCCTCGCCCGCAATGACGATCTCGGCGGCACGCAGGCGCAGATCGAGCGCGTTGAGCAGCGCAAGATGTGCGAACACGTTCTCACCCGCGCTGGCGAAGATGCTCTCGAACAGCCGGTCGGCTTGGTCGCGCCAGGCGTGCTGACCGGTCAGCGTCGCAAGCCGCACCAGGTTCTGCGCCGCAAGCGCGTTCGGATTTGGGGTCGCGTCATCGGTGGTGGCGTTCGGGCGCACGACCAGGCCCTCCGCGTCGTCCGCGGTGAGGAAATAGCCGCCGGTCTCCGGGTTGGCGTAATGGCGGTCGAACGTGCCCTGCCAGGCCAGCGCGCGTTCGAGATAGGCCTGCTCGCCGGTCGCCTCGTAGAGCGCGAGCGCCGCCCGGATCGTCGCCGCATGATCGGAGGCGAGGCCGGGGAACAAGAGCTTGCCATCGCGCCAGGAATGGCCGAGCCGGTCGCCATGCGCCATCTTGCTGGCGATCACCATGAAGGCGTGTGCCGCAAGCTCGAGCCAGGAGGATTCCTCGAGCAGCACGCCGGCGTTGACCAGGCCTGCGATCATCAGGCCGTTCCAGTCCGCCAGCACCTTGTCGTCGAGGCCGGGCCGCACCCGTTTGGCGCGCGCTTCAAGCAGCTTGGCGCGCATCGGCGCAAGCCGCGCCTCATCCTCCATGCTGCGCGGTAAGTGTTTGAGGCGATTGAGAATGTTCTGCCCTTCGAAGTTGCCGCCCGGGCTCGCGTCGTAATGTGCAGCAAAGAACGCGGCATCGTCCTTGCCGAGCACCGCCTCGATCTCAGGCACCGACCAGACGTAGAACTTTCCCTCCTCGCCTTCCGAGTCCGCATCGAGCGAGGCGCAGAACGCCCCCTCCCCGGTCGTCATCTCGCGCTCGAGCCAGGCGACGGTCTCGCGCGCGCGGGTGCGGAATAGGTCACTGGCCGAGCGCTGGTAGGCGAGCGCGAGCAGCTCGAGGAGCTGCGCATTGTCGTAGAGCATCTTCTCGAAATGCGGCACCAGCCAACGCTCATCGACCGAGTAGCGCGAGAGCCCGCCGCCGAGGTGATCGTAGATGCCGCCCTCGCACATGCGCGCAAGCGAGAGCTCGACCGCACCGAAATAGCGCCTGTCGTTCAGGCGCTGGCCGGCGCGCCACAAGAATTCGAGCATCATCGGCTGCGGGAATTTCGGCGCGCCGCGCATGCCGCCGTGCACCGGGTCGATCATGCCGGCAATCTGATTGGCCGCGCGGTCGAGCTCTTGCGCGCCGATCACCACGCGGCCCGTGGGCCGCGCGCTTTCCGCCAAGCGCGCCATCAGCGCGCTGCGGTTCTGCTCGACGCTCTGCGGCTCCTGCCGGTACACGCGCTCGACCTCGCGCAACACGTCGACGAAGGCGGGCTTCCCGTAACGCGAGGTCTTGGGGAAATAGGTGCCGCCCCAGAACGGCTCGCCGGCGGAGGTGAGGAACATGGTCAGCGGCCAGCCGCCGTGCTCGCCCAGCAGATGCAGCGCCGACATGTAGATCTGATCGATGTCGGGGCGCTCCTCGCGGTCGACTTTGATATTGACGAACAGGTCGTTCATCACCCGCGCGGTGGCGTCGTCCTCGAAGCTCTCGTGCGCCATCACGTGGCACCAGTGGCAGGCGGCGTAGCCGACCGAAAGCAGGATCGGCTTGTTGCTGCGCTTTGCCTCCGCCAGCGCCTGCGGCCCCCACGGCCACCAGTCCACGGGGTTGTGCCTGTGCTGCAGCAGATACGGGCTCGTCTCCTGGGCGAGGCGGTTTTCGTGGGACGGCGCGGAGGCGGAGGATGACATGTTCAATCCATGTGCGGAGCCGGAAGTCCTGATATAATAGCCGCCATGACCAAATTGCTGGAAAAAGGAATCGAGGCTATTCGGGCGCTACCCCAGGACCGCCAAGACATGGCCGGCCAGCTGCTGCTGAGTCTGGCGGCGACCGAGCCGCAGTACCGGCTGACACTGGAGCAAATTCAGGACGTACAACTCGCACTCGCGGAAGCAGACCGCGATGAATTTGCAACCGATCAGGAAATGGCCGAGACCTGGAAAAAGTTCGGCCTATGAAGCTGCGATTTACGCGGCGCGCTCGGCGGCATCTCGACGAAATCGCTGAATACATTCATGAACGCAACCCGGACGCGGCACGGAGGGTTGGCGAACGAATCCGCGAAGTTGCGGGGCTACTGGGCGAAGTTCCCTTTCTCGGTCGCGAAGGGGCGCTGGCCGGCACGCGTGAGATGGTCGTCCCAGGTCTACCGTACATCATCGTGTACCGTATCGAAGACGCCGCGGTGGCAATCCTCGGCGTCTATCATGGGGCACAGCTGCGGCCCGGCCAAAGGAAGCGCTGAACGAGCGTGCCGTGAGTCACGACCGCGACACCATCTTCGCCCTCTCCTCCGGCCGGCCGCCGGCGGCGATCGCGGTCATTCGCATCTCGGGTCCGCATGCGAGTGTCGCGCTCGAGCAGCTGATCGGGCGCGTGCCGCAGCCGCGGCGCGCGACACTTGCGCGCGTGCGCGATCCGGCGACCAACGACGTCATTGACGAAGGCTTGGCGCTCTGGTTCCCGGGACCGAACAGCGAGACCGGCGAAGATATCGCCGAGCTGCAGATTCACGGCGGCCGGGCGGTGATCGCCGCGCTGCTCGCCGCGCTCGCCAAGCTCGAAGGATTCCGGCACGCCGAGGCGGGCGAGTTCACCCGCCGCGCGTTCGAGAACGGCCGCATGGATTTGACCGCGGTCGAAGGGCTCGCCGACCTGGTCGCGGCCGAGACCGAGGCGCAGCGCCGGCAAGCGTTCGGGCATCTCAAGGGCTTGCTCGGCGATCGGGCTGAGACCTGGCGGCAGCGGCTGATCGAGGCGCTGGCTCTGGTCGAGGCCGGCATCGACTTTTCCGACGAAGACGATGTGCCGAAAGAGGTGATGGCGCGGGCGCTTGCGATCGTTCGGCCATTGGCCCGCGAGATCGGCCAGGCGGGGGCAGGGCATGGCGAACGCCTGCGCGAAGGGTTGCGGGTCGCGATTGCCGGTCCGCCGAACGCCGGCAAGTCCACCCTGTTCAACCGGCTCGCGCGACGCGACGCCGCGATCGTGTCGCCGTTTCCCGGCACCACCCGCGACGTGCTCGAAGTGCACCTCGATCTCGGCGGCTATCCGGTGACGGTGCTGGACACCGCGGGCATCCGCGAAACCGAGGACCCGGTGGAGCGGGAAGGCGTGCGCCGCGCCGGCGAGCAGGCGGCCGGTGCAAACCTGGTGCTCTGGGTTCTCGATGCGACAGCGATCGAGCCGCAAACGGTGTTCTGGGTCAGGCACTCGATCCAGGTTCCGCCCGGAACCGCGCTTTGGTTCGTGGTTAACAAAATGGATCTCGTCACTGGCGAGGAAAAGCGAAGAGTTGAATCGCGGTTCGAGAAGGGAATAACCGTTAACTTTTTATCAAGCACGACTGGCGCGGGCGTGGATGAGCTGGTCGCGGCGCTGGCGCAATTCTCGGAGCGATTTTTCACCCCCGAGCCCGCGCTGGCCACGCGCCAACGTCACAAGGCGCATCTGCAGGAGGCCTTCCTCGCGCTCGTGGGCGCGCAAACCGCAGCTGAGAACGGCCAGGAGGAGATCGTGGCCGAGCAGCTTCGGCTCGCAACACGGGCGCTCGGGAGGCTTCTCGGACGCGTCGACGTGGAAGATGTTCTGGACGTGATCTTCCGGGATTTCTGTATCGGCAAATAGCGGGCGTCCGGCAGGCCATCGACCGAGTCGGCCGCTGGCCGCCAGCTCAATGGCGGACTCGACCGGTGTGGGACCGCGATCGCCGATCACCGGGTTCCGCGTTAACCTTTCGTTAACCATTTGGCCGCTGTTTCACGTGAAACATCGGGATCGGCGACGGACGGCCCCGGCTTCGACCGGGTTGGTCGCATTTTGGACCGGCATGATCCCCGACGGTTTCAAAGTCTGCGGTCGGCTGCGGCCGGTTCGCGGAGCCCCTCGCCTTCGCCGCTTGGACGATTGCGGTCTTACGGTCCGTCCTTGTCGTAAGCGCGGATCAGTGAAATGGACGGTGCCCGTCGGCTCGGGTAGAAGCTCTCGCGCTTGGAGAAAGCTGCCAATGGATCTTCGCTTCGACGTCATCGTGGTGGGCGGCGGGCACGCGGGCTGCGAAGCCGCTGCCGCGGCCGCGCGCATGGGCGCCAAGACCGCGCTGGTGACGCACCGCTTCGCCACCATCGGTGCGATGTCGTGCAATCCGGCGATCGGCGGGCTCGGCAAAGGCCATCTGGTGCGCGAGATCGACGCGCTCGACGGCCTGATGGGCCGCGTGGCCGACCGCGGCGGCATCCAGTTCCGCGTGCTCAACCGCCGCAAGGGGCCGGCGGTGCGCGGACCGCGCGCGCAGGCCGACCGCAGCCTCTACGCGGCCGCCATGCAGCAGGAGATTCATGACACGGCGAACCTCACGGTGATCGAGGCCGAGGCGGACGATCTGCTGATTCCCGACGGTCGGCTCGCAGGTCTCAGGCTCGCCGACGGCCGCGAGATCGGGGCAGGGGCGGTCGTGCTCACCACCGGCACGTTTCTGCGCGGCCTGATCCACATCGGCGAGCGCCAGACGCCGGCCGGACGCGTCGGCGAGGCACCGGCACTCGGCCTCTCGCGCACGCTCGAGCGGCTCGGATTTGTGCTCGGGCGGCTCAAGACCGGAACGCCGCCGCGGCTCGACGGGCGCACGATCGATTGGGGTGCGCTCGAGATGCAGCCCGGCGACGAGCCGCCGGAGCCGTTCTCGATGCTGACCGATCGTATCGAGAACCCACAGGTCCAGTGCGGCATCACGCGTACCAACGCCGCGACCCATCGCGTCGTCCGTGACAACGTGCACCGCTCGCCGATGTATTCGGGGCAGATCGAGAGCCGCGGGCCGCGCTATTGCCCGTCGATCGAGGACAAGATCGTGCGCTTCGGCGAGCGCGACGGGCATCAGATTTTTCTCGAACCCGAGGGGCTCGACGACCCGACGGTCTATCCCAACGGCATCTCGACGTCGCTGCCCGAAGAGGTCCAGCTGGCGCTGGTCGCAACCATTGCGGGGCTCGAACGCGCCCGCATGATTCGGCCAGGCTACGCCATCGAATACGACCACGTTGACCCGCGCGAGCTCAAGCCGACGCTGGAGACGAGGCGCCTGCCGGGTTTGTTCCTGGCCGGCCAGATCAACGGCACGACCGGCTATGAGGAGGCGGCCGCGCAGGGGCTGGTCGCGGGGCTGAACGCGGCGTCGCAAGCCGGCGGGGGAGGCGAGATCGCCTTCGATCGCGCCGAGGGCTATCTGGCGGTGATGGTCGACGACCTGGTGACGCGCGGCGTCACCGAGCCGTACCGGATGTTCACCTCGCGGGCGGAATATCGGTTGACGCTGCGCGCCGACAATGCCGACCAGCGCTTGACCGACAAGGGGGTTGCGATCGGCTGTGTGGGCACGACCCGCCGGCGCCGGCACGCGGCCAAGATGGCGGCGCTCCGCGAGGCCCGCGACCTCGCTCGCTCGGTGTCGCTCACCCCGAGCGAGGCCGCGCGCCACGGCCTGACCCTCAACAAGGACGGCCAGCGGCGCACCGGCTTCGAGCTGCTCTCGCATCCGACCATCGGGGTCGAGCAGCTCGCGCAGATCTGGCCGCGCTTTGCCGATCTCGCCCCGTCCATCGCCGAGCAGCTCGAGATCGACGCCTCGTACGAGGTGTATCTGTCCCGCCAGGCCGTGGATATCGCGGCCTACCGCCGGGACGAAAGCCTGGAACTGCCCGACGAACTCGATTACGCGCAGCTTCCTGGGCTCTCCAACGAGGCCAAGCAGAAGCTGCAATCGATTCGGCCGCGCACCATTGGCCAGGCCGGCCGCATCGACGGCATGACGCCGGCGGCGCTGACGCTTTTGGTGGCGCATCTCAAGCGCAAAGGGCGAGGGCGGGGCGCCAAGTCGGCAAGTCCCGGAAGCTGACGCGCCGTCACCGGCACGCGCTCGCAAGACGCGAATGATGACCCGCCACAGTCCCGCTGCATCGTCGCCCGACCTTGCCGCCGATCGTGCCCGCGCGCTGGCGCTCACCCCTGTTTCACGTGAAACAGCCGCCCGCCTCGATCGCTTCGTCGAGCTGCTGCTGACCTGGCAGCGCACGACCAACCTGATCGCCCCCTCGACCGTGCCGCGGCTGTGGACGCGACACATCGCCGACTCGCTGCAACTGCTCGATCTGGCGCCGGACGCACGGGTCTGGGTGGACCTCGGCTCGGGCGCTGGATTCCCGGGCCTCGCCATCGCCTGCGGGCTCGCCGACAAGCCGGGCGCGGTCGTTCATCTGATTGAAAGCAATGCGAAAAAGGCCTCATTCCTGCGCGAGGCTCGGCGCATTACCGGGGCGCCGGGCGTGGTGCATGCGGTGCGGATCGAAAATTTCGTGGAAAGCTTCCGGGGGCCGGCGGACGTTGTCACCGCTCGGGCGCTCACATCGTTAAAAAAGCTTTACGATCAAAGCGCTCCGTTGCTCGCGCACGGCGCGCAGGCGCTGTTCCCCAAGGGACAAGATGTTGAGGCTGAATTGACCGAGGCAGCTAAATGTTGGAATATCAGGAAGTTATCGCTTGTCCCCAGCCGCACCGATCGTACCGGCCGCATCGTCGTCGTTCAGGGCCTGGAACGGCGCAGAACAGTGTAGGATCGCGTGCGATTCGGCCTCATACGGAACTGACGCCATGACCGAACCAGCGGATTCCCCGGTGGAATCGCCCCAGGTCATCTCGCATGAGGTCATCTCCCATGACGTCGTCTCGCCTGAAGTCATCCCGCTCGCGAGCCGCATCGCAAGCCCCCAGCCGGCGCGGGTGATCGCGATCGCCAACCAGAAGGGCGGCGTCGGCAAGACCACGACGGCAATCAATCTCGGCACCGCGCTGGCAGCGATCGGCGAGCAGGTGCTGATCATCGACCTCGACCCGCAAGGCAATGCCTCCACGGGCCTCGGCATCGACCGCCGCAGCCGCCGCTACTCGACCTACGACGTGCTGATCGGCGAGGCCACGCTGCGTGACGCCATCCTGGCGACCGCCGTTCCGCTCCTGTCCATTGCGCCCTCGACGCTCGATCTTTCGGGCCTCGAGCTCGAAGTGAGCCAGGCGCGCGACCGCGCCTTTCGGCTGCGCAGCGCGCTCGGTCCGCTCAACACCGGCCGGCCGGGCACGACCGACTTCAGCTACGTGCTGGTCGATTGTCCGCCGTCGCTCAACCTGCTCACGGTCAACGCCATGGCGGCGGCGAACGCGATCCTGGTGCCGCTGCAATGCGAGTTCTTCGCGCTCGAAGGATTGTCGCAGCTCTTGAAAACGGTCGAGCAGGTGAAGTCCACGCTCAATCCGGATCTGACCATCCACGGCATCGTGCTCACCATGCACGACGCCCGCAACAATCTCTCCAACCAGGTCGTCGCCGACGTGCGCCAGAACAGCGGCGAGAAGGTCTACGACACCATCATCCCGCGCAATGTGCGGGTGTCGGAGGCGCCGTCCTACGGCAAGCCGGTGTTGGTCTACGACCTCAAATGCGTCGGCAGCGAAGCCTATCTGCGGCTCGCGACCGAGATCATTCAGCGCGAGAAGGAACTGCTCGCGGGCTCCGCGCATCCCGGCGGCGCCCCGGCCCCCGACCAGCAATCGGGCGCGGCGTGACGGTGGGACTGGCGCGGTGACATAGCGTTTTCCGGCGAAGTGGGAACCGGTTCGCGTAGAAAACGCGTCAAACGTAATGAGTTCGGGAGAAACGGCCATGCCGGATGACGGCAGATCGCGACTGGGCCGCGGGCTTGCCGCCCTCATCGGCGACGTCGGCGCCGAAGCCACGACGACCGAGCGCGCGCGCAGTCAACGGCGCGTGCCGATCGAATTCTTGAAACCCAATCCGCGAAATCCACGTCGCAACTTTTCGGACACCGAGCTGGACGAGCTGGCTGCGTCGATCGGCGAGCGCGGTATCGTGCAGCCGATCGTCGTTCGGTCGGCGCGCGGCACCGTCGATCGCTTCGAGATCATCGCCGGCGAGCGGCGCTGGCGCGCCGCCCAGCGCGCCGGCTTGCATCAGGTTCCGATCGTCGTGCTCGAAGCGAGCGACAGCGAGGCGCTCGAGCTCGCCATCGTCGAGAACGTGCCGCGCGCCGATCTCAATCCGCTCGAAGAGGCGGCGGGCTATCAGGCGCTCACCAGCGAGTTCCGCCATAGCCA
>WNFV01003486.1_pt1 | contig 45281 bp, 47 predicted proteins | sample 5400101 | NCBI WGS metagenome assembly WNFV01 (sample SAMN13153361, study PRJNA577476) | soil metagenome | isolation source: 115 cm soil or saprolite under grassland replicate 1 | place: USA:California | collected 2016-06-15 | reverse complement strand
AGGTAAGTCGTCTGGCGTTCGGCATGACACCATTATGGTGTCACACTGAAGTCAGCGTCTATGTTTAGCGGATAGAGCGTGTGCGGCCGCGGGATGCGCTCGCGACGCGGCGCGGCCGGCGCACCGGCGTGGCTTCAGCTGCTCCGGGGCTCGCCTCGGCGTCGGCTGGCGCACCTTCCGGCGGGGCGACGTCAGGCGCGCTGGCTTCGGGCGCGGCGGCTTCCGGCGCAGTGGCTTCAGACTCGGACGCGGCCGGTTGTGCCTCGGCGGCTGGCGCGGCGGACTCTTCGGCCGAGGCGGCAGTGCTGCGGCGCGTCGTGCGCCGGCGCCGCTCGCGCGGCGGCGGCGCCGCTACTGCATCGGCCGACGCCTCTTCCGGCGCGCCAGTCGACGGCATCTCGAGCTGAGCCGAGCTCACCTCGGGCTCGGCGGCGGGCTCGGCTTCGGCGGTTTCAGGGGTTTCGTCGCCCAGCGGCTCGCCGCTGGCCTCGGTCGGCCCGGTCTCGCCGGTGACGCCGAGGCGCTCCATGCGCCGCCGGCTACCGCGCCGACGTCGACGCCGACTACCAATCTGACCATCTGCTTCGCCGGGCGTGCCGCGGCAGCCTCGCGTTCGAGGCGTGCCTCACGCTCGGCGCGCGGTTCACGCTCGGCGCGCGGTTCACGTTCAGCGCGTGGTTCGCGTTCGGGCCGCGGCTCGCGTTCGGGTCGTGGCTCGCGTTCGGGCCGCGCCGCCGGCGTTGCCGGCGCGGCGCCGGTGGTAGTCGTAGTGGTGCGCGGCTCACGCCCGTTGCGCTCGCGCGTCGTGCGGCGTCGAGCCGGCTCGGGCAGCGCGGCTGGCTGGCGCGCCGGACCCGCCTCGGTCGTGTAGCGCCCACTGGCATCGGTAATCAGCTGCTTATAGGTAATGTGGTCGTCGGCCATCTCGCGCAACGGAATGGCCGTGAAATCCGAGCCGAGCACGACTACGAACGCACCGCGCTGCTTGGCCACGCGCACGAGCGGGATGAGGTCCTTGTCGCTGGTGGCGAGCACGACGACCTCGGGCGACAGCGTCCACAGCATGTCCATGCCTTCGGCGACCATGACCGTATCGGCCAGGCTCTTGCCCGAGCGGTCGCTTTCGGTGCGCAGCACGGGCGCGAAGGCCGGCTCGATGCCGGCTTTGTATACGGCGAGGCGCTCGGTCGACAGGTTCCATTCGGCGTAAGCGCGTGCCAGGATGACGGTGCCGTACTTCTGGGCCAGCTGGACCACTGGCGTCAACTGAAGATCGCGGCCTGGCGTGTCGCGCGAGGCACAGATCTGCAGGTTGTCGTAATCGATCAGCAGGACAACCCTGCGGGAGCGTTCGAGCATAGTTCGACTTTCAATACTTTCAACTAGCCAGCCGGTCGCTTCGCTCAAGGACTGCGCCACGGTCGCGCGTGATCATGAGCGACGCGCCGACGGGCATATCGTTGATCGCAACCGGCCTCGTGGCCGAAATTGTAACCCCAATTGATCTCTTCAAGTCCTGCACTCCTTTTTCCTCAGGAGAATTCCTCCGCTGCGTGACCGCCGCGCGCTTTTCGCTCAACCGCGTCCCCCGTGGCGCTGCGCGCCGTCGGTCCGCTGCTCGCCCGCGCGCGGCTCGGCGGTTCCGCAGCGGAGGAATTTTCCGAAAATTGGAAGTTTTTGAGGTTCCTTCATGATTGCGTAACAATTAGGGCGCAACATTCAGAGGCCTTGGCACGTCCTGTGCTTTAGGACCACATCACAGAGGAGACACGACCGAGGATCCGACGCGACAGAGCGAGTCATCCGATTTGCTCGGCGCGACGTATCACCTCGGGAGAGGCCCACATTCGATGTTGCAGTGTCACTATTGCGCTTCCCAAAACGTTCGCTGGTTCACGCCGCGGCGGTACGCCGCCCGGGCGGCCGTGCTGCTGTGCATGGGCTGCCGGCGATTGACGATCGTTCCGCCGCGCGCCACGCGCGAGGTGCCGCGCTACCAGACGGGGCGCGCCGCCTGAGATCGATGCTTCGCTCGCGACGCATCCCGCTCATCGTGGTCGCCAGTGCCGTGCCCGGCCTGGCCGAGCGGACGGTCGCTCGCCTGCGCCAGGAAGGCGCAGTCGCGTACGCCACGCATAGTGCTGACGGGTGCTTGCGCGTGGCCACGAGCGTCACTCCAGACGTGATCCTGCTCGACCCCATGCTCGAGCATCGGACGCGATTGATGCGCCTGCTGCGCGCCCACCCGACCAGCGCGCGCGCACACCTGCAACCCCTGACCGACGCCGCCGAGCTCGCCGAGGTGGAGCGCACCGCACATCTCGTCGCAGCCTGACGCGGACAGCCCAGGCGTCCTGGGGCTCTCGAAGCGAGCCGCCGGGCGCACGGAGCGGGTCCTCGTCCTCGGCGACGTCCTGACTGACATCCTGGTTCGCATCACGGGCCCGCCGAGCCACGGCGGTGACACCCGCGCCGCGATTGACGTGCGGCCAGGCGGCTCGGCCGCCAACCAGGCGGCCTGGCTCGCTGCGCACGGCATGGCCGTCGCGTTCATCGGACGTGTCGGCAACGATCCATTCGGCACGTTCAACGCGGATGATTTGCAGCGGCGCGGCGTGCGGACGCACCTCACGCGGGACGCGCAGCATGCGACGGGCATGGTGGTGGTGCTGGTCAGCGGGGATGGCGAGCGGACAATGCTGACCGATCGCGGGGCGAGCCGACACCTGCGACCTGAATACCTGCCGGCCGAGGCATTTCAGACGGGGACGCATTTTCATCTGTCGGGGTACGTGTTGTTGGACGAGCCAACGCGGCCGGCGGCGCTGCACGCGTTGCGCCTGGCGCATGATGCGGGGATGCGCGTGTCGGTCGATCCGGTGGCGGCCACGCTGATTCGGGAGGCGGGGGCAGCACGATTTCTGGAATGGACGCAGGGCGCTGAGCTGTGCATGCCCAATCTCGAGGAGGCCCGGGCGCTGGTCGGCGACGGCACGCTCGAGGAGGTCGCGGCGCGGTTGGCCGAGCACTCGGGGAGGTGGTGGTCAAGCTTGGGGCGAACGGGGCCGTGTGGTGCCAGCGAGGCGGGCGGACCGTACACGCGGCGGCGCAACACACGGACATGGTGGACACGACAGGGGCCGGTGATGCGTTCTGCGCGGGTTTTCTCAGTGCCCGCCTTCGGGGAAAGAATCCAGAGGCGGCGCTGCACCGCGGCGCGCGGGCAGGCGCGCGGGCGGTCAGCGTCCTGGGCGGCCGACTACCATAGTCCGACCTACCGGGGAGGACACCGTCATGGCTGAGTCGGACGCCACCAAGATCATGCTGGACGAACGCGACATTCCGACCCACTGGTACAACATCGTCTCCGATCTCAAGAGCCCGCCCGCGGCGGTGCTCCACCCAGGCACCGGTCAGCCGGTCGGCCCGGCCGACCTCGCGCCGCTGTTCCCGATGGCGCTCATCGGGCAGGAGGTCTCGCAAGAGGCGCGCATCGAAATCCCCGATGAGGTGCGCGACGTCTATCGCCTGTGGCGTCCCACGCCACTCTTTCGCGCCCGACGCCTCGAACGCGCGCTCGAGACGCCCGCGCATATCTACTACAAGTACGAGGGCGTGAGCCCGGCCGGCAGCCACAAGCCGAACACGGGCGTGGCCCAGGCCTACTACAACAAAGCCGACGGGATTCGCCGCCTCACGACCGAGACGGGCGCCGGTCAGTGGGGCAGTGCGCTCGCGTTCGCGTGTGCGCTGTTTGGCCTCGAGTGCACCGTGTACATGGTCGCGGCCAGCTACCAGCAGAAGCCGTATCGGCGCTCGATGATCCAGACGTACGGCGCCGAGGTCTTCCCCAGCCCGTCGACGCGAACGCAGTCAGGGCAAAAAGTGCTCGCCGATAGTCCGGACTCGCCGGGCAGCCTGGGCATCGCGATCTCAGAAGCCGTCGAAGATGCCGCGACGCATGACGATGCCCACTACTCGCTGGGCTCGGTGCTGAATCACGTCCTGCTGCACCAGACGGTCATCGGCCAGGAGACGCTCAAGCAACTCGAGATCGCGGGCGAGTATCCGGACATCGTCATCGGCTGTGTCGGCGGCGGCTCGAACTTCGCCGGGCTGGCGTTCCCGTTCGCCGGCGCCAAGCTGCGCGAAGGCAAGATTACGCGCATCATCGCCGTCGAGCCCGCGGCCTGCCCGAGCCTGACTCGAGGCATCTACGCGTACGACTTCGGCGATACCGTCGGACTCACCCCATTGGTCAAGATGCACACGCTCGGCCATGGGTTCGTACCGCCCGCGATTCACGCGGGGGGTCTGCGCTACCACGGCGCGGCGCCGCTGCTCAGTCAGCTGGTCGACGAGGGCACGATCGAAGCACGCGCCTACGGTCAGACCAGCGTGTTCGAGGCGGCCATTCAGTTCGCGCGCAACGAAGGCATCGTGCCCGCGCCAGAGTCCGCGCACGCGATTCGCGCGGCGGTCGACGAGGCCATGGCGGCACGCGACGCGGGCGAGCGGCGGGTGATCCTGTTCAACCTGTCGGGCCATGGCCACTTTGACATGGGCGCCTACGACGCCTATCTGGCTGGCACGCTGCAGGACTACGCGTATCCAGCCGAGGCGATCGAGCGCGCGCTCACCGAGCTGCCGAACGTCGCCGTGCCCGCTTAGTTGGCCGTGCGCCCAGCTGACGAGTCCAATGATCAGTGCGCTCAGCCCGAGCGCGACGAGGGGGTCGTCGAGCCACACTCCACCTAGAACATCTGTACGCATCTCAGAACACATGTTCTGCCTCGGGCCGGGCGGCTGCAAGTCACGGCATGGCACAAACGCATCTCAGCCTTGTTGGCTTACTGGGTGTGCCGCCGTCATCCCGCGCGCGCCGCGCGCGCCGGCGGTTTCCTCACGGAAGGCAGGATGGCGACCGAGCGGAAGGATGGCGTTCCTGGCCGAAGGCAGATGCCCGGCTCCGGACTGAAGCTCGGACGGCGATCGAACGGAAGGTCGGATGCGGACTGAACGGAACATCGGATGCCGACCCGGCCGGCCTGTGATGGCTCTGGTTCTTCTTGGCGTGCTGGTGCTGGGGAGCGGCTGCCTGGCGGATCCACAGCGACTGCAGATGGCGCGGCTGTTCGACGCGCTGGTCGATGCCCGGCTGGCGTTGAGCGAGCAGCCACCTCGGCTCGACGCGGGCTGTGCCACAGTCGGCGACGTGAGCTCGCGCCTGTATGGCGAGCCCGGCCTGGTCGACGTCCGCCCGGCCTGGCCCGCGCTGCGCGCAGCCGCCGACGCCCTGCAGGCAGTATGCGGTCAGCAGCGGCTGCTCGAGCAGCCATTCGAGCCAACCGCGGCGATGCTCGCGGCGCGCGCGCGCTGGCAAAGGGGTGTCGCTGCCGAGCTTGCCTCTGCATGCCGCCATCTGGTCGACGGGGCGGCGGCGCTCAGCCGGGCGGCGCCTGCCTGCTGAACATGCAACTTTGCGCGGCTTCGGCACGTCGTATGACACAAAGACACATGGAGCGACTCATTCGATCGCCACGGCTGCGGGTGCTGCTGGTGGCGCTGTTTACGTTGAGTTTGATCACGTCGGCTTGTTCGGGCACGGCGAGCGCCGCGCCGGCGCAGCCGGGGCAGTATTCAGTCCAGAAGGACTCGGTCCACTTCGACGGTGAGCGCTACACCCTCTACTGGGCAGATAGCGCGAATGCCGTACATCGCATGGAAACGCGCAACTTGAAGATGGTGCGCGATCCCGACCGCAACTTCCTGGAGGTCCCGAACGGCGGCGGTGACCCGGTCCTTCACCTACGCGAGGACGAACCGATTACCGTCGACGGACGTGACCGTGAGGGCTCCTTCGGCTCGCCGTGGTTTCCATTCCTCGCCGGTGCCATGATCGGCAATATGTTCGGCGGCGGGCGCGGACCAGGCCCGGTGATCATCAACAACCCGGCGCCGGGCGAATCGCGCACATACGCACCGGACTCGGCGTCGTATCGGTATCCGCCGACCGGCAGCTTCGGGCGCGGCGATCAGCTCAACGGCAGCCTGGATTCGAGTCGCGCCCAGGCGCCTGACTACACCAAGGTGCAGCCGTCGCCGTACGCGACCTCGGGCAAGAGCTCGGGCACTGGCGGTGGCGTCGCGGCCTCGAACAAGTCGACTGGCGTCGGCGGCGCGACGAACGCGACCAGCGGCCAGACCGGTGGCACCGGTACGGGCACAGCCGCCTCGAGCAAGGGCGGTTTCAGCAGCGGCACTCACGCGTATAGTCCTTCGGTGGGCGGCGCCGGCTCGAGTGGTGCGCTCAAGGGCGGCGGCTCGAGCGGTACGCTGACGGGCAAGCCGAGTACGGGGACGTCCTCGGGCGGCAGCAAGGGAATTGGCGGCGCTCGGCCAGGCGGTCGACGGTAAACTCGACGGCAGAAAGAGGCCGAGAATGTTCGATCGCCTGAACCGCGCCGTGAAAGGTGCGCTCGATCCAGATAAAGTCGCGCAGCAGGGCCGCCAGCCCACGCTCGAGACGCTCCTGCCGGGCGACGTCGTCAGCATGTGGGACTACGGTGACGGCGTCGTGCAGGCCGTCCTCGAGTGCCGCGAAGAGCTCAATCGACGTGAAAGCCAGTGGCGCTGGAACATCCTCGACGATGGGCGCATGCTCTCCGTCGCTCCAGAGGGCAATGTGCTGTATGAAAAGACCGTCGTGCTGCGCCAGGACTCGGCCGAGTTCGAGACGCTGACCTGCGATGCCGAGCAGGGGGGCGTGCTCAAGGCCTTCGAGGCGCGCGTGCGCGACGGAATCGCGGCGCGCAACCCCGCTTTGTTCGAGTACGGGGGTCGGGTGTATCGCGTCGTGTCGACGGGGATCTTCGATGCGCAGCCCGTCACGGGCTTGCCACGCGTGGCGGCGACCTACCCGAAGCTGGAAGTTTGGCGCGACATCAATCGAACCAATCCCGGCGACAATGTCTACTTTGAGCTCGAGCCAACGGAAGAAGTGCCTGTGGATGAGACCGGCAGTGAAGTCCTGGGCATCTGGACCACGCATATCGCGCTGCTGTTCGGTCGGGAGCTGAAGCCGGCCGACGTCCAGTCGATCTATCCACGTGCCGAGCAGGAAGGACCCGCGCGCTGATGTCCGACGACATCGTCCGGTTTTTTCAGGCCCTGGGCTCGACGGTGCTGTGGAGCGTCGTCTCGATCGTCATCGTGGCCATCGTGTTCGAGGTGCTCGATCGACGCTACCGACTGATGAAGGAGATCTTCGACGAAAACAGTACCGCCGCGGCCGTGCTCGCCGGCAGCTTCGTGCTGGGCATCTTCTATACGGTCGCCCAGATCGTCATTCACTGACGCGCGCGCGGCGGAGCCAGGCCGTCTAGGAATCAGGGCTGAGGTTTACGGCCTGCACTAGACTTTCGCGAACGTATGGCACCCACCACGGTGTGGCTCGCGCGGCACGGCGAGGTGCACAACCCGAACGATTTGCTGTATGGCCGGCTGCCGCGGATGCGGCTCAGTCACGAGGGCGTGCGCCAGGCAGAGACGTTAGCGACGTTTCTTCAGCCGCGACCGCTGGTGGCGGTCTACTGCAGCCCGATGCTGCGGGCGAGGCGGACTGCGATGACGATCGTGGCGCGCCAGCGGCTCGTCGATCGGGTGCGCATCGATCGCGATCTGCACGAGATCAAAACTGGCTGGCAAGGCGAGCCGCTAGGGTCGCTGGAGCGCATCGACTGGGATTTCTACGCGCACCCGCGCGGACACGACGACGAGTCGCTGCAGATGATCCATGATCGCATGCACCGCTGGCTCGAACGGGCGTTGCGGCGCCATCCGGGCGGCGAGATCGTGGGCGTGAGCCACGGCGATCCCATTCTGATCCTGGTCGGCACGCTGCAAGGCCTACCGCTGGACGCGCGTATCTTTCCGCGGCCTTACATCGCGACCGCGACGGTGTATCGCATGCGCTTTGGCGCCGACCACGCGCTGCGCGACATGAGCGTCTTCGTGCCGCACGCCGAGGCCGCCGCTTGACCACTCTGCGCGCGACGTTGTCGCTGGTCGACTCGGCGGTGCTGGCGCCCGTCTATCGTGATCCGCGGGGCCGCTTGCGCCTGGTGTTCATTCGGCGCTCGCCGCACGGTCGGCACGGTGGTCAGATCGCCTTTCCTGGCGGGCGGCGCGAACCCGAGGACGCGACGCTCCTCGACACGGCGCTGCGCGAAGCTGAGGAGGAGATCGGCCTGCCGCCTGCCCAGGTGGAGGTGCTCGCCACGCTACCGGTGATCGAGACCGTCGCGACAGGCTTTCGGATCGCACCGTTTCTGGGCCGCCTGGCGGGTCCGCCGCCCACCTGGCGACGCCAGGAAACCGAGATCGACGAGATCCTGGAGGTGCCGATCGACGATCTCCTCGCGCCCGAGGCGCATGCCGTCGAGGACTGGCGACTGGCCGGCTGGCCCGGACCGAGGGCCATCCACTTCTACCGCCTCGGTCCGTACAAGCTGTGGGGCGCGACGTATCGCATCGTCGAGCTGCTGTTGCCGCGGCTCGTCGACGGCGAATGGGACATCTAGCGCACCACTTCATTCCGTGGGACGAGGACCATGGCCCACGCGGCGAGCGCAGCCATGCACGCCGCCACGGCCGCCGCACCGGGCAAGCCGATGGTTTCGGCCAGTAAGGCAATGGGCGTGACCGCAACACCCCCAAGACCGATTGAAACGCCGAGGAGCAAGCCGGTGACCATGCCGACAGAACCGGGCACGCTCTCCTGGCCGCGCACGGTGGTCACCACGAACGAGCCATTCAGCAGCAGGCCACTCACGGCAGCAGCCGCGACGAAGTCCCAGCCGACCGTCGGCACCAGCGCGGCGTAGACCCCGAACGGGACACTGAGAAGCAGTGAGATGACGATGGTCCGGTCGCGTCCAGCACGATCGGACACGTAGCCGCCGACCAGTCCGCCGACGGCGCCTGCCAGCAGGTAGGCCGTCAGCGGCACCGTCGCCTGTTCCAGGTTCGCGCCGCGCTGCGTCGCCAGCAGCGGAATGAAGGTGACGATGGCCGCGCCCGACAGCGCGCGCAGCACACTCACCAGCACCAACGCCGAGAGCACTCGACCATAGCGGCGTACCGTCTCGCTCAGCGAGGCGTTGCGTTGCGTGGGCTTGCGCGAACGCGGCGCGAGTAGCGCGACAATGCCCGCGATTGCGAGGCCGGGCAGCATGATCGGCCAGATGCGCGTGACGTCGCCGTCGGCGGCGAGCACGCCGATGCCCCACGGGCCGAACGCCAGGCCAAAGCTGCCGGCGGTGACGTACAGGCCGAGCCACCGGCCACGCGCATGAGCGGGTGCCGCCGCGCCGGCCATCGCCGCTGAGACCGGGTGGAAGATTGCGGTGCCGATGCCGCCGGCGATCAGCAAGCCCAGCAGCGCGAGATAGTTCGGCGCCAGGCCGAGCAGTCCGGCCGCGACGCTGGATAGCGCAATGCCGACCCACGCCGGCCAGCGCAGCGCGGACCGATCGGCTAGATAGCCCACGGCGGGCTGGATGAGCGACGAGGTCACCTGGTAGAGCGAGACCAGGCCGCCGGCCATGCCCAGCGTCAGGCCGAGCGTCGGTATGACGGCCGGCAGGACGGCCTGCAGCACGTAGGCGTAGGAATCGTTGACCGCGTGGCCCAAGGCCAGCGTGGCTACGCCGGTGACTCGCCGTCCGATGGGGATGCTGTCTTCGGAGTCGGAGGCGATGTTCACGTTTCAGAACGTAGCGCGTTAACCAGGATGCGCGTGGGCCGGACCGTTGGAGGCGTCTCGGCCGGCCCACGGGCCCTCGGCCATAGTGCAACAATGATGCGCACTGGCACGTCCAATGCGAACCAGGACATGATGGCTGGCGAGACCGACGCACCCAGGAACCAGGCCTCGGGCTCCCCACAACGGGGGCCGTCGAAGAATGGGCAGCGTCCGCGCCCGCCCGGGCCGAACGACGCGCAGTCCAGCGCCAGCAAAACCGGACCTGCCGGTCTGGGTGGTATGCGACCACGACCGTGGTGGCTGACCTTTCTCGCCGTCCTGCTGCTCAACTACCTGCTCGTGCAGTTCTTCCTGCCCGAGCAGACCCAGCAGCGCATCGACGTGCCCTACACGTTCTTTAAGGAACAGGTCATCAAGGACAACATCAGCGACGTCACCAGTCGCGCCGACGTCATCCAGGGCACGTTCAAACAGCAAGTCACCTACCCGGCGGACAAGCCCGACGCCAAGACATCGAACGTTTTCCAAACAGTGCGGCCCGAGTTCGCGGACACCGGTTTGGAGTCGCTGCTCGAAGCGCACAACGTCGTCATCAACGCCCGACCGATCGAAGAGCCACGCTCGTGGTGGATGACCCTGCTGCTCAGCTTTGGCCCGACCTTGCTCTTGATTGGCGGCTTCCTGTGGCTGTCGCGGACCGCCGCGAGCCAGCTGGGCAGTGGCGGTGGTCCGTTCGGCCTGGGCCGCAGTCGCGCCAAGCGCTATGACCAGACCGAGGAAGGCACCACGCGCATCACCTTCGCCGATGTCGCCGGCATCGAGGAGGCTGAAGCCGAGCTTGTCGAAATCGTCGACTTCCTGCGCGAACCGCACAAGTACACCCGGCTGGGCGGCGCGGTGCCCAAAGGCGTGCTGCTGGTCGGCGCGCCCGGCACGGGTAAGACGCTCCTGGCGCGCGCCGTCGCGGGCGAAGCCAACGTGCCGTTCTTCAGCATGGGCGCCAGCGAATTCGTCGAGATGATCGTCGGGGTCGGTGCCAGCCGCGTACGCGACCTGTTCAAGCAGGCGCGCGAGGCAGCACCGGCGATCATCTTCATCGACGAACTCGATGCCATCGGCCGCGCCCGCGGCGCCGGCGCCTTCGGCGGCAATGACGAGCGCGAACAAACGTTGAATCAGATCCTGACGGAGATGGACGGCTTCTCGAGCCGTGAGGGCGTGATCGTGCTCGCCGCGACGAATCGTCCCGACGTGCTCGATCAGGCGCTCCTGCGGCCGGGCCGCTTCGACCGACGCGTGACCGTCAATCCGCCCGACAAGGTCGGCCGCGAGGCGATCCTGAAGGTGCACACGCGCGGTGTCCCATTGGCCTCGGATGTCGACCTCAAGATCGTGGCGGCTTCGACGCCAGGTCTGGTCGGCGCCGACCTGCGCAACCTGGTCAATGAGGCCGCGCTGATGGCGGCCCGACGCAATCAGAACGAAGTGCATCAGAGCGATTTTCTCGACGCGCTGGAGAAGCTGGTGCTCGGTCCGGCGCGTGCGCTGGTGATGTCACCGGCGGACCGCGAACGCGTCGCCTACCACGAGGGTGGCCATACCGTGCTCGGTCTGCTCGTGCCGCAGGCGGACCCGGTGAATCGAGTCACGATCATGCCGCGCGGTCAGGCGCTGGGTGTCACCTACCAGCGCCCCGAAGACGATCGCCACAACTACAGCGAGGAATACCTGCGCGCACGGATCACCGGCGCCATGGGCGGCCGCGCGGCCGAGGAGCTCGTCTACGGCGGGCGCACGACGGGCTCCGAGAACGACATGCAGCAGGCGACTGACCTGGCGCGCCAGATGGTCACCCGCTGGGGTATGAGCGACCGGCTCGGACCCGTGACGCTCGCGCCACGCGACGATCCGTACCTCAACACCCCGTTCACTGGCTTCGGCGGCTCCAAGCCGTACAGCGAGGCAACGGCGAAGCTCGTCGACGAGGAAGTCGAGCGCATCCTCCAGGAGTGTTATCAGGACGGACTGCGGCTGCTGCGCGAGCACCGCGACGCCCTCGACCGGTTGGCGAAGGCACTGCTGGAGAAGGAAACGCTCGACGAGCAGGAGATCATCACGGTGACTGGCCTGAAGCCGGCGCCGCGCAGCGCGGAGCACACCGTCGCCATCGCGACCGCGGCGTTCTCGACGAACCCGTAACGTTTGGGGACCGCTTCCCAGGAGAGGGGAATACGTACATTTCTTCTCGAAAGAGAAGCGGAGTGGGCTGGGAGGTTGCGCGCCTATCCGACGGTGTCGAGGCGCTGGAGCAGACGGTCATCCTCCTCGGGCGAGCGTATCGACAGGCGCAGCCAATCGTTCAGCCGCGGGTGGCCGGCGTAGGAGCGCACGATCAGGCCACCTTTCTGTAGCCAGTCGGCTAATTCGGCGGCGGGCGTCGGCGGCTTGGCCAGGACGAAGTTCCCGTGCGACGGCAGGGCTTTCCAGCCACGGCGTTGGAGCTCGGTGGCGAGCCGCTCGCGTTCGGCGACAATCGCGGCGACTCGCTCGGCCAGGCCGGCCTGATCGGCCAGGGCGCGTCCGGCCGCGGCCAGGCCGAAGGCGGTCATGTTCTGCGGCAGGCGGATCGACTCGATCGTGCGGGTGACCTCGGGCTGCCCGACCAGGTAACCGACGCGCGCGCCGGCCAGACCGTAGCCCTTCGAGAACGTCCGCACGAGAACGGCGTTCGGGTACTCGTGCACCAGGTCCCCCAGCGTGACGCCGCTGATCTCGTAATAGGCCTCGTCGATACACACCAGCACGTCCGGCGCGGCTTGCAGCACGGCCGCTACGAAGTCACGTTGCAGGAGGCGGCCGGTCGGATTGTTGGGGCTGCACAGCCAGGCAACGCCGACGTCGGGCTGGCGCACGGCGTCCAATGTAGCTTCGAGCGGCAGGTCCCAATTGTTGTCGACGGAGACTTTGAGCATGCGCGCGCCGACGGCTTCGCTGACGACGCGGAACATCGAGAAGCTCGGGTCGGCGACGATGGCGCGCCGTTCGGGGCCGAGATACGCGCTGGCGATCACGAACAGCGCCTCGTCCGCGCCGCACGTCACCACCACCTGTTCAGGCTGCACGCCCAGGCGTTCGGCGAGCGCCGAGCGCAGGGGCTCGTTTGACGGATGCGGGTACTCGTGCGCGGGCAAGCGCGGAACGTCGAGCACCGTGTCTTCCCAGGCCACGGGTGGCCAGGCGCTGGTATTGGTGTCGAAGCGGATGACGTCTGACTCGCGGATGCCGGCCGCGGCGGCGACGTCGCTAGCCATCGCCTCCCACTCGTACGGCGTCAGGTCGGCAATGTGCGGTCGGGGGCGCGGTGGCACTAGGCGCCCAGCAGGCGCACGACCGTGCGCAGCAGCCACGCCAGCAGGAAGCAAGCAGGAATTGTCAGTACCCAGCCCATGACGATCTGGCCCGCAATGCCCCAGCGCACTGCCGACAGTCGCCGCGTCGAACCCACACCCAAAATTGCTGAGCTGATGGTATGGGTCGTCGACACTGGGACGCCGAGACGGCTGGCGGCCTCGATGATCGTCGCCGCCGACGTCTCGGCCGCGAAACCGTCGATCGGACGGAGCGCGACCACGCGGAGACCGATCGTACGGATGATCCGCCAGCCGCCGATGGAGGTGCCGAGGCCCATCGAGAGCGCCGCCGCGACGATGACCCACAGCGGTACCTGCCAATCACTGCCGCCCCAGTGCAAGTAGCTGGCAAGCGCCATGGTGATGACGCCCATCGTCTTCTGCGCGTCGTTCGATCCGTGCGAAAAGGCCATCCACGCCGCCGACAGCAGCTGGGCTCGGCCGAAGAAGCGCGTGACCGTCGCGGGGTATGCCTTCACGAACAGGTTCAGCAAAATGACCATGACGGCGAACGCCGACAGAAACCCCAGAATCGGCGAGAACACCAGGCCCTGAAAGGTCTTCTCGAGCCCGCCTAGCTGGATCGCGCCCCAGCCGGCGCTCGCAACGCCCGCGCCGACCAGGCTGAAGATCAGCGCGTGGCTCGAGCTGGACGGCAGGCCGTAATACCACGTGACCAGGTTCCAGACGATCGCCGCCACCAGGGCCGAGGCGACGAGTGGCTGCGTCGACAGCTCAGGTGGGATGATGCCCTTGCCGACGGTCGTGGCGACGGCCGTGCCCGACAACGCGCCGACGAAATTGAGTACGCCGGCCATCAGCACCGCGCGGGCCGGCGAAAGCACGCGGGTAGCGACCACCGTCGCGATGGCATTGGCTGTGTCGTGGAAGCCATTGATGAAATCGAACGTAAGCCCGAGGACGATGATGACCACCAGCAGCCCCAGCTCGAGGCTGGGGGTCAGCTCAAGCATGCTTGAGCGCGATGTTGCTCAGCGCAGTGGCGACACCCTCGGCTTTGTCCGTGGTGTCTTCGAGTAGCTGGTACAGATCGTTCCAGCGCATGGCCTTGATCAGATCGGGTACCTGCGTCACGCCGTCGTACAGGTTGGTGATCGCGTCGGCGAGCAAATCGTCACCCTCGTTTTCGAGGCGATGAATCTCCTGCGTCGCCCGCTCGAGGGCCTCGGCGTTCTTGCGCTCCTCGAGCAGTGGCACCGCTTTGGCGATTTGCTCGCATTGCTCGAGGATGACTTTGCCGAACTGTCTGGCGATCGGCGTGGGCTGGTCAATGCGGTACATGTAGATGCGCCGGGCGATTTCCTCAATCCAGTCGATGACATCATCCAGCGCAGACGCGAGATGACTGATGTCTTCGCGATCGAGCGGCGTGACGAACGTGCGATGGAGCGCCCGGAAGACCTCGTGAGTGATCTCGTCGCCGGTGTGTTCGATCGCCTTCAGGTGGCGCGCCTTGCGATCGACCTCGATATAGTTGACGAGTAGATCGTTGAGCAGTCGCGCACCTTCGAGGTTGTTCTCCGCGCTGCGATTGAACAGGTCGAAGAAACGATCGTCCTGGGGAATGAGCCTGAGTCGAGCAAGCATAGCTTTTGCGCTTCAGTATGGCGCGTTCTGCGCCAGGATCGCTTCGACTGCCTGCAGCACGGTCAGCACCCCGGCCAGGTTGCGCTCGACATCCGGGTCGAAGTGGTCCCACAGCTCGATCTCGACCGTCGGGATCCCCAGGCTTTCGCACCACTGGGCGAAGTCGCCGGTGACCGGGTAGTAGATCCAGTCGCGGTAAACATAGCCTCGGGCGCCCGCCAGGTAGGCGTCGACCAGGCCCAGGCTCAGGGCCGACGAGCCGCCCACGACCAGGCCGCCGGCCGAGTGATAGCTGACGACGATCGTCGGCTGGGTACTCAGGATCCAGTTGGCGAGGGTGACCGTCTCGGGCTCGGACATCGGCACCAGGCCACCGCCGCCCTGCCGCGGCCCGTGCGGTCCAAACGACGATGGCGACCAGTCAGGCGTAGGCCAATTGCGGTTCGGATCGACGCCGTCGGCAAGCTCGCGCACACCATTGGCCAGACCGTCAGGATTGGCTTCGGGCAGAAAAAGCAGGGTCATCGTGCTGGGAATGACCTCGGGCTGGGCTTCGAAGAAGTACATCAGCTCCCACACCAGCCAGGCCGTGTTGGCTTCTGGGGCGCCGTGCATGCCGCCGACAAACGCTACTTTGATCGGTCCGCTGCCCAGGGCATAGGCGCTGATGTCGCGGAGCTCCTGCGAGCGGCCAATGAGCGCCTGGCCGAACGCGCCAATGTCTGGCCTGGGGGTCGCTGTCGGTAGGGGTGTCGGGCTCGGGAGCGGTGTGGCTGTTGGCGCTGGCTTCGGGGTCGCCGTTGCCGCTGGCTTATGTGTGGCCGTAGCGACTGGCTTGGGCGTCGGCGTCGCTGCCCGGGCGGTAGGCGTCGGCGACGGCGCGGCCAGCAGGAGCCCGACGAAGCAGCACGCCGCCGCGAGCGCGGACTCCACGCCTCAGTATGCGGCCTAGAATGGCCGGCCGTGAGCGTCCTCGACGTCTATCTCCAGGATGGCCAGCTGGTCGACGTCCGCCTCGACGGCGAGTCGGTCCATCCCACCTGGTTCAAGATCGAGTGGAAAGAGACTGGCGAAGTCTCAGCCAAAGTCAAAGGCGTGCGCCTGGCGACACGCATGGGCGACCAGATCAACATCCACCAGTCGCTGCGCGCCTAGGTCAGGCGTAAGTGGGCGCGAGTTCCGCGTAGCGCTCGCTCCACGCGGGGATGGGGTGGCCGGCCAGGTGGGCTTCCAGGCGGTCGAAGTAGGCGTGCGTGCCGGGGATGAAGCCTTTGGCGTTGGACACGCTCAGGCCGCGGTGCGAGAAGGTCAGGATGGTGTCGTCGCCGTCTGGCGCGAGCTCGTAGCGGACGACGCCGTCGCCGACGATTGTCTGGTGCCAGGTGTGTTCGAGTAGGCGCGGCGGGTCCCAGCGCAGGATGCGGCCACGCATGTGCTTCAGCTCGGGCTTGACGGGCGGGTCATCCGGGTCGAGTTCGATCGTGCCGCCCTCGTACGGCTCGAGGCTGGTCGAGCCAAACCAGGTTTGCCGCTCGGCTGGATCGGTCAGAGCGGACCACACGCGGTCGATCGGGTAGTGCAGGCGACGGACGAACGTCAGCGTGGCGAGGTCGCCGGCGACGGTGATGGTGCCGTTCTTGTCTGTGGCCTGGCTCATGGCTGGTGGGAGGTCCTCTCTGAGGTGTCGAGGTGGTGTTCGAGGGCGTCGAGGTGGCGGGTCCAATACTGGCGGTAGCCGTCCAGCCACTGGTCGATCTCATGCAGACCGTCCGGGCGGAGGGTGTAGATGCGCCACTGGGCGTCGGTTCTGACCTGGACGAGGCCGGCTTCGCGCAGGATGCGCAGGTGGCGCGACACGGCGGGCTGGGTCAGCTGCGGCAGCAGGGCCACCAGGTCGCCGGCTGGGCGGGGGCCGTGGCTGAGGGAGTCGAGCAGAGCGCGGCGGTGCGGCTCGGCTACGGCTTGGAAGGCGTCCACTCAGCGTATATTACAGCTAGAGCATATAATGAATCAAGTATATGAGCAATCTGGGGGAGACGCAGACCCGTAGGGTGGACGCCACTAACTCAGTGCTGGCCGGCGCAGCCGGCCGCCTCCCGCTCGAGCGGGTTTTTGGCGTAGCCGTGGCGCGCGTGCAGCCACAGATACACGGGCAGGTAGAACGGGCCGAGCACCTCGTACTGCCGGGCGTGGTGCCCCTCGTGCACGAGCAGGTCGGGCGTGATCGGGATCGCGCTCACCACGACGCGGCCGAAGGTGATCGCACCGAAGCCGCGCCGTGTCAAGAACAAGTACGCCAGGCCGCGATTCGACTCGGCGACGAACAGATCACCCCGTGGCCGCGGAACAGCACCCGAGAGCAGCGCGAAACCGAGGCCGATCAACGAATTGGGCAACCCAAACACCAGACCAAGCCAGGTCAGGTGGCGAGTCCCACAGCCCGGTTCCAGCACGACAGCGAGATCAACGATACGCGACGGGGCCCGCGAGGATGCGCTGGACTTTGCGCGGGGCAAAGAATTCCTGAACCGGCAGCGTGCCCGCGATCACGCTCGCGAAGCCGTCCATGGCGTCCTGATCGTGGCTGGCGGCGGCCAGGAGTTGGGCCAGGTCGGGCGGCGGCGGCTAGACACTGCGCCGTTTCGTCGATTGCCAGCGCGGTCTCGAAGGCCTGGCGCGAGGCGGCGCCGTCACCCCGGCGGAACGCAACCTCGCCTTGGGCGAGCAAGGCTTCGACGGACGGTGACGGTCACGTGGCCATCATGACATGCCCGCGGCTGTCGTTGAGAGGGTAGTGAGGAGGGCCGAGCGACTACTATTCTGCCGGCCTCTCGGCTCACCACTGCCCCTTCTCCCCAGACGGAGAACCGCAGAAATGTTCTTCTCAAAAGAGAAGCAGACTGTGGAGGAGCTACGTGGGTGCTGGAGCTACATCCCTGTATGCGTCTGGAACAGCTCTTCAAGGAGGCGGGTCGTGCTGCCCAGCGGCACGGTGCTCGGCTACCTGCCCCAGGACGCGTCGGTCCAGCCCGGGCGGTCCTTGCACGACGAGGTGCTGTCGGCGGTCGCCGATTTGCTCGGCATCGAGGAGCAGCTACGCGGGCTGGAAGCACGCATGGGCGCGGGCGGCCCGGGCCTGGAGGAGCTGGTCCATGAGCATGCCCGGCTCCAGGAGGAGTTTGAACGTCGGGGCGGCTACGCCATCGAGGCCGAAGTCGGCCGCGTGCTGGCCGGGCTCGGGTTTTCGGATCAGGATCGCGAGCGGCTCACGCAAGAGTTCTCGGGTGGCTGGCAGATGCGCATCGCTTTAGCGCGGCTGCTACTCGGCCGCCCCGACGTGCTGCTGCTGGACGAGCCGACCAATCACCTCGATCTCGCCGCGACCGAGTGGCTAGAGGACTACGCCAAAGCAAGCCGGGCGACGATGCTCATCGTCAGCCACGACCGTTTCTTGCTCGACGCGATCGTCCAGCGCGTCTTCGAGCTGCGCGACGGCAAAGTCGAGACGTTTCCCGCTGGCAACTACTCGGCGTATCGCGTGGAACGGGCGCGGCGCGACGAGCAGCTGCAAGACATCGCCCAGCGTCAGCAAGAAGAGATCGAGCGCGTTGAGGCGTACATCCGGCGCTACAAAGAGGGGAACCGCGCGACGATGGCCAAGAGCCGCGAGAAGATGCTCGCGCGGCTCGAAACACTGCGAATCGCCGCGCCGCGCGCCGATCGCGTGGTCAGGTTCGCATTCCCGGCGTGTCCGCCGAGCGGACGCGAGGCGATTGCGCTCACGCACGTACGGCGCGCCTATGCCCTTCGACAAGCTCAGAGTGAGCGGGAGAAAGTTGTTCTCGATGACGTGACGCTCACAATCGAGCGCGGTGAGCGCGTGGCGCTGATTGGCCCGAATGGGGCCGGCAAGTCGACCTTGCTGCGGCTGCTGGCCGGGCGCGATCGGCCGACGAAGGGCAATGCCTCGCTGGGCGTGGGAGTACGCCCGGCGTATTTTGCCCAGGACCAGTCCGAGCATCTCGATCCGGCCAACACCGCCTTTGACGAGGTGTATCAAGCGGCGCCCGCGAGCTGGGACATCCAGGCGGTGCGCGACCTGCTCGGACGCTTCCTGTTCACTGGGGAGGCGCAGTTCAAGTCGGTCAGCGGCCTGTCGGGCGGTGAGCGCAGCCGCATCGCGCTGGCCAAACTGCTGCTGCGGCCGAGCAATGTGCTGCTGCTCGACGAGCCGACGAACCACCTGGACATCGCGACGCGCGAGCGACTCGAGGACACGCTGAGCGGCTATCCGGGAACGTTGGTCGTGGCCACGCACGACCGCTACCTGGTGAATCGCCTCGCCACGAAAGTTATCGAAGTCGCCGACGGCGGTATTCGGGTGTATACGGGCACGTATGCCGACTACCAGCGCGCCAAAGCCGCGGCCGCGGCGGCTGCCGCCGAGGATGCGCCGCCACCCGTGCGTGCGCGCGTGCCAACACCGGCCCAGCAGGACCCTGCTGTGAGACGACGTTTGGCCGCCGATCTGCGCGACGCCGAGCGGCAGGTGACCCAGGCCGAGGAGCGGCTGCGCGAGGTGGAAGCGGCGCTCTCGGATCCGGGTGCGCATGCCGGTGACCTTGCGGCGCTGGCTAAGGAGCATGCCAGCCTGCGGCACCAGGTCAGCGAGCTGACCGAACGGTGGGCTGCCCTAGCGGAAGCGGCAGAGGGCGCCGCGTAGGCATCCGGGTTGTGGCTCGGCGTTGGGGCCGTCCTCGCGCTGCGCGCGCCGACCGGGTATACCCCTTCGCGAAAGAAAGGAAACAGGCCGGCCGCGGCCCGCTATCCCTCGCAGGCGCGGGATGACATTCGGAGGAACCGTCAGGATGACATTTCCTGAAAGTAGCCGCGGCCGAACTCCTCGGCGCCGCTCTGGTACTGGGCGGCGCGATGGGTGCGCACCATGGCCATGTCGCGGTAGTAACGCTGCAGGCGCGCGCCTGAGCGTGTGGCGCTGGTACCGGCAGTGCGGAACATGATGTCGACGGCGTCGGCGGCGAGCTTGGTCACGTACTGCTCGAGCAATTGCAGTTGCCGATCGAGCTGATCCGAGAACGGCTCGCCGGTGCGGACTTCGCGTTCGGCGAACTCCATGTAGTCGCGCCCGACGCGTTCCAGCGTCGCCTCGGCCATGGCGACCAGCGCCCAGGCCTCGCCAAACTGGCGCTGGTACTCGGGGACGGTGCTGCGCGGCGAAAACGGTGGATAGGCCAGCTTCTTCGAGCGCAGCTCGTGCTCGTACTCGTCGAGCGCGCCCTGGGCGACGCCGACGGCGACCGCGGCCATCTCGCCCCACAGCAGGCTGCCGATCCGGCCAGCACGATAGATGGGCGCCTCGTGGACCACACGTCCAGGTGCGGCGTGCGACGTGGCGTAGTCGAATGCGGCGGCACACGTATGGTGCTCGGGGACGAAGACGTCGTCGACGATCACGCGGTGCGAGCCCGTGCCGCGCATGCCGAGCACGTCCCAGTCTTCGACGATATGGATGGCCTCTCGCGGCACGGTCAACAGGAGACGCTGATCGCCATTCGAGGCCAGCCCGATGAAGTGGGTAGCGATGTGGCAGCCCGAGACGTAGTGCCAGGTGCCGCTCAGGTGATAGCCGCCATCGACGGGAACAGCCGCACCCGTGCCATTCAGGCTCGCGGGGCCGCGGAAGTCGCCATCGGGTCCGAACAACTCGGTCTGGCCTTCTTCGGGCAGTAACGCAGCCAGGAGGAGCGGGTGGCCGGCGGTGAGCGTGAGCACCCAGCCACTCGACGGACACCCACGCGAGATTGTCGACATGACCTTGAAGAACGTCGGCATGTCGAGCTCGCAGCCGCCAAAGCGGCGCGGCTGAAGGATGCCGTAGAAGCCGGCCGAGACGAACTCGTCGTTGGTGTGCTGCGGCAGGCGACCGAGCGACTCGCATTCATCCTGCCGTTCGCGCAGCACCGGCAGCATGGCGCGCGCGGCGCGCAGCACGTCCTCCGACGTGGCCGTCAGACCGCGGTTGGACTTGGCACCGGGGCGGGTTCGGCGAGGCGAGGCAGGGTATCGCGCGGCCACCAACGATCTTCCCACTCGCTCCAGATCGGCCGCAAACGGGGCGCGACGTCCTCGGCGAATCGCGTCGCGTTATACAGCACCGTTTCTTTGGGCATGTTGCCGAAGTGCAGCAGAACCATCAGGTGCCCGACGCGCAGCCGACTCTCCATGTCCTTGAGGCGGTCGACAATCATGTCGGGACTGCCAGCGACGACGTAGCCGCGCTCCAGGATTTGCGCCCAGGTCAGATCCTCGAGCTCCTTGTAGCGATCGGCCGCGGACTTGATCTGCCCTTCGATACCGGCGCGGATAGTGGCGATGCTGGTGTAGCCAGGCGGGCTGGCAAAGCCTGGATACAGGTGCAAACAACGGTTGTAGAAGTACAGCGCGTGCTCGGCATAGAGCCGCTCGGCTTCGGCGTCGTTGTCGGCCACGGCCACGAACTGCAGGAAGCCCGCCCGATACGGGTTGTCGTCGACGCCCTTTCGGGCGACGGCGTCCCAGAAGCCGTCCATCACCTTCTGCGCACGCAGGTAGCCGAAGTACGACAGGTAGGCGTACAGGAAGTCGTTCTCGGCACACCATTCATACGTCTCGACGCTCCCGCCGCCGGGGATCCAGATCGGCGGGTGTGGTTTCTGGACCGGCCGGGGCCAGATGTTCACGTAGCGCAGTTGGGTGTACTTGCCGTTGAACGCGAACGGCTTCGGCTCCTGCCAGGCGCGCAGCACCAGGTCGACGCCTTCGCGGTACTTTTCGCGCAGCGTCGCCGGCGTCTCGCCGTAGCAGTAGGTGGTGTCCATTGGCGTACCGACCGGAAAGCCGGCGACCAGCCGGCCGCCCGAGAGGACGTCGACCATCGCGGTTTCCTCGGCGACGCGGACCGGCGGGTTGTACAGCGCGACCGAGTCGCCCATGACCACGAGCTTGGCGCGCGAGGTGCGCCGCGCCAGCGCCGCGACCATCAGATTCGGCGAGGGCATCAAGCCATACGCGTTCTGGTGATGCTCGTTGACACAGATGCCGTCGAAGCCAACCTGGTCGGCGAACTCCAGCTCGTCGAGGTAGTCGTTGTAGGCGATGTGGCCCACCGCGGGATCGAACAACTCGCTGGCCGGGAGGTCGACCCAGACTCCGTGGTAGCGCTGCCGAAAGTCGTCGGGCAGGTCCGGATAGGGCATCAAGTGGAAGAAGTGGAACTTCACTGTGGTCCCCCCAGGAACGTGGTTATCGCCATGGTCAGGGCAGCGGTCGCTTCGGTCGGCAGCATGTGCGCCTCGCCTTTGAGCACCTGGACTCGGGCATTTTCCAGTGCACGTGTGAAGTCATGGGCATACTGGACGGGCACGAACACGTCCTGCTCGCCATGGACGATCAGCGTGGGCGAATGGATGCGATACAGGCGCCGCGCGAGGCCACGATCGGGAATCGGCCACAGAAAGCGCGCGACGGTGGTCATGCCGCGCACGAGCGTGACGATGCGCTCGACGTCTTGCGTGGTGCCGTTGGCTGACTGCGGCGGCGTGCGATACAGCAGCCTGGGCATCTCGGTTGACGGGACGGCGAAGACGTCGGTAACCGGGTAGGCGTCGTTCCACAGGCCCAGCGGCGAGATCAAGACTAGTTTGTCGATACGTTTGGGGAAGTGCGCGGCGAGCTCGGCGGCGATCATCGCGCCGAAGGAGTGGCCGACCACGGTCGCCGTATCCAGTTGCAGTGCGTCCAGCAAGTCGTCGTAGTGCAGCGCCAGGTCATGGATATCGCGAATCGCTAACAGCTCGTCCAGGTCGGTGAAGCCTGGCGCCAGCGGGGCCAGGACCTGATGTTGTTCGGCCAGGCGGTCGATGATGCGCGCATCGCCCTCAACCCCGTTCAGGCCGTGCAGCCACACGAGCGGCGGGCCGTCGCCGGCGCGATAGACGGTCTGCTGCCGACCGCCGGGCAGCGCGACCGGAGCGCTAACCAAGCTGGGCACGCAGCTCCTGGGGATCGCTGGTTGGCGCCTGACAGACGTACTGCTCGCACACGTAGGCAGTCGCGTGGCCATTGCGCGCGGAGCGGCCCTCGAGCAGCGGGATGTCGGCCGGCGCGCCGCCGTTGTTGGCGCCGGCGACGACTTTGTTGGGCAGAAATGGTTCGAAGACCACGTCCAGCAGGGCCTGGGTGTCGGCCGAATCCAGACTACCGAAGATGGCGATTTCTTTGGGCCGCCCGAGCAGGAAGTCGAGTGCGGACAGCGCGCGCGCAAAGCCGAGCGGATAACGCACCATCGGCTCGCGCAGCAGCTCGAACACGCCCTGCGCCGTGCGCTGATAGTCGGCACTGGCTGTGAGCACGGCCAGCCTCAACAGCACGTCGGCGGCGACGGCATTGCCGGACGGTGTGGCGTTGTCGAAGACGTCCTTGGGCCGTGTGATCAGCGTCTCGTGCTCAGTCGAGGTATCGAAGAAGCCGCCGTTATCGATGTCGCCGAATTGCGTCAGGATGCTATCGGCAAGCGCGGTGGCCGCCGACAGCCAGCGCGCCTCAAACGTCGCCTCGTACAGCGCAACCAGGCCGTCGGCAATATTCGCGTAGTCCTCGAGGTAGCCATTGAGGTGTGCCGCGTGGCCGGGCTTCCAGGTGCGAAACACCGCACCACCGCGAGCGCACATCGTGCCCAATAGAAACTCGGCGTTGTTGATCGCGGCGCGCAGATAGGTCGGCTCGTTCAGCACCCGACCGGCTTCGGCGAAAGCGCGCAGCAGCATGCCGTTCCACGCGGACAGGACCTTGTCGTCGCGGGCCGGCCTGATGCGGCGCGCGCGGGCTTCGAACAGGATCGTCCGGCCGCGTTCGAGCGCCTCCAGCAAGCGCGCGTCGCTGACACTGATGCGTTCGGCCACGACGGCCGGCGTGTCGGTGACGTGCAGGATGCTGCTGCCGTGCTCGAAGTTACCGCGCTCGGTGACGTCGTAATACGCCGCGAAGAGTCGCGCGTCTTCGTCGCCCAGCAGGGAATCAAGCTCGGCGGGTGTCCAGACGTAGAACTTGCCTTCCACGCCTTCGGAGTCCGCGTCCTCGGTCGAATAGAAGCCGCCCGAAGGATCGGTCATGTCGCGCAGCACATAGTTCAGGACCTGCTCGACGACGGTCCGATAGAAGGCGTTGCCCGTCGCCTGGTAGCCCATCAAATACGCGCGCGCCAGCTGTGCGTTGTCGTACAGCATCTTCTCGAAGTGCGGGACGAGCCACTCACCGTCGACGCTGTAGCGATGGAAGCCTCCGCCGAGCTGGTCGTACATCCCGCCGCGGGCCATCTGGTCGAGCGTGTGCAGGGCGGCGCTTCGGGCTCGCTCATCCCCAGTCCGGCGCCAGTGGCGCAGCAGGAACTCGATCGCCATGGGCTGTGGGAACTTGGGCGCGTTGCCGAACCCAGCGTGCGTCGGCTCGTATTGACTGATGATCCCCTGGGCGGCGGCGTCGAGCATGCTGGTGTCGAGGATGCCCCGTGACGGCGCGCGGCGCATTGCCTGCTGCATGTGATCGCGCAACTGCTGGCCGCTGTGTTCGACCTCTTCTCGCCGGTTTTTCCACGCGTCGGCGACTGACTGCAGCACGCGCGTGAACGCAGGCATGTTGTGGCGGTCTTCGGGTGGAAAGTACGTCCCGCCGTAGAACGGTGTGCCGTCGGGCGTCAGAAAGACCGTCATTGGCCAACCGCCCTGGCCGGTCATGGCCTGGACGGCTTGCATGTAGATGCCGTCGAGGTCGGGCCGCTCTTCGCGATCGACCTTGATGCTCACGAAATGCTGGTTCATGACCTCGGCAGTGCGCTCATCCTCGAAGGATTCGCGTTCCATGACGTGGCACCAGTGGCAGGCCGAGTAGCCGATCGACAGCAGGATCGGCTTATCTTCGGTTTTCGCTTTGCCGAGTGCTTCGGTGCCCCACGGATACCAATCCACGGGGTTGTGCGCGTGCTGGAGCAGGTACGGACTCGTCTCACCGGCGAGGCGATTGGCCACTGTCCTTAAGGGTACGCTTTACCGTGGCCGCTGAGGACTCCGCCGACGAAGGGCTGTCGTGGGACGCGTCTGTGTTCATGCCGTCGGTGGTGACGCTCGAGACGTTGCGCTCGGCCGCCGCTGACTGTACTGCCTGTGACCTGTATCGGACTGGCACACAGACCGTCTTTGGCGAGGGCATTGCTCAGGCCGATGTGATGTTCATTGGCGAGCAGCCGGGCGACCAGGAAGATCGCGCTGGCCAGCCGTTCGTCGGGCCGGCTGGGCGGGTCTTCGACGAGGCGCTCGAGGAAGTCGGGATCGAGCGCGACAACGTGTATGTCACCAACGTGGTCAAGCACTTCAAGTGGGTCGCGCGCGGCAAGCGACGCATTCAAAACCGCGGGTCATCGTGGTTCTGGGCGCGACCGCGGGCCAGGCTCTGTTGGGCTCGTCATTTCGCGTGACGCAGGAGCGCGGCAAGCCGATGCAGGGCTCAGACTTGGCCGAGCACGTCGTAGCGACGGTGCATCCCGCATCGATCCTGCGCGCTCCGGATGACGCAAGCCGCGCCGCCGAGCGCAAAGCGTTTGTCGACGACCTGCGGGTTGTGGCCAAGCTGCTGGGCACCCGCTGAGCCGTCCTCGGCAAGCTTAGCCGCCGCACTCCGGCACACGAGTGGCTTGGGGACATTCGGGCCTGGGTGCCTTGGGGCGTGGCCGCATTCGCCGGGTCAGAGGGCCCACCGGCGCGGCGTGGCGGCGGCTGGCATCGCGGTGTTTGGTGGCCAGGGGGTCGTTGCGGTTCGGAGCGGGCCAGTACGCGCCGTGCGGCGTTGGCTGGCAGGCTGCCTGTCGGGCGACGGTGCGCTAGCCGGCGGCTTCTTCGTCGGTGAGGCCACGCTGGCGGTAGAGCGTGAGCGTTTCGGTCCATGGGATGACGCCGACGCGGTCGGCCCAGTGCTGCCATTCGGCGGCTAGCTCGGAGACGACATCGGGCTGCAGGCCGGCGAGGTTGTGCTGCTCCGCGCGGTCAGTGCGCAGGTCATAGAGCTCCCACGGCTGGGGGAACTCGCGCACGAGTTTCAGACCGTGGCGCTGGATGGCGGCGTTGCCGGTATGTTCCCAGTACAGGGTGGCGGCGGCGGCTGGCGCCTGGCCGCGGAGCGTGGCGAGCATCGTGCGGCCTTCGCACGGCAGGACATCGCCGGGGTAACGCGTGCCTGTGGCTTCCAGCACCGTGGGCACGAAGTCGACCAGTTGGAACGGCGTGTGGACCACGCTGCCGTTGGCCAGCGAACCGTTGGGCCATGACGCGATGAAGGGCGTGGCGATGCCGCCCTCGTGCACCCAGCGCTTGTAGTACCGAAACGGCACGTTGGACAGGTTGGCCCACGCGCGGCCATAGCTGGCATATGTGTCCTCTGGCCCGGGCACGATGTCTGGCGTATTGCCGATCCGCACCGGTTCGCCGGCGCGGGTGACTGTACGCACGATGTCGGAGCGCTTCCGGAAGCGGTCCATGTCGATCTTGGGCAACCCTTCGTCGGAGGCGCCGTTGTCAGACAGGAACACGACCAGCGTGTTGTCGTAGGCGTCAATTTCGTGTAGCGCGGCAAGGATGCGGCCGACGCCCTGGTCGAGGCGATCGACCTGTGCCGCGTAGGCCTCCATGCGCCTGGCCTGCCAGTGCTGGTCGGGCGTGTTGGCCCAGGCTGGCTCGGAGGGATCGCGGGCGCTGAGCGGCGTCGAATCGTCGAGCACGCCCTCGGCCACGAGTCGCGCCATGCGCCGCTCGCGCAGCACATCCCAACCATCGTCGTATGCGCCGCGGAACCGAGCGATGTCCTCAGGCAAAGCATGCAGTGGCCAATGCGGTGCGGTATAGGCGACATACAGGAGGAAGGGCGACGGACGTTCGCGCAGCAAGGCGACGGCTTCGTCGGTGATGGCGTCGGTGTAGTAGAAGTCAGGCCGCCGGGCCTCGTGCTCGGCGTTCGTTTCGCCGCGCGTCAGCGTCCCCGGATCGAAGTAGCTGCCACAGCCCGTCAGCGTGCCGAAGAAGCGCTCGAAGCCACGGCGAGTGGGCCAGGCATCATTGGGCTCGCGCATCTGTGAGGCGAGGTGCCATTTGCCCGTGAGACATGTGCGATAGCCAGCAGCGCGCAGCATTTCGGCGACCGTGGCGCAGTTCCGGTTCAATGAGCCGGGATAGCCGACTGGCCCATCGTCATTGGTCAATACCCCAATACCGGTCTGATGCGGATGCAAGCCACTGAGCAGCGACGCGCGTGACGGACTGCAGCGCGCGGTATTGTAAAAATGCGATAGTCGCACGCCGCTTCGGCCCAACGCATCGAGGTTGGGCGTGTGCATTTCGCCGCCGTAGCAGCCCAGGTCGGAGAACCCCAGATCGTCGGCCACGACGAGCACGACGTTGGGCGGGCTCACGCGCTCAGGCCGACCAGGATGCGCGGATCGTCGCTGGCGATCACATCAACGCCTATGCGCGCAAACACACGCGCCTCGTCAGCATCGTTGGTATGGGGCGTCATGACCAACAGCGCGGTCTCGTGGAACGCGTTCACCATCGCCTTGTCGACCGGCCTGAAGCACGGGTGAGCGTACGTTGCGCCATGCGCGGCACAGACACTCAGCATGTCCTGCAGGGTGGTGCGCGAGAACAGGATGCTGCGCGGGGTGTCGGGTGCCACACGTGCCAGGTCGGCCACCAGAGATGGAATGAAGGAGCCGCCGATGATGGTGACACCCTCGGCTGCTCCGGTTCCCAGCAAGTCGCCCAGGGCGGCGCCAGTACCCTGGCCTTTCAGCTCCACGTAGATGCCGAGGCGGCCGCGGGCCACGTCAAAAACGTCGGTGAGCGTGGGGACATCAAGCGCGCGCAGTTCCCTGGCGGTCAGGTCGGCGACGCGGTCGGGTCGGCTCGCCACGCGCTGCAGGTCGGCGTCGTGAATGACCATGAGCTGGCTGTCGCGGCTCAGGTGGACATCGAGCTCGGCCATGTCGAGACTGTGTTCAATCGCCAACTCGAAGGCGCGCAGCGTGTTCTCGGGGGCTAGCGCGCTTGCGCCGCGATGGCCGACGGTGAGCATGTGCGTACTGTTTACACCACGGGCTTGCCATGAGCGATAGCATGGGGCGCGAACGGAGGGGACGTGCCATGCCCGATGGAGGATTAAACACCGCGATGACCAGGCGCCGGTTGCTGCGCCTACTAGGCCTGGGGGCCGTGGTTGGCGTGGCCACTGCCTGCTCGACGACGCCCGCGCAGGCACCGGCACCACCTGCTACGAGCGCTCCGGCGCAACCCGCGGCCGGTGCTGCGCAGCCGACCACCGCGCCAGCGGCGCCTGCTGCCAAGGCGCCCACGCCGACCCCGGTCGTCGAAGCGAAGACATCGGCGGCTGTGAGCGGCGGTGAGATCGTCAAGATCGCCGCGTGGACCATCGGTCCTGATCCGCCGTCCTACTACCGCCGCGACAACCTGATCGCCGCGGCCGAGACCGTGAATCAAGAGCTCGAAAAGGAAGGCTCAAAGCAGCGTGTTCAGGTCGAGGGCACCTTCGAGAGTGGCGGACAGTGGTCTGACTACAAGCAGAAGTTCATCCTCGCGGCGGAGGCCAAGCAGGGCCCGGACATCGTCCTCGCCGGGCACGAGGATCTGGCGCCGTGGGCGGCCGCCGGCCACGTGATTGAGCTCGACGCGCTGGTCAAGAAGTTCGACGCCAAGTTCACCGACCTTATTCCGACGTTGTGGGATTCGGTCAAGCTCACCGGCAAGACGTACGCGATCCCACAGGACACCGAGGCGCGCCCCGTCTACTACCGCAAGGACCTGCTCGCCAACATGGGCTGGGCCAAGGACAAGATCGACGGACTGGCCGACGCCGTGAAGAAAGGCGACTTCGCCTGGCCAGACCTGATCGCCGCCGCCAAGGAAGCCGTCGACAAGAAGATCGTCGAGCCGGGCAAGGGGTGGTACCACCGCCCGTCACAGGGCGCCGATTTCTACAGCTGGTACTTCCAGAACGGCGGCCAGATGCAGGACAAGGAGTCCGGCAAGCTGGTGCTCGTCAAAGACGCGCTCGCCAAGCACTACCAGGTGCACTTCGACGCCGTGCGCACGAACAAGATCACGCCCGAGAACATGCTTGGCACTGACGGGCGCCAATGGCACGAGACGGTGACCTCGGGCAAGGTGCTCTTCTATAACGCGGGCACCTGGACCTGGAAGGACTGGCAGGCGACCTACAAAGTGCCCGAACAGGACTTGTGGGACAACGTCGGCTTCGCGCTCGTGCCCGCTGCCGCGAAGGGCGGCAAGCCGGTCACCTTGTCACACCCGCTGGTGTACATGGTTTCGTCCAATAGCAAGAACCCGGAGCTGGCGTTCCGCGTGATCGCCAATGCGACGACGCCGGAGCTCAACTCGAAGCACTCGGTGACCAGTGCGCACCTGGCCATTCTGAAGTCGCAGGTGAATGACCCGACGTATCAGCAGGACAAGTTCCTGCTGCAGACGGGCTACATGCTGGAGTACACCACGTTCATCCCGAACCATCCCAAGTTCGGCCAATACGACGAGGTGATCTATCGCCTGCTGTCGGCAGTCGAGTCGGGCCAGATGCAGCCTGCCCAAGCCGCCGACGTGGCCGTCGACGAGCTCCGCTCCCAGCTCAAGGACCAGCTCATCGTCAAGTAAGTTGAAAATGGCGCATCGTCTACTCCCCAGGAGGGCCCCGTTGGGGCGTCGCATGCCGAACGCACAGCGCTGCCTCGTGCAGCCGGCCGGGTGGCATGCTGCCCGCCCCAACCGGCGCCGCGCGGCGGAGGCATATGCCAATGGCGGTAGCTGAGCGGCAGGCGGCGGCGACCGAGCTTGCCCTGGCCCAGCCAGGCGAGCGCGGAGTAGCCGCGCTGTGGCGGCGGAACGCGACGGCGCTACTGTTCATGGGTCCGGCGGCAGTCCTCGTGCTGTTGTTCTTCGTCGCGCCGGTCATCTTGACGCTCGGCATCGGGCTGACCGACATGTCCACGGCGACCGGCCTGTCGAAATGGCAGTGGATTGGCCTGGACAACTTCGAGCGCATTGTGACCAGCCGCTTCACCAGCATCATCTTTCTGAACACGATCTTCTACGTCCTGGTGACGCTGGTGTTCAGCGTCGCGCTCGGCCTGGGCATCGCGCTCCTCAGTACACACGTAGAACGCACGACCGGCGGCTTGTTCCGCGCGCTGTGGCTGCTGCCGCGCATCTCACCATCGGTGGTCTATGCCTTGATGTGGACGTGGGCCGCGGCGGATGCGCCGTTCGGCATCATCAACGAGTTCGCCACACCACTTGGTCTGGAGCCGCGCGCCTGGCTGGCCACCGATCCATGGCTGATCATCTTCTTGATCAACGGCTTCGTCGGCGCCAGTCTGGGCATGCTGATCTTCACGAGCGCGATCGAAGCCATCCCCGTCGACCTCATCAGAGCAGCCAGAGTGGACGGCGCCAACGCCTGGCAGATCGTGCGCCGCATCACGCTGCCCTTGCTGAAGTGGCCCATTCTGTTCTTCTTCACGTACCAGTCGATGAGCCTGCTGGCGTCGTACGAGTACATCCTGCTCACGACCAACGGCGGCCCTGGCCTGTACGGCACCGAAGTGTGGAGCTTGTGGGCCTACCACACGGCGCTCAATAGCTACTACGGCAATCTCCAGATCGGCCTCGGCGCGGCCATGGCCGCGATCCTGGTCCTGATGGGCCTCATCGTCAGCTTCGTATTGCTGCGGCTGTTCCGTTTCGACGACCTCGTGAGCGAGCCGCGCGTGGAGATCACATGAGGAGTGAGGAGTGAGGAGTGGGGAGTGGGGGCGTTTTTCGGCGCTTGCACGGCCTGCGACGTGCCACGCACTCCATGCCTATGCCTGCCGCTGAAATCGCACACCGTGTAAGCCGGACTGCCCTCACTCCTCACTCCTCACTCCTCACTCCCCCGCGAGGAACGAGCGCGTAATGGAGGTTCAGGCTGGCCGGAGCTGGACGCGCATCGTGCCCTACGCGGTGCTGCTGCTGTTCACGCTGCCGATCTTGATCCTGTACGGCTGGCTGCTGTACTCGTCGTTCTTCCCGCGCATGGAAGGACTGAAACCGATTGGGGCGTTCACGGTCGAAAACTGGCGCTTCCTGTGGGCGCAGGACACGGTCGAGTCGATGCGCTTTCGGCCGGCAATCTTGCCGCTCACCATCAACACCCTGATCTTTGCCCTGGGCACCGCGCTGGTGGTGCTGCTGGTCTCGTCGATGGCCGGCTATGCGCTGAGCAGGATTCGTTTCCCAGGAAGGAGGACGTTTCTCGGCTCAGTGCTGCTGCTGCACAGCTTTCCAGCCGTGTCGCTGCTGATCGCCACGTTCATCGTGCTGCGACAGCTCGGTCTGTACGACCAGCTTCTGGGCGTGATCCTGGTCAAAGCAGCGTTCGAGCTGCCTTTTGGCGTATGGATCATGAAAGGTTTCTTCGACACGGTGCCGTGGGACCTCGAGATGGCCGCGCTGGTCGACGGCGCAAGCCGCTTCAAGACGTGGTGGCGGGTGGTCATGCCGCTGGTCCAGCCGGGGCTGCTGGCACTCGGTCTGATCGCGTTCGTGCAGGGCTGGAACGAGTTCCTGCTGCCATTCATCTTCATGCCCAGCGGCACCCAGGCCACACTCAGCCAGGTCGTGCGCGGTGTGCTCGGCGAAGGTCGATTTGTCGACTACGGCATTCTGACCGCGCTCGGCCTGTACTACGTCGCGCCGGTGCTGGTGCTGTTCCTGGTCGCGCAAGAACAGCTCATGAAGATCTACGCGGGGGGAGTCAAAGGCTAAAGTGCGAGTCATCCTGGACAAGCTGACCAAAGCGTTCGGCGGCGTCGTCGCCGTCGACGCGCTCGATCTGTCGATCGACAGCGGCGAGTTCGTCGCGTTCCTCGGCCCGTCGGGCTGCGGCAAGACCACCACCTTGCTGATGGTCGCGGGCATCTATCGCCCGACGGCCGGCGCGATCGTCTTCGGCGACCGCCGCGTCGAGCACTTGCTGCCCAAAGACCGTGGCATCGGCATGGTTTTTCAGAGCTACGCCCTGTACCCGCATATGACCGTGGCCGAGAACATCGGCTTCCCGCTGGAGCTGCGCGGCGGCATCTCGAGGCAGGAGCGTCAGCGCCGCGTGAACGAAGCCGCCGAGCGCGTGCAGGTCGGCCAACTGCTCGGGCGGCGCCCGGCGCAGCTCTCGGGTGGCCAACAGCAGCGCGTCGCGCTGGCGCGGGCGCTGGTCAAGCAGCCCGACATTCTGCTCCTCGACGAGCCGCTCAGCAACCTCGATGCCCGGCTGCGCCACGATGTGCGCGGCGAGATCAAGCGTTTGCAGAAGGACCTGGGCATCACCTCCATCTTCGTCACCCATGACCAGGTCGAGGCGCTGACGATGGCCGATCGCGTGGCGCTGATGCGCGACGGCAAGCTGCAGGCATACGGCACCCCCGACGAGTTGTACGAGCGACCGCGCAATCTGTTCGTCGCTGAGTTCGTGGGCACGCCGCCGATGAACTTCCTCGACGCGTCGCTGGCGCGGCGTAACGGCTCGCTGCACGCGTCGGCCAACGGCCTGGATGTCCCGCTGCCGGCCGCGGATGCCGCGCGCGTAGGCACCAACGGCACCGGCCACGCAGTCAAGCTCGGCATGCGCCCCGAAGATCTGGAGCTGGTCGCGCCCGAACAGGGTGACCTGAACGGGGAAGTGTATGTCTCAGAGCCGATGGGCCGCGAACAGGTTGTCGACGTCCGCTGGGGGGATGCGGCGCTGCGCGTGCTCGCCTCGTCCAGCTTCAGCGGCCAGATCGGCGAACGCGTCGGCATTCGCGTCAACCCCGAGCGCGTGCACCTGTTCGAGCCGACCAGCGGCGAGCGACTGAACTGAGCGCGCGGTACCTACTAGGACCGCGGCAACGTCCGAGGGATTCGTCGCACACACGTCGGCGAAGCGTGGGGCCGTGCTCATGCGGCTGCCTCGGTCGGGCTCGGCACACCGGCCTTGCTCGCCGCCTCGCGCGCGAGCACCCACTGGTCGCGCAACATTTGCTCCCACTTTGGATACTGCTTCAGATCGGCGTGGCGGCGCGCCTGGGCAAACCAGTTCAGCGCGTCGGCCACTTCGCCGAGCCGCAAGCTCAGCTCGCCGCACAGGTACTGCACGCGCAGCTCTTCTTTGGCGCCGCCCAGATCGGTTTCCTCATAGCCGCGCTGGTAACAGCTCAGGGCCAGGGCCATGTACTCGTGCTCGCGTTCGGCGTCGCCCTTCTCGCGCGCACACCACGCCAGACGATGCAGCACCGCCGCGAGCCGCAGCGGGGACGCGCCGCGCATGCGGTAGAGCGCCAACGCCAGCTGTAGCGACTTCTCGCGCATCGCCAACGAGCGGTCGGCGTTGAAGTCGGGTCGCTCGCCCTGCCATTCGGTCATCACGACCTGCTCGACGACCCGCGGCACCGCTTCTTTCTGCGCGTCGGTGAGCGCGCTGAACTCAGCGGGCATGGCGGCGTTCAGGTCGGTCGGGCAGACCCAGATCTCATAGTCGTACGGGTTCTGAGTGCGGTAGATGTGGTGAAAATCGGTGCTGCGCTCGGCGGGCTGGTCTTTGTGCGGCCGGAAGATGAGCGCCGAGAAGGTCGTGCCACATACCGGGCACGTGACTTCCTTGGGGTAGACCGCGGCGCGGTCGTGCTCGGGTACGGGCAGCTGGCGCTTTGATGCGGCTTGCTCGGCAGCGGCAAGCGCGTCGACGGGCAGGTCGAGGCCAATGCGCGAAGCGAGCTCCGTGATTTGGACAGGGGAGAGCCCGGCCCGCTCGCTGAGGGCGTGGGCGATGACGCGCAGCAGCGGTGTCTGGCGTCTTGCGAGCGAGCCGAGCTCGCGTGCGGGCACTTCGAGGATTTGCGTGGCTTCGACGGCTTCGACCGTCGCGCTGCGCGGCTTGTTCAGCAGCGGCGCAAGCTCGCCAATGACCGATCCAGGCCCGAGTTTCGCCAGCTCGATCGTGCCTTCGGGCGCCTCTGGATCACGCCGATAGACGCGCACCGCTCCAGCACACACCACGTACAGCGGCCCCGGCGCATCGCCCTCGCGACACAGTACCTGACCGGCAACCAACCAGCGCAAGTCGAGACTCGAGCTGCCGGGCATGGATGGCGGACGATGGCGCGACATACTGCCCATCGAGTATCGGCGGCAGTATGGCCGCCCTTGAGCCCTCGGGACGGACAGGAGCGTTACGGGAACCACACACTAGTTGGGCGTGATAATCTCGCCCGGGGCCGCTTTGCCGCGCACGTGTAGGCCGTTGTACTCGCGCTGATTCCGTCGCACGCCGGGGGTTGCATGACCGAGGTTCCCGAACAGTTCGGTTCTTCGATAAGCCGCCGCAAGTTCATCGAGTGGGCGAGTCGTGGCGCGGCTGCCGGCGCGATCGGCGTGCCGCTGCTGCTGCAGGCCGCGTGCACAGCCGCTGGCCCATCGGCGCCCACCGCACCAGCAGCAGCCAAGCCGACAACGGGCGGCGCGGCGACCGGTGCGACCAGCGGCACCGGCGGCGCAACCCAGGCCGGCGTCAGACTGCCCACTTACGTGCCATTCGCGGGACCCAAGCCCGACCTGGCCGGCAACGAAAAAGGCCTCGATCCAGCGTTCTTCAAGTTCCCAAGCGATCTGGTCAAGTCCGTGCCGCAGCCGCCTGGCGACGGCAGCGCGATCTCAGCGATCACTTATCTCACGCTCGCCGCCCCACCGGCCATGGGTCAGAACGCGGCCTGGCAAGCGGTCAACACGGCCATCAATGCCACGCTGAACATGGAGATGGTCCAGGCCGCCGACTACCCGACCAAGGTCAACGTGGTCATCGCGGGCAACGATTTGCCCGACTTCGTCTACAACCCGACCACGACCGTCCCGGTCGGCGTGATCAGCGGCCTGCCGGCGCTGCTGAAGGCCAAATGCGCGGACCTGACGCAGTATCTCAGCGGGGACGCCGTCAAGGAATATCCGAACCTGGCCCATTACACCAGCCCCACATGGCGCATCGGCGTGATCGACGGCAAGATCTATGGCATCCCCTCGGCCCGCCCGCCGATCGGCGGCGTGCTGATGTATCGCCAGGACCTGTTCGAGAAGGCCGGCATCCAGATGGACAAGGCGCCCAAGGATGCTGACGACTTCAAGCGCATCCTGCAGGCGGTGAACAGGCCGGCCGAGAACCAGTACGGCATCGCTGTCGGCCAGGCGTCGTACTTCGGCCTGACCCCGAATAACGTCTTCACCGGCATTTTCCGCGTGCCCAACAACTGGAAGCTCGACGCCAGCGGAAAGCTGGTCAAAGATGCCGAAACCGAGGAGTTCAAGGCCGCTGTCGGCTTCGCGCGCGACCTGTGGGCAGCGGGTCTCTATCACCCCAATACGCCGACGTACGGTGGCGCGTTCAACGACGACTTTATGGGCGGCCGATTCGCGGTTGCGCCTGGCGTGTGGGGGCAATACGTGCAGCTGCACGACATCCTGGCCACGCGTGTTTCGACCGGCAAGATCTACCCGATGCACCCGTTCGCACACGATGGTGGCAAGCCCTTCTACCCGGCCGGCACAGGCAACTTCGGTGTCACCTACATCAAGCAGCAGAGCTCGCCGGAGCGCGTCAAGATGCTGCTGCGGATTGCCAACTTCTTTGCCGCGCCGTTCGGCTCCGAGGAGTGGCTGCTGAACTACTTCGGCGTCAAGGGCACCGACTTCAATTTCAATGCGGACGGTGCGCCGGTGCTGACGGAGCAAGGCCGGGCTGAGCTGACCGCCACCTGGCGCTACGTCACGTCGCCGCCCTACGCGCTGTTCAGCGCGAACCGCTCTCAGGAGTTCGCGAACGTCGCCTACGCGGCCGAAACGGCGATGATGGCCGCCGCGTCCGAGGATCCGACTGTTGGCCTGTATTCGGCGACGGCACTCAGCCAGGGCATCCTGGCCCAGGACACGATGTACGCCGGGGTCTCGCAGATCGTTCAAGGCCGCCGACCGCTGACCGACCTGGACGGCATCGTGTCCGAGTGGCGCAACCAGGCCGGCAACAAGATTCGGGCCGAATTTCAAGATGCGCTGGAGGCGGCCAAGAAAGCTTAGGCCAATTGTCATCCTGAGGCGCGGAACGAGCACGAAGACGAGTGCCTCCGCGGGCACGTTGTCCACTGTCGCCAGAGGTGCCGTGGTGAGCACCGGATCCGCTTCGGAGGTGACCTCGAGGAGCGCGTCGTAGCGCACCGTCAGCAGCCGCCCGGAGCCGTTAGCCGCCAGCACGTGTTGCCGTGGAGGTCCTGGAATTCACTGACGTCGATGTCAGCCGGCCCCACCCAGCGCGACTCATGCACGATGCGTTGGTGCGCCTCATCGGCGCGTGGCCGCACCAGTATGAGCATCGCACGTGGCAGTCGGTGTCGAACGTGAAGTCTCAGCCTACGCGGACGCGCAGAACGTCGCAGTGTGAACGGGTCGGCGGCTCCCGAATCCACCGCACTTTGCACAATCTTCCGTTCAAAGCTCTACGAGTGCCACGTCACGCCGGATCGGCTTTCTCAGGAACGTCCAAGGTTCCATGCCTAGAGTCAGGGCACAACCTCTAAGGAGATCTACCTGATGGCTCTTAGTGCGCCACGAGCCCGACCCTGGATGCCAGGCGGGGTACCCAACCGCCTGCTATTGCTCGGCCTCGCAGCCGTCGTGGCCATCGGCGGGTCGTACATCGCGATCGCTGGCAATCCCCTTACCCGCAACCAGCAGGCGCCGACCTACCAGAGTGCCGCGGTCACCACCGGCACGCTTCAGGTGGCCGTCGCCGCGACGGGCCCGATCACCAATCCGCAGAGCGTGCCGCTCAGTTTCAAGAGCAGCGGCAAGCTCAGCGAAGTCGACGTGGCGGTCGGGCAGACGGTCACCGCGGGCCAGACGCTGGCCCGTCTCGACACCACCGATCTGCAGATCGCACTCGACCAGGCCAGTGCCGCGCTGGCCCAACAGGAGGCGAATTTGGCCACGGTGTCAGCGGGCGCGACGCCTCAGCAACAGGCGCTCGCGCAAACCCAGGTCGATGCGGCGCAGACGACGTTCGACAACGCGCAGAAGAGCCTTCACGTGACACAGGACACCGCCAACGCGACCCTCGCGTCGGGCCAGGCCGACATTGACTCGGCCCAAGTGAGTCTCGCCGGCACCCAGAAGACGCTCGCCGAGACGCAGGCGCAGGCCCAGGCAGCACTGCAAGCAGACCAGACCTCGCTCGCGAACGCGCAGCAGGCGTACCAGGACCAGCTTCAGACGTTCCACAGTAACTGGGACCAGGTCCAGGCCGCGCTCGACCAGCAGCAAGTCGCCGTCCAGAACGCGCAAAAGGCGGTCGACGATGCGAAGTCGGCACTCGCGGCCAGCCAGAAGTCGCTCGACCAGAGCAATCAAACAGACACGGTCGCGGTGCAGAACGCGCAGCAGAACCTGAGCAGCGCTCAGGCCGCGCTCGCTTCGACGCAGCAGGAGATCGCCGCGTCGACGCAGGCCGATCAGGTCGCGGTTCAGAACGCGCAGCGCAACCTGTCGAACGCCCAGGCAGCCGCGAACAACGCGTCCGATGTCGCCGCGGCCAGCAATAACGTCGCCGCGGCCCAGGTCGATCAGGCCAAGTCGAGCCCGACGGCGACCAGCGCTGGCGTGACCACCTCCCAACGACAACAAGACCTTGCCGAGGCGCAGAACAATCAGACCCTCGCCAACGCGCAGGCGAACATCACGACCGCGCAGAACACGCTCAATACGACGCAGGCCACAGCCGCGAGCAACCAGGCGAAGACCCAGAGCAGCCTGATCGCGGCGCAGGCGCAAGTCACCAACGCGGACAGCAGCCTCAAGACCGCGCAAGCGCAGCAGCAGGCCAACCTGGCCAAGAATCAGCAAACGCTGCTGTCATCGCAGCAGCAGGTAAGTACGGCCGAGAACTCGCTCAAGACTGCTCAGGCGGCGTTGGCGACCGCGCAGGCGCAGAACCAGCAAGGCCTCGAATCGGCGCGCGCCCAGGTCAACCAGGCGCTGAATAGTGTGCTCACGGCGCAGGACGCCTACAGCAACGACCAGGTCAAGCAGGACGCGAGTGTGCAGTCCGCGCAGAACTCGCTCGACCAGGCAGTGACTGCCTTCAACAAGGCGCAGGCGGCTTATCAGAACACCGTCGCGCAGCAAAACGCATCGATTCAGTCGGCCCAGAATACGATCGCGCAGAGTCAGTCGGCGCTGCAGACGCAGCAAGCCACCGCCTCGCAGACGCTCGCGCCACCGACGCAGGCGGCGCTCGATCAGGCGAACGCCCAGGTTGCCAATGCACGCGCCGCGCTGCAGCAGGCTCAGAACAACCTTGAAGCGGCGACATTGATCGCCCCGACGGGCGGCACGATCGCCAGCCTGAACGGCGCGGTCGGCCAGTGGCTCAGTGGCGGCCCGACGAGCTCCAGCTCGTCCAGCTCGAGCAGCACCACCAGCAGCAGCAGCTCGACGGGCAGCGCCTTCATCACCCTGATGGACGTCAGCGCGCCGCAAGTCCAGGCCCAGATCAGCGAGGCCGATATCGGCAAGATCCAGCCAGGCCAGAAGGCGTCGTTCACGCTGACCGCGTTCCCGAACCGGACCTTCACTGGCACGGTCGCGAGCATCCAGCCCGCGGGCACGACGACCTCCAACGTGGTCACGTACAACGTGCTCGTCGCGGTCGACAAGACCGACCCTTCGGCAAGCTCAGGGCAGGGTGTCACGCTGCTGCCGAGCATGACCGCGACGGTCAGCATCGTCACCCAGGAAGCCGACAACGCGATCCTGGTGCCGAACTCGGCGATCACCTACGCCCAGAGCCAGGATCGTAGTCAGGGCAACGCGGTGTACGTGTTGCGCAACGGCTCGCCGGTGCGCGTGCCGGTCCAGACCGGCATCAGCGATGGCACCAATACCGTCGTGCTCAGCGGACTGCAGCCCGGTGAGCGGGTGGTGACGAGTGTCTCGTCCGGCTCGAGCTCGGCAGGCACGGGCACCTCGACCGGCTCGGGCAACATCTTCGGCTTCGGCGCGCCGGGCGGCAATCGCCCGGCGGGCCAGGCCGGTCAAGCCGGGCAGGGTGGAGCCCAGCAGCGCACGGGTGGCGCGGCTGGTGGCGCAGCCCCGGCTGGAGGCGCGCCCGCTGGAGGCCCGAACCCATGAGCTCGGTGCCCGTCATCCAGGCCAGCGATCTGACCAAGGACTACGCGCGGGGTTCGAGCGTCGTGCACGCGCTGCGCTCGGTCTCGCTCGACGTGCACCGTGGTGAATTCGTGGCGATCATGGGCCCGTCCGGATCTGGCAAGTCCACGTTCATGAACCTGCTGGGCTGTCTCGACCGGCCGACCAGCGGCTCGTACGTGCTGGACGGCGAGGAGGTCAGCGCACTCCATCCCGCGGCGTTAGCCGATCTACGCAGTCGAAAGCTGGGCTTCATCTTCCAGGGCTTCAACCTTCTACCGCGCATGAATGCGCTCGAGAACGTGGCCTTGCCGATGGTCTACGCTGGCGTATCGTCAGCGGTTCGCGAACGGCGCGCACAAGTCGCGCTCGAGGCCGTTGGCCTCGGATCGCGCATACACCACCGGCCGAATGAGATGTCCGGCGGCCAGCAGCAGCGCGTGGCGATTGCCCGATCGCTCGTCAATGCGCCGAGCCTGATCCTCGCCGACGAGCCAACAGGCAACCTCGACTCGCGCACCAGCGTGGAGATCATGGCCATCCTGCAGCGGCTCAATCAGGCCGGCGCGACGATCGTGCTGGTGACGCATGAGCGCGATATCGCGCAGCATTGCTCGCGCACCGTTGTCTTCAAAGACGGTGCGGTGTTGTCTGACCATCGCAATCTGCATATCGTTTCGGCCGCCGCGTCGCTCGTCGAGGAGCAAGCAGCATGACCACTGCGACTCTGCCGATGGCAGCCGCGCCGACGCCGATCGACACTGACCCCTTTGCCGCGTTGGCCGAGCCGCCCGCCGCCGGCCGAAGCAACATGCGCGTCTTGCAGACGATCCCCTCGGCGCTGGCTGCGCTGCGCGCCAACAAGGGTCGCAGTGTGCTGACGACGCTGGGCATCATCATCGGCGTCGCGGCCGTGATCGCCATCGTCGCGCTCGGCCAGGGCGCGAGCGCCTCGGTCAGCAGCCAGCTGCAGGGTCTGGGCACCAATCTCTTGACCATCATGCCCGGCAGTACCTCCAGTGGCGGTGCGCGCACGGGTGCGGGCAGCGCTGTGACTCTGAAAGCCGCTGACGCGGACGCTATCAGCGCCCAGGTCAGCGGATTGAGTGGCAGCAGTCCCGTCGCTTCCGGGAGCGCCCAGGTGATCTATGGCAGTCAGAACTGGTCGACCCGGATCCAGGCTGTCACGCCGGACTACCTGACGATCAATGATTGGAAGATCGCCTCTGGCGCGTCTTTCAGTCTTTCTGATAACGCTGAGTCGAAGAATGTCGCGGTCATCGGACAAACAGTGGCCACGGCGTTGTTTCCCAATGGCCAGTCGCCGGTCGGGCAGCTGATTCGGATTCGCAACGTGCCGTTCACGGTTGTTGGTGTGCTGGCCAGCAAGGGCAGCTCCGGCTTCGGCGATCAGGACGACACGATCATGATCCCGTTCCAGACGGGTCAGGTGCGCCTGTTCGGCGCGACCTCGATCAATCAGATCGTGGTCCAGGTCGCCGACGCATCCCAGATTTCGACCGTCTCAGAAGAAATCACGGCACTGCTGCGTCAGCGCCACGGCCTGGCGTCCAGTGCCTCGGATGACTTCACGATCCGCAACAACGCCGACATCATCTCGCGGGTCTCGAGCGTGAGCGACACGATGACCATGCTGCTCGGGGGGGTGGCCGCCGTGTCACTCGTGGTCGGCGGGATCGGGATCATGAACATCATGCTCGTCTCCGTGACCGAGCGCACGCGCGAGATCGGCATCCGCCTGGCGATTGGTGCGCAGCCGCGCGACGTGCTCTACCAGTTCCTGGTCGAGGCCATCGTGCTATCCGTACTCGGCGGGTTGATTGGCATCCTGGTTGGCTCGTTAGTTGCCGTACTGCTGCCCTACGTAGCCGGCTGGACCACAGTCCTGCCCTGGAACGCCATCGCCCTGTCATTCGGCGTCTCGGCCGCGATCGGTATGTTCTTCGGCATCTATCCCGCGCGCAAGGCCTCGCAGCTCGATCCCATCGTCGCTCTCCGCTACGAATAACGTTGTCTTTTGACAAGGCGTGGTGCGTGAACCGCGGCGCGCTTTCCGCCTTGTCCCCAAAAATGTCCGTTTTCAAGACGAAGCGGGCTAGTTTCTTTCAAGCTTGTTCCAAGGAACCACGCGCATAGTGAACGCCATGAGACAAGCCTCCACTCTCCGCCGGGCGGTCCTCGCCGGCGGCGCGGTACTGGTGCTGACACTGTCGACCGTCGGGTGCAGCGCCATAACGTACTTGAAGCCAACCGCCGCCCAGAGCGCGCCCATCGAGGCGGTGACACAAACGGCGTTTGCGAGCACCGACTCGGTGTACACCATTCAGGCACAAGAGTCGGCGGCAACGTTTACTGTTGATGAGGTGCTGCGAGGGGCGCCATTTACGGTGGTCGGCACGACCGACCAGGTGAGCGGCCAGATCTACTTCGACCCGAACGACCCGAGCACCGCTCAGCTCGGCACCATCGTCGTCAACGCCAGAACCCTGCAAACCGATGACAGCTCGCGCAACCGTGCGCTGAACAATCTCATCCTGAGCACCGACCAGTACGAATACATCACCTTTACGCCGGGCCAGCTCAGCGGGCTTCCAACCACGATCGAAGCCGGCCAGCCGTTCACGTTTCAGGCCACCGGCGATCTGTCCGTCAAGGGAGTCATCCGACCGGCAACGTTCGACGTAACCGTAGTACCAACAGCCGACGGTCGCCTCGAGGGCACTGCCGCCACGACGATCCAGTACGCCGATTGGGGCGTGGCGATCCCTTCGGTGCCTTTCGTCGCCAGCGTCGACAATGAGGTCGCCTTGCAGCTCGAGTTCGCGGCCATGACGACCGCGTGAGGAGGACACCATGACCATTCATGTCTGGCAGCGGATTGCGGTCCGCGCCGGCAGTGCAGTCTGGCGCGTGCGGGGCAGCGTGCTGCTCGGCGGCATCATGCTGAGCGCCATCGGCGCCTACGCGTTGTTCTTCGAGCCCGTGCCATCGAGCGCGGGCTTGCCCGTTGCCAGCAGCAGCACCGGGCACGACTGCGCCGACACGGTGATGGCCGCGCTGGCCGGCTCGCCAGGGGTCCAGCAGCAGGCCTACCAGTGTATGGATTCCACGTTCCAGTAGCGGGTCACCGAGCAGCAGTTCACAACGCAGCTGCAGACGACGGGCGGCGGCCGCGGTCCGATCACGAAGGTCGAACGCGTGGCTAACTACGACGCCCCGAGCGGCACAACTCTGGTCTACTACGCTGTGGACACGAGCTCGCAGCAAAGCCTGGGCTTCGTGGTGTATCTCGGAACGGATGGCAAGGTCCTGACCATCGAGTGATCGGCAGCCACGATGTCGCCAGGCTTGGCCTCCTGGGTAGTGTCCTGGTGGCACTCGCGGCGACGATCGCGGGCGGCCAGCTGCAGGCCGAGTTTCGCGCCCGGGCGCCGGGCGATAATGCGTTGCGCATCTATGCCGGCGGTCCGACGTACGCCGGTTGGCCGGCGCTCTCGGCAGCGCGCTCGCGTAGCCGTGTCTCGCCGAGCCCGCGGATTCAAACGAGCGTGATCGCGCCGAGCCCAACCATGAACCAGGCGACAGGCATGAGATTGCCCCAGGTCGCCGCCAGACTGGCCGCGATACCGCGGTTGAAGACCAGGGCCGCCGCGGTCCCGTAGAGCACGAAGTCGTACCACTCGATCGTGGTACCGATGAAGCTGGCGAGCGCCACCTTCGTGATTGAGCTGTGCGTGGCTGACATGGCGCCCAAGCTACGGTTCAGTTGTGCGCCTCGGATACTCCTCCGTCCTGCCTGACGGCGCAACGAGCGCGGTGGCGTTTAGGGTTTGCCGTTCGTAGAGCCGCTGGTGGCGGCGGTCTCCTGGACCGCGGCTTCGGCTCGGTCCGCGGCTGCGGTCGCCGCCGTCGCGCCGACGATCATGTCGATCACGCCGTAGTCGAGCGCTTCCTGGGCGCTCATCCAGTAGTCGCGATTGATATCAGCAGCGATGCGCTCGACAGACTGGCCCGTGTCGGCGGCCATCATCTCCTGCAGGCGGGCGTTCATGCGAATGATCTCGCGCGCCTGGACTTCGATATCGGCGGCGGTGCCCTGGAAGCCGGCGGAGGTCTGGTGAATCAGGATGCGCGAGTTCGGCAGCGACGATCGTTTGCCTTTGGCGCCGCCGGCCAGCAGCACCGCGCCCATGCTGGCGGCCATGCCAATGCAGGTCGTAGCCACCTGCGGCTGGATCAGATGCATGGTGTCGTAGATCGCCAGACCAGCGTCGACCTGGCCGCCGGGCGAATTGATGTACATCTGGATCTCGCGATCGGGATCCTCCTGGGCCAGGTACAGCAGCTGCGCCACGATCAGGTTGGCGATGACGTCGTCAATGGGCGTTCCGAGAAAGACGATGCGGTTCTTGAGCAGCAGCGAAAAGATGTCATAGCCACGTTCGCCGCGACTCGTCTGCTCGACGACCATGGGCACGGAGTACCCAACCAGGTCAGCTGGTGTGATGGGGGGCATGTTCGGCATCGTCTTCCTCCTATTATTGGGTCCTCAGGCGGAGGATCTCCCTATGGGTGAACGTAGCAAAGGCAAGGACAAGGGCAAGGCGAAAAAGAAGCCCAAGACGCCCAAGGTCGGGCGACGACCGCACGAAGTGCAACAACAACAGCGCGACGCGCTGAAACCTCCACAGCTGTAAGCGCCACGCCGGCGGCTGGGTTTCAGCCCGCCGCCGGCTCGGTCGCCGCCGATGTCGCGGCTGGCGCCGGCGATGCTGCTGGCGGCGGCGCCGCCAGCCTGGAAGCTGGTGCCGCCGTGGGTGCGCTCGATGCTGGCCGGACGGCTGCCCGATCGGAGCCGGGCGCCTTGCCCCGCGCGAGGATCGCAAACATCGAGCGACCTTCGAGGGACGGCATACGCTCGACAAACGCGATGTCCGAAACACCCGCCGCGATGCGTCCGATCTGATCGCGCGCGACCTCGGGGTGGGTGGCTTCGCGACCGCGGAAGCGCACCTCGACTTTTACTTTGTGCCCCTGCTCCAGAAAACGGCGTGCTGCCCGCACACGCACCTGCAAATCGTGATCGTCCGTTCGAGGACGCAGTCGCACTTCCTTGACTTCGGAAATGTGCTGGTTCCGCTTCGATTCGCGTGCCCGCTTCTCTTGCTCGAACTTGAACCGACCAACGTCGGCAATGCGACACACTGGCGGATCGGCCGAAGCGGCGACTTCGACCAGGTCCAAGCCGGCCTCTTCAGCCCGCTTGATGGCCTCCTCGAGAGGCATGACGCCGATTTGCTGGCCCTCGGCGTCCAACACGCGCACCGTAGCGGCGCGGATCTGCTCGTTGGTGCGTGGTCCCGTCTGCACCGGCGGGCGCGGTATGAATGGTGGCCTCGGAATAGGTGGTGATCCTCTCAGTCTCGATGGTGCGAAATCTGTGCCCTACAGTATGCGGCAGGTTGTCAACTCCATGAAGGCCTTACACAACCGACCGATCGCGGAGTAGCTGGCCGCGCGTCTCAGGGCCGAACCAGATCGCCACCAGGCCGACGACAAAGAAGACTGCGATTGCACTGCCGGCGAACGGGACCCCTACACAGATCAAGGCCATGATGACGAGGCCGACCATCGGTATCCAGCGCATAGTGTCTTTAACGACTGACACACGTTAGTGCGACGCATTCGCCCCGAAGGAGCTGCCTGATGAGCCAGCCGCGAACGCACGTCGACACGCGCTTCAGCGACCCCAATGCTCGTCCCTTGGAGTGGGATCAGACTCGGCAGGCGATCGAATCGGCCGAGCTGTTCTGGCTTGGCACGGTGCGCGCCGACGGCCGGCCGCACATGACGCCGCTCGTGGCGGTGTGGCTAGACGACACCCTGTACTTCTCGACCGGGCCCGCTGAACAGAAGGCCATCAACCTGAAATCGAACCCACACGTGCTGCTCACCACCGGCTGCAACGACTGGGAGAAGGGTGTGGACGTGGTGGTCGAGGGCGACGCCGTTCAGGTCAGCGACGCGCAGTTACTCGAGCGACTGGCCGCGGCGTGGGCCAAGAAGTGGGATGGCCAGTGGCACTTCGAC
>WNFV01001232.1_pt1 | contig 45303 bp, 38 predicted proteins | sample 5400101 | NCBI WGS metagenome assembly WNFV01 (sample SAMN13153361, study PRJNA577476) | soil metagenome | isolation source: 115 cm soil or saprolite under grassland replicate 1 | place: USA:California | collected 2016-06-15 | reverse complement strand
CATCCTCGCGGACCTCTCGGCTCGGATCTTCCGACGCCGTGGCCTGGCCCTGGCGACGGGAGTCGTCGCCGCGGTCCATCCCGGTTTCGTCTTCCTCTCGACCGACATCCAGAGCGAGCCTCTGTTTCTTGTTTTGCTTTTGTCCGCCGGCTGGCTCCTCCTCGTCTCTGCGGACCGTCCCTCCTCGAGCATTGCCCTCCTGGCCGGCGCCGCCTCCGCTTTCGCGGCGCTGACTCGGCCCTCAGCACTCGCGCTCGCACCGCTGCTGACCGCGCCGCTCTTCGACCGTCGCTACCCTCTGCGAGCGCGGGGACACCTGGCCGGTTCGGCCCTGCTCGGCTTCCTGTCGGTGCTCGCTCCCTGGGTACTGCGTAACGCCGTCGTCTATCGCGAGCTCGTTCCAATCAACGACGCCGGAGGCAGCGCCTTCTACCAGGGAAACTCCGATTGGATGGTTCGTTTCTACCATTTGAAAAACTTCGAGGAATACAAGACCTGGAACGAGGCGGCGTCCGCCGACCTCGACCGCCAGACCCGAACCATCGAGGCGGCAGCCCCGCGCTCTCCTTCGGCCAAGTCCCGTTATTTCGTCCGCAAGACATTTGAGGAGCGCCGCGGCGACCCAGCGGTATGGTTTAGGCTCCTCCTGCGGAAGGCCTGGGATTGGCTGAGGCCGTATCCCAGTCCGCTTTTCTGGCCGGCCTGGGCCGTCTGGAGCGTCGGCGCTTTCTACTCTGCTCTCACGCTCCTCGCAGTGGTCGGACTCGTGAGAGCTCCGCGCCCCGGCGTCCGATCCTTTTCGCTCGTCTTCCTCGCGATGACGATGACCGCCCATGTCGTCATCATCGTCGTCTGGCGTTACCGCATTCCGTATTGGGATCCCGTCCTGCTTCTCTACGCAGTACCAGGCGCAGCGCGGCTCAGAAGGGCTTCCCCTGCTGCCGGCCAGCCCGAGGCGGGGCATTCACCCGAGCAGGTCAATTGACACATCCGCGAGCCACTTTGCGCATCGCCATCGTCGCGGTATTCGCGAGGTGGCTCTTCTGTTTCTTCCTCTTCCCCGCGTTTTTCGCGGAGCGAAGCACGGTCGGAAAGCAGTACTACTTCGACAGCTATCGGGAGATTGCCTCCGCGGTCACTGCGGGCGTCGGGTACCGGCTCGGCCCCTCCGGGCCTCCCGCCCTGCATCGGCCGCCCGGTTACGTCGCTCTCCTGGCCCTCTGCACTCCGTGGGATTCGAAGCATTGCTACATCTGGGTACAACTGCTGCACGGCATTCTCGGAGGTCTGGCGGTCCTGCTCGTCATTCGCGCGGCGTCGGTGTGGGGCGTCGCGACTCGCGGAGCTCTCTTTGCCGGGTGGATCGTCGCGCTGTGGCCCTTCGCCGTCTGGGAAAGCAAGGTCACCGTCCCGGAAAACCTGCTCTTCGCCCTCGTCCCCGCCGCGCTCCTCGTGCTCGCGCGCGCCGGCCGTGGACCCCGATGGGCGATTCTGGCCGGGCTCGTCGGTGCCGCAATGGCGCTCACCCACCCCACGTATCAGGTCATCGTGCTTCCGTCTGCAGCGGTCATCGCCTTGCTGCCGCTCGATCGGGCCAAGAAGCTCGTCACCCTCTCGCTTCTGCTCTGCGCCTTTTCCGTTCCAATCGGTCTCTGGGCCGTGCGCAACAGCCGATTTGGCTACACCGGGGTCACGACAGGCTTCGGTCACGCCTACTTCCGCGGCGTCTACGCCTTCGACGTCCTGTTTGCGGGCGGACAGTATTTCCGCGACCACGACGTACCGGGGACCGTTTTCATCGACAGACAGCTTCAAGCCGCCGGGCTCACAGCGATTGACTCGAATGCCGCGCGTTCGGACCCCCGTCTCAATCGCTTCCTCGACCGGAGCGCCATCGCGCATCTCGAAGCGCATCCGATTTACTCGGCGGCGAAGATCCTGATTAAAATGCCGCTGGCGTGGGTGCAGCAGCAGACTCCGCTCCGAAGCGCCGCCACTGCCCTGCTTCTCGCGCCCCTCTTCGTTCTCGCTTTCGAGGCCGTCCGGCGCCGGAAGGCTTTGAGGGTCGTTCTCTTCATGATCCTCGTTGTCGACGCCGCGTTCGCCGCGGTGTCGGTCGAGGCAATTCCCATGCGGTACATGCTTCCTCTGATTCCCCCTCTGGCGATTCTCGCCGGCGCCGGCCTTCCCGGCGCGCCGGCTCCCGAGCGAGAATAGGACAGCGAGGCTTCTCGCAAGACCGATCGCGCTCTGGCTCCGCCTGCTCGGCGCACGACCGTTTTCCGGATTGATCGCGACGGGAATCCCTTTCTGGTCTTTGAGCTGAGAGGCGAGCGATGACAACATGGAGCGGTAGACTCAACGACATGAAAGCGCTTCGAGAAATAGCGAACGGAACCGTCCGCGCGCTGTGGCTCGGGAGGATCGGTTATGACGAGGCGCTGGCGCTGCAGGGGGACGCGGCGCGAAGGGTGGCGGCCGGAGAGCAGGAGACTTTCTTCCTGCTCGAGCACGAGCCGGTGTTCACGCTCGGCCGGAACGCTTCCGCCTCCGACATCCTCTTCACGCCCGAGCGCTGCCGGCAGCTCGGAATCGTAGTGCGCGAGACGGATCGCGGGGGAAAGGTCACTTACCACGGCCCCGGTCAGCTCGTCGGATATCCGGTCCTCAACCTCTCGCCGGACCGCCGGGACGTCAAACGCTACGTCACGGACCTGGAGGAGGTGTTGATCCGTGCGCTCGCAGACTTCGGGATCTCTGCCGGCCGCTCGACACTCTCCGGGCGGGTGACCTCGGTCTGGATCGGAAACGACAAGATCGCCGCGATCGGCGTCCATATCTCGCGATGGATCACGACCCACGGCTTCGCCCTGAACGTCACGGAGGAGCCGCTCGAGAACTTCCGCGGAATCGTGCCCTGCGGAATCGCGGACGGCGGCGTTACTTCGATGGAGCGCGTGCTCGGAAGAAGAGCGACGCTCTCCGAAGTCGCGAGCGCGCTCGTCCGTCGTTTCGGGGAGGTCTTCGGGCGAGAGATAATCGGGCCGTGAGCTCTTTACCCGTTTTTCGGCCGCCCGGGCCGGATCGTCCCTCGCGCCTGGCGCGCCCTCCGTGGTTGAAGGTGCGCCTATCGACGACCGGGGAGTACGAGGAGGTCCGCGGGATGATGCGGCGGCTCTCGCTCGTGACCGTCTGCGAGGAGGCGCGCTGTCCCAATATCCACGAGTGCTGGGCGCGGGAGCGCACGGCCACGTTCATGCTGATGGGGGACATCTGCACCCGTACCTGCGGCTTCTGCGCGGTGGGCAAGGGCCGGCCCGGCTCGCTCGATCCGGAGGAGCCGGACCGTGTGGCGCAGGCCGCCGCGGAGCTTTCGCTCTCGCACGCGGTCGTGACGTCCGTCAACCGCGACGACCTGGAGGACGGGGGCGCCGCACACTTCGCCGCGACGATTCGCGCAATCCGGCGGCGGTTGCCAGGCTGCACCGTCGAGGTTCTGATCCCCGACTTCTGCGGAAACTGGGACGCTCTCGCCACGGTCCTCGACGAGGAGCCAGACGTCTTGAACCACAACACGGAGACCGTGTCGCGCCTCTACCACCGCGTGCGCCCGCAGGCGCGCTATGAGCGGTCGCTCGAGTTGCTCGCGCGCGCCGACGCCTACCGCCGCCAGACCCGCACGCCAATGAAGACGAAATCCGGCGTGATGGCCGGCCTCGGCGAGACGAAGGAGGAGCTGCTCTCCACGCTCGCCGACCTGCGCGGCGCCGGATGCGACATCGCCACCGTCGGCCAGTACCTCCAGCCCCACGAGCGCCGCCTACCCGTCGAGAAGTACTACACGCCGGAGGAGTTCGACTTTCTCCGGAGAGAGGGCGAGGCCATGGGGTTTCTCCACGTGGAGTCGGCTCCTCTGGTTCGCTCCTCCTATCACGCCCGAAGAGCGCTCCAGTGAGGAGCCGGAAGACGGGAGACAGCAGACGGGAGACGGGGAGCATGTTCTCCTTTCGTCTGCCGTCTACCCTCTACCCTCTACCGGCTCTCGCCGTCCTCCTGGCCGCCTCGGCCGTGTCCGCGCAGACGACGGGTGTCCAGGTCGTCCGGCAGCCCAAGCCTGTTTATCCCGAGAACGCGAGCAAAGGGCTGCGGCAGGGCAACGTCAATCTGATCGGCCGGATCGGCGCGAGCGGAAAGGTGCGGGACCTGCGCTACGTGGACGCGACTCTCGACGCGTTCGTCGAGCCGGCGGTGGCCGCCGTCAACGCCTGGGAGTTCCGCCCGGCCAGGCGCGGCGGCAAGCCGGTCGAGATCGCGGCCAACATCGCCCTGCGCTTCCGGCTCGAAGGAAAAAACCACGGAGAGATCGACAGGCCCATTCTCGGAGACCTCGCCGTCTTCCCCGCCGACGCTCTGGGAAAGGGCACGGCGCCGGACGGATTTCCGGTTCGGCGGGGAGCGGATCAGCGCCTGCGCGTGGAGGCCGTTCTCGACGTCTCGCCCGACCCAAAGCCCCGGAAGTTGAACGTCGCCGTCGAGGCGATGTCGCCCAGGGGAAGGCGGGTCCTCATCCACGAAGAACTGGTGACGGTCAACCCCAAAGCCGCCGAAGTCAAGATCACGTTCACCCCGGCGGTCGGCACCGACTGGGAAGATGGAGTCTGGCTGCTCCGATTCCAGGTGGATGCGAAGGATGCCGGAGGCGGACAGTTCTGGCTCGCGGGTGATCCGGAGCACTACCAGTTCGTTCTGCCGGGCAAGGGGCCGCGGCCCCCGACCGGCCCGGCCGCGGCGCCTCCGAAGTCCAGGGCGCCTTCACGCGCGGCGACGCCGGTGCCCAAGACAACCAAGTCCTGAGAATGTCTTCCGCGGTCCCGATTCGCGTCGGCACGGCGGGTTGGTTCTACGAAGACTGGAACTCCATCGTCTATCCGGCGCGACCCCCGCGCGGGTTCGACCGGCTCGGCCTGATGGCATCCCTCTTCGATACCAATGAGATCAACTCGAGCTTCTACCGCATCCCGACGCCGCGGATGACAACCGACTGGGCGCGGCGCGTCGCACACAATCGGCGCTTCGCCTTCACCGCCAAGCTCTTCCGTGGGTTCACGCACGAGCGTAAGTCCGGGGCGGATGACCAGAAGGCCTTCGCACAGGCCGCCGAGCCGCTCGCGCAGGCGGGCCGCCTCGGCTGCCTCCTCGCCCAGTTCCCGTTCTCCTTCCACGACTCGGACGAGAACCGGCGCTGGCTGGAAGACCTGCTCGAGAGGTTTTCAAGGTTTCCGCTCGCCGTGGAGTTCCGCCACGCATCCTGGGACACGGGAGAGACGCGCGAACTGCTCGCGCGCCATCGCGCGGCCTTCGTCAACATCGACCAGCCGCGGCTCGACGGCAACCTCCCGCCCACGAGCCACGTCACCGCGCCGCTCGCCTACTACCGCTTTCACGGACGCAACGCCCCGAAATGGTTCGGCCCCGACACCTCCAACGAGGAGCGCTACAACTACCTCTACTCGGAGAAAGAGCTCGAGCCGTGGCTCGGCCGCATCCGGAAGGCAACGGAGGCGATGGCATCAACGCCCGAGGAAGCCGCCGCGGCGCGCGGCGTGTACGTCATCCTGAACAACCACTTCCGCGGCCAGGCCGTCGCCAATGCCATCCAGCTCCAGATGGCTCTGACCGGCGAGAGCCGCGGCGTGCCCGAGACGCTGCGCGAGACCTATCCGACATTGGTTCCCGTCACGACTGTCGTCGCGACCGAGCCGCAGAGGAGACTTTTCTAGTCCGGGTTTCTCGAAGACCCGCTCCGGGGTCCGGCTTGACCAGGAGGGGACGCACTGTTACGTTCGGTTCAATGAGCCGATCTTCTCCTCCAATGCCATAGGCCGAGCAGGTTGAGCTACCTGGAGTTGGCACGGGGGTCAGGACCGAAACGAGGACCCCAGGTCTCCCGCGCCCTCGTCGCAAGCGGTGTTGTGGTCTTCGCGGTCTCCTCGCGGGTCTTCTTCGGCTCGACCCGCTCGAAAGCCTGTGGGCTCGAATCGCACTGGCCGCACTCGCTCTTCTTTCCCTGACCGCGCTGGCCGCGGGACTGGCTCACGAGTGTCTTGAGCGGGGCTCGATACCTGCGGCGAAGGCCACGCTCCTCGGGTACGGACTGTTTAGCACACTTCTTATCGGCGAAATCTTCTTCAGTTTCATTCCGAGGAGCAACGGAAACGGAAACGCGCTGGCGATGCGGAGATGGATGGCGGAAAACTGGAAGCCGATCAATCGCTTCGGGTTTCGCGATCCGGACTACTCCGCGTCAGACCTCGAGCGAAAGCGGAAGATCCTTGTCGTCGGGGACTCCTTCGTTGCCGGGCACGGCATCAAAGACTACCGAAAGAGGTTTCCTGACCTGCTCCAGGCGATGCTTCCTGAGGGTTGCCTGGTCGTGACCATCGCGGCACCGGGGTGGGACTCCAGGCAGGAGCTCGACGAGTTGGAACGCTTTCCCTACCAACCCGATCTCGTGGTCTTCGGATACGTCGGCAATGACATCGCCGGCGCGGCCGGTTTTCTCGGAAAGCTCCCTCGAGTCCCGCAGTACGGCGGCCTCGAGGGCCCGCTGCAAACCGTCGTGAGGCACTCGTACTTTCTCGACTTCGCCTACTGGTTGTTGCCGCGGCGAGACGCGGGCCGGTACGCGCGCGCGCTGAAGAGCCTGTACGACGATCCGGCGGTCCTCGGCGCCCACGAAGCCGACCTGGGAAAGCTCATCGAGCAGTGCAGGAAATCTCAGGCGAAGCTGGTGGTCGTGATCTTCCCGTTCCTGGAGGATGTCGCCGCCAGCGGCTTCTTCACTACACCGATCGATCGGTTCTTTCGGGATCACGCGGTTCCCGTCATCGAGGTCTCCAAGTTGCTGGACGATCATCCAGCGAAAGACCTGACCATCAACTCATCCGATGCCCACCCGAGCGAGCTAGTGCATCGGCTGGTTGCGGATGCCCTGTACCAGTTTGTCGCAAGAGGCGGCCCCTGCCGGAACGCGTCGTCTCTGCATTGATCGTCAACGCCCGCCACCAAAAACATCGAAGCCTCAGCCGATGACTTCGTTCGATTCCCGGAAGTCGCGGATGTCGCGGAAGGGAGTCTCTCCGTCGCGGAAGTCCGGGCGGTAGTATTTGTTGGCGGTCTTGAATTCCTGGTGGTAGCCGTTCTCCATTCCATTGGCTTCGAGCGCCGCCAGGGCTTCCTCCCATTCCGCCGCCGTGATGGATCGCGAGAGCGCCGAGTATTTCTCGTTGCCGGCCGCGCGGTGAATCGGGTAGTACTGCGACATCAGAGAGATCGCGACGCGGGAAGACAGGGTCTCCGCGATCCAGGCCAGCGACTCGGAGATGCCGGCCACGTTCTCGGGGAGGACCAGCATCCGTACGAGAAGGCCTCTCACGAGCAGTCCCTCCTCGTCAAAGACGAGAGCCGAGCCCTTCTGCCGGTACATCTCGATCAATGCGGCCCGGGATCGCTCGGGGTAGTCCGGCACCTTGGAGTAGAGCCACCCCGAGGCGGAGTCGGCGTACTTGAAGTCCGGCAGATAGACGTCCACGACGCCGTCGAGCAGCCTCAGGACCTCAACGGAATCGTAGGCGTTCGTGTTGTACACGATCGGGAGCCTCAATCCTTCGCGCGCCGCGAGTAGAACCGCCTTCGCCGCCTGCGGGGCGTAGTGCGTGGGCGAGACGAGCCCGATGTTGTGGCAGCCGCGCTCCTGGAGCTCCAGCATCATCTCCGCCAGGCGGTCCACCGCAACTTCGTTTTTCCTCTGCGCGGCAAAATCCTGGCTGATCTGGTAGTTCTGGCAGTAGACGCAACGCAGGTTGCAGTTTCCGAAGAAGATGTTCCCCGCCCCCCTCGTTCCCGACAGCGCTGGCTCCTCCCCGAAATGGGCCGTGTACGAGGAGACGACCGGATGGAGCCCGGAGGCGCAGGAGGCGAGGATATTCTCCAGCCGGTTGTTGCCGCAGTCGCGCGGGCAGACCGTGCAGGAGGCGAGCAGGCCATAGAGCCGCTCGACTCGCCGCTCGAGCTCGCCCGATGCGAGCAACTCCAGATACCCGGGGCCGGGACTCATGTCAGAAGGATAACCCGGGCGCGCTTGCGTGGCATATCTTGACGGACCAGATGGCCGAATCCGGTGCGGCCGCGCCCGCGACTCGGGGCCGGTGGCCCGTGCGGGCTGCGGGGCTCGCCGCAGTCCTGCTGTTTCTCTGGCTCGTCGCGCGGTTCTGGCACCCGGTTTACGGGTTCACCAGGTTTCTCCAACTCGACTCCTCCAACGACAACACGAAAATCGAGGCGTTCCGCACGATGCCGGTCTTCGTCGATCGCGAGAGCGGCGGCTACGACGGCCTCTATTACGCGCAGATCGCCTACCACCCCTTGCTGACCGGCGCGGAGCTCGCACGAGCGGTGGACAGCATCCCCTACCGCGCGCGCCGGATTCTGGCGCCGCTCCTGTCCTGGATGATCGCCCTGGGAAACCCGGCCTGGATCGTCCACGTCTACTCGCTTCTGAACGTCGCCGCATGGCTTCTGCTCGGCGCGTGGCTCTGGAGCCTCCTCCGGGTCGGCGAACTGCGCGGCTGGATCGCGTGGGCCGGCCTGCTCTTCTCTGCGGGAGCGCTCTCCAGCGTGCGCCTGGCGCTTCCCGATCTCGTCGCGCTGGCGATCCTGGCCGGCGCGATGCTCGCGCTCGAGCGCGGCCGCCGCGGCGCGGCGCTCGGCGCGCTGGCAGCCGCGGGCCTGGCGCGGGAGACGTCGCTCCTGGCGCTCCCCGGGTTCTGGGAGCGGCCCTGGCTCTCGAAGCGAAACGCCGCCGGGGCGGTGTTCGCCGCGGCGCCGCTCGCGGCCTGGATCGCCTACATCCGCTGGCGCGTCGGCCCCGGCGGAGCCGGGACGCGCAACTTCACCTGGCCCCTAGAGGCCTGGATCGGAAAATGGACCGCCACGTTCGAAGCGCTGCGGACCGGGGCCGATCTCCTTGTGTGGGCGACGTTGCTTGCGACGGTCGGGCTAACGGTCCAGGCGGCGTTCTTCCTGGCGCGCCCCCGTTGGCAGGACCGGTGGTGGCGCATCGGAGCCACCTTCGCCGTGCTCTTCCTCTTCCTCGGCCCCGCCGTCTGGGAAGGACTCCCCGGCGCCTCGACGCGCGTGCTCCTGCCGCTGAACCTCGCGTTCAACGTCCTCGTCCTCCGCGCGCGCGCTCCGCTCTGGTGGCTGGTCGCCGGCAACCTCACCGTCGGGGCGGGGCTCCTCGCCCTCGAGGACGTCCCCCGCGATCCCGCCGAGATCGCGGCCACGCGCGCCCGCGGCATCGCGTGCGTGGCTCGACTGGGAGACGGCTGGTACGGCATGGAGCGAGGCTCCGGCACGACGTGGGCGTGGAGCCGCGTCCGTTCCTCGGTCACGCTCAAGGCATGGCCCAAGCGCGCGGCGGCGGCTCGCCTGGAGTTCCGCGTTCGCAGTCTCGCGCCGCGCGTCCTGATCGCCCGCCAGGACGGCCGGGAGATCTGGCGCGCGAGCGTCGGCGCGGACTTCACGCCGCGGCAGTCGGTGCCGCTGCGCCTGGAGGGCGGACGGGGGAAGATCGAGTTCGAGACCGACTCGCCAGGCGTTCCCGAAGGGCCGGGCGCCGGCGGCCGTCTGCTGGGGTTCGCGCTCTATGACCCGCGCCTGGTCGTTGAACCGCCGTAGGATTTTCGCGAGATGACCGAGTCGTTTGAGAGCCGGAAGATGCGGTGGGGGTTCAACCTCTTCCCGGCGTTTCGCGGCACCGGCGGCCGCGTCACTTACATCGCGGGAGACTTCCGCGAGGCGCGCGTCCGGCTGCCACTGAACTGGCGCACGCGCAACTACGTCGGAACGATCTTCGGCGGCAGCCTCTACGGTGCGGTGGATCCCCTCTACATGATCCTGCTGATCAAGATTCTGGGGCCGGGTTACGTCGTGTGGGACAAGGCGGCGACCATCCGGTTCCTGAAGCCCGGCCGGGCAACCCTCTACGCGCGATTTTCGATCGACGAGGAGGAGATCCAGACGATCCACCGCCTGCTCGAAACCGCCCCGTCCATAGATCGGATCTACAGGGTCGAGCTGGCCGACGCCGCCGGGACCGTCCACGCCGAGGTCGAAAAGACGATGTGGTAGGAACCGGCCGGCGCTGAGGGTTCCTCGCAGTCTCATCGTGGTGCCGGCCGTGGCGTTCCATGCTCGTCACCCATCACCGACTCCGGGAAAACGCCGCCGGCTCCGGGGCTCTCAGTCCGGCTTGAGCCAAGTAAAGGGCCGGCGGGTGGCGCCGGACGGAGACCTCGCGCGCGGGCGGAGGAACCCTCCCTTGGTCCGATTCGGTCCGGCAGCCGCAGTCCGCGCGCGAGGTGGACGGCGACAGGACCCGCCGACCCGGATTCTCGCGATTGCAATTCAGGCGTTACAGAGAACTAGAGCAGTCCATTGAGGGAGTGCGGAAACGTGTCCGGGTCTCGGGCGTCGTAGGCGAGGGATTTCAGCATCACGAACTCGCCGTCCTCAGTGAAGTGGACCGCGTGGGATTCGTTCACCTCGAAAAAGCAGCCCTGGTTCTCTTTCAGGCCAAAGGAGTCGCTCTCGCCCGTCTCGACGTTCACCGTGGCAACCTGTGCCGCGCCGCGCGTGAGGTAGAAAAAGACCCGCGTCCGTTTGTGGTAGTGGTTCCCGAGGACCGCTCCCTTCCTCATCTCTCCACAGACGAAGGTCCGCGCCTCGAAACCGTTTAGGACCTCGCGGAACTCACCCCGCTCATCCTTTCTCTCGAAGCCCGCCGTGACAATCTCGTGCGGCAAGTCTTACCGTCCCCGATTTCGAGTCCCGAGTCCCGGTTCCCGAGTCCCGCCCACGTCTCAGTCCTTGTGCCGCAGGCGCGCGACGAAGATGCGCGTGATGTATTGGAGGCCCGTCGAGAAGAAGCGCCAGAGCGAGGGGGCCGACTTGGAGATCCCCTTCTGCCGGTCGCGGAACGTGTAGGGGACCTCGTGGACGGTCAGGCCCTTTCGCCGGCAGGTGTAGAGAAACTCCATGAAATAGGCGCCGTAACCGGTCGGGATCAGAGACACCTTGTCGAAGACGCTGCGTCTGACGACGACGAACCCGCTGTCGTAGTCTCGGATTCCGTAGCCCAGGACCAGAGTCGCCAGCCCGTTGATCGCGCGGCTGGCGAGAACGCGCAGCCGCACGCGGTCGTCTTTCCCGCCGGGCGCGTAACGCGATCCCACGACGACGTCGTATTCCTCGAGAAGGGCGATCATGCCGGGCAGCATGGCCGGCGGCATGCACATGTCGGCGTCCATCCAGCCGACGACGGCGCCCCGGCTCTCCAGGATTCCCCGGTTGAACGCGGAGGCGAGGCCCCGCGTCCCGACGCGGCGGATGAGCTTGACCCGGGGTTGTCGCAGGTTCTCCACGAGGTGCCAGGTCTCATCCGGCGAGTCGTCGTCCACGACGATGACCTCGACGGAATTGCCGAGATTCTCGAAGATGCTCTGGATCGTGTCCACGATGTTCTCGCGCTCGTTGAATGTGGCGAGCACGATCGAGACGCGGGGATCGGGAAGGTTCTCGGGGATCTTGCCGGCGTTGCTCATCGGCGGCACTCCAGGAGTTTCCGGACGATCTCCTGCACCTGCGGACGGGTCAGGCCGAGGCCGGAAGGCAGGTACAAACCCCGATTCCAGAGGTCTTCGGAGACCGGGTACTCCCCGCGGACGTCGGGATACCGCGGATCGTTTTCCTGGAAGACCGGCTGTTGATGCATCGGACAGAAGAAGGCGCGGGTCTCCACCCCCTTCGTTTTGAGCTCGTCCATGACCGCGTCCCGCCCCTGCGTGAAGGACGGACCGAGCTTGACGCCGAACATCCAGTAGACGTTTTTCGCGCCGGGGGCTTCGGCGGGCATCTCGAGGTCCGATCCGGAGGCGAAAAGGGAGAGATACCAGCTCGCGATCTCCCGCTTGACCTGCACCTTCTCGTTCGCCTTTTCCGTCTGGGCAAGCCCGATGGCGGCCTGCACGTTCGTCAGCCGATAGTTGAAGCCCACGACCCGGTGAACGAAGCGCGGGGGCTCGAAACCCTGATCCCGCAGCAGGCGGAGCCGGCGCGCGAGATCCGCGTCGCGGACGAGCACCATGCCCCCTTCTCCGGTCGTCAGGATCTTGTTGCCGTAGAAGCTGAAGCACCCGGCGTCGCCAAAAGTGCCGGCCTTCCGCCCCGCGACCTCCGCCCCGTGCGCTTCGGCGCAGTCTTCGATGACAGCCAGGCCGTGCCGCCGGGCGATCTCCAGGATCGCCGGCATATCGCAGGGGTGCCCGTACATGTGCACGGCCATGATCGCCTTCGTGCGCGGCGTGATCTTTTCCTCGATCTTCTGCGGATCGAGACACCAGGTCTTGCGGTCCACGTCCACGAGCACCGGCTTCGCCCCCGCGAGGATCACGGTATTGGCCGAGACGATGAGCGTGAAGTCCGGGATGAGGACCTCGTCCCCCGCTCCGATCCCGAGGGCGACCAGCGACAGATGAAGAGCCGCGGTTCCGCTCGAGCACGCGACTCCGTGAGGCATGCCGCACCAGCGGGCGAAGGCCTCCTCGAAGCGGGTGATGTACTGCCCGAGCGAGGAGATCCAGTTGGTCTCCAGGCAGTCGCGCACGTACCGCTCCTCGTTGCCGTCCAAGACCGGCTCCCACACCGGAATCATGAGCAAGAGACTATCCGAACCCGTCAGGGTCTCTGAGCGACGCAGAAGACGGAAAGGCCGAAGGGTAGGCGCAGACCCAGAGCCGCGGCGGCCGATTCGAGACGAAGGAGGGAGCCGAAGAACGCATTGGCGAGAGGGGACGCCGGCCGGACCTCTGAGCGAGCCGCGCGCTCCGGCCCCGAGCGCCGCTTCGCGAGACGGGCGAGCGCCGCAGCCGGAAAGAGGAGACTGACTCGGTAGAAGCCTTCGCGCAAGGCGAAGCCGGCCTCGCGCAGCAGTGCCTCGACCTCCCGGCGGCGGAAGCGCCGATCTGTCCAAACGGCCCGGTCGTGCTCGCTCGCGAGCCAGTCGAAGGCGGGCACCTGGAGAACCAGGACCCCTCCCTGCCGGAGGCAGCGTCGCGCTTCGGCGAGGGCCGAGAGCTTTTCGACGTCTCGATGACAGAGAACGTCAATCGAGGTGACAAGATCGAAGGACTCATCTGGAAACGGCAAGGAGGTCACCGAGCCCGCAGCGATGGCGAGGCGCCGCTTGCGCGCGAGCGCGAGTGCGTCCAGCGACTCGTCCACGCCGGTTCGAGTCGCCTGCCCGCCCAGTTCGAGATGCGCGAGGAGCCCGCCGGTTCCGCTTCCCGCGTCGAGCCATCGCAGCCTTCTCCACCGTTCCGACGACATGTGCCGCTCAACAGCCCTCGTGACTTCCTGCCGCACCGCGATGAACCACCAGTGCCGGTCCTCGGTCCGAAAGAGAGCCTCGTATTCGCGCGGATTCATGAGACGTAAAGCGTAAAACGGGAAACGTGAGACGTGAATTGCCGAACACGCGCTCGCTTCGTTTTACGTTTCACGCTTGACGTTTCACGTCTTTAGGCCACCCACTGCCAGTTTACGAACCGGGCCGCGCACGCGAGCAGGAGGAGGCCGGAGGCTGTCCACAAGAGAACGCGCGCGCGGTGAGCGTTGCGTGTCGCGTCGGCGAGGGCGAAGTACGCAGGATACACGACGGCGAAGAAGCGCGGGATGCCGCCGGGCAGGCCGGTCGTGATCGGAAGGCCGATTGCGCAGGCGGTCCACGCCGCGTCGGACCAGCGCCGGCGGACGAGTTGATACACGCCGATCACCGCGAAAGCCAGGAGCATGAAGTAGTCCAGGACGTTCCCCTTCAGGTCCCCCAGCCGGAGATGGTCGTAGAAGCCTCGAAAGAAGCTCTCGAAGCCGGCGATCGTGCCCGATCCGCGGTGCCACCCTTCCATCGATCGGAAGAAGAGACCGGGCTCGTTCTTGGCCCATCCCAGGCCATAGACCCAGAGGAGCACGGCCGCCACCGGGACTGCGCCCACCAACGCCGCGCGCAGGTATCGCCGGGCTCCGGCCGGTCTCGGAGCCTCGAGCGCGGCCAGGAAGAGCGCCGGACCCGCCGTGAGCGCGAAGGCACGGGTCAGTCCCAGGAGGGCTCCCCAGAGCGCCGCGCGCAGGGTCTCGCCCCGACGCGCGTCGCGGAAGGCCAGCAGCGCGAAGAGGAGCTCCATGGATTCGGCATAGACCGCCGCGAAGTAAAACGCGGTCGGGAAGAGGAGCAGAAAGAAAACCGCCCGCCACCCATTCTCCTCCCCCAGCCGCGCGATCCCCTCGCGAAGAAAGAGAGACGCGGCGAGGAACAGACAGATGTAGGAGACCAGGAGCCCGGCGTGAAACCCGTCCATCGCGAAGGTGTCCCGGAAGACTTTCGCGGTGAAGGGATAGAGCGGAAAGAAGGCGTGGCTCGAGGGTCGCCCGACAGGCGGCGGCGGGCCGTATCCCCAATCCATGATCGAGAGGTACCAACCGGAGTCGAACTTCGCGTACAGCGGCGCGCGCAGCTCCAGCGGGATCTCCCAGCCGAGCTTATGTTCCATCGGGAGCCAGTTGCGCGCAACCATCCCCCAGACCCCCAACGCCAGAACCCACCCGGCCACCAGGAGAAAGAGCCGCGGCGGCCCGAAGTGCCGGTCCAGAAACGCAATGAGTTTTTGGAGGGACTCCACCCGCCAAGTCTACTGTCCAAGGTCCATGGTCCAAGGTTCAAAGTAGCGATTCGTTCCGGTCCCTTGGGCTCTCGACTCTTGACGTCCTGTCCCGGAAATAGCGAGACAACGTCCCGGGCGAACACTCCCACCCTATCATCCCGAGGAGCCCCCTCCGCTTTCGTGTCATTCCGAGCGCAGCGAGGAATCTGCCCTCGTGAATACATGGAAGTTCCATTCGCAGTCGGGGCAGGCTCCGCGACGAGGGATCTGCCCCGCGAATATCGAAAGTCACGAGAGCAGATCCCTGGCCTCGCTCAAAGACTGCCCTGAGCTGGAAGGCAACCGTCGAAGCGAAAGGGGCAGATCCTTCGCTGCGCTCAGGATGACAGAGAGGTAGCGACGGGATTACAGGGAGGTAACGCGAAGGGATGACAGGTTTGAATTTGTCCGCGAACTTACGACTCGGGATACTAGAGGTTCTTCAGCGCCTTTAAAGCGGGCTTCAAGTCCTGCCGGCTCGCGAAGAAATCCGCCCAGGGGTCGGTCTTCTCGAGGCGTGCGGCGAAGTTGCCGAGGTTGAAGTCGGCTGGCTTCAAGGAAGCCGTGACCTCCTTCCAGTCGAGCGGAGTCGAGACGGGTGCTCCGGGGGCGTGGCGGACGCAGAAGGGCGAGACGACAGTCTGGGCGAAGCCGTTGCGGAAGGGATCGAGATAGACGCGTCCCTTGCGCGCCGCGATGCGGCCCTCGACGGTCAACTCCTTCGGATACGCCGCCGCCAGACGCGAGCCGAGAGCCTGCGCGAACCCGAGGACCTCGTCGGCGTCCGGCCCGACGCGGATCGGAACGAAGACGTGGAGACCCTTCTTGCCGGAGGTCTTCGCGAAGGACACGAGACCGAGGGCGTCCAGCGCTTCCTTGACTTTCAAGCCGGCCTTCGCCGCGTCGGCGAATTTCCCGGAATCCGGATCGAGATCGAAACAGACCCAGTCGGGCTTGCGCGGATCGGCGGCGCGAGAGCCCCAGACGTGCACCGCGATACAGCCGAGGTTGACCAGGGCGAGCTGAGTCTCGAGCTTGCCTCCCAGAACGTAGTTGGTCGTCCCCTTCCCGTGCATGACAGCCTTCGTAGGCGTATCAGCCGGCATCCCCTGGGGCTTCTCCTTTTGGATGAAGCACTGGCCCTTTATCCCGTCGGGACATCGTTCGAGCGAGAGCAGGCGGTCCTTCACGTAGGGTTTCAACTTCGGAAAGACCATGTCGTAGAACCGCGCGAGATCGAATTTCGTGTATCCCTCCCCGGGCCAGAAGACCTTGGTCGGGTTGGACAGACGGACAGACGATTTTGGATTTTGGATTTTGGATTTTGGATTCTCAGTGCGGGATTTCATGACTTGCCTCCCGGGAGGATGACTTCGGCGGGCTTCTTGTCGTCGCGCAGGCCCAGATATACGGGCTGGCGCAGCCGCTGGTCTGCCGTCCACTCGTGGAAAGAGACCTGCGCGACGAGCCGCGGCTCGACCCAGGCCGCGCCCTTCTCGCGCGGAGGATTCTTGACGGGTGGAGTCTTTACGACGAGGGGTCGCAGCTTCGCGTGCAGAGAGTTCAACGTCTTATGGTCAAAACCCGTGCCGACCTTCCCGACATAGAACAGGTCCTCCCCACGGTAGGCGCCGAGCAGCAGGGCTCCGAAGTGCGTGCGTGCCCCCGCCGGGGGCGTGAAGCCGACGATGATGAATTCCTCCTCCTGGTGGACCTTGACCTTCAGCCACCTGGTCGAGCGCCCCTGGATGTACGGGGCCGCGGAGTCCTTGGCGACGAGCCCCTCGTACCCTTTCTTCTTTGCCGATTTGTACGCCGCGAGGCCGTTGCCGCCGAGCCGCCGGGACGGGAAGAGCCTCTCCGTATCACCGATCGCCTCTTCCAGCACGGCGCGCCGCGCGGGGAGCGGCTGCGACCGCAGGTCCTTGCCGTTGCGTAAGAGACAGTCGAAGACCGCATACACCGAGGGGACCTGTCCCTGCTGGAGAAGCTGGAAGCGGGAGACGAGCCGTTTATCGAAAGCGACGACTTCGCCATCCAGGAGAAGCGTCCGGTCGGGCAGCGTCGCGATCGCGCGGGCGACGTCCGCGAACGTCTGCGTGCGGTCCTTGGCGTTGCGCGAGTACAGGGTGACCTTCTTCCCCTCCTTGTATGCCAGGATCCGATAACCGTCGTACTTCTCCTCGTAGACCCATCCCGGTTTGTGGAACGGCTCGGCCACCAGCGTCGCCAGCATGGGCTTGACGCGAAACGGAATCTTGTCTCTCAGGGTCAGCTCGCCTTGCCGGAGTGCCAGACGGCTTTTTTCCTGGTTTTCTTGGGCGGTGCGATGAGGTCGGGGTTCTTCAACATCTTCTTCAAGAGCGCGGGAGGATCGCCGGTCGCGGCCTTCTCCATGTTCCCTCCTTCGTCTCGGGCGATCTCGACCAGGAGACGCTTCGACACGACCGACCTCGGTTCCTCTTCCGCGACGTCGCCCGCGCTCGCGAACTCGTCGCGATGTTTTATCAGGAGCCAGGTCGGCTTTCCCTCCTGATAACGGCCCCTCGTGCGGACGAGCACCCAGGAGCCGCGCAGCTTCTTGCCCTCGAGCGAGAACTTCAGATCCCCCTTCTTCAGCGCCTCGTCGACGTCGGGCGACTCCGGGGTCCATCCGCCGTTGTCCCAGATCATCACTGTGCCGCCGCCGTACTCCCCCTCCGGGATGATCCCCTCGAATTTCGCGTACTCGAGCGGATGGTCCTCAACAGCCATGGCCAGGCGCTTGACGGAAGGATCGAGGGAGGGTCCCTTCGGCACGGCCCATGACAGCAGCACGCCGTTCCACTCCAGACGGAAGTCGTAGTGGAGGGCGGTGGCGCGGTGTTTCTGGACCACGAAAGAGAGCTTTCGGCGGAGCTTCGCGCGCGCCTTCTCTTGCCCCGGCGGTTCCGACGTGACGTCAAAACGGCGTTTCTTCCGATATTCCTTCAGGCCCATGAACATCCCTTCGTGCAAGCGCGGTGCCCCGACTCCCCTGCGGTCGAAGGCGGCGTCGCGGCGTAAACTGTAAACTCATTCCATGCGCGACATCCTGATGTGGGTCCTCACCGTGGAGGTGCTGGGCCTTGCCTGCCTGCCTCTCCTCCGGGCCTTCTTCGACAACCGGCGGGACGCCGCCCTCCTGTCGCGTCCGGTGGGTCTGGCGCTCGTGGCATACCTGGGATGGGCGCTCTCGCTGCCGAAGGGCCTCGGTTTCGGGCGGGGAACTCTGGTTCTCGCGCTCGTCCTGCTCAGCGCCGTATCCTTCCTGGTGCGACGCTCGGTCCGGCGCGCGGGCGGGCCGGCCGAGCCGCTCTGGGGACCCGAGGAGACGCGCGCCACCCTCTTTTTCTGGGTGCCGACGGCTGTCTTCATCGTGATCCGCGCGGCCGTCCCCGAGGTCCTGGGCGCGGAGAAGTTCATGGACCTGGCGTTCTTCAACTCGCTGACTCGCTCCGGAGCCATGCCTCCCATCGACCCCTGGATGACGGGTCACACAATCAACTACTACTACTGGGGGTACCTGCTCGCGGCCGCGCTCGCGAAGATCTCGGCCGTTCCCACGTTCGTGTCCTACAACCTCGCGGTCGCCACATTCGCCGGCTATTCCTTCGTGGCCGCGGCCTGTCTGGCATTGCGCCTGTCCGGCGGGCGGTTCGCGGCGGGAGTGTGGGCGGGCATCGGAGCGGTCTTCGCCGGGAACCTGACCGGCGCCTTCGACGCCTGGCACGCGCCGTTCTCGCGCGACTTCGACTACTGGCACGCCTCCCGGGTCATCGCGTCGGGTAAGACTATCAACGAGTTCCCGTTCTTCACGTTCTTTCACGCGGACCTTCATCCGCATTTGCTGGCCTTCCCTTTCTTCATCGCCGCCTTCGCCGCTGCCCACCGTTATATGCAGATCCCGCCGGAGCCGCTGCCAACTCCGTGGAAGTATGCCGATGTCCTGCGAAAGGTCGGGCCGCTGCTGCTGCTCGCCCTTCTCGCGGGCACGGCCCGCTCCGCAAACAACTGGAACCTGCCGGCCATGGGCTTGCTGCTCGTGTTCACGGGCGTGTTTCGAGTCACGCAGGGGCGCCGGTTCCCGACTCTCGGGAATGACCTCTGGGGGGCGCTCGTGGGGGCCGGCATCTTCCTTCTCTCGTTGGTTCTCTGGCTCCCCTACTCACGCTCGTACGCGCTCCAGACACAGGGACTCGGGCGAACGACGATGAAGTCGGGCCTCCTGGAGTTCCTCGGGGTCTGGGGCATCCTCCTGGCCGCCGGCTACGCGGGCCTTCTCTCGGGCGCTGCCGGCAGGGAAAAAGACGAACGGTCGCGCCTCCGGGCGGACCTTGTCATGGCCATTGCGGCGATCGCGTGTCTGCTCGCCGCTTTCTACGCCAAGGCCCCGGCGCTCATCGCAATCCTGCCTCTCGCGTTCCTCGGGCTGCGCATTGCAGTCCGTGCGCTCAAGTCGCCGGAGGGAAACGCGGATGACCTCTTCACGATGTTCCTGCTCGTGCTCGGGGTCGGCATGATCGCCGGCTGCGAGTTCATCTACTTCAAGGACAACTACGGACAAGACCTGCAGCGCATGAACACGATTTTCAAGTTCTATCACCAGGCCTGGCCGCTCCTCGCGATCGCAGTGGCGGTCTTCGGCGAACGAGCTTGGCGGGAACGAGCGGGTCGGGACTTGGCCGTACGAACGACGCTCGCGGCGGCGATGGTGCTATCCCTTTTCTATCCCGTCGAAGCGGCCGTCTCGCGTCTGCGGCAGCACCAGGGGTCAGTCTCACTCGACTTGCGCACCGCCCTTGCCCGGCGCAACCCCGGAGATGCGACGGCCATCGACTGGTTCCAGAGCCACGCGGCAGGCGATTGCGTCGTGCTCGAGGCGACCGCAAATCCCTACTCGGAATACGCCCGCATCTCCTCGCACACGGGAATCCCGACGATACTCGGGTGGGGTAACCACGAAGGGCTCTGGAGATCGAATGACCCCGAGGTTGCGCAGCGCACCGCCGCCGTCAAAGCCTTCTACACCTCCGCGGATTCGAGAACGTCGCAACAGGTGCTCCAGAAGTATCACATCACTCACGTGGTCGTCGGAGATCTCGAACGCCGCAGCTATCCCTCCGCCGATAACGTCGGCACGTTCCCCTTCTTGAAGCCCGTGATCTCGGGCGGCACCTCGATCTACCAGGTGGTCGGCGCCCCATGACCGGCACCCCACCGGTGCATCCGCGTTAGCGGCCCGAGGACCATGGAGCCGTCGGCTGTTCGCGCCCTTTCCGGATGGGGTCGGTTTCCGGTGGAGACCTGCCGGGTCTTCCGACCCGAGAAGCGCGCGGGCCTGGCAGCCATCCTCGCCTCCGGCGGGGAGCCTTCGTACATCGCGCGAGGTCTGGGACGCAGCTACGGAGACGCTGCCTTGAATCGCGACGGCGGGGTCATCTCCTTCGAGCGCTTGAACCGCCTGATCGCGTTCGATCCCGAAGCCGATGTCCTGGAATGCGAGGCAGGCGTCACCTTCGCGGAGATCCTGAACTGCTTCCTGCCCCGAGGCTACTTCCTGCCGGTGACGCCCGGCACCAAGTTCGTCACGCTGGGAGGAGCAATCGCCCACGACGTCCACGGCAAGAATCATCACCGGGCGGGAACGATCTCGAACTTTGTCCTCGACTTCCGCCTGCAGACGCCGCAGGGAGACGTGATCACCTGTTCCCCGCAGCAAAACCCTGACGTGTTCTGGGCGACTGTCGGGGGCGCCGGTCTCACCGGCCTGCTCCTGACTGCCCGTATCCGCCTTCAACGCGTCGAGACGGCGTACGTCCTTGTGGACTTCTTGAAGGTCAATCACTTCGAGGACGCGATCGCCGCGATGGCGGAATCGGATCACCTCTACGAGTTCTCGGTGGCCTGGATCGACTGTCTGGCCAGAGGAGCGGCGCTGGGCCGATCGGTCCTCATGCGGGCCAACCCCGCGAAACGGAGCGACCTCCAGGCCGGTTCCGGGGATCCGCTGGCGCCGCGCCGGCGTTCCGAGCGCTCCCTTCCCTTCGATTTCCCGCCAGGGCTCTTGAACTCATTCACGGTCGGCGCGTTCAACACTCTCTTCTACAGGCTGCATCGGACGATTGCGGGCCGGCTGGCCGACATCGACAGCTTCTTCTACCCGCTCGACTCGATTCGCAATTGGAACCGGATGTACGGGCGTCGCGGCTTCGTTCAGTATCAGCTCGTCTTCCCACTCGAGACCAGCCGAACCGGTCTGGCGGAGGTGCTGGAGCGCGTCAGCGCGTCGGGCCGAGGGTCATTCCTCGGAGTCCTCAAACGTTTCGGAAGCGCCAACGCGGGGCTTCTTTCCTTTCCGTTCCCAGGGTACACGCTCGCTCTCGACTTGCCCGTCAGCGATGGCCTGGTCCCGTTTTTGAGCGGCCTGGACGAGGTGGTCCTGCACCATGGCGGCCGCCTCTATCTGGCCAAAGACGCCGTCACGGCACCGGGCAGCTTCGCCGCTATGTATCCCAGACTGGACGAGTTCCGCGCGGTCAAGGCGCGGCTCGACCCGAAGAACAGGCTCTCCTCCTCCCAGGCCCGCCGCGTGGGTATCGTCCCGTCATGAGGACTGCATCCACGGGAGTCCACGTCTCTCCACGCCGGACGGTTCTGATTCTGGGGGCCACCTCGGCAATCGCCCGCGCCGTGGCGGGAGAGTTCGCCCGGCGGGGCTACGACCTCCTGCTGGCCGGGCGTGATCCCGAGGAGCTCGACAGTCTCGCCACCGATCTTGCCGTGCGCTACGGCGTAAAGGCGGAAGGCCTGACTTTCGACGCGCTGGCTCTCGAGACCCACAGTTCCTTCGTCGAGGCCTGTCGCAAGACGTCGGAAGACTCGCTGGACGGCGCCGTCCTCTGCCTGGGCTACCTCGGCGACCAATCCGTCGCAGAGAAGGATCTGGCCGAGACCAAGAGAATCCTCGACACGAACCTGATCGGTCCCGTCTCCATCCTGAGCCTCCTGGCAAACCACTTCGAGGAGAAACGCGGCGGCTTCCTCTGCGCGCTCTCCTCAGTCGCCGGCGATCGGGGCCGGCAGAGCAACTACATCTACGGGGCCGCCAAGGCGGGACTGTCCATCTTTCTCCAGGGACTTCGGAACCGGCTGTTTCGTTCCGGCGTTCGGGTCATCACCATCAAACCCGGCTTCGTGGACACGGCGATGACTTTCGGGCGACCCGGCATGTTCCTGGTCGCCTCGCCCGAAACCGCGGCCAAGCAAGTCGTCGAAGCCATCCTCAAAGGCAGGGACCAGGCCTATGTGCCTCGATTCTGGCGCCCCGTCATGCTCCTGATTCGCCTCATTCCGGAGAAAGTTTTCAAGCGAATGCGGCTCTAGAGGATCAGCGTGCACATTCTCGGCATTTCGGCCTTCTACCATGACAGCGCTGCCTGTCTCTTGTCTGACGGCAAGATTGTCGCCGCGGCGCAAGAGGAACGATTCACCCGCAAGAAGGGGGACGCCACCTTCCCCGGGCATGCGGTCGAGTACTGCCTCCGCTCGGCCGGGATCACCGTTAAAGACCTCACGTACGTCGGCTTCTACGACAAGCCGCTGCTCAAGTTCGAGCGGATCCTCGAGACGTACCTCGGAGTGGCGCCGAAGGGCTTCCGCTCTTTTCTCAAGGCCGGTCCGCTCTGGATCAAGGAAAAGCTGTTCATGGACCGGCAGCTCCACGAAGCGCTGGGCTATGACGGGAACATTCTCTACGCCGAGCACCACGAGTCCCACGCGGCAAGCGCGTTCTTCCCGTCCCCGTTCGAGGAGGCCGCCATCCTGACGATGGATGGCGTGGGCGAGTGGGCGACCGCCTCGCTCGGGAGAGGCCGGGGCAACGATCTGGAGCTGATCAAGGAGCTCCACTGGCCCGATTCGCTCGGCCTGCTCTACTCCGCCTTCACGTACCACACCGGTTTCAAGGTGAACTCCGGCGAGTACAAGGTCATGGGGCTGGCGCCATACGGCGAGCCGAAGTACGTGGATCTGATCTACCGAGAGCTCATGGACCTGAAGGAGGACGGGTCGTTTACTCTGAACCAGAAGTACTTCAACTATCTCTCCGGCTTGACCATGACCAACGGGGCCTTCGACCGGCTCTTCGGCGGTCCTCCTCGCGAGCCGGAATCGAAATTGACCCAGAGGGAAATGGACCTGGCGCGTTCCGTCCAGGTGGTGTGCGAAGAGGTGATGCTGCGGATGGCCAGGACGGTTCACCGTGAGACCGGGTCGGAGAATCTCTGCCTCGCGGGCGGCGTGGCGCTCAACTGCGTTGGCAACGGACGGATTCTGCGGGAAGCACCCTTCAAGCGAGTCTGGATACAGCCTGCGGCGGGAGACGCGGGCGGCGCGCTCGGCGTGGCTCAATTGATCTGGCACCGGCACTGCAAGCAGCCCCGCCCCATCACGCCCGGGAAGGACTCGATGCAGGGCGCCTATCTGGGCCCGGAGTTCTCCCCGGAGGAGATCGAGGCGTTCTTGAAATCGCGGGGTGCCGCATACCACCGGCTCGAACGGGACGAGCTGCACCGACGGGTGGCGGAGCAGATCGCGGCGGGAAAGGTGGTCGGCTGGTTCGACGGCCGGATGGAGTTCGGGCCGCGGGCTCTGGGCTCACGCAGCATCCTTGGCGACCCGCGCAGCCCGAGGATGCAGGCTCAGATGAACATCAAAATCAAGTTCCGCGAGGGGTTCCGACCGTTCGCGCCGAGCGTGCTGCGGGAGCGGGTGAGCGACTATTTCGAGATGGATTACGACTCGCCCTACATGCTGCTGGTCGCCCCGGTCAGGAAAGAGCGGCAGATCCCGATGACCCAGGACCAGCAACGGCTGTGGGGGATCGATAAGTTGAATCTCCCCCGCTCGGACCTGCCGGCCATCACGCACATTGACTACTCGGCGCGAGTCCAGACGGTGGCGAAGGACACGAACCCGAACTATTACACCCTCATCAAAGAGTTTGAGCGGCTGACCGGGTGCGCCGTCGTGATCAACACGTCGTTCAACGTCCGGGGAGAGCCGATCGTCTGCACGCCGGCGGACGCGTATCAGTGCTTCATGCGCACCCACATTGACCATCTGGTGCTCGGACCGTTTATGCTCAACAAGTCCGAGCAGCCCGAGTGGAAGGAGACCAAGGCATGGCAACAGGAGTTCCAGCTCGACTGACTCGGGAAGAGGGGCGGAAGTTCGGTCTGACCGTCGGCGCCGCCTTCCTCGCGCTGTCCGGCCTGCTCTGGTGGCGCGGACGCCATTCGGCAGCGCTCGTTTTCATGGCTCTCGGCAGCCTGCTCGTCCTGGCCGGCCTCGTGGTGCCGGCCCGGTTGGGGCCGGTCTACCGGGCCTGGATGGGGTTTGCCCACCTTCTGTCGCGAGTCACGACCCCCGTCTTCATGGGGATCGTCTACTTCCTGATTCTTACGCCGACGGGCGGGCTAATGCGTCTCTTCGGAAGGAATCCCATTCGGCGGCCGCTCTCGGAAGGAAGCTTTTGGGTCCAGCGACCCGCCGGAGACGGACAGCGCGGTACAATGGAACACCAGTTCTAGGGGGTTTTGATCCATGGCCGGTTCGAGCATCACCAGCGAGTTGTGGGCCTTCATGCGGGTGCGGAAGAAGTGGTGGCTGTTTCCCATCATCGTCACCATGCTGCTGGTCGGCCTGCTGCTGATCTTCGCGCAGGGATCGGCGCTCGCTCCCTTCATCTACACGATCTTCTAGAGAGGTCGAAGCGGATGAAATCTCATAAGGTTCTCCTCCTGCTCACGCTGGCTGTGGTGCTCGTCGGCTGCGGTGGCGGCAAGAAGAACGAGGCGCCAGCCGGCGGCGGCAAGAAGGTCGAGGCACCGACCAGGAGCAGCAGGCCCGCCGTGAGCAAGGCGACCGACGACATCCCGAGCAGCCGCCGCACGGATCTGTGGGTGGACCGCTATCGATTCGGCGATTCCACCGACGCCGACGGGATCGTGGTGAGAGAGACCAGTGCGATCGCTCCCGGTTCGACCGCGGCCATGTCGTTCTATGTTCGAAACGCCCCGGCCGGCACCCAGGTACGCGTCGTCTGGAACGATCCCGCCAAGAATGCCGCGATGGGCGAGGAAGTCAAGCCTGTCGGCGACAAGGGGTTCGTGACATTCAAACAGGCAAGCCCGTCGCCCGAGGGCAACTACCGCGTCAATATGTACTTCAAGCAACCCCAGAGCGGGGGATGGAGCAACCTGGGCACACACGACTTCACGGTCGGCGGCAAGAGCTGATGTGAGCTCGCCCCCGCCGGTCGAGCGCCGCCGGTCCGGCGCCGGCGCCAATCTCCTCCTTCTCCTCGGCTCGGTGCTCTTCGCCTTTCTCCTCTGCGAGGTCGGCGCACGGCTCCTCCTGCCGCCCCAGCAGACCGTCAGAGTGATCTCGTCCAAGCCGACCTCGGGCGAGTCGTATGCCAGGGTGGACACGAGCGAAGAGAGCACCATCAACTCGGTGATCCTCTTCGGCGGGTCTCGAGGCGCGCGTCTGCGTCCCAACACGCGGTCGCAGATCCTGAAACACTCGCTCTCGGGACGAGACGTGCTCATCGAGGTGAACTCGATGGGCCTGCGCTACCCCGAGCTCGGCAAGAAGGGGGACAACGAGTTCCGCGTGCTGGTACTGGGCGACTCGATCACGCTGGGTGACTTCGTGCCGGAGGACGAAACCCTCACGAGTCAGTTGGAGAAGCTGACCGCCGGGCGAAGCAAGAGGATCCGTTTCATCAATGCCGGCATTCCCGGTGCCGGGACCATGGAAGAGCTTTACCTCTATCAAGAGGTGCGAGACCGCGTCCAGCCCGACCTCGTGCTCGTGGAGATGTATCTGAACGACGCGCAGACAGCCGGCGAGTTCTACGTCAGGTCAATTCCGCCTCCTTTCTCGAGGAGCCGCTTCCTGACGTGGGCGGCGAACCGCGTTCAGATCGTGGGCAAGACGTTTTTCCGTGAGGGGGGCGTCAAGATCGACCCGAAGTGGAGGGAGGGCTTCCGCGCGGGCCGCGCCTTGAAGAGCGGCAACATGTTCGGCTCCAAAGACGGCTTTGACTTCGAGATCTACAACGCCTACATGGACTTCGGCCTCGCTTGGAACCCCAGGTCCTGGGAGATCTTGGACGGCGTCATGGCCTCCCTGAATCAGGAGACCCGCGAGAAAGGCACTTCGCTCGCGATCGCGCTCTTCCCCGTCCACATCCAGGTGCTCGGCAGCTACCAGGACAACTATCCGCAGGATCGCTGCCGCGAGCTCTGCTCCCGGCGCGGTATCCCCTACCTGGACATCCTGCCGGCCCTCCGCGCCGACTGGCAGGCGAAGAACGAAAGGCTCTTCTATGACCACTGCCACTACACCCCGTACGGCAACACCGTCGTCGCCCGCGCCCTCCTCGCAGGCCTCGACAGAGGAGCTCTGATCCCGAAGTGACCGCAGTACGGGCATCGATTGTGGTGCACGAGCTTTCTGTGGTGTTGCCGGCATTCAACGAAGAAGCGAACGTCGAACGAGTCCTGCGCGACTGCGTCGCGTACCTGGCAGACCGGATTCCCGACTACGAGTTGCTGATCGTCAACGACGGCAGCCGCGACCGCACGGGGGAAGTCCTCGACCGGCTGGCCAACGAGTTCCCGCTGCTTCGAGCAATCCATCATCCACAGAATCGGGGCTACGGTGCCGCCTTGCGCACCGGCTTCGATGCGTCAACCAAGCGCTTCGTCTTCTTCATGGACGGCGACGGTCAGTTCGACATCCGCGACCTCGACCTCGTGCTTCCGCTGGTCACCGACGAGGACCACATCGTCACCGGCTTCCGCCTCGACCGGCGTGACCCCTTTATGCGACGGCTCAACGCCAAGCTTTTCAGCGGCTTCCTGGTGCGCGTCGTGCTCGGCGTGCGGGTGCGTGATCTGAACTGTGCCTTCAAGCTCATTCCGAAGAAGGTGCTTCAGCAGATTACGCTCGAGTCGACCGGTGCGCTCATCAATGCCGAGTTATACGGTCGCGCTGTGCGGCGTGGATTCGGGATCAAAGAGCTAGGGGTGCGCCACTATCCGCGCACGGCCGGGGCGCCGACGGGAGCGCACCTGTCCGTGATCCTGAGGGCCTTCTACGACCTCGCCCGCCTCCGCCGCAAGATTGTCGCCACCACGAGGGCTCGAGGGCGTTAAGCGAGAATTCAGAGTCCAGGACACCAAGCAACGGAGGACCAAGTAGAAGTCGCCGTTGCCGCAGGGCGGTCTTCCGCCAGGAGTCGCGCCAGGATGCCGTCGGGTATCGGGCGCAGCGATGGCTGTACGAATCAGGCGGTGCAAAGCCAAGGAGCGGGGAGCATTGGCGTGGGGACCAGGTGTGCGGCCGCCATTGTGGTGGTTCACTTTGACTGTAGCAGAAAGGCGGGGAGAGCCCAGAGGGCATGATCACAGTCCCGCCCGTTCCCTCCTTCCGTCGTGACGAGAGTAATGGTACGGGTATCGCGCACCTTCACGTAAACGGCCTGCGGTGGGGCTGTCGTATCGACCTGCCCACTGTCGTACAGCAGTTTGTCATGATCGTCGTGAATCTCAAAAGTGACCGCCGCGCTCTTGCACTCGCGAACGCCATCCGAGAGGCCGACGATCGCCTGAAAAGCGGTCGCGCCGGCCGGGACCCCGTAGGTCATGCGGCACCATGCGTGCGTACCGAGCCCGTGTTCGTACGTCACTCCGCCCATACGAATGGGGCCTCCGTCCCAGTTGTGATCGACCTTCGGCGGTCGGAATCCGAACGTCACCGCTATCGCTTCCAGTTCCGTCAGCAGCTGCTGTGGTCCTTCGTGCAAGTGAACGGGCGGCGGCGGCGTGGGGCTGGGTTTGATCACCGGAGTCGGAAGGGCCGCGATTTCCTCGCCGCCAACGCCGGCGGCATCCCGTGCTCCGCCGAGGCGCAAGATATGAAACTGAGGGATCCCGCGCTCTATCACTCGGACGCCTTTACGCTCGAGCGCGGCCGCCACCCGCCGGAAATCATCCGCCGGCGCCAACAAGATCGTGGCCGTGGTGCTGAGGTGCTGCAGCTCACGGAGATATGACTCAGGCGGCTCGCCCGCCGGAGCCTCGACTCCACTGATGATGCGATTCTCCAACAGCCGTCCCGGTCGCCTGGGGTCCTGGCGCTCGCGCTCGAGCAACTGCAGGTAGACCCACCCCAGGTCGCGCTGCATTCCGTGCACGCCCAGGATCACCGGACCTCGGACGCTTGCCACTTCTGCGGCCATGGCACGACTCGCAAACGATTGTGGCGGGTGCTCATAACCGAGCACATTCACCGCGCTGGAGGCAGCGCTCAGAGCCAACGCGGCGGCAACCACGTGCTGCAGGGGCCGCGGTACGGTGGCCTGCTCCATCACTCGCGCGGCCTCCGAGACACCCAGAGCGGCCAGGTACGAGAGAGGAATCACAAACAACATGATGCGGTGCGCATCGACACGATTGGTCAGCAGCAGGGGCAAAGTCCCGAGAGCCACCCACAGCAAGAGGAAGACCCGAGGCCAGGACCGCCACCGCCGCAGCGAATGCGCGATACCCCAGAGAATGAAGATGACAGCAGGGCCGTAGTACAGCTGCAGAGGCGGCGGATCGACGGCGAAGACCGTCCCGCGGGCCGCCGGCGCCAGAACAGGCAGTATCGAATTCAGGTACTCAGGAACGGTGATCTTCAGTGCTCGTACTAGCAGTTCGATTTTGTCGCGTACTGACAATGCCTCCGGGCGAATATGCGGCGGCACCGCTCCTCCGTAAAGAGAGCCGATGTAAGCAGGGCTGCGCAGCAAAGCGAAGAACGTCTCGCCGCGGGCGCTCAGAAACAACCCCTGCCGTTGGAACGAGCCCTCCAGACGCCACACCCCAACCGCTATCAGGGCGATCACTACGACGCCCGCTAGCCGCCGCCAGCCGACCTGCCGCCACTGGTACGCCAGACCAATCGGAATGAACCCAAGGAGAATCAGCACGACGATCCGGCCGGGAGAATACTGGAGAGTAGCCAAGTACAGCAACGCGGCACAGACCACCGCGCGCCACCAGGCGGATTGTTCCCGCTCCAGGAAAAGCCATGTTGCCAGCACGGCCAGAAGCACTGCCAGCACTGTGCCGGCAGGCGAGCTGCCGTAGCGGCCGTAAAACAGTAAACAAGGGTTAGACGCGAACACCACGGCCATGGCCGCACCGGCCACCGGCCCGAAGAAGTGCCGCCCCACCGCATACGCCACGGCTATGCTCAGGAGCGTGGCCGCTACAGCGGCACACCGCAGTGTCCAGGGTGAGAACCCAGCCGTGTGGAACAGTGCGTATGTCGGCGCTCCGTAGAAGAGACTCGTGTTGCCGGCGCTTAAGATTCCATCGTCCCAGAGAAAACGCTGTAGGGTGAAGTGCACGACGCTCAGACCCTTGGTGAAGGCTTCACCAAACCCGAGCGTCACGCTTGCTTCCCAAGGCAGCAGCGCATCCCCCGAATAGCCGCTCAGGTTGGAGAAGAGGAACATCCCCGCACCCAACGATGCAATCGCGAGATACAATCTGCTCACGCCTGTCGCTGCGCCGCTCTTGCCGGTCGATTCGTCCCGCTGCTTTTCGCATGCCAGAGCGTCAACCAAGAGAGCCACACCGGCAGCACCCATCAGCACCCCACGCAGCCGCCACGCGCCGGCAGCCGTGCGGAGCGGCCATATGGCCGCCGTGCTCAACGTTACGAACGCCACTCCAGGCAGCCACAGGCGTGTCGCCGCACGGCTCCGTAGCAACCCGCAAGTCAGGGCCGCCGCCGCACCCGCTGACAGCACCACTGCCGTCGCCACGTAGGCCGGCACGGTCGACGCCCAGTGTAGGATATCCGCATGCGATAACATCTCAACGCTCTGTTGCAACGATACCACTCCGATCATTCACAAATGCGCGAGTAATAGAGAATCACCCTTCCCGCATACTCGCTGTTGACCTCGCTGCTCGACGCCAACATCAATGCTGCGGTCGAGACCCGGCTTCCGAGCGTTGTTCCCCGGCAGCAAGGCCGGGAACTTCGCTGACTGAATGCCGTTGCCACCCTCCGGGCTCGGCTGCGCCTCAGGGCTCTTTGAAGGGGTTCAATAGTACGGGTTCATCAACTCGAAGAATTCGACCACGCGCTTGCTTATGCTCCCCGATCTCTGCGGCACACCGCCGCGGACCGGCGGACCGAAGCGCGCCCCCGCTGCCTCGGTGATCTTCCTTATCTCGGGGGCGTTGTCGAAAGGCGAAGCGCGAACTTCGATGGCGGCCGCGTTCTTCCCGAGAAATGCCGAAAGCTGCTTCAGGCCGTCCGGGGTGTCCTCCAGGAAGACGACTCTCCACTGATTCCCGTAGGCTCTGAGGACACGCTCGAGCCGCTCTCTCTCGGTCTCCGTCACGATCAGAATATGGACTGTCCCGGGCGGCGCTTCCTGGAGCCGCTGCATCTCCTGAAGGTAAAGATCCCTGTTCGGGTAATAGGGATTCCAGTCCTCCAGCTTCACAATGTTGTACGCGCCGATGATTGGAATCAAGAAAATCGCGAGGAAAGCCGCGGCGCTCCTGGAGCCCCTTGTGAGGCCGGCAAACCCGACGGCCGCCAGCAAGGCGACCGGGTACATGATCACGTGCATTCGCGAGGCCGGCGGATAGTTATATTGACTGATACCGCCGGCCAGGAAACCAACCGCGAAAAGGGACCAGGGCAGGAACAACCACCGGCGTAACCCGACAAGCCGCGCCATTCCGAACGCAGCCGCGGCAAGGACTGCTGTGAGCGGGTCTACGACGTTTTGCCAGAGAAAATGGGTACCGGACCTGTAGCTGAGGAAAGCGAAGAATGATTGAACCGTCTTTGCGGCAAGCAGATGCCGGTTCTGCTGGGCCTCCGGCGATGCGATGTTAACCCGAATCTGATGCTGCCAGTAATCGAGCTCCGCAAGGATGGGTGCTCCGGCGATCAGGAAGCCCGCGGCGAAGAAGGCGAGCGCGGTCAGAAAGCCTTTGGCGCGCTCGCCCGGCCGGCCAGGACTCGTCACGGCTTCGATCGCGAGAAATCCGGGGAAGACGACGAGCGGCAGGAGCGCGCCCAGCGAGCTCAGGAAGCAGCCGAGGCCCGAGGCCACGCCGGTCAGAAAGTAAAGGGCCTTGGACTGACGCGCTCGTGCGGCGAAAAAGAAACAGCCAGCAAACAAAAGGGGCGGAAGGAAGGCCGCGTGCGGCTTTCCGATCCGAGCCCAGACTACGATGAACTCGGAAAGGAAGAACGAACCGCAGCCGAACGCGGCAGCGATCCGGGGCGTCGCGGATGCTCTTGCCAGGAAGTGGCGAAGCGTGAGGTAGAGCGGACCAAGGCACAAAACGACGAGGACGGACATCGACAGCCGCCACGAGAAGTCCGTTCTCCCGAAAAAGCGCATGAAGAGCGCCTGCCAGCCCGCAAGCGCCGCCGGAAAGAAGCCCCAAACCCCGTTGGCTTCGAGCCAGGGAATCCGATGGAGGTCCTGGGCCCACGCGTCTGCGGAATCAAAGAAGTTCCATTCGTCTCCAATGTACGAGAACTGCCAGGCATCGAGCCGCCACGCGTACAGGGCTACCAGGCCAACGGAAGCCAGGACGAGGCAGACCGCCTCCACGCGGGAGATCGCGACGCCGATCCGGACCCCGCTCCGCCGTTCCCGGGCAAGGAGGGCGGCGGCGGCACCGATCAACAAAGCCAGGAAGACCAGCGCGAGAGCGGGGTGATTGTGAAAACCGCGTCGCTGCGCCAACGCGAAGAGCCCGATCGTCGCAAGGGGCAGCGCCGCCACGAACCGCCAATCGGGGGCTTCCCAACGAGGACCTGCCAGGCCCGGATCCTCCGAAGGACGTGAACCCCTCGGTGTCGAAGTGTAAAGAAAGAAACAGCCGGCCAGGACCAGGACCAGGCCAACCACGAATGTCTCCGGAAAGTAAGAGAAGAGACCGGGGCCATAGCGGTGAAGGAGACGAGAGAGGGGCGTATGCCGGATCCATGCGCCAGCCTTCCAAGGGGATCGGATTGCGAAGACGCCGAAGAGTATGAGGATCCATCCCACCATCGCTTCAGCCGCGCGAGAGAATCCCGTGAAAGAACGGGGCGAATCCCGCGCGCCGACGAAGGAATTCGCTTCGCCCGGTTCACGCACCGGCGACCTCCTTGACGAAAGGAGCGGACTCGCCGGGCACGGGCATGAGGCGATGCGAGGCCGCGGAGGCAGACCGCAACTGAAAACTCGCCATGCGCCGCGATTCAACAAACCGGTCCCTCGTCGCACGACAGTGTACAAGCTTACCCCGGATGCGGGTCGGTCACCAGTCTTGGTTCTTCCGGAGTTGGGCGAGTGCTTCGTCGAGGCGTTGGCACGAAGACCCGCGCGAAGAGGATCACGATCCCCGGGTCGAGTCTCGGCGTCGCCGTGTTAGCATCCGTTCGAAGTCAAATAGGCCGATGACCCAGGACGACCAACAAGTCTCGGACGCCTCGCGTGAGGCCCGACCGGAGCTATCGATAGTGATACCTTGCCTGAATGAGGCCGAGACGATTGGGACATGTATCGAAAAGGCAAGCAGCGCCTTGCGCGACAATGGAATCTCGGGAGAGATCGTCGTCGCGGACAACGGAAGCACCGACGGATCGCAAGCCATCGCGCGCGAGCTCGGCGCGCGCATCGTCATTGCCTCCGAAAGAGGGTACGGCAGCGCGCTGATGGCGGGCATCGCGGCGGCTCGCGGAGAGCATGTCCTGATGGGAGACGCCGACGACAGCTACGACTTTGGAGAAGCGCCGCGGTTCCTCGAGAAGCTGCGGGAAGGGTACGATCTCGTGCAGGGCTGCCGGTTGGAGTCTGGCGGCGGCACGATTCTTCCGGGCGCGATGCCGTTTCTTCATCGATGGCTGGGGAATCCCCTGTTTTCTCGCCTGGCGCGCCGCTGGTTTCGGGTCCCGATCCGAGACATCCATTGCGGTTTGAGAGCCTTCCGGACGAATCTCATTCGCGAAATCAATCTCCGCTGCACCGGAATGGAATTCGCGTCCGAAATGATCATCAAGGCGACGTTGCGGGGAGCCAGAATCGGAGAGATCCCGATCACTCTCCGGAGGGACGGACGCGTTTCCCGTTCACGCCATCTGCGCACCTTCCGGGACGGCTGGCGTCACCTCCGTTTTTTTCTGCTCTTCAGTCCTCGGAGACTCTTCCTCATCCCAGGCGAGCTGCTCATTCTGCTCGGGCTCGCCGGATACGCCGTGGCGATGCCCCGGCTCAGCTTGGGGGGCGCCACCTTTGACGTCAACACGCTCCTCTTTGCCAGCCTTGCAATCATCTGTGGGTATCAATCGATCCTTTTCGCGGTCTTTACCAAAGTCTTCGCAATCACCGAGGGAATGCTCCCGCAAGACCCGCGGATGAGCCGGCTGTTTGTCCTCTTCGACCTCGAGAAGGGGTTGCTGGCCGGGGCGCTGATGATGCTCATCGGCCTCGGTCTTCTGATGGCCGCGGTCAACCAGTGGCGCGTTGCGGGCTTTGGCCCGCTCCGATATGAGCAAACGATGCGCTGGGTCATTCCGGGCGTCACCCTGACGGCGCTTGGTTTCCAGACGATTCTCTCCAGCTTTTTTCTCAGCATTCTCGGGATGCGACGGCGATGACAATGCTGGAGTGGGCCCACGGCAAGTTCGTCTTCGGGCGTCGAGTCGACGTCCTGAGAGACCATCTGGCGGACCTCATCCCGTTGCGCGCGAACGTCCTCGACGTAGGTTGTGGGGATGGTCGCCTGGCGTGGTCGATCCAGAGGATTCGCGGAGACGTGGCGATTCGCGGTCTCGATGTACTCGTCCGGAGGCGCACCTACATCGAGGTAGACCTGTTCGACGGAAAGAGGCTTCCCTATCCCGACGAGAGTTTCGATGCCGTCATGGCCGTCGACGTGCTTCATCATGCCGAGAACCCGATCAATCTTCTGTCGGAGACGGCGCGGGTTTCTCGAGGCGTCGTTCTGATCAAGGATCACCTGGCCGATTCCTGGCTGGCAATCCCGAGGCTTCGACTCATGGATCGGGTTGGCAACGCACGCTACGGGGTCTCTCTCCCCTACAACTACTGGACCGAGGAGAGGTGGCGAGAGGCGTTTGGGATAATCGGCCTCTTGCCGGAAGTCTGGCGCGAACGCCTGGGTCTCTATCCGCCTCCGGTCTCGTGGGTCTTCGACGATTCCCTGCATTTCATCGCGCGACTGCGAAGAGCCTAGTAGCCCGGCTACGAGCTTAGTCGTTAACCTGGTCTGGCGGGGCCCGAAGCGGCGGACAGCCCTCGAACCGGGACCGTCTCTTGATCAGGGTGACAGGACTGCAATCACACCGATCGGCGGACCGGAGCGCGCCTGGCTGGCATAAGCGGGTTGGATTCTCGCAGCGGGGTAATTCCGCACGATGTCCGCAACAAGCACCTGCGGATCGAGCGGGCGCGGAACGAATCGCTCGAAAGGAACCATGACCGCCACGGGCCGCCCCACGGGAAATGGCATCGCGCGGCGTGGGTCGCTGATATCGCGGACGTCGAGATTCGCGAGGTACGGCAGGAACGCGGCGTGCAGGCACGTGAAGTCGGGCCGCTGAAAGGTCACGCAATAGAACTCGTAGCGTGGGCCGAGGGCGAGAGCCGCTCGACCGAAGGCCGTGTATATCGTCGAGGGCCTTGTCCACTCATAGTTCAGATATGTCTTTAGATTCTTCGCCGCAAGAAAGACGAGCGTGGCCGACACGGCGGCGATGACGACCCGCCTGAAGACCGGGCGTTTCCAGGTGAGGAGATCCAGCTGCAGGTCGACCGCTCGGGCCATGAAGAGGCTCACGACCGGCGTGACCGGCACGAGCCGCGTGTACCAGGGGGTCGCCTCCGCGAAAACGCCGCATCCGAGGAGCATCGTCGAAAACCAGGCGAGGCACGCGGCGTTGGCACCCCATCCATCGGTCAGGACGATGATCAGACCGATCGACAAGAGAGCTCCTTCCATCGGTCCCGCGGCCGGCGATAGCGTTCCCTGCCCGCTGGCATCTCTCTCGGTGTAAAACATTCCGAGTGTTTTGAGCAACGGTTTTCCGAGCGCCCTGGCGAGAACTTCGCGGTGGAAGCCGGTCTGCGGATCATAGAGTGAAAACGAAGTATCCATCCGATGGGCGAGCGCCCGGGGATTGGATCGCCAGTAGGGAACCATCGGAACGACCGTAACGGCGAAGGCGAGGACGAAAAGAAGGGGACCGCACCAACGACGCAACGTGACTCGGTAGGAACGAAGCGAAAGAAGGACTCCGGCAATGATCACGCCGGCCAGCGCGACGCGGGCGGAGTAGAACAGAAACAGTCCCCAGCCTCCGAGCACGCCGCAGAGCAGCCACCACCCGGGGTGCGCCGTTCGCACAGCCCGAAGAAGGACGTAAAGGAACCAGACGGAGTAAGCCACCACTTCGCCGAACGGTGTTGACCGCGAGAAGTGCAGGAAAGGGATCGAGGAGAGAAGAAGGATGCCCGCGAAGAGTCCCAGGCGGGCGCTCCGGTATTCGCGTCCGAGCGCGTAGGTTCCCAGCACTGCAAGGAACCCCACCAACATGCCTCCCCAGCGCGAGCCCGCGACGGTCTTGCCTGCGAGGATGAGACCGAGGCTGGTCGGGAGGTGTCCCGGGTAGGGTATCTCGGCATATCCGCTGCTGAAGAAATTCTCCGCCCGTCCCTCGACGAGGCGCAGCGCGAACTCCACCGTCAGGCCGACATCGGTATGGACGTTCTGAGGCACGCCTTTGAGGTCCCGGCTCAAGGCGATTGACGCCAGGAGAAGCAGACCCGCGACGTGTAGCAGAGTCTCCCACGGGACTCGACGTTGCCGGAATCTGGGAGGGCGTCGAGAGAGGGCCAGAAGACCGACACAAAGGAGCTGGAGGAAGACCCAGAGCGAGATGCTGTCATTCGGATGGACACCCCGAGCTTGCCATCGCCACAGGACCAGGCCTCCCGCGAGCAGCGCCGCCACGGTGCACCAGGTCGGAAGGAGAAGCCATCGGGGAAAGCGCGCCGCCTGCGTCTTGATCCACCACTGGTCGACTTCGCCGCGTATCACGCGCGACCACCACTGACTTGCGAGGGCGGCGAGAACGCTCCCTGCGAGTAGCAAGAGAATCGCCCGCCGAGACGCGTTCTGGTGGAGCAGGACGCTGCCGGCCCCGGCCATCACGAGACCGACAAGAGCCGTTGCGGCGAAAGGAATCCATAGGTCGCCCCCCGGCCGGGCGGCGTTCTCTCGGGGGCTGGGAGATGGCGTCGCCGGGCTCGACACCGGGGCAGCCTCGTGAGCGGTCATCCTCCAGACCACCACCTGCAGAACTCCGATAAGAAGAAAGGAGCACACGACCCAGAGTCCCAGCCGCGCCCAGGAGAACGGCTTGTGACCCGGAGAAGGGGGACGATGCGCCGGCCGTGAGGCTTCCGGCGTTCTCTCGACAGCTACAAGGACGCTGCCGTCTTCTTCCCCCGCGATATCCCGAATCCCGTCGGCAACCGCGAACCACCTGATTTCCCCACCCGAAGACGAGGATTGGATCACTTCGGACTGATCCTCCGCCGCCCACGTCGAACGACCGGTCCCCGCCGCAACGGCCGAAACACTCCCCTTTGACGGGAGGGTTGCGCGCCGTTGGAGAGCGCCGCTCTTCCACTGGAATTGGTACCAGCTCCTCCAGGGACCATACCAGAGAGCGACCTGTTGCGCGGCGGAGTCCACGACTCGAAGCCCGGGTCGCTGCCATAAGTCTCGGAACCGGTCGACTTCCGGGAAATCAACGGGCAGGAAGCGAGCCGAGCCCGCCGGGACCTGATAGAGGGGTGCCGGCGCGAATCTCGCGGCGCACAGGGTCGTGCCGTCGGCCAACCGGACGGCGCTGACGACCTCCGCGGCCGGATCGGGAAGCGACGCGTGCCACACCATCTCTCCGGAGCCATCGAGCTCGACCGCACCCTCCGTTCCGGCTGCCAACAACAAGTGGCCGTTTCTCAAAGCGGCCCCCTGAAAGACATTCAACTGCCGGAATGAGCCGCTGCGATGCACGACTCCCGATCGATCGAACTCGATAAAACGCTTCCGCGCTCGTTCGAAGACCATGAGACGGCCCGGTCCGGTGATCTGGATGTTCTCGATGTCAGAAAAGCCTGTCCATCGGGCCAGGAGCTTTCCTTCAGCCGTGTATCGGGAGATCTCACCGAGGCCTTCTCCACCCGGGAGCGCGATGACAGGAATCTCTCTTCCGGGCTGAGACGGGGTCGCGGCAACAACCGGAAAGCCCGACATCAGAAGAGCCCAAACCGATATCCGTCGCGCGGTCGAGCGGACGTCCCATTGTTCCCGAGGAGGCCTCGGCTTACGGGGAAGAGGCGCCGGATGAAGTCGGAAGAGGGAGACCCGACTCCGCCGACGACCCCAACTAGAAGCGCTCCGCCGGGGCACAGGTCTCAACTCAAGGGGGCGGAATCTATCCTACGAGGAGGGCCGCTTCGGACCGACCCGGATAGGATGACCCCCTAGATTCGTCCACTTCTCGGGGACTTCTCCCGGGCTTCCATAGAAGAACTGGGCATAGTAGCTGCCGATCGGGAGATCCCGCGCGCCCTTCCATTCGAAGCTGACCGCGCCGGTCCCGGATGCGAGCGGCTTCTGCTCCTCGGAGAGTTTCTTGTTGGAGGAATCGCTCCAAACGACTCTCGCGACAGACTTCGCCGGAACGTTCTTGACCTCGAACGAGACGTAGATGGGATCCCCCTGGCCGAATGAGTCAGTTTCGACGGTCACCGTCCGGTCCGGCGCGACCGTGTGCCCAATCCGAAACTTGGTCATATAGATACCGGTTCTCACGGACTCGGGCGCTCCACCACCCGTAGTCTTCTCGCCGCATCCCACCGCACCGGCTCCGAGAGCAAGAGTCAGAGCGATCGCCATCGGTCTCACTGAGCTCACCTCCAATCGAAATGCGAACATTATCATGTGGCTCTGACCGCATAGGAGACCTTGACCCGCGAGGCCGCGGGCGTCCCGAAGCCAGTCTGGTACTTCTCGCTCCGACCGAGAAAGGTAATGAGTCTTGCTTTTCCGTTGAGGCCCTCGACGACGCCTGCGGAGATCTCCTTTTTGGCGCGGAACCAGTTGAGCAGCAGGTCGCGATGGCCGCGAAGCAGCCGGGCGACCTTCTTGATGGGCTCGATTCGGGATCGCATCGCCGCCGCGCGCCGAGGGAAGAGGCCACGCGCCGATGCTGAAGAGCACAATACCCAGGAAGTAAAGCGCTCCTCCCAATCCGGAGTAATTCCTCGACCGGATAACGGCCTCTTCCCAGCCGGCCAGCCCAACCGCCAGAGTCCCATGCCCAGCGAGCCGGTGCCGCGCGGGTGCTTCATTCCGGTAGGCCGGTTGAAGGGACGCTGCGCCGATGAGGCCGGCCCGTACCAGCCCGCTGATGTATCGAGGTGTCAGCGCGCCCCGAAGTCATTGAACATCTCACGAAATGGCGAACCGACCGGAAAGGATACGACCAGGACGGCCAACCCGGCGAAAGTCGGAGCAAGCTCGGACTTCCTACCTCGATTCTCCGGTCGGCCGGAGCTGCCAGCCTCTCGATCGGGTTGTCTTTCGCGACGAAGTTCAGAGCCCTGCCGATCCTCCCGCCACTGGCGGTGGCGGTCGCGTTTCGGTGGCGTGCTGATCCTCTTCGGGGCCGACTGGCCGGAGGATTGGGCCGAGCGAGCCCAGGGTCGCAAGAGCGTCTTAGGGAAGGCCCCGGCATGTTCACTGGTCGCATGCCCGAAGCGGCGGGCCGGGGAATCGTCAAAGCTATAATTGAAGAAAGAGATGTCGCCTATGTTCCAGGCTTCTGGCGTCCGCTGATGCCGACGATCTGCGTGATTCCAGAACGCGTCTTTAAGAGGATGTGGTTTTGAATCACTCTCTGCACAGAGGCCTTTCGCGAGGCGAGAGGGGCGCTTCTCAGTCCGGCGGGCGAATGAGACCCCTTTTTCTGAAGGCGGGAATCGTCCTCCTCTTGATGCTCTTGAAAGCCGCTCCGGCGCGCCCCTCGACGGTCCCGACGATCTCGATCGGACCCGGTGAATCCTCGATCGTGGAGTACGACCTCCGATTTCGGCCGCTGCGTATCTATGTCGGCTTCCGGAAGCCCACGGACATCACCCCGCTGGCCGACGGCTCCCTCTTGGTGGCTGACGAAGGAGCGCAGGAGATCCTTGCATTTGACCCGTCGACGGGGACCATCTCCTATCGATGCAAGTTCTCTTCTGGGGTCCTGAGGGTGCGCCCGCGGCCTCTCGGCGGCCTGGTCGTGACATCCGCAGATAAGGTGCTGCTGACCGACCGGGCGCTCGAGGTCGAGCGAGAGATCTCTGTAAAAGGGGTTCGTGCCGCCGCGGAGCTTCCCAGCGGTCACATCCTGACCGTTTCCAACGACGATCAGGGATGGATGACTGAACGCCGACCGGACGGTTCGATCCTCTGGCGATCGAAGCCGCGAGCGCGACTCGATCCCGCCGGAAAGTGGGTCTCAGAGAAGGCCGAGCAAACTTTCACCTCGACTTCCTCGCTCGATGTCAGAAGGGACGGAGAGATCTTTGCCCCGGACTACGACTCGAACAGTCTGCGTCTTTTCTCGAAGGACCACATTGTCCTCCGCTACTGGCCTGTCGGGATGGGTCATTTCTCAGATGCGCGCTTCGGCCCTACCGGTGAGTTGATCGCCGTAGCTCCAGAGGCGTTGTCTGTTTGGGTCGAGCGGGCAAACGGCGAGGTCCGCACCTGGACTTCTCCCGGAACCGACCTCCCACTGTGTGCGAACATCTCGGCGAGAGGAACGATTCTTGTCGGATTTCAATGGCGTCCCGACAATGAGCGACTGAACGCCACGCTGCAGCTCCGCACAGAACGTAAACGCTTCCCCTTCAACCAGACACTTCCGGGGACCGTTCTACTCGGCATATCGGCTGCACTTCTCCTCTGCGCTGCGTTGCGATCGCGCGACGTCAAGAGGGCATTGGCCCGGCCGGGCCCAATTAACGAGAGCTCCGCGATCCACGACCGCCCGGCCGCGCCGTCCTTTTCGATCGGTGAAAAGCGCTCGAGCGACGGATTCCGAGCCGTGCAGATCGGGGGAGCAACTGTAGCTCTCGTGCTCGCCGCGTTCGCGGCGTGGGGGACCACTCTCGAGGCCGGAGGCGTGGCTCCCGGCAAGATGATTCGGTTTGCGCTCGGTTGCGCCGCCGGGGCCATCGCGTTGCGGATTCTTAACGCGATCCTCGGTACGAGCACAACTTTCTCATCGTTGTCGCCGACGCAGTCGGACGACCCCGCAGAGTCGAGGGATGGTCGGAGCCCGGCGGTGCTGGTCTGCCTTGCTTTCTCGAGTGTGACTCTCTGCCTACTCGGCATTCTTTTCCTTCCCGATCATCCGGGACCGGCCGTCGGCACCTGGATCGCAGCGCAGGTTTTCGTCCTGGTGGCGGCATTCGACCCACCGACGCCTCGAACAGGCCATTCCCGCCGAAGAGCGTTCGCCATGCTGCTCGGAGCCGTCCTGCTCGGAGCCATCTTCACGCGTTTCTGGGAACTTGGTCAGTACCCGGACTTCATTAACTCGGACCATGCGACCTACGGCAGCGCGGCGCTGAAGATCCTGCGCGGCGAGTGGAGCCCATTCTTCATCATGGAACCGGTCAACCGATCGATTCCCCGTCCCTGGGTAGCCGTCTGCGCGGCCCTGTTGGGCGTATTCGGCGCACACTACTGGGTCCTGCGGCTCACGGCCGCGATCTCAGGTGTTGTGCTTGTCATCGGCACATATCTCCTCGGCTCTTCGCTGTTAAACCGACGAGCGGGCCTGGCTGCCGCGTTCCTCGCATCGGTCAATCACGTTCTGCTGTTGTACTCGCGTCAGCCGTACGTCATCGATCCGGCAGCCTTTTTCGTCTTGGCTTTGTATTGCATCACCGTCGGGCTCCGGAGCGGAAGACGATTTCCCTGGTGCCTCGCCGGAGTCCTGAGTGGATGGTGCCTGCTGACCTATTGGGCGTCGACGGTTCTCGTGGTCGTTGGCGCAGCGATCTTCGGCACCTTCGCACTCTTCTATCCTCGGTGGTTATGGAGGCGCCGTGCCGGCTTGCTCTGGATGCTTTTCGGGGCGGTCATTGTCTATCTGCCGATGGTGCCGCACATCAAGGGGACCATGAGTCTCGGGTCCCGGTTGCGAGAAACGTCCGCCGTGTTAACACCCGATGGCTCCATCCAGCGAGATCCTGCCTTCTGGAAGAACCAGTTGGAGCGGACCTTCGGGACGATTCTCCAACACGGAGAGGGTTCGTCTTGGAATGTTTCAACAGGAAAGCCCCTCGCGCTCGGTCCGGAAACGGTGCTCTTCGGCGTCGGCCTGATCTATCTGCTGATATCCCGCCGCTGGGCGCCGGCGATGGTTCTTCTTCCATGGATCGGCTTCGGCTTCTTTTTCGGAAACGGTCTTTTTCCGAATGTAAACTTCTATCACTGCCTGGCAGCGATTCCTCCCATTTTCCTTGTGAGCGCGGTGACCGTCGATCGCTTCCTAGCGCTCTCGGACCCCTGGAAGCCACAGTTGCGAAGCGTGCCAATAATGATCGGGCTCCTTATGTTGGCATTCATCGGCGCCCTTCAACTCCGAGCAGTCTGGGGTCTCGTTGGCCGGTCCCCGTCGCGTCAGGCCAACGGCCAACCGGCTCTTCGGGCGGAGGTCTGGTCGATCGTCCCGCGCTACATTCGGGAAAATCCGAACCGGCGCTATTATCTCGTCCGGACGTCCACTGAGCTCAGTTGTGCGGCGCCCTCGTTCATCTTCTTCGCCGACGACTCGGACATCTCCGACATGACGAAGCCGCTTGAAGAGACTCTGCCGGTCCCGCCGATGGACCCGCGGCGCGAGGTCGCTTTCATCGTCCTGCCGGGACTCGAGACGAGGGCCGACTTCATACGCACGGTCTATCCAAACGCCCGGACGGTGGAACTCCGGTCGACGTTTATCCCGAAGCCTGTTCTGATCTTGCTCGTCGATGCAAACTCCGTGCGCCAAGCCTTCGAGGCCGAAGCGTCGAAACGCTTCGTGCGGGGCTGGTCGGCTCCGCGCTTACCGAGCTCGATTCCTTCCGAAAACTGCCAGATCACCGGCGGCCGCGACCGCCATCATTCGCGGACCGATGCTCTTTCTCTTCGCACGTGTCTTCGATCCACTCTCGCTGCTTCGGTCGGTTACCCGAGTCTTCAAACCCGGAGGAACCGTTGTTGTTCAGACGATGCATGCTGGGAGTTTCGCCGCAAATATGACGCGGGGCCGATGGCCTTGGCTGGTGGAGATGCGTCTCCATTACTTCTCACGGCGAACCCTGACCAAGACGCCAGGGCAGTCAGGATCCGGTGTCCTGAGAATCTTCGCCGATGCTGGATCGGACCGCGCGTGTCATTTGGAGCCCCCCGCAGGAGCGCTGTGCGGGGTCGACTCGGCCAGAGCTTTGCGCGTGTCATCGGCTCGCTCGGACTTCGCATGCTCCAGTTTCCCATCGACGCCGGGGCTTGATAGCCGCCTGTGCGGTCAAGGATCAGGCTCCACGAATGGGGGCCCTGGGGATCCGCAGCCTCAGCAAGGAGAGATAGCTCAGGGTGGTCGTCAGGAAGTGCATCTTCGAGACGCCTTCCCGGCGAAAAATGAAGTGGATCGGCTCTTCGACGATTCTCATACCCAATGCTTTCGCCCGGATAAGCAGTTCAGGGAGAAACGCGAAGTTATCGTTTTCGAACGTCAACGCTCGAAGCACTTCGGCTCTGTAGATGCGAAATCCGGAGGTCTTGTCTTTGATTCGAAGCCCGAACACGATCCGCAGGATGACGTTCAGCGTGCCGCTCAAGACCAGCTTCCAGGGCGGAGTGCCGTCCGCACGTCCGCCCTCGACAAATCTCGATCCGACCAGGATGTCGGCATTGCGATCCTGCATGGCGCGGAGGAGGCGGGGGATTTCCTCCGGCTGGTGATTGAGGTCTGCATCCATCGTGACGATGTAACCGCTGGCAGGTGAGACGGCGGCAAAGCCTCGTCGGAAGGCTCCGCCGAGGCCGCCCGGCTCTTCCTGGTAGAGAATGCGAATGTTCGGGATTTCGCGGGCGAGACGCTCCGCGATGGACAGCGTCCCGTCCTTCCCCTCGATGACGTAGAGAAGCTCCCACGCCCCGAGATCCTTCATTCCCTTCTCAATTCTGCGTGTTAGCAGCTCGATATTCTCTCGCTCGTCATACGCGGCGATGACGACGGAAATCCGAGGTTCTCTCGAACGAGAGTTTGTCTTGACGTCAGCAGAGCTTGAGCTCATTCAATCCTGGCGGCGATCAAGAACCCATGCCATCCGGCCACAATATCATGAGGCCGACCTCAACTGGAAGTTGTGGACCTCTGTCTAACATCGGGTTAAACTCGACACGATGAGCCTTGCCGCCGATCTCGTCATCCCCGCCGCAGACGCGGCCGCGTTGAAGGAGGTCGTATTGGAGTTTCCGGTGGACGTTGTGCGGCTGGAGGGCCGCCTGACTTTGCGCCGACAAGTCCCGGGCCTACTCATGGCAGACTTTGCCGCAGTGCGAGTCATACTATGGCGGTGTAGCCTGTGAAAGAAAGCGACGCATGGGACAAACATTGGGCCTCTGCGAGCAAGGGTTCGCTCTTTGAGCGGCTGGCTTCCATGGTTCGAATGCGAATCCTCAGTCGGGCAGTTCGAGACTATAGCGACCGATACTTTCCGCCCCGCGGTGTCTTTCTGGAATGCGGATGCGGCACCGGCCAGTCCTCGAGCCGGGTTCCTCGTTCCGGCCGCCACCTCGTGGCTCTCGATTTCTCCCTGCCGGCGCTCCGGGCTGCCCGCACGATCCCTACCTACACAGAACATCTCCAAGGGGATATCCGTCGGCTCCCCTTCGCGAACGACTCGATCTCCGGCATCTGGAACCTCGGGGTGATGGAGCACTTCGATCCGAACCAGGCAGCAGAAATCCTGGCCGAGTTCCGCCGGGTTCTTCGGCCGGGACACGTCGCGATTCTCTTTTGGCCTCCCAACTTCGGATCCTCTCGCTGGATCCTCGCTCCGATCGAGCGTCTCCTGACATGGAGGCGCGGCAGAACCTTTCGGTTTTTCCCGGACGAGGTGAATCGCCTCCGATCGCGGGGGCACGCGCTCGCAATCATGAAGGCGGCAGACCTCGAACCGATCGCCGCGGACTTCACATTCCGCGATTGCTTCATCCACCTTGTCGCCGTGGGTCGAAAGCCGTCTGTATGAGACTTGTGGTTGTCATCGCCGATACAACGAGCGCGACAACATCGAGGGCCTCACCCGACGGTTGATCGGCGTGCTACGGACCCCACGCCGGTGAAGCCCGGCGGTTCGGGCATCGTTAGTTCCGCAGCCGACACGAAATCCTGGGAGCCCGGCACCTACGGTTTGAAAACCCTGGGTCGTCGAGTCCGGCGTCTACGGCGTCTGTCGGCCCGGCTTCGCGAACTTCTCCATCTCTGAGTCGCGTTCGAAGTAACCCGCGACGCTCCGCCGGACGGCTGGCGTTCGCCGGGGCGTGTCCATAGGGACGATCTCGGCGTAGGAGTATGCTGCGGGGCATCCTGCCGCCGCTAACGCTGCGATCTTAGAGCCTCTCGTGCTAGAGTCATCCGCGTCTTTCAGGAGTGGTAATGAAATCCGCGCTCGTCACCGGCATCACCGGGCAGGATGGGTCCTATCTGGCAGAGCACTTGGTCGAACAGGGATACAAGGTCTTCGGTCTCGTCCGGCGGACGAGCTGGCGCGATGTCGACCGACTCGCGTATCTCGGCGATCGGGTGGATCTCTTGAACGGAGACCTGCTTGACCAGAACTCTCTAATCAACGCGATCGCCGAGTCCAGGCCGGACGAGATCTACAACCTCGCTGCGCAATCCTTCGTACCCGCGTCATTCTCTCAGCCCGTCCTCACGGGAGAGTTTACAGCTCTCGGTGTGACCCGAATCCTCGAAGCGATGCGCGTGGTTAATCCGAAGATCCCATTCTATCAGGCCTCCTCTTCGGAGATGTTTGGAAAAGTCGAGGAGGCTCCGCAGAACGAGGGGACCAAGTTCCACCCCCGCAGCCCCTATCAGCCCGTGGAAAAAGTCTGATTCTGTCGGCATGAAGTGATTAGCTGGATGGTTCTCATCGGCAGAGATTTGCGAGGGAGGAATGGACGATGTCGATGGGAAGCCGGGAAGGTGGCGACCAACCTCCGCTGTGGGTGAC
>WNFV01000708.1_pt1 | contig 45416 bp, 42 predicted proteins | sample 5400101 | NCBI WGS metagenome assembly WNFV01 (sample SAMN13153361, study PRJNA577476) | soil metagenome | isolation source: 115 cm soil or saprolite under grassland replicate 1 | place: USA:California | collected 2016-06-15 | reverse complement strand
CTCCGTCTCGGAGCTGCGGAGCGTGCCGCGGCCCGAGGGCGGCAACGCACTCACCGCCATTCGCATCAAGGGCGAGAGCGTAGCGCACCGCGTCGTCACGGAGTGATTCGCGTTCCCGTCACCCGACGACAACGCGCGACGGCGGCCCGTCACTCGACGGGCGCGCCGTTGTGCGGTTGCTGATTCCCACCCGGAAACGCTCGCTCTTCACCCCTCCGATCGACCTCCCGACGGCGCGATTCGTGCTCGATTTGCGATCGGCCGGAGGGCCCGCAATCACCGCTCCGGACTTCGCGAGGGTGCCATGAAGACGATGAAGGCCGTAGTGTTCAAGGGCAAGGACCGCATTGCCGTCGAGGAAGTGCCCAAGCCGCGGCCGCAGGCGGGCGAAGCCGTGATTCGCGTGACGACGACGACCATCTGCGGCACCGATGTGCACATCGTGCGCGGTGAGTATCCGGTCAAACCGGGTCTGATTCTTGGCCATGAACCGGTCGGCGTTGTCGAAGAGCTCGGCCCGGGGCTCGAGGATCTGTACGATTGGCGAGCGGGTGATCGTCGGGGCCATCACACCGTGCGGGCAATGTTTCTACTGCCTGAACGGATGTCACTCGCAGTGCGGCGGCGCAATGGGCGGCTGGAAGTTCGGCAACACCATCAACGGCGCCTGGGCGGAGTACCTGCTCGTGCCGGATGCGAAAGCCAACCTCGCGCCCATACCGCGCGGCCTCGCCGACGAGGACGTCGTGCTGTGCCCCGACATCTTTTCGACGGGCCTCGCCGGCGCCGAAAGCGGCGGCGTCAAGGTCGGCGACAGCGTGGCCGTTTTTGCAGGGGCCTATCGGGCTCTGTGCGACGCTCGGGGCAAAGCTGAGGGGCGCATCGCTCATCATAGGGATCGATTCGATGCGCGATCGGCTCGAAGTCGCCCGCCATTTTGGCGCCACGGTCACTTTGAACATCTACGACGGCGATCCGATTCCCGAAATCAAGCGTGTCACCGACGGTCGAGGCGTCGACGTCGCGATCGAAGCGCTCGGGCAGCAGGAAACGTTCGAGAACGCGCTGAAGGCCATTCGTCCGGGCGGCACCCTGTCGAGCCTCGGTGTGTACTCAGGGAAGCTGGTCGCGCCGTATCAGGCGTTCCACGCGGGTCTCGGCGATCAGAAGATCGTGACGACGCTGTGCCCGGGTGGGAAGGAGCGGATGCGCCGTCTGATGACAATGATCGAGCATCGTCGCGTCGACCTGACGCCGCTCGTCACGCATCGGTTCGGTCTCGACGACATCGAAGCGGCGTTCGACGTGTTCAGCCGTCAACGTGACGGTGTGCTGAAGGTCGCGTTGTACCCGTCGGGCCGCCACGCCGACCGCATGCCGCAATTGGTCGGCGTCCGCGCGATGGACAACGAGTGCTGAGGGATGACCGCCCTATCGAATCCTGGTCTTGCGTCATTCCGGCACCGCTTCCGCATTTCCGGCAATCGGCTACTGGGTCGCGCCGAAAAGCGCACTGAATCATGCGTCCGGTGTGGCATTCCAGTTGCTGAACAACTGTTCAATTACCACGAGGGCCCATGCTCGGTGCACTTGCCTTCGCCGACCGATCGGATGCGTCGGCCGTCTCGCGGCGCGATTTCGTCAAGCTGTGCACGATGGCAGCGGTGGCCATCGGCCTCGGCCCGCTTGCGGCCGAGCAGTTTCTTCAGGCGGCCGAACGTGGCCGTAAGCCCTCAGTCATCTGGCTGCAATTTCAGGAGTGCACCGGCTGCACGGAGTCGCTCCTCCGGACCACGCACCCGGCGGTCGACGACCTCATTCTCGATCTGATTTCACTCGACTATCACGAAACACTCTTCGCGGCCGCCGGTCATCAGGCTGAAGCGGCGCTCCAACAGGCGATGCGCACGAACGCGGGGAAATACGTGTGTGTCGTCGAGGGTGCTATCCCGACCAAGGAGGACGGGATCTATTGCATGATCGGCGGTCGCACGGCCCTCGACATCGTCAAGGACGTCGCCGGACAGGCTGGAGCAGTGATCGCGATCGGTTCGTGCGCGTCGTGGGGTGGCATCCCATCGGCCGATCCCAATCCGACCGGAGCGGTCGGAGCGCACGAGATCTTGAAGGGGAAGACCGTGGTCAACCTCCCTGGCTGTCCGGCCAACCCGTACAACCTGCTCGGCACCGTTCTCCAGTACGCGACATACGGCACGCTGCCGGCGCTCGATTCGCAAGGGCGGCCGATGTTCGCGTACGGCGAGACGATTCATGAGCACTGCCCGCGTCGCGCGCACTTCGACGCCGGCCGCTTCGCCGACAAGTTCGGCGACGAAGGGCATCGAAAAGGCTATTGCCTGTACAAGCTGGGCTGCAAGGGGCCCGCGACGCACGCGAGCTGCTCCGTGCAGCACTTCGGCGAAGTCGACAACGCCTGGCCGATTGGAATCGGCGCGCCGTGCTTCGGCTGCACAGAGAAGCAGATCGCCTTCCGCGTACCGGCGTTCCAGACCATCGATATCCAACGGCCGATGCCGCCCGACACGTATGCACCGATTCACGCGCCGTCGCACGGCGTCAGTCCGCTGGCCACGGGCGTCGCCGGCGCGGTGCTGGGCGGACTCGCCGGCGCGGGTTACGTCGCGTCGCGCAAGCTGAGCATGTCGGACCAGTTGCTCTCGCCCAAAGCTGAGATCCCGACGGACGAGCGCCATGGTGATCTCTAGACGCGGGGCGCTCAAAGGATTGATGACGGCCGGCGCCGTTGTGACCGGCGCCTCACACGCACAGGCGGCCCTTCCACCGAAGCGTCCCGCGGCCGATGCCGTGGGCCTGCTGTACGACAGCACACGGTGCATCGGCTGTCGCGCCTGCGTCGTCGCATGCCGCGAGGCGAACGGACTGACGCCAGAAGCGACGCATCTGAACGGCGTGGCCTACGACGCGCCGTACGATCTCAACGCGCGCACCAAGACGATCATCCGGCTCTATGACACGGGCACGGCTCGCGGATACGTCAAGAACCAATGTATGCACTGTGTGGATCCGGCCTGCGTGTCAGTGTGCATGTTCAGCGCACTGCACAAGATCTCCGGCGGAATCGTCGCGTACGACCCTGACAGTTGCATCGGCTGCCGGTACTGCGAGGTGGCGTGTCCCTTCAACGTGCCGAAGTTCGAGTGGGCGAGCGCCACGCCGAAGATCGTCAAGTGCGAGCTCTGCCGCCACCGGCTCGCGGCCGGCAAGGAGCCGGCGTGTACGGAGATCTGTCCGCGACAGGCCGTGATCTTCGGTAAGCGCGCCGACCTGTTGCGCGAGGCGCGCGCGCGGATTGCCGCGTCGCCGGATCGCTATGTGCCGACGGTCTACGGCGAGCACGAAGCGGGCGGCACGCAGGTGCTGTATCTCTCGGGCGTCTCGTTCCCGGCGCTCGGGCTGCCAGCGCTCAGCGATCAGGCTATTCCGTACTTCACCGAGAACCTGCAGCACGCCGTCTATCAGGGCTTTATTGCGCCGGTCGCCCTCTACGGCGCCCTGGCGGTCGTGATGTTCAGGAACCGCGCCTGGAAGAACGGAACCGAAAAGGAGACCGAGCCGTGAAGGGCGTGGAAATCAACAGCGATGCGCGCGCCGTCGGCGGTCCGATCTTCACGACCGGCTTCAACGCGTTGCTGGCCATTGTCGGTGCGGCCGCACTCGTCATCGGCTGGCGGCTGTTTCGCGGTCTCGGCGCCGTCAGCGCGATGAACGATGGATATCCGTGGGGCATCTGGATCGCCTACGACGTCGTGTCCGGCACGGCGCTCGCGTGCGGCGGATACGCGGTGGCGCTCCTGTGCTACGTGCTGAACAAGGGGCAGTACCACAGCCTCGTGCGGCCGGCGGTTCTGACGAGTGCGCTCGGCTACTCGCTCGCCGGGTTCGCCGTGCTGCTCGACCTCGGACGGTACTGGAATATCGCGAAGGCGCCGCTCCTGCTCAACTGGAACCGTAATTCCATCCTGCTCGAAGTCGCGTTGTGCATCAGTGCGTACACGGTCGTGCTGTGGATCGAGTTGTCGCCTGCCTTCATCGAAGGGTGGCGCGACAGCTCGTCGGCACTCCGGCGCGGCATCGCCCAACGGGTGACGCCGTTTCTCAACAGGACGATCCTGTGGTTCATGGCGCTTGGCATCCTCCTGCCGACGATGCATCACTCATCGCTCGGCGCGCTGATGCTGATTGGCGTTAACAAGCTGCACCAGCTCTGGTTCACCCCGCTGCTGCCGCTGTTGTTCGTCGTGTCGTGCATCGCGATGGGATACGCCGTTGTCGTGTTCGAAGCGACCGTCTCGGCGCGACTCTTCAAACGGCCCCACGAGCACGCGATGCTGACGTCACTGTCCGGTGTCATGGTGGGGGTGCTGACGACGCTGGTCGGCATGCGGCTCGTCGATTTGATTTCGCGGCAGCGCATCGGCCTCGCCTTCGCCGCCGACCGCTACGCGCTGTTCTTCTGGCTCGAGATGGCGGCGTTCATTACGCCCGCCATCCTGCTGGCGCCCAAGGACTGGCGCCGGGATCCGGGCATCCAGTTCCTGAGCGCGCTGCTGATGATGGTCGCCGGGACGCTCTATCGTTTCGACGTATTCCTCGTGGGCTTCAATCCAGGGCCTCAGTTCTCCTATTTCCCATCGGCGTTCGAAACGCTCGTGACCCTTGGGCTGATTGCGGTTGAAGTGGCCGCTTACCTGGCGATCGTCAAGCGGTTCCCGATTCTGAGCGGCGTGCCGGCTGTGGCGCCGTACGCCGGAGCACACGCATGAGCACCCGCATCACGGTCGATCCGGTGACGCGTATTGAAGGGCATCTGCGCATCGACGTCGAAGTCGACGGAGGTATCGTCAGGAAAGCCTGGTCGTCCGGACAGATGTTTCGCGGGATCGAACGCATCCTGATCGGACGCGACCCGCGCGAGGCGTGGCTGTTCACGCAGCGCTTCTGCGGTGTCTGCACGACGGTCCATGCGATCGCGTCGGTCCGCGCGGTCGAGAACGCCCTGAAGCTCGAGATCCCCCCCAACGCGCAGTACATTCGCAACATCATCGTTGCCGCTCACGCCATGCACGATCACATCGTCCACTTCTACCAGTTGTCTGCGCTCGACTGGGTGGACGTCGTTTCCGCGCTCAAGGCTGACGTGCCAAAAACGGCGGCGCTCGCCACCAGCCTGTCGGACTGGCCTGGTAACAGCACACCGCGGTTCCAGGCGGTGAAGGACAGGCTGGCTGGCTTTGTCGCGAAAGGCCAGCTCGGGATTTTCACGAACGGCTACTGGGGCCATTCGGCGATGAAGCTGTCGCCGGAAGTGAACCTGCTCGCCGTCTCCCATTACCTGGAGGCGCTCGACTACCAGCGCCGGGTGAATCAGGTGGTCGCGATCCTCGGCGCCAAAACGCCGAACATCCAGAACCTGGCCGTCGGCGGCGTGGCCAATGCCATCAATCTCGACAACGACGCCACGCTCAACATGGCGAAGCTGTACCAGGTGAAGGAGCTGCTCGATTCGGCGAAGCAGTTCATCGAGCAGGTGTACTTCGTCGACGTGTGCGCCATCGGCGCGATGTATGCCGACTGGCTGAAGTACGGCAGCGGCGTGACGAACTACCTCGCCGTTCCCGATTTGCCGACAGATACGAAAGGCACGAAGTTCGACCTGCCGGGCGGAACCATCTTCAACGGCGACCTGTCGACCGTGAAGGCGATCACCTCATTCGAGGATCCTTATTTCCAGAAGAACGTGTCGGAGTGCATTTCGCACGCCTGGTACGACGGCGACTGGACGCGTCATCCCTACGAGGAGGATACCGTCCCTCGCTACACGTCGTACGAACCCGACGCAAAGTACTCCTGGATCAAGGCGCCGCGGTTCGACGGGCATCCGATGCAGGTGGGGCCGCTCGCGCAGGTCCTCGTCGGGTTCGCGACCGGACATGAGCCGACGGTGCGGTGGGCGAAGAAAACACTCGAAACCGCCGGCAAGATTGCGGGCTCGACGCTGACGCCGGCCGTTCTCCACTCGACGCTGGGCCGCCACGCGGCGCGGATGATTCGAACGGCGATCATCAGCGAGCTGGCCGACAAGCACTGGACGCTGCTGGCCGAGAACCTCGGCAGGGGCGATACGCGCGTCTTCAACGAACCGGTGTTCCCGAAGGGTGAACAGCAGGGCTTCGGCTTCCACGAGGCGCCGCGCGGCACGTTGTCGCATTGGATCGTGATCGAAAACGGCGCGATCAAGAACTACCAGGCGGTCGTGCCGTCGACGTGGAACGCGGGACCGCGGGACGCGAAGGGTCAGCCAGGGCCGTACGAAGCGTCGCTCGTCGGCAACCCGATTGCCGATACCGAACGGCCGCTCGAGGTGCTGCGAACCGTGCACTCATTCGACCCCTGCATCGCGTGCGCGATTCATACGCTCGACGTTGACGGCAAAAAGCTCGGTAGCGTGCGCGCGGACCAAGGACCAAGGACGGACCAAGGACCAAGGACGGACCAAGCACCAAGGACGGACTAAGCACCAAGAACCAAGCACCAAGGACACGATGCTGTACGTATTAGGCCTCGGGAACGTGCTGATGGGCGACGATGGGTTCGGCCCGGCGGCGATCCGTGCGTTCGAGGCCGAGTACGTGGCCGGCGCTGAGGTCGAGGTCGTCGATGTCGGCACGCCAGGGCTCGATCTCATGCCGTGGCTCGCGGACGTCGACCGCGTGATCATCGTCGACACAATCAAGAGTGACGCGCCGCCGGGGAGCGTGCGGCGATATGACAAGGCCGATCTGTTGCGCCACGCGCCGTCGATCCGCGTCGGCCCACACGATCCCGGCGTGAAGGAAGCGCTGATGCTGCTCGAATTCGCCGGTCGCGCGCCGCGCGAGGTTGTGCTCATCGGCGTGGTTCCGGAACGGCTCGGCATGAGTCTCGATCTCACGCCGGCCGTTCAAGCAGCGCTTCCGCTGGCAGTCGACGCCATCGTCGACGCCCTGGAACGATTCGGAGTCGTGGCCCGCCGTCGTACCGATTCGCGTGCCGCGGTCGGCACCTGGACGCCCATCGCCATCAGCCATTAGCCATCTCAATGCCTACACTGGATGCGTTCGCCACTCGGTATCCAACCGTCCCGCCGACCGTAATGCTGAAGGTCGACCTGCTGCGTCGCGGAGTGCGGCTGGGCATCGCGCCCGTAGGGACGCGGCATTTCCACCATCACGACGAACAGGGCCAGAAGCCTGTCGATTCGCGCGCGCATCTGCAGGGGAGCGTCGTGCTTCCGGACGGCACGACGGTGTTCGTAGGGCACAACCAGGCAAGCCCCTACGTCATCGAGGCCGCGCCCGAGTCGCCGACGCTCAGCCTGTGCGAAGGCGATGGACACGAGTTCATCTGCGAGGTCACCCCAGGGCCGCGTTTCTCCTGGACGTCGCGGCGAACAGCGCATGGGACGCCGATGGCGAGCGTGTTCACGCCGAGCCTCGGTGGTGTCTGTGGGCCGCTGGCCGTTTTTCTCCTGCGTCATTGCGAGTTTGCCGGGCATGGAGACGAGTGCCGCTTCTGCTCATGGGTCCGGATGGGAAGATCGTACGAGATGCGACCCGACATCGACGATCTGAAAGAATCGCTGGCGGAGATCTGGGACGAACAGCGGTCGATAGGGTATCTGGCTTTCAGCGGCGGCAGCCTGTTTGACCGGACGAAGGAGGCCGACGCGTTCCAGCTGTACATGGACGCGGTCCGCCGCACGGGACTGCCGCTGCCGCCTACTGTTGCGGCGATTCAAGCGCTCGACCGGTCCGATTCGATGCGGCTACGCGACGCCGGCTTCGACTACGCCTGTTACTCGATGGAGGTGTGGGACGAGGCCGCCTGGAAGGTCGTGCTTCCGGGCAAGGTCCGATCGGTCGGGCGCGCGCGCTGGATGCGCTGTCTCGAAGATGCGGTCGGCATTTTCGGTGAAGGCAAGGTGTTGTGCAACTTCGTTGCTGGCGTTGAGACGGCGGTCTCTGGCCTGTACGCATCACCGGAAGCTGCGGCCGACTCCACGCTCGAGGGCATGCGGTGGTGCTGCGAACGCGGGATCTATCCGAAGTATGCGGTGTGGGTTGTGTCCGGCGGCGCCGCGTACGCGGATCGTGAACCGGCGTCCCTGGACTACTATGCGAGACTGATCGCGGGGCGCCAGCGGCTGTACGACGAGTTTTCAGTCCCGATTCCGGAGACCGACTGCCGCCACTGTCTGACTCAGTCTTGCGAGGGCGATCTCGCGGTTCTGGATCCCGATCGGTATGCGCTTGGTGTTGCGACAGCCGACAGCTGGCATCATCGTCACCGTGAAGCACATGCCCATCGGCCATTCGCGTTCACCCATTGAGGCGTTTTTCGATTGGGTGTCGGAGGGGCTTCAACCCGTCGGTCGGCCGGTCTGAAGACCGGCCGCTACGCAAACCGCGCCAGCCATTAGCTGCCCTCAGCGCCGGATTCCCGGAACAGACCGAAACGCGATCCGAGAATTCTGGGCAGATCGCGGCCACCTCGTTTGGCACCCGCATTGCGGGATCGTTTCTGCAACACGATGGGAGGGGCTATGAGCACAATGCGGACGCTGGTTGTCGCTTTCGCCGCCGCGGGTGCGGTATCGTGCACCTCGGTCTCGCCGGTCAAGATCAACCCGGGAGACCAGTGCTTCCGTTGCGGGCGAACCATCGCCGAGACGCGGCTCGCCGGCGAGCAGATTGCGGCCTTCGTCGAGAAGTTCAGGGCACCCGGCTGCATGGCCAAATATGTGGTCAAGAATCCCACCGACGTAGGGCCGATTTTTGTCACCGATTACACGACCGGCAAGATGGTGAAGCCGGCCGAGGCCTTCTTCGTGCCGGTGGTGCTCGACGCCACGACCGGCGAGCGCGACTACCGCGCGTACGGATCGAAAACCGATGCCGCCGCCGCGGCGAAAGAGCTTCACGTGGAACCGATCGACTGGCCGACCGTGCTCGCGAACGCGCAATCATGATCTGAAGAGCCCGCACTGAGCGCTCGTCCTTCGACTCGCTCGGGACGAGCGTCGAAGGGTCGCCCTCGGCGGACACGCGGTCCGCCTCACCATATGGACGCCTGGCTCGCCCTGCGATGGAGTCTGCGCGCTTGCCTCAAAAGACCGGCGCAGACCGTTGCCGTTGTCGCGATCCTTGCGTGCGCGATCGCCGCTGCGACGGTGTTGGGTGCACTGTTTGCCGCCGTCATTCACGACCCGCCCCCTATTACCACGCCCTCTACTGTCGGCCGCGTCTGGTTGGCCGACGATACGATGCCTGCGGGCCACCGTCCGGCGTCGATGACGGATTTCGACGCGTGGCGCACCGCTACCCGCACGCTGACCGACTTGACCGCGTTCACGGATGGCGGCTCGCTGCTCGGCGACCTGGAGGGGGTGCCTGTCGCGGCCCTTTCGGTCACGCCCGCCTACTTCCAGTTGACCGGCCGAATGCCGGTGGTAGGGCGCGCGTTTTCTGCTGACGACACTCGCGACGGCGCGGTCGTCATTGTCAGCGATCGCCTCTGGCGCGAACGGTTCAACGGCGGTGCCGACATCATCGGCCGACGGGTGACGCTCGATGCGACGCCCCGCACGATCGTCGGCGTCATGCCGGCCGGATTCTGGTTTCCATTCAGGAACGCCGACGTCTGGCTACCGCTCGCCGCCGATGCGCGCGCATCCGTCGACATCGCCGGCCGGCTTCGGCCCGGCCGATCCTGGAGCGACGTGCAGGCCGAGTTCGACGTGCTCGTCCGATCGCGGACGCTCGTGCGGTCGCTGCAGCAGGAGGCGCTGATTCGACTCGGGACGGGGCTCACCGGTCTCGTCGCCCCGGCAGTGGTGATTCTTCTCATCGCCTGCGCGAATGTCGGCAACCTGCTGCTGATGCGCCTCTTCGATCGCGAGCGCGAGTTCGCGATCCGCGCGGCGCTCGGTGCCTCGGCGTTTCAGCTCGCCAGGCTGTCGCTGGCGGAATCCGCGCTCCTCGGCGGCGTCGCGGGCGTCATCGGCGCCGTCCTCGCGCTTTGGGGCACGCGAATGCTGCAGCTCGCTGCAGCCGCCGTGCCCGCGTTTGGCGCAGTGCGTTCCGACCCTCTAATCGTGACGCTGGCCGGTGTTGCGACCGCGGTAACGGTGGTCGTAGTGGCACCCTTGCCCGCGATCCGCCTCGCCCGATGGAAGATTCAGGAGCAATTGGCCGGCGGACTGCGGCGACCCATGTTTCGCCGATTCCATTACGGAGTGGGCGACGTGCTGATCGTGCTGCAGGTTGCACTCGCCGTCGTGATGGTCGTCGTCAGTGCGTTCAACCTGCGCCTGTTCGCGGAGGCGACGCGCATCAGCAGACCTGCCGACGCCGATCGTGTGCGCGTGGCGCAGGTCAGGGCCGGCCGCACAGTAGCGGCCGACGCGCGGCCTGTTCTGTTCGGACGCCTTGTCGACGAGCTCCGGGACGCACGCGGCGCCGAGGCCGTTGCGCTGGCGACGGGCCTGCCGGAGTTTGGTCAACCTCGCGTCGCAGTGACTGCCGCTGAGGGCGACAGACAGACCTCGTGTCGCGTCAAGGTGGCTCACGTGAGCGAAGAGTTCTTCCGCGCGCTGGGCCTCCGGTTTCTATCCGGACGGATTGGGCCCAGACCAGCGGCGATCGTCAGCGAAAGCGCGGCCCTCCGCTGCCTCTCTGATCGTTCCGGCGGTGAGGTGCAGATTCGTGTGCCGGTCGGACTGGCGTCGACTGACCGATGGTTTCCCGTTACCGGGACCGTTGTCGATCCGTTTTCATCGAGGATGCCCGGCACCGACGCGATGGCGGCCTCGGTCTGGATTGTCCGCGCGCGCGAATGGCCGGCGCGAGTGTTGGTGATCGTGCGGGACAAGGAAGACCACTCCCGCGCGCCGAGTCCGACCGCCGCCGCCGTTAAGCCGATCGATGGTCTTGCGATGGGCACGCTGGCGCCAGTCGAAGATCGGATAGGCCCGGGGAGTGCCGCGGCGCGCCTGATCCTCGGCGTGCTGGGTTCAGTCTCGCTCCTGGCGCTGCTCCTGGCGTTCACGGGCGTGTACGCGGCGATGAGCCAATCGTGCGCGCGCCGGCTGCCCGAATTGGGAATCCGGCTGGCGCTGGGCGCGTCGCCTGGGGGCCTCGTCGTGGCGGCGCTCGTTCACGATGTGCCGCTACTCGGCGCCGGCGTCGTGACTGGTATCGTCGGCACGGTCTGGGTGACGGCCATCGTCTGGCGAGATCTGCTGGTCTTCAATGCCGTCGACCTGCGTGTCTGGTCCGCCGTGTTTGTTGCGATCGCGACAGCGTCACTCTGCGCATCGGTGCCGCCGGCCCTGCGAGCGATTCGGGTCGACCCGATCGCCGTCCTGCGCGCGGAGTGAGGACTCTGACAACGCCCTCCGTCCCTCCTCCGTCCGCGGTCCGTCCCTCCTGCGTCCCTCCGGCGTCCCTTCTCCGTCCCCGTCCCGCGCCGACACATGGGTCGACGCCTACGTCGAGGAGCACTTGAACCGCCTCTGATCCTGCCGGATTCTCGGCACTCTTGTCACAGTTAGTCGACTTTCGAGCCAATCTCCATTGGCAGTCCGCTTGCCTTCGATCCAGCACACGACGATGTCTGTTGCGCATCTGGGGGGACGTATTGCGACCCGCGCAGAAGCGCCCGAGCACGTGGAAGGGCGACGCATTCGAGTCCAGGGCACCGTCCAGGGTGTCGGATTCAGGCCATGGGTCTATCGCACAGCCCGATTGGCCGGGGTGAGCGGTCGTGTGCGCAACGATTCCGCCGGGGTCACCATCGAGGCCTTCGGCGATTCCGACAGCCTGTCCCGGTTCGTCGAGGCGCTGCATTTTCCGCCACCGGCTGCGCGAATTCTCACGGTCGATCTCACCGACATCGCCGCGGAAGACGCTGCGGATTTCGAGATCGTTCAGAGCGATACAGGCCTCGAACGGCACGTTTCGATTCCACCCGACCTGGCGACCTGTCCGGACTGCGTGAACGAGATCTTCGATCCGGCCAACCGCCGCTATCGATACCCGTTCACGAACTGCACGAACTGCGGCCCCCGCTTCACGATTTCCACGAACATCCCATACGACCGCGCCATGACGACGATGGCGCCGTTCGAGATGTGCGACGCGTGCCGCCACGAGTACCGGGACGTCGGCGATCGGCGCTTTCACGCACAGCCAAACGCCTGCCCGATCTGCGGTCCGCGCTTGACGCTGCATGCGGCCGACGGCGCACGGATCCACGCGGACGATGTCCTGGCCGTGGCCGCACGCGCGCTGGGCGAGGGGCTGATTGTCGCCATCAAAGGGATTGGCGGCTTTCACCTGGCGTGCGACGCGACGTTGGAGAGCGCAGTTCAGCGGCTCAGGCACCTGAAGCACCGCGATGAGAAGCCGCTCGCGGTCATGGTGAGGGACGTTGCAGGAGCAGCAGCGCTGGGGACAGTCGGCGACGAGGAGCGGCGGCTGCTGACCTCGGTCGAGCGGCCAATCGTGCTCGTGGCCAAGCGCGACGGCAGTCCAGTGGCGAAGGGCGTGGCGCCGCGCAACCGGATGATCGGTCTGTTCCTCCCGTACTCGCCGCTGCACCATCTGCTGCTCGCCGACACCGGCGTCCCGCTCGTCATGACCTCGGCGAACCTCTCGGACGAGCCGATCGCGTACCGCAACGATGAGGCAATCCGACGCCTCGGCAACATCGCCGATCTGTTCCTGCTTCACGACCGAGACATTCAGACGCGGGCGGACGACTCGGTGGTCGCTGTGATCGGTGGGCGCGGAACAGTCTTGCGCCGATCGCGCGGTTACGTGCCGCGCGCGATCCCGGTCGCACGCAGCTTTTCGCGACCCGTGCTGGCGTGTGGCGCGGTGCTCAAGAACTCATTCTGCCTCGGCGCCGGCACGAGCGCGTGGCTCGGACCGCACATCGGCGACCTCGAGAACCTCGAGACGTTCGACTCGTACACGAGCGCCATCACGCTGATGGAGCAGTTTCTTCAGGTCCGGCCGGAAGTCATCGCCTGCGACCTGCATCCGGACTACTTGTCCACGGCGTATGCGAAGCAACGCCCCGAGCCGCTGAAAATCGCCGTGCAGCATCATCACGCGCATGTCGTTAGCGCCATGGCCGAGCACGGCGTCGAGGGACCGGCGATCGGGATCGCCTACGACGGAACGGGATATGGGACCGACGGCACGATGTGGGGAGGCGAAGTGCTCGTCGCCACGACCACTGGCTTCCGGCGCGCCGCGACGTTCCGTCCGCTCCGACTGATCGGTGGCGACCGCGCGATCCAGGAGCCTTGGCGTGTCGCCCTTGCGATGGTGATGGACGCGTTCGGCGCCAGCCTGCCGCGCGAGGTGCGCGCGATGTTCGCGTTCGTTCCGGATCGCGAATTCAGCATGGTGGGGAAGCTGCTCTGTGACGGCGCGCCGGCGCCTCTCGCCCGCGGTGTGGGACGGTATTTCGACGCGTTTGGTGCGCTGCTTCTCGGCCGTTCGCGCGCGAGTTTCGAGGGGCAGATCGCCCTCGAGTGGAATCAGGTGGCCGATCGCCACGTGGCGCGGAGCTACCGCTTCGAGGTGGCCGCTGGCTCCGAATGCGACGAGGTGGACCTGCGGCCCGCGGTGCGCGATGCCGTGGCCGATTTCGCAGCCGGCGAACCGGTCGCGGCGATTGCCGCGGCCTTCCACGACACGCTGGCTGAAGCGACGGCCGATGTCGTCCGCCGGACCGTTCGTCGTGTCGGGGCGATGCCGATCGTGGCGTCGGGCGGCTGTTTTCAGAACGCGCGGCTCGCCGAAAGCGTTCGCGCCGCGCTCGCGCCGCACGATGTACTGCTGCAGGAAGCCGTTCCGCCTGGCGATGGTGGGATTGCGTTGGGACAAGCCGTCATTGCAGGCGCGATCGCCCGGCAATAACGTTCGAGGTTCTACGTTCGAGGTTCGACGTTCGAGGGTCGTGATTCTGGTTCTGAGTTCAGGTTCTTCTGCAATCTGAACTCGGAACTCTGAACTCTGAATTCTGAATGAGGCTGTGTCATGTGTCTTGGCGTTCCCGGACTCGTGATTGACGTCGACGAGCTGACGGCCCTTGTCGACTTCTGGGGCGTTCGCCGCCGCGTGCGGCTCGACCTGGTCGACGAGCCGGTCGCGCCTGGCGATTACGTGTTGAACCACGTCGGCTTCGCGATCCGCCGGATTCCCGCGGAAGACGTACAGGGGACGCTCGACTTGTACGAGCAGCTGCTGAAGGAGGCGGAGCGAGACGATCTGATGTCCGCCGACGTCCGGGGCGAGATCGCGGGGGCGAGGCTCTCGTGATGGCCGCCGGGCGCCTCGAATTCCGAGATCGCGGCCGCGCGAAGGCGCTCGCCGAAGCGCTGGGTCGCACGGCCGCGCAAGTCGGCCGGGCGCCCGTATCGGTCATGCACGTTTGTGGCAGCCACGAGCAGGCCATCGCGAAATTCGGTCTTCGCGCGGCGTTCCCGAGCGACCTGAACGTGATCATGGGACCCGGATGCCCCGTCTGCGTCACCGACCTGCCCGAGATCGACGAGGCCATCGCGCTCGCCCAACAGGGCGTGCGCATCCTCACCTACGGAGACATGATGCGCGTGCCCGGGACAGCCGGGTCGCTCGCAGATGCCCAGGCGCACGGGGCCGCGGTGGACACTGTCTACAGCGTTGCGCAGGCGGTCGAGGGCGCACGCGAGACGCGCGACGAGGTGGTCTTCTTTGCGACCGGCTTCGAAACCACGGCCGTCGCGACCGCGGCGGTGCTGATCGCCGGCGTGCCGCCGAACTTTTCCGTGCTGTCGGCGCACAAGTACATCCCGCCCGTGATGGAGATTGTCGCCGAGATGCCCGGCACGCGTGTCGAGGGGTTCCTTGCCGCCGGCCACGCCGCAACGATCACGGGATGGGGCATCTTCGAGCCATTCGTCGAACGGCACGGCCTGCCGGTCGTCGTTGCCGGGTTCGAGCCGCTGGACATCCTCGCAGCGCTGGTGAAGCTCGTGGAGCTGATCCGCGACGGCGAGCGTACCGTCGTCAATATGTTTCCGCGCTGCGTGACGCGCGCGGGCAACATCCGCGCTCAGCACCAACTCTGGAAGGTGTTCCGGCCGATCGGCGGACGGTGGCGCGGCATCGCGCACGTGCCGAACGGCAACCTCCGGCTGCGCGACGACTGGGCGCACGTCGACGCCAGGCGACGCTTCACGATTGACGCGGCGTCGCTGTGGCAGCACGCGCCGTCGGCGCTCGTACGGCAATGCATCTGCGGAAACATCATGGCCGGCATCGCGTCGCCAGCGGACTGTCCGCTGTTCGACGGCGCATGCGTGCCCGACTCACCTGTCGGCGCGTGCATGGTGAGCAGCGAAGGCACCTGCCGCATCTGGCATCAGTACGGCGGCGTTCCCAACCTCAAGGATCTCGCGCCATCGCAACGGGGTGCCACATGTCCTTTGTGAGCACGGACGATCGCATCAGGCTCAAGCACGGAGCGGGCGGCCGTGCGATGCGGCGCCTCATCGAAGAGGCGTTTCTCCACGCGTTCGAAACCAACCCGGCGTCGCCCGCCGGTCTCGTCGGCGTGGCGGCGATGGACGATGGCGGCGCCGTGCGGATTGGCGATCGGTGGCTCGTCCTGACCACCGATTCGCACGTCGTTCAGCCGCCGTTCTTTCCCGGCGGCGATATCGGCCGTCTGTCAATCTGCGGCACCGTCAACGATCTCGCCATGATGGGCGCGACCGAGGTGCTGGGCTTGACGTGCAGTGTGATTCTCGAAGAGGGATTCCCACGTGCCGATCTCGAACGGATTCTCGCGTCGATGCGTACCGCCTGCGACGACGCGTCAGCGCTCGTGATCGCCGGCGACACGAAGGTGATGGGCAAAGGCGAAATCGACGGCATCGTCATCAACACGAGCGGGATCGGCTTGACGACACGACTCGTCCGCGACTGCGGCCTTCGCCCCGGCGACTTGCTGATTGTGACCGGGACGCTCGGCGACCACGGGATGTCGGTCATGGCGAAACGTCATGGCCTGGATCTCGACGCGGACCTCCGATCCGATGTTGCGCCGCTCAACGGACTCATTCGTGCCGCCATGGCGGCGGCGCACGATGGCATCGTCGCCATGAAGGATCCGACGCGTGGAGGAGTGGCGAGCGCGCTTCACGAGATGGCCTCGAAGAGCGGCGTCGGGATCGTCATCGACCAGGCGGCGCTCCCTGTCCGCGACTCCGTCCGCGGCGTCTCGGAGCTGGTGGGCATCGATCCGCTCGTCGTCGCCAATGAAGGCAAAGCGGTGATCGGCGTGTGCCCGGACGCCGCACGGCTGGTGCTCGACGCGCTTCGCGCGCATCCATTAGGCGTCGACGCGGCGCTGATGGGGGTCTGCACCGAAGACCACCGGGGCATGGTGATTCTGGACACCGGATTTGGCCATCGGCTCGTGGCGGAGCCGGAAGGCGAGTTGCTGCCGCGCATATGTTGAAACCACATCGCCCGCTTCGTGTCGCCGTGCTGTGCTCGCGTCGTGCGACCAGCCTCATGTATCTGCTGAATCGTGCGCCCGATCGAGGCGTGACGTACGAGATCGTCTGCGTCGTCTCGAGCGAGGACACATTTGCGGAAGAAGTGCGCGTCGAGCGCCGCGGAATTCCCACGCGAGCGCATCCGATTCAACGCTTCTACGCTGCGCGCTCGCCGTTGCCTGTTCACAGGCTCGGGACGCGGGCGGCGTACGACGCCGAGACCCTCGAGCTGCTCGATCCGTACATGCCGGATCTGGTGCTGCTCGATGGCTATCTGTATTTGGTCACCGATCCGCTGTTGAACGCCTATCCGGCGCGCATCATCAGCCTGCATTTCAGCGACTTGATGATTCGACGCGCCGATGGCAGCCCGCGGTTTCCAGGAGTGCGCGCCGTCCGTGACGCGCTGTCCGCCGGTTGCGCTGAAACGCGGGCAACGGTTCACCTGGTGGACGAGGCGCCGGACAACGGTCCGCCAATCGTGCGGTCGTGGCCGTTCCCGGTTTCGCTGCTCGTCGAGGAGCTGCGCACGCAGCACCTCCCTGACGTGTTCAAAGCGTATGCATACGCGCATCAGCAGTGGATGCTACGCACCGTTTCAGGACCGCTCGTGGCCGCCGCGCTACGCCTGATCGCGACCGGAGCGGTCGACCTGACGGAGCTGGCCGCGGCCGGCGCGGGGCGCAGCGCACCATGGCTGCTCGACCAGGATGGCTCTCTCCTTGCGCCGGAGCGCGAGTGTGTCCGAGCCTGACGTGTCGCACATCCGCATAGAGCGGACCGCCGGCGTCGGGACGATTACGATCGATCGCCCGCACCGGTTCAACTCGCTCGACGTTCGTACGGCCCAGGATTTCCGGCGTGCCGGCCTGCAGCTCGCCCGCGACGTGGATACCCGTGTCGTCGTGCTGCGTGGCCTGCCCGGCATGTTCTGCAGTGGGGCGGACTTGAAGTTCATCCGCGACGGTTGCGCCGACGACCTCGGCTACCTGAAGAACACTCCCGGTTCGACCGGTTCACTCGGAGCGAGCGGCCCCGCGGGCTACGGCGACGTGTTCAAGGAAATCCTCGAATACATCCACAGCGCGATCTCGGAGATTCGTCGAGCCCCGAAGCCCTTCATCGCCGCCGTCGATGGGATTGCCGCGGCTGGTGGATTCGGGATCGCGATGTCGTGCGACCTCGTTGTCGCCTCCTCGCGCGCGACGTTCGAATGGGCGTACTCGAAGACCGGCCTCAGCGGCGCCGAGAGCTCGACGTTTCTGTTGCCGCGATTGCTTGGCCTTCGTCGTGCGATGGAACTGGTGCTGCTCAACCCACGGCTGACCGCGATGCAGGCGTTGGACTACGGGCTGATCACCGCCGTGTACGACGTCGAAACGTTCGATGCGCAGGTCATTGCGTTGACCGAGCGGCTCGCTGACGGGCCGGCGCGCGCATTCGCCGTGGCCAAGGAGCTGTTGAACCAGGCCGCAGGCATGGATCGGCTCGACGATCACCTCGATCGCGAGCTGCAGGAGCTGACGCGCGTGGCCAATGGACCGGAGTTCGCCGCTGGAATGGCGGCGTTCTTCGAAAAGCGGCCACCGCAGTTCAGGGTCGCCACCACGGATGACATGGTGGAGACGTGATTCGATGCACGAATACAGCATCGTCCAGGCGATGTTCGACCAGATCGGCGACGTGGTGCGGGCGAACGGCGCACGCGCGGTTCGACGCGTCCGCGTGCGCATTGGACGACTCGCGGGCGTGGAGCCGGATCTCTTCCGAACCGCGTACGACGTATTCAGAGTGAAAACAGTCTGTGACACTGCGCCGCTGGAGATCGCCGAAGCCGCGGGCGACGAGCTGATCCTCGATCAATTGGAGCTGGAGGTGCCCTGATGTGCGATTCATGCGGCTGTGGAGATCCTAAAGTGATTCCCTTTGAGGTCCACGAGCGCATTCTTGCTGGCAACGACCGCGTGGCGCGACACAATCGCGAGCACTTTCACGATCACAATGTGGTTGCCATCAATCTGATGGGTTCGCCAGGGTCGGGTAAGACCGCCGTGCTCGAGGCGACCGCGCGCGCCCTCGGCCGGCCCGGAAAGGATGCCGTCACGCTCGGCGTGCTTGCCGGCGATCTGGCAACCGACAACGATGCGACGCGCATCCGCGCTGCCGGCATCATTGCCGAGTCGATCACCACCGGTTCAGCGTGTCACCTCGACGCCGAGATGGTGCATCGCGGCCTTCATCGGCTGCCGTGGCGCGCGCTCGACTATCTGTTCATCGAGAACGTCGGGAACCTCGTGTGTCCGGCCGTGTACGACCTTGGCCAGGACGTCAACGTTGTCGCGTTGTCTGTGACGGAAGGTGAAGACAAGCCACTGAAGTATCCGACCATGTTCCACAAGGCGGATCTCGTGCTGGTGACGAAAGCCGATCTACTGCCGCAGTTGCCCGACATCAGCGTCGACACGATTCAGCTCAACCTGTCGATGGTCATGCCGCGGCCGGCGATGCTGCTCGTGTCCGCGAAGACCGGTCTGGGCATCGACGACTGGATCCGCTGGCTGCGCGGCCAGGGCCGGCCGCGGTCCGCAGCGTGCGCCGTCGGCCCGGCGGTTGGCGTGTGACGCTGACCCTGGCGCTCGTGGCGGCGGCGATCGGCATCGGGTCGATTCACACGCTCGCGCCCGATCACTGGGTGCCGTTTGCCGCGCTTGCGCGCGCCGAGGGCTGGCCCGCCCGGCGCACCGCGGCCGTCACTGCCACCTGCGGGCTGGGGCACGTCACGGCGTCGGTCGCTCTCGGACTCGTCGGGGCCTGGTTCGGGCTCGAACTGGTGGAGCGGTTCGGCCGGCGTCTCGAGAGCATCTCGGGCCTGCTGCTCGTCGGCTTTGGTGTCTCATATGCCGCGTGGGGACTGCACCGCAGTATCGCGTCGCGCGCACATGAGCATGCCCACACACATGGGCGCGTGCACGGTCACAGACACCTCCTAAGGCCGCCCTGCAGCGCGGATCATGAAAGCGCCTCTCGGCATGACCCCACCGCCGTGCCTCATCGGCCGCTGACGACGTGGACGCTGTTCCTCCTGTTCTCCGCGGACCCCTGTGTTGCCGTCATCCCGCTCATGTTCGCCTCCGCTCCTCTCGGGTGGCCGGGCACGCTCGCCGTCGTCACTGCCTACGAAGTCGCGACAATCGCGACGATGGTGGTTCTGGTCCTGCCGATGCGCGCGGCGGTGAAAGGGATTGCCGGCGCGTGGACCGATCGCTGGGGTGACGCCTTGGCGGGTGGGGTAGTCGCAACGGTCGGCGTCGCCGTCATGATGCTCGGGATCTGATCGTAATCGCGCCGATTCCTCCGACGATCTTTCGGCACTCCTACTCGCACGTCACACAGATCTCCGGTGTGCCTGCGCGGCACGTGCGATGAATACGTACGGACATTCACAAGGAGTTGCCGACAGTGACGAACCACACCATCCGGACTCTCGATGCCTGTATTGCTGTCGTGTGCGCAGTCGCAACACTCGCATGTGGCACGCAGGCGAGTACTGGCCCGGAACCCGACGCTCGCGCGCCAGGACGACCGCCGGTGGCCGTAAGCGTCACTCCAGCCACCACAGCTGACATCACGGAAGCGGTCGACGTTGTCGGCTCGCTTGCGCCGAAGTTCTCCGTTGATGTGAAGTCCGAAGTCTCGGGCACTGTCAACGCGGTCTATGTAACCGACTGGGTGGCGGTGAAGAAGGGTGCTCCGCTGGCGAGGCTCGACACCTCGGAGACCGAAGCCGCGATCGAGGCTTTGAAAGCGCTCGAAGCCCAGGCGCGCGTGCTGAACGCTCGTGCGGTCCGTGAGCGGGATCGCGCTTCACAGCTGGAACAGTTCGGATTGATCACGTCGCAGGCTCTCGATGAAGCGAGAGCGGCGGCCGACGCCACGCAGGCCGGAGCGTCCGCCGCTCGCGCGCAGATCCGCACCGCCGAAGCGCGGCTCGCGAAATCGTTCATCAAGGCGCCCATGGACGGCGTGGTCGCGGAGCGGCGGATCAGCGTCGGCGACCGGGTTGAAAACATGGGCGGCGGCGATCCGATGTTCCGTGTGGTCGACAACCGCGTCCTCGACCTCACGGTGACCGTTCCATCAGCGCACCTGGGTGCGATCCGCGTAGGGCAGCTGCTCGGTTTCACGACGGACGGCGTTCCGAACCGCACGTTCGCCGGAAGGGTCACGTTCATCAATCCGGCCGTGGACGATGTCAGCCGTGCCGGGAAGGTGATCGCCACGGTGCGGAACGGCGACAACGCGCTCCGCGGCGGCCTCTTCGTCCGGGGCCGCATCGTCGTATCGGTGCGACGCGCGGTACTGCAGGTTCCGCGAGAGGCGCTCCTGAATTGGAACGTCTCCGCCCGATCGGCAGAGGTGTTCGTGGTCGCCGATGACCAGGCGCAGAAGCGAACCGTCACGACCGGCGCCGTCAGCGGAGAACTCGTCGAGATCGTCGAAGCCCTGGAACCGGGTGAACCAGTCGTGACGCGCGGCGGGTTCGCGCTGCGGCCCGGCGACCGCGTGACGATTGCGAAAGGCGAAGAAGGAGCGTAGACCATGTTCCTCTCGAACCTGTCGATTACGCGCCCGGTCTTCGCGACCGTCATGATGCTGTCGCTCGTCACCCTCGGCATCACGTCGTACCGCCGCCTCGCCATCGACCTTTACCCGAACGTGGAGATCCCGGTCATCACGATCGTGACGGTTTATCCAGGCGCGTCCCCGGAAGCGGTCGAGCGCGAGGTGTCGAAACACATCGAGGAAGCCGTCAATCCGATCGCTGGTGTGCGTCACGTGGGCTCGACGTCGCGCGAGAGCGTGTCGCAGATCTTCGTCGAGTTCCAGCTCGAGGTCAGGGCCGACCAGGCGATCCAGGACGCCCGAACGAAGATCGCAGCAATCCGCGGCGACCTTCCGGCACACATCGAGGATCCAATCATCGAGAAGATGGACATTGCGGGGCTGCCCATTGTTTCGCTTGCGGTGCGGTCGTCGGCGCTGCCGCCGCGGGATCTGACGACGCTCGTCGAGAAGAAGATCAAGCGCCGGCTCGAGAACGTGGCCGGCGTCGGAAAGATCGACCTGGTCGGCGCGGCGACGCGCGAGGTCGCGATCGAGATCAAACCAGACCGGCTGGACGCGCTCGGCGTTGGCGTCGACGAGGTCATCGGGGGGTTGCGACGCGAGAACATCGACACTCCGCTGGGCCGCTTGACGAGCGGCGCCGACGAGGCGCCGCTGCGAGTCGAGGGGAAGGCGCGCACGGTCGACGCGTTTCGAACCATGGTAGTGACGACGCGCGGCCGCCGGCCGATTACGCTTGGTGAAGTCGCCGATGTCACGGACAGCGTCGAAGAAGTGCGGTCGTTGGCGTTCGTCGACGGCGCGCCCGCCGTGTCGCTCGACGTCCTCAAGCAGACCGGCGCCAATGCGGTAGGCGTGGCCGACGCCATCAAGCGGGAAGCGGCGACGCTCGTGCCGGAGCTCCCGCCGGGCACCACTGTCGAAGTTGTGCGCGATGGCTCGACGATGATTCGTGAGTCGGTCGAGGATGTCCAGCAGACGCTGATCATCGGCGGTCTGCTCACCATCCTGATCGTGTTCGTCTTCCTCAACTCGTGGCGCTCGACCGTCATCACGGGATTGACGTTGCCGATCTCGGTCATCTCGTCGTTCATCGTGATGAATTTCGGCGGCATGACGCTCAACGTCATGACGCTGATGGCGCTGTCGCTTGCGATCGGCCTGCTCATCGACGATGCCATCGTCGTACGCGAGAACATCGTGCGCCATTTGGAGAAGGGCGAAGACCACTTCGAGGCGGCGCGGCAGGGAACGAGCGAGATCGGCCTCGCGGTTCTGGCGACGACGTTCTCCATCATCGCCGTCTTCGTGCCGGTGGCGTTCATGAAGGGCGTTGTCGGCAGATTCTTCTTCGAATTCGGCATCACGGTGGCATTCGCCGTGATCGTGTCGCTGTTCGTGTCCTTCACGCTGGATCCGATGCTGTCCTCGCGATGGGTCGACCCCGATATCGCCCGGGCGGGTCGGCGGAATCCCGTCGCGCGCCTGCTCGACGGATTCAACCGCTGGTTCGATCGGACGGCGGATGGGTATCGGACAGTCATTCGGTGGGCGCTCTCCCACCGGCTCGCGATCGTCGGCCTGGCGCTGGCGGCGTTTGTCGGCGGCCTCACGGTGATGGGCATGCTCGAAAGCGAGTTCTTTCCCGCGTTCGATCAGGGTGAATTTGCGGTTTCGTTGAAAACCGCACCGGACGCGTCGATTATTGAAACGCGCGACCGAGTCGACGCAGTGAGCGCAACGCTGCGCACGTTTCCGGAAGTGGCACATCAGTACGCCAGCATCGGCGCGGGCGATGCCGGCACGGTGCGCGACGCGCGCATTTACGTGAAGCTGACCGATCGGGCGGCGCGCACGAGATCGCAACGCGCGATCCAGCGCGACCTCCGAGCGCGTTTGCTCCGGATTCCCGGGATCGTGGCATCGCTCGGCGATGCCGCGTCGCTCGACAATCGCAAGCCGCTCATCGTCAACCTCCGGGGCGAGGACATCGCGGTGCTCAAGGAGTATTCGCAGCGGCTCAAAAACGGACTGTATGGCGTGCCCGGCATTGTCGATCTCGAAGCGACGCTCGAGCATGACACGCCGGAGTATCGCCTCATCATCGACCGCGAACAGGCGGCGGACGTCGGCCTGAACAGCGGAGCAATTGCCGGCGCAGTGGGACCACTCGTCGGCGGCCAGGTCGTGACGACGTTCGAGGACGAAGCACGTGAAGCGCGCAACGTCCGCGTTCGTCTGCCGAGTGCGCTCCGCGGCGATCCGTCGCAGGTCGAGCGGTTGCGGATCGGGGTCACGCGATCGTCTACAGGCTTACCCGCGCTGATTCCGATCGGAGCCGTCGCCCGCTACGAGCGCAGCACCACGTCGGCGGAGATCAACCGGCTGGATCTGTCGCGGCAAGTGGACGTCAGCGCGAATCTCGACGGCCTTGCCCTGGGGACGGCCGTGGAACGGATCAAGGCGATCGCGGGTGATCTCGGGCTGCCGCCGGGCTACCGCGTCGTCATCTCTGGCCAGGACGAGGCGATGGAAGAGTCGTTCCGCTACATGGGCGAGGCGCTCATTCTGGCGATCGTGTTCGTGTATCTGATTCTTGCCGCGCAATTCGAGTCGTTCCTCGATCCGCTGTCCATCATGCTGTCCTTGCCGCTCTCGATTGTCGGCATGGCGGCGACGCTGCTCCTGACGCGCGACACGGTCAACATCATGTCGCTCATCGGTCTGATCATGCTGATGGGGCTCGTCACGAAGAACGCGATCCTGCTCGTCGATTTCAGCAAAGTCCTCCGGAGTCGAGGGCTCGATCGCACGCAGGCGGTGATCAAGGCGGGACGCACCCGTCTGCGGCCAATCATCATGACGACGTCGGCGATGGTGTTCGGCATGCTCCCGCTCGCATTGGGATTTGGATCTGGTGGGGAGATGCGGGCGCCGATGGCGCGCGCCGTCATCGGAGGGCTGATCACCTCGACGCTGCTGACGCTGGTCGTTGTGCCGGTCGTCTACACGCTGCTCGACGATGCCGCTGAGTGGGTGCGGCGGCACCACGCAAGACCGGCAGCAGCAGCGGCGACAGCGAGCGTCGCGATTGCTCTGCTGCTTGGACCTGGAACCAGCCGAGCGCTGGGACAGCCGACAGCAGATGCGACGCGCCCGCTCACGCTGGAGCAGGCGCTGGCCATCGCCGCCACGCACAATCACGACATCCAGAAGGCGAACGAATATCGCAACTGGGTCCGCGGCAAGTACATCGAGGAACGGGCGAACGCGCTGCCGCAGGTGACGTTTTCCGCGAACATGCTGCGGCAGTTCGACGACACGCAGAGCCGGCTGTTCAATTCGATTCCCGGCTTCAGCACTCCGGGATCCAGCGGTCCGAACGTCGGGGAGATTTTCGGCGGGCGCCAGGACGTGCGCATCGCCGAGCTCAAGGTGACGCAGCCGGTCTTCACGTGGGGTCAGGTGGGCGCCGCGATTCGTGCCGCACACGTCGGCTACACGCTCGCGGAGGGGCAGTTGCGCCGCTTCCAGCAGGCGGTCGCCAAGGACGTCGCGACCGCGTTCTATGACGCGCTCGTCGCGCGGGATCTCGCGCTGCTGATGAACGAAGATCTCGCGCAGAAGCAGCGTCATCTGGAGGAAACCCGGCGCAAGCGGACTCTCGGTACGGCGACCGACTACGACATCCTGGCTGCTGAAGTCACCGCGAAGAATGCGAAGCCCGCCGTCATCCGGGCCGAGAACGTGGTCCGCGTCAGCCGCGATCAACTGCGGTTCCTGCTCGCCGACGCAACTGGTGGCGTCGAGGTCGTGGGGCAGCTTGCCTCGGACATCGAACCACTGGGCCCGGTCGATCAGCTGGTCGCGAAAGCTCTGAGAAACCGGCCCGAGCTCGGCGAGCTGGCAAGCCAGCGAAGCATCTACAGCGAGCTGGTGACGATTGCGAAGGCGGCGGACAAGCCACGCATCGATTTCTCGTCTGGGCTCGGCACGCGCAATCTCGGTCTTCCGTCAATCTCCTCGACGGGGACGACGTGGAACGCGGGGATTGTCGCGACGGTTCCGTTGTTCGACGGCCTGCGGACGCGCGGTCGCGTGACGCAGGCCCGGACGGATCTCACGCGCGCGACACTCGACGAGCAGAAGATGCGCGACGCGGTCGCGCTCGACGTCCGCGTGACGGCACGTGCGGTGCAGGAGGCGGGTGAGATCGTGACCGCGCTCCTCAGCACCGTCGATCAGGCACAGCGCCTCGTGTTCCTTGCCGAGAAGGGATACGAGCTCGGCGTCAAGACGCGCCTGGACGTTCAGGACGCGCAATTGAACCTGCTGGCCGCCAAGACGAATCTCGCGCGGGCGCAGCGCGATTACCGGGTCGCCCGCGTGGCGCTCCAGTGGGTGACGGGGACATTGGAACCATGACTTCAACCGCAGAACGTATCCACGCATTCATCGCGCAGCCTGCAATGGCCATCGTCGGCATGTCGCGATCGGGAAAGAAGTTCGGCAACGCGGCGTTCCGCGAATTGCGCGCGAAGGGCTACCGCCTGTATCCGATCCACCGGTCGGCCCCGGCGATCGACGGCGTCCCCTGCTATCGGAGCCTCCGTGAGATCCCCGAGCCGGTTGATGCCGTGCTCGTCGTCGTACCGCCAGACGCCGCGCGCCAGGTGGTGCGTGAGGCGGCCGCGGCCGGCATGCACCACGTCTGGCTGCAGCAGGGCGCCGAATCGCCAGAGGTGCTCGCGCTGTGTCGCGATCTGGACCTGGAGGTCGTTGCCGGCGAATGCATCCTGCTGTTCGCGAAGCCAACGGGGGTCCACCGGGCGCATCGCTGGATGCGACGCGTGTGGGGCACGCTGCCGACGAGGGAGACGATGCTTGTCAAGCGTGCGTAAAGGCGTTTCGTGAGCTATGCGACGTTGTTCGTCGCGGGGGAGAGGAACGGAGCGGGGACGGAGGGGTTCCGTGGTACGGTCAATGGAATGATTCGTCGTCAGTTCTTGGCGCTCGCGGGGAGCTGGGCGTCGTCGGCCGCGCTCGCGCGCGTTGGCGCCCTGCCGGCTTCGACGCCGCAGGTGACCGATCCAGCTGACATCACGCTCCGTATCAACGAGACGACCTGGGAACTGGCGCCCCGACGGACGATCAGGACGCGGGCCTACAACGGGCAGGTGCCAGGTCCTCTTCTGCGCGCGCGTCTCGGAACGCCGCTGACCGTCGACGTCGTGAACGATTCCAGGGACGAGGAGATCGTCCACTGGCACGGGTTTCACATCCCGTCAGACGTCGACGGCGCGTTTGAAGAAGGCACGCCACGGGTCGCACCCCATGGCCGGCGACGGTATGTGTTCACGCCGCAGCCGGCCGGCACGCGCTGGTACCACACCCACGGGATGGCGGATCGCAATCTCAAGCGGAGCACGTATACCGGCCAGTTTGGCATGTTCCTCGTCGACGGCGGGAGCGACGCGGGCGCCTACGATCAGGAAGTGCCGATCCTGCTCCATGAGTGGGAGCCGCATTTCACCGATCAGGGCTCCCTCGATGTCGATTTCCGGTATTTCTCGATCAACGGAAAAATGCTCGGAGCCGGAGAGCCCATCCGCGTCAAGCGCGCCGAGCGTGTGCTGTTTCGCATCGTGAACGCGAGCGCGACGCTGTCGCATCGCTTGTCGCTGCCGGGGCATCAGTTCCTGGTGACGGCGCTCGACGGAAACGCGGTGCCGAAGCCGGCACGCGTTCCCGTGGTCGACGTCGCCCCTGGCGAACGCGTGGACGCGGTCGTCGACATGGATCGTCCAGGCGTGTGGGTTCTTGGAGAAGTGCGACGGGACTGGCGAACGGCCGGCATGGGCATTGTCGTTGAGTACGCGGGCGCCCAGGGCGTCCCGCGTTGGGATCCCCCCGCGTCGTTTGCCTGGGACTACGGTGCCTTCGGAGGAACCCAGGCCGTGCCGGAGCCGGACGAGCGTCTCGCACTCGTCTTCCGCGCGACAGGCGATGGCCATCATTGGACCATCAACGGGAAATCGTATCCGCGCGCAGATCCGATCGTCGTGCACGCCAACACACGCTATCGCTGGCTCCTCGACAATCAGAGCGCAGAGCATCACCCGATCCACTTGCACCGGCACACGTTCGAAGTCGTTCGTGTCGCCGGCCAGCCGGTGTCGGGAATCCTCAAGGATGTCGTGGTCGTCCCCGCGTGGAAACAGGTCGAGGTGGACGTGCACGCCATCCACCCCGGCCCGTCGCTGTTTCACTGCCACCAGCAGCTGCACATGGACATGGGGTTCATGGCCATGATGCAGTACGCCGACTGACTCCGCGCAAGCCTGCGGCAGAGGCGTCCGTCTACTTCTGCAGCGACTTGATGTATGCGGTGAGGCCGGCGATCCGGATCTGCGCCGTATTCGTGTCCAACGATCGGAACGGTTCGCCCCACATCGGCATGGCGCGCGTGCCGTGGGCCGGCACTTCGTCGAGCCCCTCGATGAATCGTCGGACGCGAACGTCGGGGAACGTGCCGTTGTTCCGCGCGCTGATGAGCGTGAGATCCGCCGGGACTGTTTTCAGCGCTCCTGCAGCGGGACCGTCGCCTTTCGCGTCTTTCCCGTGGCAGACGGCACAATAGCTGTCGAACATCAGCTTGCCGTCAGCCGCGGATGTCGGCTTGATTGGCCCACTCTTGACCTGCGTTTGCGCGGCCGCAACGCTGGCTGAAAGCGCCGAAGCAACGACGAGAACGAGGATTCGCGTGATCATCTGAAAGCCTCCTGCTTGAGCGGGCCGGCCGATGGGTGTCGAGCGATTGCGGGCGCAAAGGTGGAACATCATGGCGTGCCTGCGATGCGCGGTGCGGCGATGAGCGCGCCGCCGTACAGCGCCAACGCCAAAAAAAGCGTCGCGGGAGTCGATCGGGGGAAGTCCTCCACGAGCAGCTTGAGGGCGCCAGCCGCCAGGACGGGATACACGAGCCACGCGGCCTCGCGGAAACGTCGAGATCGTCCCAGCCAGGCCAGCACCAACGCCGCGAAGGCGAGCGCCGCCGTTCGCACCGTCGCGACGAGACCGGGATGTGCGATGAAGGTGGCCGCCGCGAGCGACGCGGCCATCGCGACGAGCCACGCCGCAGCGGTCCACGTGAGCACGATCGCCATCACCAGGCGAAGCAGCTGCGACGTCCGGCCCCATGATTCAGGCGGAGACGTCGGTGCCATCGTCCACGTTGCCGCCGTCGCGACGAACACGATCAGCAGCGACGGCGAGATCGGCGACTCAAAGCGTCCCGTCGTGCCGATGAGGGCCGCCGTCGCCGAGGCGAGCAGGCCGGATGCGGCAGCCGCAGTGACGATGTAGACGGCGGCGTGGGCAGTGAGGACGAGTTGGAATGCCGACCGCCGGGGACGGAGGTTCCCGAGGACGGGGGGCCCTGTCAGCTGGTCGCCGTGGGTGACCCACGCCGCCACTACGGCCAGCGCCGCCCACAGGAGCGCCGCCTCATTCGTCAGCAGCCGCGTGCCGGCAATGACGAGCGCCAGCGCCAGCGACGTGTAGAAGTAGAAGTTCCGGCGCAGGCCTTGACGGTTCGCGATGAACGCAAATGCCACGCCGTAGCAGCCGATCCCGCACGCCAGGCCGATCGTCACGAGCACTGCCGCGCCGAGCCCTGTCGTCCGTGAGACGTACACGGCGCCGCCGAACCCGATGGCCAGCGCCGCACTACCCTGGACGATCTCGAACACGTTCACCTCTCGCCCGCGAACGAGCGTGCGAATCACGATGCTCCCGAGATACGCGATCAGGAGGGCCAATTGGCCCACAACGATGAGCCGCGGCGCTGCCGAGAGGTTGCCCGTCGAAACGCCGGCCGCGAGCGCCAGCACGGCGAGGTCTGCAGCGAACGCCACGGGCCATCGCAGCCATACCCAATCCACGGTGTACCCGATCCAGAGAGTGATGACGCCGAGCACGATTTCCGCCAGCGCGAAGGGCAGCAGTGCGCCCGTCGCGGCTATCAGCGCGATTGCCGTGGTAACCGCACTGCCGACGACCATCCAGGCCAGCGGTTGCAGCCTTCGTCGAATCGATACCGCCAGAACCATTGAAGCAAAGGCCGTCAGCACGAGGCTCGCCGTTGCGCCGCCGAGGATCTGAAATCGCGTCACCGCTTCCCAGAGCAGCGGCAGGGCGATCATCACGGCAGTGAAACCGTGAAAGAGGGCGCTCGACGTGCGGGCCGCGCTCGCGGCGCGGTCGGCGGCCGCGAGCCAGCACAACGCGTACAGGAACGCGAGAGATATTCCCATGCGCGGTGCCAACGCAGCCGATTCGGTGAGGGCGCGCAGCAGATAGGCGCCGCCGAGCACGACGAATGTTCGGCCCGCCAACGTCAGGAAAGCGACCGGGTTTCGATTGGAAGACGATGAGGCGCCGGGTGCGCTCGAGCCGACATCGACCTCCGCTTCGGACAGCCCCTCGGCGTGCGCCTGTCCGTGCTCGATCTCAGGGAGCCGGCGCTCGATGACGCGCAGACGCCGTTCGAGGTCGTCGATCCGCGATTCAATGTCCGGACGTTGATCGTCCATGTCCGCGGCGGTCGATCTGCCGCACTTTCAGCGCAAGCCCGATGACGACGAGCAGGATGGCGCCGAGCGACAGGGCGAGACCGCGCCGGCGGTACTGCAGTTCGGCGATGCCGCGCTGCCCGGCGCGATCGACGGACGCCACGATCTTCAGCCCGTCGGAGATGATCGCATCCACCTGCGCCGGTTCGAAGGCGTGCATCTCGGTGCGCGCGAGCGTCAGCTTCGTGCCCGCCTCGCGAAGCGCGAGCTGTTCGTCGCTCACCTCGATGCCGGCATTCTTGATCCGCCGGACGATGACATCCGACTGCGCCATGCTCGACTTGAGCCGCTCGATGCTGCCTCGCATCGATTGCGCGGCCGCATTGCCCTTGTCGGTCTTGTCGTCCGCGCTGTGGCATGGCGCGCAGATCCCGTGGCCGGTCGTGGCGAGCATCTCGTCCGACGGCTTCAGCACGGCGTGGTTCGTGTGGCACTCGACGCAGCCCTTGTCGAAGATCTGCCGGTGGACGCTCGTCTCGAACTTCTGCGCGAACACGACGTGACAGGTGCCGCACACGTTGGCCATCGTGCCGACACCTGGCGGCGCAGCGCCGTGGTTGCCGTGGCAGTCGTTGCAGGTCGGCGCGGACAGATCGTTGCCCTTGGTCAGCGCGGCGTGGTGCACGCTCTTCTGGTAGTCGGCGAGCTGCGTCGTCGGCAACGGGGAGCCGTCGGGCAGCTTGTATCCCCCCATGTGCTTCGAGTCGGCATGGCAGCTCGCACAGGTGTTTGCAACGTTGGTCGGAAACACGGGCGATTTCGCGTCGGTCACGAGCCGCACGCCATGGGCGCCGTGGCAGCTCGCGCAGGTCGCCACGTTCCGGTCGCCGGCCGCGAGCTGCTTCCCGTGGACGCTCGACGCGTACTCGGCGGCCTGATCGACGCGCTGTCGCGGCGCGAACGTGCGCATGAGCTCCGGGTCGCTATGGCATCGCGCGCAGGTGGCGATGATGGTCTGACCCGTTGGCTTGCCCCGGAACGCCATTGCCGACTCGCGTCCGCCGGTATCGTGGGCCTTCAGCTTGTCCGACGCCGTCGGGTTGCCGCCGTGGCAGTCGATGCAGACAAAACCCTTCTCGCGGTGCACGTCGGCGCCGCCGAACAATGTTGCCGGCGTGGCGAGCCGGTGATCCGACAGCGTCGAATGACAGGTGACGCAGCTGTTGGGTTCAGGCGCGGCCTGGCCCGCAAACGCGCGCAACGGCATCACGAGGAGGACGAGCGCGATCCACGACGGTTTCGGCGGCATGGCGTCCTATTTCGCGTAATGGCCGAGGATGGTGAACGTCACGAGATACACGAGCCCAAGCACCGCGGCGGCCGTGAAGACTGGACTCCGATCGCCGCGCGACGCGCGCCGATCGAGGAACGGGATGAACACCAGGAAACCGGCCGCCAGCCCGAACACCACGACGCCGAGTCGCTCGCCCTCGATGCCGAAGATGTGGCTCGGCAGCAGCTTCAGGGTGTGAAACGTCGCGAGGAAGTACCACTCCGGCCGGATGCCGGGCGGCACCACGGCGAAGGGATCGGCCTTCGTGCCCAGCTCCCACGGATAGAACGCCGCGAGCGCCGCGAGCACGGCGATGACGACGTACCAGGCGAGCACGTCGCGCAGGATGTAGTTCGGGAAAAACGGCATTTGCGGCAGCCGCTCGCCGGGACGCAGGCGCTTTTCGATCGTCATCGGCACGCTCATGCCCTGGCGCTGCACGAAGAGCAGGTGCGCCGCCACAAGCGCGGTCGTGATCGCCGGCAGAATCGCCACGTGCAGCCCGTAGAACCGCGACAGCGTCGCCCCGGTCACATCGTCTCCTCCGCGCAGCAGGCGGAGCGTGAAGTGGCCGACGATCGGGACCGCGCCCGCGATGCCGGTGCCGACCTTCGTGGCGAAGAACGACAGCTCGTTCCACGGCAGCAGGTATCCGCTGAATCCGAACCCGAGCATCAGGAACAGCAGCAGCATGCCGGTGATCCACGTGAGCTCGCGCGGCTTGCGGTACGACTTCAGGAAGAAGACGCTGAAGAAATGCGCGAACGCGAGCCCGATCAGGAGATTCGCGGACCAGCTGTGGATGTTGCGAATCAGCCATCCAAACTGCACCTGCGTGACGATGAACTGGACGCTTTCGTAGGCTTCGGTGGCGCTGGGACGGTAATAGAGGACCAGCAGAATCCCCGTGAAGATCTGCACGCCGAAGAGAAACAGCGTCATCCCTCCGAGGTAGTACCAGATCTTCTGCGTATGGATCGGTACGCCCTTCTCGGCGATGAAATGGCGCACGCTGCTGAGGTCCAGCCGCTCATCGACCCAGTCGATGACGGTCATGTGCGTGACACCACGATCTCCGCGTCGGCGCCTTCGCCGCGGATGTTGACGACGAATTTCTCGAGGCCGCGCGGCGGCGGACCTGACACGACGTTGCCTCCGAGGTCGTAGGTCCCGTTGTGACACGCGCACCACAGCTGGGACGTGTCGGCCTTGAACTGCACCGTGCAGTCGAGGTGCGAGCAGACGGCGCTGAACGCGCGGACGTCGCCGTCCGCGGTCCGCACGACGATCCCCGGTTTGCTGCCGAATTTGAAGATCGTCCCGCTGTTGGGCCGCAGCGCGGCCGCGCGGCCCGCCGAGGCGCTCTCGGTGGCCGCCTCGCCGCTCGCGGGCGGGATCAGGAAGCGGGTCACCGGATATGCGATGGCCGCCGCGGTCGACACGAAGCCGACCGCGATCAGCGCATCGAGGAAGCCGCGACGATCGAAGTTAGGGGCGGCGACGGTCGGAATGGCGGTCTTTGCCGTCATGGCGGCCGTTATCGCTCGGTATCCGCCATCGCCTTTGGGGTCTTCAGCGTGGAGAGATATGCGACGAGCGCATCGACCTGATCGCGGCTCAACTTCAGCGGCTTCATTGCCGGCGTGCGCGTCGCGTTCGCCTTGGCGCGCATCGCCTCAGGGTCGACGATCCACTGGCGGATCTCGTCGGACTTGTGTGTGGCGGCGACGCCGTCGAGCGATCCCTTCGGATTGCCCTTGCCCGCGATCGAGTGGCACATCGTGCACTTCTGGGACGCGAACAGCGCCGCGCCCTGGTCGACCTTGGCCGGCGTCTGGGCCGAGGCTGAAGCAGTTACGACGAGGAACACGAATCCCGCTGCGACGAGGTTTCTTGGGGTACGGCTCATCACGCCCTCCGGTCGAAATGCCAGCGGTGCGCTGGCTTTGAGGGACGGATGAGCAAGGAAGACGCCGGCAGGAAAACCTAGCAAATGCGCGGGTCGGGTTCACCGCTGCCGGAATTCCGGCAGCTGGCAAGGGTGATACAGTCCGAAGCCATGTCGTTCCGTCCGGTGTTCATTGCCGTCGTGATCGCCTTCGGGTTAATCGTCGGCGCGTTCCTCTACGCACGCACGATTCGCAGCCTGACGTACGCGGCGCCGTTTGCCGCGCCGCTCGCGTACACGGGACTTGGGCTGCTGCTGATCGTTAACCGCATGGTCGAGGCCGACACGATAGACTGGGCGCGGTGGGTGCTGCTGCTTGCGCTCGGCGGCTTCGTCGGGAACTTCGTCTTCAGCCTCACCGATCACGCCCAGAACGGGTTCTTCCATGCGGCCGAATGGATCCCAGTGGCCAGCAGCGCCCTCGCGATTGGATTCCTGCTGGTCCCGTTTGGCATGCGGGTCGGCGCGCCGTACCTCGCGCTATGCGCAGCGGTCCTGGTGGTGCACGCGTTCGTCGGCCTCCTCGGCTTCGCGTTCCATGCGGAATCGATCCTGCGGCAGCCGGGCGTCAGCCTCTTCGAGCGCATCCTGAGCGGCGCGCCGCCGATGGCGCCGCTGCTGTTCCCGAACCTCGTCGTGCTCGGCCTGATCGCGGTGTGGGTGCTGGCGCGCGACGTGCGACACCACGAATAGATTGTCCAGCGTGCCGATCGCCACGGCGGCGAGCAGCGACCAGCCGCCGAGCCCGACGAGCGGCGCCGATTCGAGCCACATCCCGGCGGCGAGTGCGGGCACGCCCGCGGTCCATGCGGTGAACACGATCGCCTGGAGCGTGCGGTCGCGCATGGCGTGTGGCGAGGCTGGCGGCACACGGCGGCCGCCGCGCGCGTACGCCCAGTACCAGACGAAGAGTGGCAGCAGCCGCGCTTCCATCGCCACGACCATCTGGGCGAGAAACCCGACGAGACCGAACACGCCGTACGCAGCGGCGGCGTGAAGCGTGCGCGGCGATACCGGCAGCACCAGCAGCACGGTGCCGATCACGATGGCCGCAACGAGCGAGACGCCAGCGGCCGCCGCGTGCAGCACGCCGAAATCGACGCGCGGCGCGGCCAGCGGCTTCCGGAGCGGCGAGCACCGCATCCAGACGACATGACCCGCAAAGACCGCGAGTCCGGCGATGATGCACGCGCCGAAGAGCGGCGCGACAGCGCTCTGCAGCAGCAGCGAACCGAACAGGCCGAGCACGCCGATCTCCAGCAGGATCGCGCTCGCAAACATCGAGCGGCCGTTCGGCATCTTCGACGGGAACGTCATCGGCAGCAGGCGATACCCGACGCCGACCACCATCATCGTTGCCCATCCGAGGGCGGCGAGGTGCGCGTGCGCGAAAACGTTCGAGAGCACGAAGCCCGGAAGGAAATGGTGCGCCTTGTCGAACCCGAGCAGGACACCCATCGATGCCGCGATCAGGAAGTTGATGCAGGCGAACAGCACATGGAGCTTCACCGCCGGGTGCGGGCTCGCGGATTTGATCCCGCGGACGACGCGCGCGAGCACGAGGAGGACGCCGATCGTGACCGTGGCGGCAGACCACGCCATGCCGCCGTACTCCTGAATCCAGAAGTGCGCGACCATGCCGACGATGCCGATGAACACGCAGGCGAACGCGACGTAATCCGACCGCCGGGGCGGCATCGGCAGGCCAAGCGCCACAGGCCCCACGATGTACATCGCGCCGAGGATCGATCCGGTAATCCAGCCGAGCGTGACGAGATGGACGACCGCCAGCATCCAGGCGTGATAGTAGAAACCCGCTACCGCGCGCGGCCAACACGCCACAAGGAAACACGCGAGCAGCAGCGCGGCATGGGCCGTGGCGAGATAGAGCAGCGGGACGATTCGCGCCTGACGTGTCATGCGTGGCCCACCACCGCTTCGCGGGCCGGCCCCGGCTCGTAGACACAGAGCGGGTCCGAGGCCATCACCGCGCCGGTCGCCGCGAAGGCGCGCGATCGCGATCCGCCGCAGATGGCGCGAAAGCGGCAGCGACCGCACTTCCCGGCGAGCGCGTTGTCGTCCCGCAGGTGCTGGAACATCTCGTCCGTCCGATAGACGTCGCCGAGATCCTGCGTCCGCACGTTGCCGCGCCGAGCGGGCAGGAATCCGCTCGGGCAGATGTTGCCGACGTGATCGACGAAGACGAAGCCGTTGCCGTCGTTCACGCTGCGCGGCGCGCGCAGCTGCCGTGTGCGCTGGACGCCCGGTGCCGGAGGCTTCTGCTGCATCCATTCCCCTTCGCGCTGCCAGATGATCCGTTGATAGTGCGGCGCTTCAGTGGTCTTGATCCCGAACGGCGACGTGAGCGACAGGTCGTACAGAAAGTTCAGAACCCGCTCGCATTCGTCCGCGCTGATCTGTTCCAACCCCGCGCCGCGGCCGGTCTGAATCAGAAAGAACAGCGCCCACAGGGTCAGCGGGAGCTCTCGCATACGCACCGCCATCGCTTCGAGCGAGGGCAGCGTGCGCTTGCAGATCGTGGAGTTGATCTGCAGCGGCAGCCCCAGCGCGATCGTCGACTCGATGATCCGCAGCGTCCACGCATACGACCCGCGCACGCCGCGGAAGGCGTCGTGTGTCTCCGGCGTCGGTCCATCAAGGCTCACGGCCACGCGCGAGAGCCCGGCCTCCTTCAATTCGGCGAGGCGCGCCTGGGTCGCAGCGGCGGTGCCGCTGGGCGTCAGCGCGACCGTCAGCCCCGCGTCGGCGGCGTAGCGGACCAGCCGGGCGAGATCGGGCCGCCGCATCGGATCGCCGCCGGTCAGCACGAAGAGCGGCGGCCGGGGTCCGATTGCTCGCACCTGATCGATCAGGCGGAACGCCTCGTCGGTCGAGAGCTCGCGCGAGTCGCGGCGGGCGATGGCGTCGGCGCGGCAGTGCACGCACGCCAGGGCGCAGGCGCGGGTCACCTCCCAGATCACGAGAAACGGCGCCGTGTGGAAGTCTGGGATGGGCATAGGCGTCGGCTTCATGGCCCCAGCATGCAGCGGACGCCCGGAAACGGTGTATGACGGGCGTCATAGGAGCGTCGATCGCCCGGCCGTACAGTCGCGTTCAGAAGCAAGAGGAGAGCGCCGATGAAACGCGATGCCCGACCGTGCCGATGGGGAACCTGGATCCTGTTGATCGCTGCGATGGCGCTGCCCGCCTGTTCGCGGAGCCCGGCGGCGGACTCCGCATCGCTGACGCCGCCATTTCTCGACACGCCGATCGCGCCGCGCCCGGCGACGGCCGCCGCGACCGTCGCGAGAGGCAAGGAGGTGTACAACGCGAACTGCGTGCAGTGCCACGGCGCGGAAGGCCGCGGCGACGGCTTCGGCGCGCCGTTTCTCGTGCCGCCGCCGCGCGATTTGACCGCGGGGCAGTTCAAGTTCCGGACGACCGCGTCGGGACAGCTGGCGACCGATGACGACCTGTTCCGGACGATTTCACGCGGCGCGAACGGCACCGGCATGCCGCCGTGGAAGTACCTGTTGTCGGACAACGACCGCTGGGCGCTCGTCGACTACGTGAAGACGCTCGACGCGCGCTTCCAGTCGGTGCGGAGCCTGGCCGCGATGCCACTGCCGGTCGCGGCCGGCCGCTCGCGCAGTGTGGATCGCGGACGCGATGCCTACGCGAAGATGCAATGCGCAAAATGCCACGGCGACGACGGCCGCGGCGTCGGCCCCTCGTCGCCGACGCTGGTGGATGCGAAAGGGCGCTACGTGAACACGCGCGACTTCACGCAGCCCGCCTCGTACCGCACCGGCTGGACGGAGCGCGAGATCATCCGCACGCTCGAGACCGGCATGAATGGCGTGCCGATGCCGTCGTACTCCGGTGTCATGTCGAAGCAGGAGGAGTACGACCTGGTCGCGTACCTGATGTCGCTCGCCAAGCACGGCGGGGGCGATCAGAAACGGCAGGTCGCGCGGAGCATGGACGGGCTCGGCGCGCCCACGCGCGTGATTCAGCTGCGCGAGCACGCGTGGAAGTACGAGCCGTCCGAGATTCGCGTGAAGGCCGGCGAAGTCGTGAAAATCGAGTTCTCGGCGACGGACAACGGCCTTGGCGCGGGCCACGGATTCGCGCTCGACGGCCTGGATCAGAGCGTCTTCATCAACGGGGCGATGGTCGGCGCGCCGCTCTCGGTCACGTTCAAGGTCGACAGCCCCGGCCGCTACAACTTCTATTGCTCGACGCAGTGCAGCACGACAGAGCTTCATCCGCACATGCACGGCGTCCTGATCGTCGACCCGTAGGGCGGCCGATGCAGCCGTCCAGGAGAGCCATCATGAAACGTCATCCCTTCATCCTGATCGCGCTCAGCGTTGTGACGACGCTGGCCGCTGTGCACACGCTCGGCTGCGGCGCGGCGCGCTCGGCGCGATCGCTCGCCGCCGACAAGGTCTACGTCGCGCCAGGCGAGCACGACAAGTACTACGGTTTCCTTTCCGGCGGGCAGAGCGGCTCGGTGTTCGTCGTCGGCATTCCGTCCGGACGGCTGATTCGCGAGATCCCGGTGTTCGAGCCGCGCGCCGCGTACGGGTATGCGATGCATGAAAGCGATCCGCGGCGGCAGGAGCTCGAGGCGACCGGCGGGCTCTGGGGCGACACGCATCACCCGATGCTGTCGGAGAAGAACGGCGTGTTCGACGGCCGCTATCTGTGGATCAACGACTTGGCGAACGGCCGGCTCGCGCGCATCCGGCTCGACTACTTCGAGGCCGACCGCATCATCAAGATTCCCAATCTGCAGGGCGCGCACGGCATCGCGGTCGTTTCGCCCGACACCAAGTACGTCGTCGTCAACGGCGAGTTCGAGCAGCCGACCGACGGGCTCACGACGAATCCCGCACCGTATACGTCGGTTGTCGCGTTCGTCGATCCGGACAGCATGGTGGTGAAGTTCCAGGTCCGCGTGAACGGCAACATCGACATTGCCGACACGTCGAAGGACGGACGCTACGCGTTTTCGACGGTCTACAACCTGGAACAGGGCAAGGACATGGGATCGATGATCCAGTACGATCGCGACGCGCTGGCCGCGATCGACATTCCGGCCGCGGAGAAGGCGGTCGCGGCTGGCCGCGGCGTCGTCCGCAACGGCGTGCCGATTCTCGACCCGGCGGACAACCCCGGGCTGCTGACGCTCATTCCGGTGCCGAAGAATCCGCACGGCGTCAACGCGACGCCCGACGGCCGGTACGTGATCGCCTCGGGCAAGCTCTCGCCGACGGTCACGATCATCGACGCGCATTCGCTGAAGATCGTCGCCGAGCCGGAAGTAGGGCTCGGACCGCTGCACACGACGTTCGACGGTCGCGGCAACGCGTTCACGTCGCTCTTTCTCGACAGCCAGGTGGTCAAGTGGAACATCGACAAGGCGGTGGCGGGCGCGTCCGACTACATCGTCGACCGCATCAACGTGCACTACAACATCGGACATCTGCAGGCGGTCGGTGGCGACTCGACGCATCCGAACGGTGACTACCTGCTGGCGCTCAACAAGCTGTCGAAGGATCAGTACGTGCCGGTTGGTCCCGATCTGCCGGAGAACCAGGAAATCATCGACATCTCGGGCGAGAAGATGAAGATGCTCGCGTCGTTCCCGACGCCGCCGGAGCCGCACGACGCGACGTTCATCGCCGCGAGCGTCCTGAAGCCGATCGTCAAGCAGGTGTTCACGCTGGCGCGCGACGCAGTGGCCACGGGGAAGGAAAGCGTGGTCCGCACGGCGCCGCACGCGGTGACGATCAACATGACGCTCATCCGCAGCGCCTACACGCCGGACAGCTTCGAGGTGCGCGAAGGCGATCAGGTGACGCTGCGCGTGACCAACGTCGAGACGATCCGCGACATGATCCACGGCTTCGCGCTGCCGGATCACAATCTGAACATCGCGCTGCCGCCCGGCTACACCAAAACGCTCACGTTCGACGCCGGGAAGCCGGGCGTGTACTGGTTCTACTGCACGAACTTCTGCAGCGCGCTGCACCTCGAGATGCGCGGCCGGATGGTCGTGCAGCCGAAGGATTCGACGGTGACCCTCACCGACTGGCACGCGGGCGCCAACGTCAAGGGTCAGGTCGTGGCGGGCGTGCCGTCGACGGGAGACAAGCAGTGAACACGAAGGCGCTCTACCTCGCCGCCGCCGCGATGACCGCGGCGGCGCTGAGCGTGCCGATGTGGGGCTTCGCGATGTCGGCACCGCAGTATCCGGACGAGACGCTGCATCTGCAGGTCGTTCGGACCGGGATTGCGGGCGACGTCCGCGAGGTGGAGACGCTGCAGACGTACATCGGCGTACAGTTTCCCACCGACCTTCCCGAGCTGCGCCTGGCGACGCGCGCGATTCTGGCGCTGGTCGGCCTGCTGGGGCTCGCGGCGTTCACACGGACATCCGGCATGGGACGCGCGTATCGCATCGTCTGCGCCATCGCCGTGATCGCATTTCTTGGAGCGTCGGCCGCGGCCGTGCAAGCGCGGCTGTATCGGGTCGGGCACGAGCGCAATCGCAAGGCGCCGATTCGCGCCGTCCGCGACTTCACGCCGCCGCTCATCGGCCCGGTCAAAGTTGGGAATTTCACCGTGTGGTCCTTCCCGCACGTCGGCGCGATGTTGCTGGTCAGCGCGGCGGCGTTGTCGGTTGTCGGTGCGCGGCTGAGACCAGGTGACACCCGACGGGTCCCGCTTCAGCCGAACCTGCACCAGAAGGCGAGTGCGTGATGCTTCGCCTGCTCGGAGCCTTGTCGATGACGCTGGTCGCCGCGGCTGCGGCTGCGGAGCCGCGCACCTGGACGGTCGGCGGCGCGGGCGCGGACTTTCCGCTCATCGTGCCCGCCATCGCGGCGGCGTTGCCTGGCGACGTCATCGTGGTCCGCGCGGGCGTCTATCGTGAGGATCTCGTGCTCCGCAAGCGGGTAACGATCACCGGTGAAGGGCGTCCGACGCTGTTCGGCACCGGGCTGGGAACGATCGTGACAATCGAGGCGGCCGGCTGCGAGCTGAGTGGCTTCGCCATCGAGGGCAGCGGGACGGGACAGACCAACGCCATGGATGCTGGCGTGCTGGTGACGACGAACGGCAACCGGATCGTCGACAACCAGCTGCGTCGCGTGTTCTACGGCATCGTCGTTGTCGATGCCGCGCGCAATGAAATCGCGGACAACGAGATCCAGGGCTTCGGCGATCTGCCGTTCGGGCGGCGCGGCGACGGCATTTATCTTTATCGCGCGCCCGAGAACTTCGTCGCGCGCAACCGGATTTCCGGCGAGCGCGACGGGATCTATTTCCAGTACGCGCCGCGCGGCCGCGCGGTAGACAACGTCGTCTCAGAATCGCGCTACGCGCTCCACGACATGTTCTCCGACGATACCGTCATAGCGCGCAACGTGTTCGGCGGCTCGGCGCTCGGTGCGAACATCATGAACTCGCGCCGGATTCAGGTGGAGAAGAACCGTATCCTGCACAACCGCGGCGTTCCCGGCATCGGCCTGACGCTCAAAGACTGCGACGACTCGATCGTCCGCGAGAACACGATCGCGGAGAACGCGCGCGGGCTACTCGTCGACGGATCCTCGGCGAACCGGTTCGTCGCGAACACGTTTCGCGGCAACGACACGGCCGTCACGCTGTTCTCGAGCGCGGAACGGAATGCGTTCGGCGCGAACTGGTTCATGGGCAACTGGAGCGACGTGGTGCTCAGCGGTCGCGATTCCGGCACGCAGTGGTCCATCGACGGGCGGGGCAACGCCTGGAGCCGGTACCGCGGCTTCGATTTCGATGGCGACGGCATCGGCGACGCGCCCCACCCGGTGCTCGGCGCCTTCGAGCGCATCGAGGGCACCAACGCCGCCGCCCGCATCTTCCTTCAGAGCCCCGCTGCCGTCGGCCTGGAATTGGCGGCCAGGTTGAGCGGGCGACCAGCGGACGATGCGGTGGACGACAAGCCGCTCGTGCGTGCGCCGCAGCTGGCGCCGGCCGATCGTCGTGCCTGGATGCTGCGGTTTGGCGCGGCCGTGGCGTTTGCCGTTTCTCTCGCCGCGTGGCGCAGGGCTTCATCCTTGCGTGGCACGAGGACACATCATGCTCACGCTCACTGAGGTCACGAAATCGTTCGGCGGGCGCCCGGTGCTCGATCATCTGGATCTCGCCATCGAGGCAGGCGAGAGCGTGGCGCTGCTCGGCGCCAACGGATCGGGTAAGACGACGACCCTCCGCTGCATTGTCGGGCTCGTGCGACCCGACGCTGGACGCATCGAGATCGGCGGCATCGCGATCGATCGGCGGGCCGACGGGCGGCGGCGGCTCAGCTACCTGCCGCAGAAATCTGTCTTCCCGCCGACGTTGACGCTGCGGGAAACGCTGACCGTCGTGGCGCGGCTGCGTCGCGCCGACGCTCAAGCGGTCGATCGCGAGATCGATCTGTGCGGACTCGCGCCGCTCGCCGATCGCAACGTGGGCCATCTCTCGGGCGGCGAGCGCCAGCGCCTCGCGCTCGCGGTCGCGTTTCTGCCGGACGTGGACGTGTATCTGTTCGACGAGCCATCGGCGAATCTCGACCCGCTTGCGTCGCGGATGCTGTTCCAGCGCGCGCGGCAGCTCAAACGCGAGGGCCGCACGCTGCTGTTCACGACGCACGTGCCTGCTGACGTCAGGCATCTCGCGACGCGGGCCGTCTGGCTGCGGAACGGCCGGATCGAATCGGACGCGGGTGGGGCATTCGAACTGCGACGCTACGAGCGGATGCTCGAGCGCGATCTCTGGGGAGACGATCATGAAGACGACCTGCGCGGCGATCGCGATCGCGTCGTTGTGGACCCTCGGCTGCGCGGCGCACGCGCGATCGCCGGAGCCGGTGCCGGTCGATCGCGTTGAATGCGCGCGCTGCCGGATGCTCATTTCGACCGAGGCCGGCACGGGCGAGATCCTCTCGGCCCGCGACGAGACGCGCTTTTACGACGACGTCGGCTGTCTCGCCGCCGACTGGCGCACGCGTCCGCACGATGCGACCGCGTGGGTTCGCTTGAGCGATGGCGCCTGGAGCGACGCGCGCGCGGCGTTCTACGCGCGGCCGCCGGCTGAGCAGACCGCGATGGGCTTCGGCTTCAAGGCCTACGGCACGGCGGCGGAGGCGGGCGCGGCGGATCGCGACGGCCATGCGCTCACCTGGAACGAGATCGTCTCGAGTACCGGAGAACGGCGATGACCGATCTGCTCACGATCGCACGCCTCGAGTTCGTGTGCGCGGCGAGGCTCAAATGGATTCGGCTGCTCACGGCGGCATTTGCGCTGCTGGCAGGGGCCGCCGCGTACTCCGCCGGGGCGGCCGGCGAACTCGCCGGCGCCGACGGGTTCGCACGGACCACGATGGCGCTGATCCCGGTCGCGCTCATCCTGATTCCGCTCGCGGCGGTGATCCTCGGCGTCTCGGGCCAGGCCGCGGAGCCGGGCAGCGAGCCGTTCCTATTCGCGCAACCGGTCGGCCGCGCCACCGTGCTCGTCGGCCGATGGGCGGGGGAAACCGCGGCGCTTGGCGGTTCGATCGTCGGTGGGTTCGGCATCGGCGGCGTGCTCCTGGCGGTGAGCGGCGGCGCCGACGGCGTCCTCCTGTATGCCGCCTTCGTCGGCTTCTGCATCGTGCTCGGCGCGATCTTTGTGTCCATCGGCGCCGCCATTGCGGCGGCGACCGACAAGCGCGTCGCCGCGCTCGGCGTCGGCACGTTCGTGTGGTTTCTCTTCGTGCTGCTCTATGACGGTGCCGCGCTGTCGGCGGCCGGATGGATCACCGGGTCGTTCGGCGGCCGCGTGCTGTTCGCATCGGTCTTCGGTAATCCGGCGGACCTCGTGCGGATCGCCATGCTGATGGTGTCCGGCACCCCAGGTGCGCTCGGCGCGGCCGGCGAAGCGTGGACGCGATTCCTCGGCGGGAGTCTGCACGCGTCGATCGCGGCGGCCGCCGCGCTCGTGGTGTGGATCGTCGCTCCGCTGGCCGGTGGCGTGCGCCTGCTTAGCGCGAGAGATTTGTAGACCGATTACGACCTTGCCACGAAGAATCTCCACGACTGGCGACGCCTCCGCGTTGCCGGTGTCCTTCGTGGTGGAGGTCGTCGCTCCTAGGACATCGCCACCGTTTCGAGCGCCGATCGATCGACGACGACAAAGCCGTCCTTCTCGGTGCGGACGACGTTCTCCTTGCCCCAGCGGCTCATGATGCGGATCGAGGTTTCGATGGTGGTGCCGATCATATCCGCGATTTCCTGGCGCGACAGCGCCAGCGGGATGAACGTGCCCTCGGGCCGCCGCTGACCCATGTCGTCGGCGAGCTTCAGGAGAAAGCGTGCCAGGCGCGCTTCGACGCGGCCGCCAGAGAGCTCCGTCAGTCGGTTCGTCAGCTCGACGAGCCGATGGGTGAGTCCGATGAGCAGGCCGCGCACCATCGTCGGGTACGTTTCGAGCAGCGAGAAGAACGCCTGGCGTGGCACGATCACGCAGGTCGTGGGCTCGAGCGCGACCGCACTCGCCGGATACGCGCGCCCTTCGTAGGCGGCCAGCGCGCCCACCGGATCGCCCGGACCGAAGATCTCCAGGATAATGTCGGTGCCGCGCGCCGTCATCTTGAACACCTTCACGCGGCCGGCCACGACCGTGTAGAGCGAGTCCGACGCGTCACCCTCGGCGAAGAGCGACGTCCCTTTCTCGAACTCCCGCACGCTGGCCACCGCGGCGAGCCGGCGCCGATCGTCGGGCGAGAGCCGCCGGAAGATCGTCGTGCGCCGCAGCACCTCGTCGAGGGAGTCGGGCATATGACACGCATCATACCGGCGGGCGCGGGCGATCGGTATGCTGGGATGGAGGACGGGACTGCCATGAAGGATCGACTCGAGACCGCGACAGTCGGCGACATCGTGGCCGGCGACTTTCGGACCGCCGGCGTGTTCGAACAGTTCGGCATCGACTTCTGCTGCGGCGGGCGCCGCTCGCTCTCCGATGCGTGCCGCGCCGCATCCGCCGATCCGGCGGACCTGATTCGCGCGCTCGACGCGCTGCCGCCGAACACCGCCGACGATGAGGTGACGCGTCTGCCGCTGGATCGACTCGTCGATCACATCGTCGCGCGCCACCATGGCTACATCCGCTCGGCGATCCCGGCGATCGCCCATCATCTGACGAAGCTGCAGGAGGCGCACGGTGCGAGGCACCCCGAGCTGGCGCGCATCGCGGCGGCGTTCGAGCGCGTCAGCGTCGACATGCAGCAGCACCTGGTGAAAGAGGAGCAGGTCGTGTTTCCGTACATGCGCGACCTCGTGGACCATGCGAGGGAACCGTGCGGCGCGCTCCTGAGCCCTTTCGGCACCGTCGAGAATCCCATTCGCATGCTGGAGCGTGAGCATCGCGACGCGGCCGACGAGCTGCGGATGATTCGCGAGCTCACGGGCGGCTACGCGACGCCGGTGGACGGCTGCACGACATACGCCGTCTGCATGGCGGAGCTCGATCAGTTCGAGCGCGATCTGCATCGCCACGTGCATCTGGAGAACAATGTGTTGTTCCCTAGAGCGGTCGCGCTCGAGAACGGATCGTGGCGTGATGACCGAGGCTGATGTCCGCGAGGCACTGCGCGATGTGATCGACCCCGAGCTCGGCGTCAACATCGTGGACCTCGGGCTGGTCTATGGCATCGAAGTGTCCGGCGCCACTGTGCGCATCACGATGACGATGACGACGCCGGCCTGCCCGCTGCGCGACTACCTGCAGGACCTCGTAGAATCGACCGTGACCGCGTGGTGTCCCGACGCCGGACATATCATCGTCGACATCGTGATCGAGCCGCCGTGGACCGGGGAGATGATGTCGGACGCCGCGCGACGCCAGCTCGGATGATGCGGCGCATCTGGCGCGCGCCGCTGCTCGCGACGGCGATGGCATCGCTCGTGTGGGGTGTGTGGCTCGGTCTGCTCCGCCTCGGATGGGCGCTTCCGCTGCCGTCGCCCGATCAGCTCATTCTCCATGGGCCGCTGATGATCGGCGGTTTCCTCGGCACGCTCATCGGTCTCGAACGCGCGGTCGGCATCGCGCGGCGCTGGGCGTACTACGCGCCCCTGTGCACCGCCACCGGATCGCTCGTGCTCGTGTTCGGGCCGCCCGGCCGGCTGGGTCCGCTGTTCATCATGCTGGGCAGCGCCATCGTCGCCGCGGTGTTCCTCGTGCTGTTGCGCCAGCAGCCGTCCGTGTTCCTGCTGACAATGCTGG
>WNFV01003013.1_pt1 | contig 45445 bp, 42 predicted proteins | sample 5400101 | NCBI WGS metagenome assembly WNFV01 (sample SAMN13153361, study PRJNA577476) | soil metagenome | isolation source: 115 cm soil or saprolite under grassland replicate 1 | place: USA:California | collected 2016-06-15 | reverse complement strand
GCGGGCGCTCCTCCATCGGGACCGGGGCTGCCGCTTCCCGGGCTGCGGCGTCCGCTTCGCCGAGGGGCATCACCTCCGCCACTGGGCACACGGCGGGCCGACCACGCTCTCGAACCTCGCGCTGCTCTGTCGCCGCCATCACCGCGCGGTACATGAGGAAGGCTATCAGGTTGCCCGCGGGCCCGACGAAGTGCTCCGGTTCCGGCGGCCGGACGGCCGCCCGCTGCCCGAGGTACCGCAGGCTGCCGTGGTGCGCGGGGATACCGTCAAGATTCTCCGGACCTGTCACGACGCCCTTGGTCTTCGGCTCCATGCGCGCACCGCGTGCCCCGGCTGGCTCGGGGAGCGCCTGAACGTAGGCTGGGCGATCGACGTCCTGCACCCAAGGGCGCAGAGATCAAGACCCTGTCCGTCATCCGAACGAGGATTGACGGATGCCGACCCTCCGACAACCGTTTTTGCGGCCGGACCGTCGCCGATCCTCGAGTAGTTACCCGGCAGCGGAGTCCTGGGGTCGAGGCGAGGAAGGCGGCCCTATTTCGCGGGCTGCGGGTCCAGAGTCAACGGCAGTCCGACAGCGTCCCACGCCCGCTCATGTGACGACGCGCTCCATCTCCCCTTCTGCCTGCAGCACCTCGAAGTCACCGCGATCGACACGTGTTGCGGCCATTCCCGGTCACACTTCGGGAGATGGCATGGACGCGTTGGCACCGCTGGCCCTGCGGGTCGAGCCAGAATGGACGTCCCACATCATAGGACGGCCGAGTTCTAGCTCACGCGAGGCCCGCTGAGCAATTCTCGGAGCTCCGCGCCGGCGGGCTCGCTTATCCGGACTGACGCGGCCGCCTAAGGCCGCCGTGTCCGAGCGTGGGCGGCATTTTGCTAACGTGGTTCGGAGAACATCGCTACATTCCCGCCCTGCCACTCCGGAGGGGACGCTACCCGGGTTCGCGCAGCTTGCGGATGAGCGCGAGGACGCGGAGGATTTCGGCACCGCTTCGGGTCATATGGCGGTCGCCCGCCTGCGACCAGCGGAGGCGGCCGTCGCGGTCGATGATGACCGTGGAGCGGTAGGCGACATTCCGCTCCTCGTCCCAGACCTCGTACGCGCGGATCGCGTTCCGGTGCACGTCGCTCAGGAGAGGGAAGGGGAACTGGTGACGCGTGTGGAATTCCGCGTGGGAGAAGGGCGAGTCGCCACTGATCCCGAGCAGCACGGCGCCCGACGCTTGAAGCTGGGCCGCGACCTCAACGAGGCCGCAGAGCTCGGGGCTTCAGATCCCGCCCCAGTCATAGCAGTAAAAGAGCAGCACCACGTCGGCGACACCCTTGAACTCGGCCAGCGAGGTGTCCCGCCCGCTCGTCGAGGGCAGGGAGAAGGCCGGAGCGTCGTGTCCGTAGCGCAGCATGGCTACTGCTCCCAGGATGACTTGAACTGCGCGGCCACCAGCTTGTCGTAGGCGAAATCGCCCTTCACCACGCCCGCCTGCTTCTGAAACTGGTTGACCGTGCGCACCGCGTCCTCCGTGATGGTGGGAATGTACGACGCTCGCTGCAGCATGATGACGGCGCGGAGCAGCTCGACGTCGAGGGCAGGGAAAACCTTCAGCGCCACCCGCCCGCCCGCTTCCGGATCCTCCCGCAGCCGCTTCTGTGTCTTGGACACGGCGCGCACCACGCGCTCGACGGTCTGCGGATTGGCCTGGATATAGCGGTCGCTGGCCTGGAGCGTGGGGAAGGCCCCGAATCCCTTTTCGGCCAGGATCATCGGGCGCTCGACATAGGTGCCGGCGAAGTCGATGGAGCCGCCGACCATGCCGTGGTCACCTCCGCGCCGCCCTCGAAGTCCGCGAACTGGGTGGCGAGCCCTTCGGCCTTGAAGTAGCCGAGCTGCTCGGCGGCGTAGAGCACGACGAAGGTGACGGCCGGCGTGGCGCCGATCCGGATCGTCTGCTGCGCCCCCGCGGGGGTGGCCAGAGCCAACAGGGTGGCGAGGAGCCCGAGCGCGACGATCACGCTAGCGCCACTCGTCGACCGACGCGGTCTTCTGATAGTTGCAGCCCATGATGCGCCAGTACCCATTGGTCTCGCCTCCGACGACGACGACGTGGATGTCCTCGCGCCGGAACATCGGGATCAGGTCGTCGGGCGCGGCCTTGAGCTTTGACGCCCACGGCTCCTCGCCGAAGGTCGCGCGCGGGTAGATGTAGTTCTGGACGAGCTGGTAGTCCCAGTACTCGCGGGCGGGCATCCGCGCGGTCTCGTAGAGCCAGTCGATCAGCGCGTCCTTCTTCGTGAACCCGCCGCGATCGATGAACTGGCGCGCGGTGATTGGATCCAGCAGCAGCGTCGGCGGGCCGTGGGGGTCCATGCCCCGCAGCATGTTCGCCACATGGGCGCGCCAGTGGGTCTCGCGCAGGCCGAGCGTGAAGGCCGTCGAGCGGCAGCCGCTGAAGACGCTGACGGCGCTTTCCGTCGGGCGGAGGCCGTGCTGGACGTGGAAGGGCTCCCAGGGGCTTCGTTCCTCGTTCTCGGCGAAGGTGACGCTGTTGTACGCGTAGCTGTTACCCATCGAGCCCAAATAGGTCAGCCCCACCGAGGAGCCGCCTTGGAGGTTCTGCGACAAGAGCCCGTAGGCCCGGCCGATGGTGGCGTTCGCGTGGCTGTAGGGCCCGAGCGCACCCGTGCCCGCGTTCATGCCGATCTCGTGGCGCACCGGTCCGTTGACGACTGCCATGGTCGCCACCGAGCTCGAGCTGCTCCCGCGCGCGCTCACGCCCGTCGCCGCCAAAGCCAGGATCACGGGGAAGTACTCGGGGCGTGCGCCCGCCATGACCGCGTTGACCGCGACCTTCTCGACCGTGTACTCCCAGGACTCGCGGAAGTGGGTGGGGCGCATGTGCCCCACCACCTCGTCGGGCCTCCGGCGCGTCCCTGCCAGCATGAGGGCGACGCGCGCCTCCGTCGGGAGCACGATCGGCAGCTTGTCCGTCCAGTCGCTGTCGAGGAAGAGCCGGTGGAGGCTCTCCTCGCTGTCCGGCACGAGCAGGCGCGGGCTCGAGCGGTCGAACTCGACCGGGCCCAGCTCGGAGGCGTCGATGGGCCGGGTCAGGCCGTCGATGACTTCCTGCATGACGGCGCGCCCCGTGATCGGGTCCGTGCCGTCCACGTAGGCGCGCAGCTGGGCGGCGGTCTTGCCCATGATGGGCTGAGGGACGAAGACCTGCCGGAGCCCGGGCATGCCGTTGTGCGCCGCGACCTGGCGAACGACCGTGTCGAACTTGTCGGTGTGCATGGCGACGGTGGGGACCCCATACGTCGCCTCTACCGTCATCGCGTGCGCGGCGACCGCCGGCGCGCAGGTGCTTCAGTGACCGACGCCGAGGATGGCGGCGTGCCCCCTCGCGCGGATCTCCTCCCACGTGGCCGGGTCGTCGTTGAGATACACGCTCGAGATGGCCTTGAAGACCGTGCGCACCCCTGGCATGTGCTCGGCGAGCCACGCCTGCATCTGTTTGAGGAAGATGTCGGAGTCGTCGAAGCGGCAGTCGACGAGATAGACGGTCTTGCCCTCGAGGGTGTCGAGCCTCGGCGCGAGGGGCTTGCGCGTGATCTTCGGAGCGAAGCCGACCGGGTTCATGGCGGTCATCTTCTCGTGTGCTCCCACGGGACCCTCCTCCTCCGGATGATAGAGACGCGTGAGTACCATACCACTCGCGATCCCTCGCGCGAGCCATGCTCATGCACGCCCCCTCACCCTGACCCTCTCCCCCTCCGGGGCGAGGGAAAGGGCTAGCCGCGCTGGGGCGAGTAGGTGCCTCGGCCGACGGCCACGAGGCTCTGCTGCTCGTCGTGGACGTCCACGTCCACCAGAGCCACCGTGCGCCCCGTCCGCCGCACGCGCGCGGTGCCGGTGAGCAGGGTGCCCACGGCGGGCTTGAGATAGTCGATGCGCAGGTTGATGGTGGGCACACCCCCGCCTACGGCCATGCCCACCGCGAAATCGCCCACGATGTCGATGAAGGCGGCAATCGGTCCCCCGTGAAACTGTGCGGTGCCGAGACGCCGCTCGAGCTCCGGCCGCATGGGCATGGTCACCGTGAGCGTGCCCGCGCTGTGATCGAGGGCGACGGCCCGGAGCTGGAGGAAGTCCAGAAAAGGGGAGGCGTCGAAAATGGCCTGCACCTCCTCGACGCTCAGGCGCTCCCCGGAGGGCTCGCTCACGGCCGCACGACGACCTTGCCGAACACTTCCCGATCTTCCAGAAGGCGGAAGGCGTCGTTCACCTCTTCGAGTGGGAGCTCGCGGTCGATGACGGGGGTGAGCCGCCCCTGCTGGATGAGCGCGATGAGCGTGTCGAGATCCTCCCGCATCCAGCCATTCGAGCCCAGCACCTTGAGCTCGAAGGTCCAGATGAAACGGAGGTCCTCCTTCGGGTCGAAGCCGGCGGTGGCGCCGCAGGTCAGGATTTTGCCCCCGCGATGGAGGACTTTGAGCGAGGGCACCCAGGTGTCGCCCCCGGTGAAGTTCACCACCACGTCCATCCCGCCCGCGAACCTCCGTCGGTGCGGCTTGCCGTAGGTCTCGTAGACCCACTTCACGAAGTCCTGCCTGGTGTAGTCGAGGAGATGGGTCGCTCCGAGATCCTTCAGGCGTGCCAGCTTCGCGTCGCTGCTCGCGCAGGCGGTGACCTCCGCCCCGACCTCTCTCGCGAGCTGCACGCAGCAGGTGCCCACGCCCCCGGAGGCGCCGAGGATGAGCACCTTGTCGCCGCGCTGCACTTGGCCGATGGTGTGCATCATCCGCACCGCGGTGCCGTAGGCCACGGGCAGGCATGCCGCTGCCTCGTATGAGACGTCGGCGGGCAACGAGACCAGATGATGCGTGGGCACGCGGCAGTATTCGGCGAGGCCGCCATGCCACATCTCACCGAGGAGCCCGCCCGGCCCGACGCGATCGACCGGATCGACCATGACGCGATCGCCGGTCTTCCATCCTGCCACCGCACTGCCCGTCTCCACGATGTCGCCCGCGAAGTCCACGCCCATGATGCACGGCATGGGCACCTTGATGCCCGGCATGCCCCGGCGCGTGAAGATGTCGTGGTAATTGAGGGTGGTGGCGCGCACCTTGAGGATGACGTCGTCAGGCCCCGGCCGGGGGTCGGGAAAGGCGCGCTCGATCTTGATGGATCCGGGACCGCCGTGCTCGTAGATGACCGCGGCTTTCATGCTTTCGTCTCCATCTGTAGGTGCTGGAGGGCGAGCTGCCGGAGGGCGACCCGGTCGACCTTGCCCGTGCTGGCCAGGGGCAGCTCCGGCATGAAGACGACGTGGCGCGGATGCTGGAACGCCGGCGCATGGGCGAGCGCGTACTGCTTCACCGCGTCTTCGCCGAGCTGACGGCCGTTCCGCGTCACCACGAAGGCGAAAGGCTTTTCGTACTTGATCTCGTCGGGGATGGGCACCACGCAGGCCTGCATGATGTCCGGATGCCGCTCGAGCATCGCCTCGACCTCGCCCGGGTAGATGTTCTCGCCGCCGCAGACGAACATGTCGTCCGCGCGCCCGACGAAGTAATAGGCGCCGTCCGGCTCGCGCCGCAGGATGTCGCCGGAGATGTACCAGCCATCATGGGTGAGGACTTCCCGGGTCTTGTCGGGGAGATTGAGATAGCCGGTCATGATCGCGGGGGTGCGGATCCAGAGCATGCCTTCCTCGGCATCGCGACCATCGGGTCCCACGAGGCGGACGTCCACCTGCGGCCGCGGCCAGCCGAGGGCCAGATCGGCCTGCGGCCGGCCGTCCGGATGGGGACCGAACATGACCGGCCCCGCCTCCGTGGTGCCGTAGATGTAGGAGACGGCGGTGCCCGGGAAGGCGCGCTTCACCGCGTCGATGAGGTGCTGCGTGGTCGGCGCCGAGCCCATGCGCACCGCGCGGACCGAGGAGAGATCGGTACCCGCGAGGGTGTCGGTCTCCCGGACGACCAGCGCGAGCATGGTCGGCACCGAGGTGAGGAAGGTCACGGCGAAGCGCCCGATTGCCTCGATGTATCGTCGGACCTCGAACTGCGGGAGCAAGACGACGGTGGCATGCCCCGCGAGGGCCACCTTGCTCGTGCCCAGCCCGTTCATGTGGAAGAGCGGCGCGGCCACGAGGAAGCGCTGCGCGGCGAGATCCTTGGCCGCATCGACGCGCGATCGCACTGCCCAGAGCTGGCCGTGGTGGGAGAGCGGCACGCCTTTGGGGCGGCCCGTCGAGCCCGAGGTGTACAGCACCATGGCCGACTCGCGGGGGGCAGGCCGCACAGCCGTGTGCTCGCCGGGGTCGAGGAGGGCGCCCCAGCCGTCTCTCCCCTCGGAATCGAAGTCGACCGCGGGCAATCCGGGAGGGACCTGGGTGCGTCTCTCGCCGGCAGAAAACACGAGCTTCACCTCGGCGTCGCGCAGGACGAACTCGATGGTCCCGCGTGGGAACTTGTGATTCACCGGGACGGACACGAGGCCGGCCCGCATCGTTCCCAGATACGCGATGAGGAACTCGGCGCGATTGCCCGAGAGGATGGCGACCGCGTCGCCACGCCTGAGGCCTCGGGCGAGCAGGCCACGCGCGCACGCGGTGGCCAGCCGGTCGAGCTCGCCGTAGGAGTACTCGCGAGGGCGCTCCCAGTCGAGGCAGTCGATCACCGCGATGGCGTCGGGTGTTCGTGACGAGTCGAGGAGGTCGCCCAGGTTCGCCACCGAATCCATGAAGGGCGACATGGGTCCGCTACACGGGCTGGGTGATGACGGGCGGGATGCGATGAGCCCAGGGCTGTGCCGCCTCGAAGGCCGCGGCAGCGCGCAGCACCGAGGCTTCGTGTCGCGGCGGGCCGACGATCTGGAGGCCGATGGGCAGCCCATCGCGGGTGAACCCGCACGGCACCGAGATGGCGGGCAGCCCGAGCACCGAAAAGGCATAGGTGAGGTACGAGCGCTGGAGCGTCTTCCCGGCGGGCTTGCCGCCGATCTCCATGGCATGCGGCAGCTCGATGGGGAAGGGGGGCACGGCCGCGGTAGGCGTGAGCCAGAGATCATGCGTCTCGAAGAACGCGTGCACGCGGTGCCAGAGCTGGGTGCGCAGGAGCTCGCCGCGGGCCACGTCGCGCGACGTCATGCCGAGGCCCTGCGACGTGTTCTCCACCAACCCGGCCTGGAGCTGATCGCGCCAGCGATCGACCTTGTCGGCATGACGGGCCACCATGAGGAAGCCGCGCGTCAGCGCGACGATGTCCGGCACGTCGCTCATGTCCGGGCTGGCGCGCCCCACGCGGGCACCGAGCCCCCGGAAGACGCTCGCCGACCCTTCGCAAGCGCCGGCGATCTCGGGATCCACCGTGACCAGCCCGCCGAGGTCCGGCGTCCACGCGATTCGCGAGCCCTTGACGGAGGGCTGCTTGACGGCGGCGAGGAACGGTCTCGTGTCGGAGCTGTAGCTCATGGGCGATCGCGCGTCGGCGGGACCGGCCATGACCGAGAGCATGAGCGCGGCATCGCCGATGGTGCGTGCCATGGGTCCTTCCACCGAATACGAGTCCCAGGCGAGGACTTCGGGATAGCGGGGAATGAGACCGGGGGTGGTCCGGAAGCCCACCACGCCGCACAGCGCGGCCGGACCGCGCAGCGAGCCGCCGAGATCCGTGCCGTGGGCGATGGGGCACATGCCCGTGGCCAGCGCGGCCGCCGATCCGCCGCTCGAGCCGCCCGCGCTCAGCGCGAGGTTCCACGGATTGCGGGTGGCGCCGAACACGGCGTTCACGGTGTTCGGCCCAAAGGCGAATTCCGGCGTATTGGTCTTGCCGAGCACGATGGCCCCGGCCGCCTTGAGCCGCTCGACGACCGCGGCGTCTTCCATGGGGATGTGATCCTCGAAGAGCTTCGAGCCGAAGGTGGTCCGCATTCCCTTCGTGGGCGTCACGTCCTTGATGCCCACGGGGATCCCGTGAAGCGGGCCGAGAGTCGCCGAGCGGCGGGCGAGCGTGGCGGTGGCCCGTCGCGCCTGACGGAGCGCGGCCTCGCGATCGAGAGTGACGATGGCGTTGACCCGGGGATTGACCCGATCCAGGCGCTCGAGGACGGCCCGCAACACCTCGAGCGGTGAGACCTTGCGGGAGCGGTAGAGCCGGGAGAGCTCGGTGGCGGGCGTGAAGCACAGATCGCGAGGCATGGCGGCGCTACTCATTACAGCGCCCGATGATGCGGCGAGGTGTCGGGACTGTCAAGGCAGGACCCTGTCAAGGCAGGACCCTTGACAAGGCAAGAAGAGGCGCTTACAAGGGCAGCACTCGGCGCATCCTCATCGGCTCAAAGGAGAGCTCATATGCTCACAGCGGCCCGACGCATCCTGGCCATCCTGATTGTCATCGCCCTGGCGTGGACGCTGCAGCCGGCCCGCGCCGCCGACGTCAAGCTGACCCTCTGGCGGCTCAAGACCTACATCCCCCCCGCCGACAAGATCCTCGACTCCACGATTCAGGATTGCGCCAAGCAGATCGGTGCCGACGTCCAGATCCAGACCTATACCTTCGACGACATGTGGACCAAGTACACGGCGGCCATCGAGAGCAAGACGCTACCCGATGTGGCGGAGCTCGACTCGGTGGGGCCGGCGCGTCTGGCGAACCTGGGTCGGCTGTCCGATGTGTCGGACCTCGTCGGCACCGTGACCAAGGAGCTGGGCGACCTCGCGCCGAACGCCGAGGGCGCCGTCAGGTTCGGCGGCAAGTACTATGCGGTGCCCCACTACATGATCCCCCTCATTCTCTTCTACAGGAGAGACATCCTCGAGAAGGTCGGCGCCCAGCCTCCCGATACGTGGGAGGCGATCAACGAGATCTCGGTCAAGATCAAGAAGGCGGGAGTCCAGGACTTCCCTCAGGGCTTCCCGTGGAACCGGACGGGCGACGGCTACGATCCGGCCATGAGCCTCCTCTGGTCCTACGGTGCCGCCTGGGTCGACAAGAGCGGCAAGTACGTCGGGCTGCCGAAGGACAAGGCGGTGCAGGCGATCAAGGTGGTGACGCCGGCGTTTCTCACGGACAAGACTTCGGCCTTCGACTTTCTCTCGTGGTCCGGCTCGGGCAATAACGAGGCGTTCATGGCGGGCAAGATCGCCTTCACGCCGAACGGGCCGAGCATTCTCTTCCAGGAGGACTCGACGAAGCACCCGCTGCGCAAGGACACCGCGATCAAGATGATGCCGCGCGGTCCCGCGGGGCGGAATCTCGCCCTGACCTTCGTGATGAACTGGGCGGTGCCGGTGGACGGCAAGCAGCAGAAGGAAGCGCGGGCGCTCGTGGCCTGCCTCATGTCGAAGGACAAGTTCTCCGCCTACATGACCGGCTCCTTCCAGCAGGCGGTGCCGCCCTACAAGAACCTCATCAACCACGAATACTGGAACAACGCCGACGGCAAGGTCATCACCGAGACGGTGAAGCTCGGGCGGCCCGTGGGCTGGCCGGGGCCGACCACCCCCGCCGCGGCCGAGGTCATCTCGAGCAACGTGCTGACGGACATGATGACCCGCGTGATCGTGGACAAGGTGACGCCGGAGAAGGCGGTGGAGGAAGCCGACAAGCGCATCAAGGAAATCTACGATCGCCTGCCGCCGAAGTGAGGGACTGAAGTGAGGGATTCGAGTCAGTGACGTCAGGACCGGTGGGGGGGTCTGGGGGAGGAGCGACGGGCGCTCCCCCCCAGGACCAAATAATCCTGACCCATCCCGCGCCCGCCGCCTCGCGAGCGGGCGCTCTGGCCTGGCACCGGGTCAATCGTGTCCAGGAGCGGCTGCTGGGCTACGCCCTCATCGCGCCGGTGGCCATCCTCATCCTGCTGCTCATCGCCTATCCCTTCTTCAACGCGATCTGGCTGAGCCTGACGGAGAAGATGGTCGGCTACCCGGCTCACTTCGTGGGGCTCAAGAACTACGTCGCGCTGTGGGAGAGCGCGCGCTTTCGCATCGTGGCCTGGAACAGCGTGGTGTACACGGTGGGCTCGATCGGGGCCAAGGTCGTGATCGGCCTCGCCATGGCCGCGGCGCTCCAGAAGGCCGTGCACGGGAATCAGTTGCTGCGCGGCTTCCTGCTCCTGCCGTGGGTCATCCCCACCGTGGTCATCGCGCTGACGTGGCGCTGGCTCCTCGACCTCTACCGCGGGCTCTTCAATGTCGGGCTCCACGATCTGGGGATCATCGGCGGCGGCATCCACTGGCTCGGCAACCCCGACCTCGCCATGCTCTCCGTGATCATGGCGAACGTGTGGCGTGGCTTTCCGTTCTTCGGCGTGTCCTTCCTCGCCGCCATGCAGACGGTGCCGGAGGATCTCTACGACGCGGCCTCGGTCGACGGGGCCTCGGCCTGGCAGCAGTTCTGGCGGATCAGCCTGCCCTCGATCAAGGGGGTGGTGGCCATCGTGACGCTCCTCAGCACGATCTGGACGCTCAACGACTTCAACATCGTCTACATCATGACCCGCGGCGGTCCGGGCGCGGCCACCCACATCTTTGCCACGTACTCCTACGAGCTCGGCATCCAGTCGCAACGCTGGGGCATGGCCATGGCCGCGAGCATGTATTCGCTCCCCGCGATCGCCCTCCTCATCATCTTCGTGGTGCGCTACCTCCACCGGGAGGAGCCCACCTCGTGAGCGGCCGGCTCTTTCGCTGGCTCGTGGTGGGCTTTCTCCTCGTTCTCGTGGCCGTGCCTCTCTACTGGATCCTCGACACTTCCTTCAAGACCGGGCGGCAGATCCTGATGTCCGAGGCGATCTACATCCCCAAGCCGTTCACTGTCGAGAACTACCTGTATCTCTTCGAGGAGACCCGCTTCGCGCGGTGGCTCCGGAACAGCGCGGTGGTCGCGCTGGCGAGCACCTTCATCTCGCTGGGCATCGGATCGGCGGGCGCCTACGCGCTGACCCGGCTCCGGTTTCCCGGGCGGCGGATGTTCGGGGCGCTCGTGCTCATCACCTACCTCGTCCCTCCCGGTCTCATGTTCATCCCGCTGTATCGGACTTTCATCCAGATCGGCTACTCGAATTCGCTCGGCACGCTGATCCTGGCCTACCCCACGTTTCTCGTCCCGTTCGTGACGTGGCTCCTCATGGGCTTCTTCCGCTCGATCCCGCGCGAGCTCGAAGAGGCGGCGCTGGTCGACGGGGCCACGCGACTCCAGACGCTTGGCCGCATCGTGCTTCCCCTGGCCGCGCCGGGGCTGCTCGCCGCGGGTCTCTTCTGCTTCACCCTGTCGTGGAACGAGTTCTTGTACGCGCTGATCTTCATCGCGGACGACAATCTCCGGACGCTGCCCGTGGGGCTCTCGGAGTTCGTAGTCTCCGACTTCGCCTTCTGGGGACAGCTCATGGCCGCGGCGGCCCTCGCGTCGCTTCCCGTGGTCCTCGTCTACATCTATCTCCACAAGTACATGGTGAGCGGGCTCACCGCGGGCGCGGTCAAGGGGTGATCGTCCGGGCGTCCGAGGCCCGTCAGATGCAGTAGGGAAGCCCGCCGCGCCTCACGAGGACGCAGGGGGCGTATGGTCCGAAGGGCGCGCCGTAGTAGTAGGGATAGGGATAGGCGTAAAAGGGAGAGAAAGGCGCGAACGGATAGTAGGGATAGTAGGCGTAGTAGTAGGCCCGCGCCATCTGCGCCTGGAGCCGCGCATCATAGACGTCGCGGCTCAGCTCGGCTTGGGTCTCGAGGCTCCCCACGATGAAGTTGCGAACGGAATCGGTGAGCGGGCCCTGTTTGAGCAGATCCAATGCCTGTTGCACCTGGTCCCCGACCCGCGGGTCGATCTTGAGCGAGCGCAAGGCCGTGAGCTGCTGTTCGGCCTTCTCCGTGTCTTCGCGCTTGAGGTAGGCGAGGGCGAGATAGAGACGCACGCTGGGCTCGTTGGGACGGATGGGGACGGCCTTCTCCAGAGACTCGATGGCCTGGTCGACCTGGCCCGCTTTGTATTGCGCGATGCCGAGTCCGACCAGCGCGTCCGTGCGACCAGGATCCTTGGCCAACGCCTCGTTGAAGAAGCCCTCGGCCTCGACGTAGCGGCCTTGGCGCAGGGCCAATTGGCCCTGGGTCACCGCGGAAGCGCAGCCCACCGCGAGAACGGCCACGGCCAGCACGAGACCTGCGCGCTTCATCGCGTCGACTCTTCTCACCGCAAGGGATAGGCGCTCAGCACGTGGGGGTCGGTGACGGCGGGTGCCTCCCGCACGTAGGAGGCGTCCAGCTCGCGGTAGCTCGTCACGCCGAGCAGGCCGAGGCAGATCCTGATCTCGTCTTCCAGAAGCTCGAGGGCACGTTCGAGCCCCGCCTGGCCGGCCGCGGCCAGCCCCAGGCACTGCAGGCGGCCCAGCCCCACGACCTGCGCGCCGAGGGCGATGGCCTTGACCACGTCGGCGCCGCGCATGAAGCCGCCGTCCACCATCACGGTCGCGCGGCCGTCGACCGCGCGCACCACCTCGGGGAGCACGGCGAGGGAGCCCATCCCGTGATCGAGCTGGCGCCCGCCGTGATTCGAGACGTAGACGCCTTCCACGCCGTGGTCGCAGGCAATGGCGGCGTCCTCGGCGGTCGCGATGCCTTTGAGAATGAGCGGGATGTCGTGGGTGTCCTTGAAGCGCTTGACCTGGTCCCAGGAGAGCGCGGCCTGCCAGTTCATGCCGGTGGCGCCCTGCCGCCACGGCTTGACGAACCGCTTGTCGATGTCGCGCTCGCGCCGGCTGTAGTGGGCCGAGTCCACGGTCATGCAGAAGATGGTGTAGCCGTGGTCGCGCGCGCGCTTGACGTGATCGTCGACGAACGCGTCGTCGCCGCGCACGTAGAGCTGGAAGATGCGGAAGTTGTCCGCGGCCTTGGCGGTGGCCTCGAGCCCGGGGTTGCAGGCGCTCGAGAGCATATGGGGCACTCCGAAGGCTCCCGAGCCCTTGGCGGCGGTGGCGCCGCCGCCCGGGGTGAAGCTCTCCACGGAGCCTATGGGGGCCAGCAACACGGGCAGGCGTATGGGTCGGCCGAATAACACGGACGAGGAGTCCACCTTCGACACGTCGCGCAGCACCCGGGGCCGGAAGGCCACGGTGTCGATGGCGAGACGATTCCGCTTCACCGTCGTCTCGGTCTCCGTGCCGCCGATCAGATAGTCCCACGGGCCGTCGGACAGATTGCGCCGGGCCGCCCGGGCGATCTCGTGAAGGGTCTGGAACTGCTCGTCGAGATTCGAGGGCATAGGATCTCCTTAGGGTGCTCAAGTCTCCGATACTGCTCCGAGGAAGTCAAAGGGGCCTTGACAGGGTTGCTCCCCCCTCCTAGGCTCGGGACACTCGCGGACGCCTCGGACAAAGGAGATCTCCAACAAGTCGGGAAGAAAGGTCGTGCTCAACAGCAAGAGCACCGTGGATGCGGTCAAGTGGATGACGGCGTTCTGGAAGGACGCCTGCGACGAGGGCGGCCTGGGCTGGGAGATCTATTCCAAATACGTCATCACGGACATGTTCGCGAAGGCTGTGCAGGGGATGAAGCCCGAGGAGGCGGTCGAGTGGGCCGAGGGCGAGCTCAAGAAAGTCTACGAGGCGTGACGGCGCGCCGTCTCGCGTGCGGCGTCCTCGCCGCCCTGCTCGCGGTCGTGACCGGTTGCTCCTCCGCGTCGTCTACCACCGGGGCGCCGGCTCCCGTCCTTTGGACGTTCGCGGACCTCGCCTGGTACAAGTGGCTCAACAAGGTTTCGCTGAACTCCACGGTCGGCCCGATCATCGTGGGCCAGACCGTGCTCTACGGCGGCACGTACGGCTACACCGTGGCGAGCCAGGAGACGAAGACTTCCAAGCTCGCCCTCATCGATTCGGCGTCGGGACAGGCGCGCTGGCGTCTCGAACACAACGGCACGTGGGGGCCCATCGTGCTCCACGGGGGAACGATCGCCGCCGCCATCGGCGACAGCGTGATCGGGTTCGATCTCGCTTCCGGCACGCAGCGCTGGGAGATGCCGATCAGGGCCCGCACGCTGACCGTGGCCGGTGACGTGGTGCTCGTCGCCGAGCGCCAAGCCCTCCACGCTCTCGACCCCGCCTCGGGCCGCCAGCGTTGGGAGGCGAAGTCGACGTCGGACCCCTCGGCCGCCGGCGACACGGCACTCTTCGTCGATGGACGGATCCTTCGGGCCGTCGCGGCCGGCACCGGGGAGGCGCGCTGGAGCCTGGAGCTGCCCACGACGCTCGCGTATCCCCAGTCCGTGCGCGGCCGTCACCTCTATCTGCTCGGCGCCTCGGCGCTGGGCGCGGTGAATCTCGGGACGCACAGCCTCGAATGGGTTGCCCCGCTTGGCAGCGCCCCCACCGCGGGGCTCGCCGCCGCCGACGACACGCTGTACTTCACCACCCAGGCGCCCACGGGCTCGTACGTGTTTCACGCCTTCGACCCGGCCACCCGCAAGGATCGGTGGACCCGTGCCCTCGACTCGAGCTCGCCCGTGGCGCCCATCGTCATCGGCTCGCTCGTGGCCACCGCGGCGAACTCCGACGACAAGAGCCTGCTCGCCATGTCGCGGGCCAACGGGACGGTCGCGTGGCAGGCCACGGCGGGCTCGGTGCCGGTCCAGCCCGTGGTCAAGGGTAATGTCCTCTACGTGGCGGGGCAGGGACCGAACCGGGTGTATGCCTTCCAGGCGGACACCGGTGCGCTGCTGTGGAGCGGACGACTCTGGGGCTGGCCCATGGGGATAGCGCTCACCGAGGACGGCACGCTCCTCGTCGGCGCCGACAACCTCACCCTGTACGCCTACCGGACGCTGTAGCCCCGGCCGCTAGTGCCGGACCAACTCGACGTCGCCAGATCTACCCAGCCCTCTTCTCGCGGGCGGGCCGCTCAAAAAGGTCCAGATGCGAGGCGGCGCCCGACGGCCGCACGCGAGGCGTACTTTCTGTACGTTGAGCGTGCGGCCAAGGGCGCGCCCCAATGCCGTTGCTCAATGACGCAGATGGGCCTTTTTCAGCGGCCTGCTAGTCTCCGAGGACGGCGAGCACGTCCACCTTCACCTCGGTCGCGACCGCGACCGTGCGATAGAGGGGTCAGCGATCCTTCCAGACGTCGACGAGCTGCTCGGCCTGCGCCTGGCTCACGCCCCAGAGCTCTACCGAGACATTGACGGACTGGAAACGGTTCGGCTCGGCGTTGCTGCGTACACCTTCGATGGCGACCTGCATGCCCTTCACGGGGATCCGTTGCTCGAGGGCGTATTTCTCGATGAGGGTCACCCCGCACGAAGAGATACCGGCGAGAAAAGCTTCGCCGTTGGTCAGCGCCTCGTTGGGGCCCGAGGGCGAATCCAGCACGAAGTGATTGTGACGGGCGCTGTTGAGCGAGCGACCCGGTGTGCCACTCGAGTAGGACCGGACAGTGTCGATTTTGACATCACCAGCCATTGAGCCCTCCTTTTGAGTGAATTGGCGCGGCCATTGTAGAGCCCGCTCCCGAAGGTTGACAAGGCGGATGCTTCCTTGCACGATGCCCGCACGACTGGAGGAACCCCCGTGATTCAGACCATCCGTACCGCGTGCGCCCACGACTGCCCCGATCAATGCTCACTTCTCGCTTCCGTCGAGGACGGGCGACTGCTGAAGCTGCAGGGTGACCCTGAGCATCCGATGACGGCAGGCTTTGCCTGCGCCAAGGTCAACCGCGAGCACGAGTGGGTGCATTCTCCTGAGCGTGTGCTCACGCCGCTCACGCGCGTGGGTCCCAAGGGCGAAGGCCGCTTCCGACCGATGAGCTGGGACGAGGCCCTCGACGAGATCGTGACGCGCTGGAAGACGATCTTCGCCGCCGACGGCCCGCTCGGCGTCCTCGGCTATGCGTACAGCGCGCATCAGGGGCAGTTGAATCGTGGGCTCCTTCTCGGCCTCTTCCACGCGCTCGGAGTCACGCGCCTTCAGGCGGGGACGGTCTGCGATTCCGCCGCCGAAGCCGGATGGGACGCGGCCTGTGGCAGCGTGGGGGGCGCCGATCCCGAGACGGTGGTCGAGTCCGATCTCATCCTTTCCTGGGGTGCCGATCTCCTCACCACCAATGTGCACATCTGGCCCCTGGTGGAGCGGGCGCGCGATCGCGGGGCCAAGCTCGTGGTCATCGAGCCCCGTCGCAGCAAGACGGCCGAGCGCGCGGACTGGCACCTCCGGGTGAATGTCGGCACCGACGCGGCGCTGGCCCTCGGCATCATGCACATCCTCGCGCGCGACGGCCTGTGTGACCGCGGCTATATCACGAGGGAGACGGTGGGGTTCGCCAAGGTCGAGAGCGAAGTGCTGCCGCGCTTCGATCCCGCGCGCGTGTCGGCCATCACCGGCGTGGGGTCCGAAGATCTCGAGCGCTTTGCCCACATGTACGCCCGCGCCCGCGCTCCCTTCATCCGTCTCGGTGAGGGCATGTCCCGGTGCGTGAACGGCGGCCAGGCCATTCGGGCCGTGGCGCTGCTCCCCGGCGTGGCGGGTGCCTACGATCGGGTGGGTGGCGGCGCGCTGCTCATGACCGCGACGGGGTTCGGCCTCGACCCGAGCTTCATCCGCAAGCCGTCGGGGCCCGCCCAGACGCGGATCGTGAATCACTCGCGTCTGGGCAAAGCGCTCCTCGAGCTCACCGATCCGCCCATCCGCGCGTTGTTCGTGGCGGCCAACAACCCCGCCGTCACCTGTCCGGATGTGGTGACGACGCGGCGGGGGCTCGCGCGGGAGGATCTGTTCACGGTGGTTCACGATCCCTTCCTCTCGGATACCGCCCGGTACGCCGACATCGTGTTGCCCGCGGCGACCTATCTCGAGAGCGACGACATCGTACGCTCCTACGGCACGTACTACATGCAGCTCGTCAGGCAGGTGGTCCCGGCCCAGGGCGAGGCGTGGTCGAATGCCCGGCTCGCCCAGGAGCTGGCGCAGCGCCTCGGGGTCAAGGATCCCATCTTCTCCATGGACACCGATGGGCTCCTCCGTGAGCTGTTCCGTGGGGCCAGATCGCCCGCTGTCGACGTGGATCTCGACGACCTCCGCGCGGGCGGCGCGGTCAAGCTGGCGCCGAAGCCCGGCCGCCAGCGCTTCACCACGCCGTCGGGCAAGCTCGAGTTCTATTCGGAGACGCTGGCTGCGCAGGGGCTGCCCGCCATGCCCGACTGGGTCGGCGAGTCGTTCGAGGCCGACGATGACCGGCGCTTTCCTCTCAAGCTGTTGACGGCCCCCGGATATTTCCAGGCGCATACGGCCTGGGCCGGAGTGGCCGTCCTGCGCCATCGCGCGGGGGAACCCGAGTGCGTGCTGCATCCCGACGATGCGGCGGCACGAGGGCTACAGGACGGCGAGGCCGTGGAGCTCTTCAGCCGGCGCGGCGCGGTCCGCCTCCGGCTCCGCGTGAGCGACGAGACGACGCCCGGCGTGGCCTTCGTGCCCGGCCAGCGGCCGGCCGCCCGCGATGGCGGCGGCACCGTGAACATGCTGTGCTCGGACCGTTACAGCGACATGGGAGAGGGAGCGACCTACCAGAGCACGCGGCTCGACGTTCGCGCCGTGCGCCAAGAGGAGACACGAGCGTGATTGGCATCGTCGCCACCATCAGGGTCAAGCCGGGGATGGAGAAGGAGTTCGAGGCGGTGGCCAAGGAGCTGGTGGCCAAGGTCAACGCCAACGAGCCGGGCTGCATGCTCTATGCGATCCACCACTCCGAGACTCCACAGACCTATGTCTTCATGGAGCGCTATGCCGACCAGGCCGCCGTGGACGCCCATCGGGGAACGGAGCATTTCAAGGTCCTCGGGCGTAAGATGGGCGAGTTCATGGAGGGCCGGGCCGAGGTGTTGCGGCTCCGCGAGGTTGTCTAGACGGCTTGACGCGTGAGGAGGAACGCCGTGCGGAAGACCCTGTCGACGATCATGCTGGCCTGGGCGCTCTGGTGGGTGCAGGAGCTCGTGAAGAAGCCCGAGCTGCCCCTGGACATCGTCAAGCTGAGCGTGCACGAAACCCAGGAGGCGTGTGAGCAGCGGGCCGCGACGCGTCGCCAGTGGGAAGAGGACCTCTATCAGCAGGAGATCACCGCCTACAACTGGGATGCCAAGCCCTGGCCCAAGTACATGCTGCGACTGCAAACCTTTACCTGCATTCCGACGTAGTTCCTCGCCCGCCCGCGCGGGCGCCCAGTGGGTTGGCGACATACCGTTCGCCTTCGGCCAGCGGCCCGGCCCCTAGCATGATCCTCCGTGCGAGTCTCGGTCTCGGCCTCGCTCTGGGCGCTCTGCTGTCGGGCTGCGCGGGCGGCGTGACCCCCGCCGCGAAGTCCGGAGAGTGGCCGGCCTACGCGCGCGACCCGGGAGGCATGCGGCATTCCCCGCTCACGGACATCAACCGCGACAACGTCACGCAGCTCGAGCTCGCGTGGACCTACCGGACAGGGGAGCTCGCCACGTACGCCGGGACCACGCTCGCAAGCAAGGCGGCGTCTCGCGCACCTATCTGCTGAATTTCCAGCGCGGCGGCATTCCGTACACCAAGCCGCCCTGGGGCACGCTCGCCGCGGTCAATCTCAAGACGGGCACGCTGCAGTTCGAGGTGCCCCTGGGCTTCATGCTCGATCCCAAGGAGTATCCCGAGGCCGAACAGTGGGGATCCATCAGCCTGGAGCGGTCCCATGACGACGGCCGGCGGGCTCGTCTTCATCGGGGCGACCCGGGACAATCACTTGCGCGCCTTCGACATCGAGACCGGCCGGCTCCTTTGGAAGGCGCTCTTGCCCGCCGGCGCCCAGGCCACGCCCATGACCTATGAGAGCGGCGGTGCGCAATACGTCGTCATTTCCGCGGGCGGGCACGGCAAGCTCGGCGCGACATTGGGCGACTACGTCATGGCGTTCTCGCTGCCCCGAGGGAGGAAGTAATCCGGCGGTTGACTTGGCGATATGTCATGATGCTGTGGCTTGGTCTGGCCACCGGTTCATCGTGAACCTCTGCTTCAACCAGACTGCGACTCTGGTGCTGACTTCCGCGTTCCAGGGTGTGCCGCCACTAGCGGGAGAGCGGTTCGGAGGTTGGCCATGGCACACAAACTGTTCATCGGGGGCCTGTCGTTCTCCACGACCGAGGATCGCCTGCGCGAGCTGTTCGCAGGAGTCGGAACGGTTGAATCGGCGGCGGTAGTGACGGACCGTGACACTGGACGCTCCCGGGGGTTCGGCTTCGTCGAGATGGCGTGGTCGTCGGGGCGGTGGTGGTGGCGGGGGCGGGGGACGCTGGTAGGCGGGGGTCTCCGTGCAGGTAGCGGCCTTTTCAACGCCGGCGGGTCCGGGTTGGCGGTGGCGAATCGTCAACTACGCCGGTGAGATGGTCGAGGAGTCGAGGGAGAGCTTTCCAACTATCACCGTCGCCGTGTCCCACGGGACGAAGCGCCTCCTTCAGATGAACGTCGTGGACAACTCCGTGGCGAGGCCGGCATATCGGACCACGTCACACCTGCGACGTCGCTGACGAGAGCCGCTCGGGTGCATGTTGCCCTCCTCGCTGGCGATTCCGCCGGGCGTGATGCCCGCAAGTACCTCCGCGGCCGGCACGTAAACAGCTGATTTTGAAGGCTCGGGCAGATGGCACCGCTCATGCTTTTCTAGCGGCGCGCACGAAGGTTCTCTCCGAGGAGTGAGGCAGTTTCGCGAGGGGGATACGAGGATGAAGCCGGCCTGGTACAAGGTGGTGGTCGGAGGGGTAGCGGCCCTGATGTTGCCGTTTCTGGCCTCGGCCGAGGCTGCTCCGGAAGTCGGGGTCGTCACGACGCTTCAAGGCGAGGCCACCGTAGCCCGAACCGCCAGCACCGCACCGCTTCCCTTGAAGTTCCGCGACAGCATATTCGAGAAGGACTGAATCAACACCGGCGAGAAATCCATCGTCAAGGTCCTCATGGGCGGCCGGGCCATCGTCACCGTCCGTGAGCTTTCGGTCCTGACCATCACGGAAGAGGTTGGCCGGACCGTGGTCAACCTCGAATCCGGCAAGATCGCCGTCGGCGTGGCCAAGGAGCGGATGAAGCCGGGCGAGACCCTCGAGGTACACACCCCGAATGCTGTGGCTGCCGTTCGTGGCACGGTCTTCGTCGTCGAGGTGGCCCGGCAGGGTGCGCAGGTAGGCGGCGGCAACTTCGCGGCCACCACCCAGGTGACTACCGTTCGGGGCACGGTGCAGGTGGGCGCAATTGGCGGCAACCCGGCCAATACCGCTCTGGTAAACGCCTCCCAGTCCGTCGGCGTTCGGGGGCGCGATCTGACCCAGGTCATGACCATGACGCAGCAGCACATGAACGACCTCGTGCGCACCTTCACCGCCAACAGGCAAGCCGGTGGCCATCAAGCTGGGTTGATGACCCAGGAAACGGGGAAAGCTGCGGCCCTGGCGGCGGCTCTCGCAAGTGGGGATGACCCGAAGACGGGAGCGAGTGGAAGCCCGATCGGCCAAACGTCATACACTCCGAGGTTCGTCATCCTCGCCAAGACGACGACCGAAATGACGTCCAATGGAGGTTTCGAGGCGGGTACTTTCGCGCCCGGCTGGAACCTCGGAGGCTCTGGCAGCGTGGTAGGGAGCTTTGGCCAGTTCACGGCTCCGAACGGGCAATTCATGGGCTTCATCTCGAGCGGACCAGGCTCGCTCGCGGACCCGAGCGGGCGCTTCACTCAATCGACCACGCTGAGCCAGCCCTTCCAGGTGACGGGCGGCACCCTGTACACGGTGAAGGCCACCTTCAACTTCGTCAGCAATGAGTACCCGTACTGGGTGAACCAATTCGTCGGCAATGCCTCGTTCCCCTTCAACGACACGATGGACATCAAGATCAAGGGGCCGGGCGGGCAGACGACGCAGGTCTCGGAACTCCAGGCGAACGGAGCGTTCACGCCCGCACAGGTGTCTCATCAGAACGTGAGCGTGGCCGGCTTCACAGCCGGTGGTGACTGCGCGACATGCGGATGGGGCTACACGGGATTCAAGACGGTGTCGTTCAGCTGGCTCGCGCCCAGCACCGGAGAGGCATCGCTGCTCTTCGAGATCGGCGACGTCGGCGACACGAGATTCGCCTCCGGCCTCCTGATCGACGACGTCTCCGTGCTCCAAGACCCGCCGCTCTTTCTGCTCCAGGGTGGGACGAACCTGGTGAGCACCGGCACGGATCCGCTCGTCCAGTTCAACGGCGGGTCAGCCACGTTCGATTCGGTCATGGTCGTGGCCCCCGGCTCGACGGCGAGCCTGGCCGGCCCGCTCCTCCGCGCCACGAACACCAATCTGACCGTACCGACGAGCCTCCTGACGGTTCTGCCGGGCGGGAGCTTCACGTCCTCGACCACCGATGCGTTGGTCTCGATCACGGGGGGGACCCACTCGCTCGGAACCGACGTGGCGATGTTCGACCTGGCAGCCAGTGGCACGGCGCTGGACGTGGACACCGGGCTCATGCTGGCGACGACCGCCGCCCTCACCACGGGTGGCTCTCTCTTCGAGAGCGATAGCGCCACGGTCACGACGAATCAGGTGGTCCGTCTCGACCAGGCGCTTCTCGAGGCCTCGGCACCGCTCTTCCACCTCAAGAACGGGGGCCAGCTGACTAGCGCCACCGACGCGATCGCGCTGGGCGGTCCGAGCCGTCTCACCAGCAGCGCCTCCTCCCTGGTGGCCCTCAACGCGAGCCGGATGCTGGTCTCCATGGGCTCGCTCGTGAATGTCTCCGGTGGCAGCGTGCTCAATGCGGCAGGCAATCTGGTGAGCTTGAGCAATGGCAGCACGCTGTCGCTCCTCAACGGCTCACTGTTGAGCGTGAGCGGCGGCTCGCTCGCCAACATTGGCGGTTCGCTGCTCGCCTTCGGTGGCTCTGGCGGCAACCTTGTCTCGATCTCGAATAACTTCTGTGGCGGGTCTTGCGCCCTGATCGGCGGTATTCCGGTGGCGCTTCTGAACGGGGCCACCGCCGCGAACGTCTCGATCGCCTCGGGCGCCATCCAGAACGCCAGCCTCGGTTCCGTCAAGCTGGGCACGCCGAGCACGGCGTTGATCACGGTGAGCGGCGCCGGGAGCAAGGTGACCGTAGGCAAGAAGTAAGACGCCCCGCGCCGGGGCTCCCCCCAAGGAGGCCCGGCGCTTCTTCTGTTGAGTAGTCCCCGCCTCCCCTCGTCCCGAAAACCCATTCGAGAAGACGCGGTCAACACGACATCGTCCGGTGCTATTCTCCCCATGCCACGAAATCGGCGAACTTCACCGTCAACGATCGAGGAGGCGCGCGATGGCTCTGTCCGTAGGTTTCATCGGGGTGGGGAACATGGGCAATCCCATGGCCGGGAACGTCTTGAAGGGCGGGTTTCCCATGCTCGTCTTCGACTTGAACCCCAAGGCCATGGAGAACCTGGTCCAGGCGGGCGCCCGGCAAGCCCGCTCGAGCCAGGAGGTGGTCGAAGGGTCCGAGGTCGTCCTGACCTCGCTACCCGCCTCTCCCGACGTCGAAGCGATGTACCTGGAGCCCGGGGGCCTCGTGGAGCGCGCCAAGCCCGGCACCATCCTGATCGACCTGAGCAGCGTGTTACCCTCGACACCGCGGAAAATCGAGCCCAAGGCCAAGGCGCGGGGCGTGCATTTCCTCGAGGCCCCCGTCAGCGGCGGGGTCGCCGGTGCACGCGCCGCCACCCTGGCGATCATGGTAGGCGGCGACGCCGAGCCGCTGGCCCGCGCCAAGCCGGTGCTTCACGCGATGGGCCCGAACGTCTTCCACGTGGGTCCCGTGGGAGCCGGCAATGTCGTGAAGGCGATCAACAACATGATGGCGTGCGTCAACGGCCTCGCGATGATGGAAGGCCTCGCGGTGGGCGTCAAAGCGGGCCTCGATGCAATGACCGTGTACGAGGTGGTCAAGGCCAGCAGCGGCGGCAGCAAGGCGCTCGAGCGCATCCCGCGCGCCATCGTCCCGCGCGAGTTCGAGCCGGGCTTCAAGGTGGCGCTGATGAACAAGGACCTCGAGACCTTTACCACCATCGCCAAGGAGCTTCACGTGCCCGTGAGCTTCGTCAACGTGGCCCAGCGCTACGAGCAGATGGCCCTCGCGGCCGGACTGGGCGAGCAGGACACCACGGTGGTCATGACGGTGATCGAGCGGCTGGCGGCCATACAGGTGCCTCGGGGTGAGGCGGGCACACAGAGCGCGCGATGAAATTCGGTCTGCACTCGGTCAATCTCCACACGTGCAGCTATCCCGATGCGGCCGCCCGCCTCGCGCGGGCGGCCGAGATGGCAGGCTTCGAGTCGCTGTGGACGGCCGATCACATCGTGCTCCCCGACCCGCCGTTGCCAGGGCGGCCCATGGCGCCGGACATGCGCCTCCTCGATCCCATCGTCTCGCTCACCTTTCTGGCCGCGCACACTTCGCGCATCCGTCTCGCCACCGGAGTGATCATCCTGCCCCAGCGCCAGGCCGTGGTGCTCGCCAAGCAACTTGCCTCGCTCGACGTGCTGTCGAATGGCCGGCTCGTCTTCGGGCTCGGTGTGGGCTGGTGCGAGCCCGAGATGCGGGCCTCGGGTGCGTCATTCAGGGAGCGCGGGCGTGTGGCCGACGATTATCTCGCGGCCATGTGCGCCGTGTGGACGCAAACCAAGCCAGCCCATCACGGCACGTACGTGTCCTTCGACGGGGTGCAGGCGATGCCGCGGCCGGTGCAGACGCCGATCCCCATCGTGGTGGGCGGGCGGACGCCGCCGGCCTATCGTCGGGCCGTGACGCTGGGGCACGGCTGGTATGGCTTCGGTATGGAAGTGGAGGAGACGCGCAAGAGCGTGGCCGCGCTGGCCGAGGCAGGCCAGAGATCCGAGCGGCCCGCCGCGCTGGGCAGGCTCGAGATCAGTATCACACCACCCGGCTTCGACATTCCGGACAAGGCTCTGCAAGACGCGTATGCCACGGTCGGTGTGGATCGCCTCATTCTGAGGCCGCGTCCGGAGATGGACGCTACGGCGTTGGAGCGCTTCGCGACGGACACCGGCCGCTCCCTCAACCTCACCCGCTGATCGGCCCCCTATGCGATTCGGCTGGCTGACGCTGGGACACTCGCCGTCAGCGGAAGGCGACTACACGGCCATCCGCGACCTGGTGACGGAGGCCTGCTTCGCCGAGGCCACCGGCTTCGGCGGCATCTGGCTCACCGAGCACAACTTCACAGGGGAGAGCGTCTACTGCGATCCCGTCCCCTTCGCCAGTGTGGTGGCGGCGCGGACGCAGCGGGTCCGGATCGGCTTTGCCGTGATTCAGCTCGCTCTGCGTCATCCGATCCGTCTCGCCACCGAGCTCGCGCTTCTCGACAATCTGTCCGACGGCCGCATCGACGTCGGGGTGGGCCACGGCACCAACTACAACGAGTACGAGTTCGTCGGCTACGGCCTCCGGAGCGACGACAGCCGCGAGCGGATGGAAGAAACGCTCGAGGTGATGCTCCGCGCGTGGACGGGGGAGCCCCTGGTCCACGAGGGGAAGTTCTATCAGCTCAGCCTGCCCGAGCTCCGGCCGCGGCCCCGGCAGCGGCCGCATCCGCCGATCTGGCGCGCTGCCTCGTCAGCCGCTTCGGTGCGCGAGTGCGGCCGCATGGGCGCGCCCATGATGACGGCGCGCATTCCCCTCGCGCGCGTTCGCGAGCGGATGGACCTCTACGAGGCGGGCCTCGCCGAGAGCGGCCTCGACGCCGCGACCAGACGGCGGCGGCGCGAGGAAGCGGCGGTCTGGCGCTTCGCCTATGTCGCGGAGAGCCAGGCTCAGGCCGAGGACGAGCTGGGCGCGGCCCTCTTCGAGACGCGGCGGCACATGGTCCACGCCCGGTCCACGCACAATCCCCCCGACTACCGGGTGGAGCCCTCGCGCATCAATCCATGGAACGATCCGCAGGTCTCCCACGAGGACGGCGTCCGTTACTCGCTCGAGACGGCCGCCCTCTGCGGCACCGCCAAACGCGTCGCCGACCAGGTGGCCGAGCTGCGCGACGCGGGCGCGCACCATGTGCTCTGCCAGATGACCTGCGGCTACCTCCCGCACGGGCGGGTCATGGAGTCGATGCGCCGCTTCGGCGAGGACGTGATACCGCGCTTTCACTAGGCGAGAGCACGGGCGCGGGCGGCGGCCGCCCCGCGCGTCTCCACGCCGAGCTTGGCGAAGATCTTCTCCAGATGCTTGGCCACCGTGCGGGGCCGCGTGCGCAGAATCGCCCCGATCTCCGGATTCGTCTTGCCTTCGCCCACCCAGTGGAGGACCTCGGCCTCCCGCGGCGTGAGCCCGAGCCGCATGAGCGCCGCGTAGTCGACCTTGGTGCGTTCCTCCTCCAGTATCAGGAGATCGTTCGGCGCGTCCGGGACCAGCCGGATGGTCAGGCGCGTGTCGTCGCTCTCGACCACGAGGGGGACCGGCGGCTCCACGAGCGACGGGCCGCGCCCTATTCGCACCGTCTGACGCCTCATCCAGCCATCGATCTCTGCCGGCAGCGACTTACCATGCTGTGCGCCATCGGCGAAATAGTGATCGAACCAGTACGCGGCCCGGGGAGAGATGAGATGCCGGCCGCCTGGACGCATGACGATGATCTCGCGTCGGCGTGTCTCCGGGGCGCCGCCGGCGGGGGGAGCGGTACGCCTGAGCGCGCTGACCGTCTCCGCATTGGCGTAGGCGGTCATGACATGGGGGCGGAGGAGATTCAGCATGAACCGGTCGTGCTCGGAGAAATCCACCTCGCGCCGCCCACGGTCCAGGGCGATGGCGATGGTGGGCGCGGCCGGCCGCTGGAGGCTCTTGACCATGAAGGTGATCTGATACTCGACGCCCGTGCGCCGATAGTTCTCGTTGTAGATTCCCAGGCGGTGGAGTTTCTGGATGGACAGGAAGTCGGAGAGCTTTTTCGGGGAGCCGTCGCCGGTGCGCAGGTAGTTCGCGACCACAGGCTGCTCGTGCTGATACTCGCGGACGGCCAGCTCGAGATGCGGCACCGTCGCCTCCACCGGCTCCACGACATAGCGGATTCGCGTGGCGCTGCGATCGATCTCGTTGAAGGAGCCAAAGGGCGCGGACACAACCCGGCGCAGCCCCGCCACGACCTGACGCGGAAACGCCTCGAGATCGAGCGCCGCGTAAATCGTCCGGAGGCAATCAAGGATGTTCCCGAGCTCTCGCCTGTTTAGGCGCTGCATCTCCCGTCCCTAGCGGACCGGCCAGTAACGACTACCTGCGGAACATTGCGTCAGGGCGCCCGCGTAGTCAAGTCACGATTGCCCCTACGGTGAGCGGTTACGCCAAATAGCGTACCCTCATCATATCCCGGGTGGACGCCGGGGAGGGCATGCGCTAGTATTCGCCAACCCACGAGGTGACCATGCTGCACGTACCCGCGTCGTCTGATCCGCCCGTTTCGGCCTGGACCCCCGCCGCCGAGTCCCTGCCCGTGACGCGTCCCCTCGAGGCGGACCGCCGCGCCGACGTGGTGATCGTGGGGGCCGGCTATACCGGTCTGTCGGCGGCGCTGCATCTGGCCGAGCGCGGCGCCGAGGTCGTGGTGCTCGACGCGGCGGAGCCCGGCTGGGGCGGCTCGGGACGCAATGGCGGCCAGGTCATTCCGGGCGTCAAGGACGATCCCGACGAGCTCGAGCGGAAGTTCGGCTCGGCCATGGGGCGCCGGATGTGGCAGAACTCGGGGGCCGCGGCCGACTTCGTCTTCGAGCTGATCGCGCGACACAAGATCTCCTGTCACGCGCATCAGTCGGGCTGGATCAGCGCGGCCCCGCACGCCGCCGGTCTCGAGACCCTGCGCAGGCGCACCGTCGAATGGCAGCGCCGCGACGCGCCCGTCGAGATGCTGGACAAAGGGCGCGTGGCAGAGCTGACCGGCACCACCTGCTACGTGGGCGGCATGCTCGACAAGCGGGCCGGCGTCCTCCAGCCGCTCAGCTACGTGCGCGGTCTCGCGCGGGCGGCCAAAAAGGTGGGCGCGGCCATTCACCGCTCCGTGGTGACACGGCTCGAGGCGCACGAAGGGCACTGGCGCGTCATCGCGCCCAAAGGGTCGGTGACCGCTGGCAAGGTGATCCTCGCCACCAATGCCTACACCGACGATCTCTGGCCGGGACTCAGGCGCACCCTTCTGCCCGTGCAGAGCTATCAGGTCGCCACGCGCCCGTTGCCCGAGGCGGTGAGGCGGCAGGTCCTGCCTGGAGGCCAAGCGGTGTCGGACCTGCGCCGCATCCTCTTCTACTTCCGTCTCGATCCGGAAGGGCGCCTCCTCATGGGCGGGCGCGGGCCCCTCAACGACACCGGCGATCCGGCTCTCTTCGCGCGGCTGGAGTCGGTGGCGGCTCGCTTCTTCCCGCAGATCGGCACGCCGGAGTGGGAGCATCGCTGGAGCGGTCGCGTGGCTCTCACCGCCGATCATCTGCCGCACATGCACGAGCCGAGCCCCGGTGTGCTTATCGGCCTCGGCTACAACGGGCGCGGCGTGGCCATGGCCACGGTGATGGGCAGGATGCTCGCGGATCGCGCGCTCGGCGCCTCGCCCGCCCAGGTGGGCTGGCCGGTGACGCCGATCACCCCCGTGCCCCTTCACGCCTGGCGGCTACCCGTCATGTCGCTGGTCGTCCACTGGAAGCGTTTCCAGGACTGGGTCGACACGCGGCGCCCCGCTTGACAGCTGAAATGCGCGCGTGTTACCTGTGACCTCCCACCACGATCCCGACCCCACGACCGCAAGGCACGAAGGATGAGCGCGCCCGCACCCACCGGGCGCAGGAGGCAAAACCAATGATGGAGCGCACGAACCGAATCTCCCGCCGGGCTTTCGTGGCGGGAGCGGGACTGGCCACCGCCGCGCCGTTCATCTGGACTCGCCGGTCCGGCGCGGCGGGCAAGGTCGTCATCCGCACGATCGGCGGATCGTACGAGGAAGCCAACGTGAAGGCGATCTTCGAGCCCTTCACGAAGGCCACCGGCATCGAGGTGGTGAAGGTGCCCGCCACCCTCGGCAAGGTTCTCGCCATGCACGAGGCGGGCAGCATGGAGGTGGACGTGATGGATGCCGGCGAGCTCGGGTCCATCTTGCTGAGCCAGAAGGGCGCCTTCGACAAGATCAACTACAAGGCGTGGAAGCTGGCCAACCCCGACGACATGGACCCGGCCGTCCGCCGCGACGACATGATCGGCGATATCTATTTCTCGACGGTGCTCGGCTACAACAGCCAGACCTTCCCCACGGGCAAGCAGCCCAAGAACTGGGCGGAGTTCTGGGACATCAAGAAATTCGCCGGCCCGCGCATGCTCGCCGACATCGCCTCGGGCGCTGTCGACCTCGAGTTCGCCTTGCTGGCCGACGGCGTGCCGAAGGACAAGCTCTATCCCATCGACGTCAACCGGGCCTTCAAGGCCCTCGACCGCGTGCGTCCGGCCATCCGAAAGTTCTGGGACACGGGCGCGCTCTCCGCCCAGATGCTGGCCGACAAGGAAGTGGTGCTCGGCAGCATCTGGAACGGCCGGCTCCAGTCCGTGGCGGAGAAGGGCGCTCCCCTCGCCATCGAGTGGAACGAGGCGATGCTCCAGTCGCAATACTGGGCGGTCTTGAAGGGCGCCAAGAATACCGAGAATGCCCAGCACTTCATCGACTTCGCCTGCCAGCCGGAGATCCAGGCGGCCCTCGCGAAGCAGATCCCGTATGGGCCCACCAATCGCCAGGCGTTCAAGAGCATCCCGGCCGATCTCGCGGCGCGGCTGCCCTCGAGCCCGGAGAACCGACAGAAGGCCTTCGTCCAGAACGGCAAGTGGTGGGCGGACAATCGCCCCATGATCAGCGAGCGCTGGTCGCAGTGGCTCCTTCAGAAGGGATAGACGGCGGCGCCGAGGTTCGACTCCACGAGCTGACCAAGACCTTCGGGTCGGTGGCGGCGGTGCGCGACGTCTCCGTCACCATCGCCCCCGGCTCCTTCTTCACTCTGCTGGGTCCCAGCGGCTCCGGCAAGACCACCACCCTCATGATGGTGGCGGGCTTCGCCCATCCCACGAGCGGCGAAGTGTTCGTGGATGGCAAACCGATGGCCGCCCTGCCTCCGCAGAAGCGGGATCTGGGCATGGTCTTCCAGAGCTACGCCGTGTTCCCGCATCTGACGGTGTTCGACAACGTGGCCTTCCCGCTCCAGATCCGGAAGACGTCGCGCCTCGAGGCTCTCCATCGCGTCGGAGAAGCGCTGGAGCTGGTGCGGCTCACCGGCTACGAGCGGCGCCTCCCGCGCCAGCTCTCGGGCGGCGAGCAGCAGCGCGTGGCGCTCGCCCGCGCCCTCGTCTTCCGGCCACGCGTGCTCCTCATGGACGAGCCGCTGGGCGCGCTCGACAAGAAGCTGCGCGCCCACATGCAGCTCGAGCTGAAGCACATCCAGCAGCACCTGCACGTGACCGTGCTCTACGTCACCCACGACCAGGAAGAGGCGCTCACCATGTCCGACGGCGTGGCCGTGATGCAGGGCGGGCGGATCGAGCAGGTGGGCAGCCCCGCCGAGCTCTATGACCGGCCGGCCTCGCGCTTCGTGGCGGACTTCCTCGGCGAGTCCAATTTCCTCGACGCGGTGGCCGTCTCTCCCGAGGGTGATGGACGCTGGCGGTGCCGCGCCGCGGGCGGCCTCGAGTTCGGTGGCGTGGCCGCGGCGCCGCTCCAGGCCGGGCAACCCGTCACCGCCGCGGTGCGCCCGGAAAAGCTGGTGCAGGCCGAGGATGCCGGCGCCACCGCCTTGGGCCCAGCCGCCAACGCCTGCAAAGGGTTGGTCGAGGAGGCGATCTACGTGGGCGACTTCACCCGCTATCGCGTGGGACTCGGCCCCGACGGTGCCGTCATCTTCAAGGCGGCGAACCGCGTCGGCGTGCGGCCCCCCGTCACGGGGACGACGGTTGCTCTCGCGTGGTCGCCGGAGGACACGCGTCTCTTTCCCCGCGCCTCCCCATGAAGGCAAACGAGGAGCGGCGGGAGGCGCAACGTCATGTTCTGATGCTCACGCCTGCCGTCCTGGTGCTGGCGGTGCTCTTCGCCTATCCGCTCCTCGGCATCGTCAACCGCAGCGTCTACAAGGCCGGCTACACGCTCGACATGTATCGTCAGATCTTCCGGGTGTCTGTCTATCTCCAAGTGCTCTTGGCCACCTTCAAGGTGTCCGCCCTGGTGACCATCGTCTGCCTCGCCCTCGGCTACCCCCTCGCCTACATGCTGGCCACCCGACGTCCGCGGACCGCCCAGCTGCTCATGATCATCGTCGTGCTGCCCTTCTTCACCAGCATCATCGTGCGCACCTATGCGTGGATGGTTCTCCTCGGCACGAACGGCATCGTGAACCAGTACTTGATGGCGCTCGGCCTCACCGACAAGCCCTTGCTCCTCCTCTACAACCAAGGTGGGGTGGTGATCGGCATGAGCTACGTGCTCCTGCCCTACATGGTGCTGACCGTGTATAGCGTGATGCGCAGCATCGATCCGCAGCTGGTCCGCGCTGCGCACAGCCTGGGGGCCAGCCGGCTCCAGGCCTTCCGGCGCGTCTTCCTCCCGCTCTCGCTGCCCGGCATCGCCGGCGGCACCCTGCTCGTCTTCATCCTGAGCCTGGGGTTCTTCATCACGCCCGCCCTCATGGGCGGCCCGGGCGACATGATGATCGCCATGCTCATCGAACGCGAGGTGGAGATCACGCTCAACTGGTCGTTTGCCTCCGCGCTGGCCGTGGTTCTCCTCGCCCTGACCCTGGCGGGCTTCGCCGGCTACAACCGCATCGTCCGGCTGGACCGTATCTTCGAGGCGCGGCATTGAAGAGCTCTGGGCGGAGCGCGCGCAATGGGTGACGAAGGACAGCGCGGAGGGCCGGGCTCCGCGGCGGTCACGGCGCTGGCCGGCGCCGTGCTCGTGTTCCTGATCGCGCCCGTGCTGATCATCGTGATCGTGTCCTTCAGCGGCGCGGACTATCTGAGCTTTCCGCCGCCGTATCTGTCGCTGCGCTGGTATCAGCGCTTCCTCGGCACCTCGAGCTGGCGTCAGGCCATCTGGGTCAGCACCCAGGTCGCTCTTCTGACCATGGGGTTCGCCACCACGCTCGGGCTCCTGGCCGCGCTGGCCCTCGTGCGCGGCCGCTTCCGGGGCAAGGGCGCCATCTACGCCGTCATGCTCTCCCCCACCATCGTGCCCACCATCATCACGGCCATCGGCCTCTACTTCTTCTTCGTGCGCCTCAAGGCCACCGGGAGCATCCTCGCCATGGCCCTCGGCCACACCGTGCTCGCGCTGCCCGTGGTCGTGATCATCATGGCCGCCGCGCTGCAAGGCTTCGACCTACGCCTCGAGCAGGCCGCGCTGAGTCTGGGCGCGAGCCGGCTCACCGCGCTCCGGCGCATCACCTTGCCCCTCATCCTGCCCGGACTCCTCTCGGCCGCGCTCTTCGCCTTCCTCACGTCGTTCGACGAGCTGCTGATCCCGCTCTTTCTCTCCGGCGTCGAGGTCCAGACGCTCACCGTGCGCATCTGGAACAGCCTCACCCTCGAGGTCGACCCCACCATCGCCGCCGTCAGCTCGTTTCTCATCGGTGTGACCACGGTGGTGCTGGGCGCGAGCGCGCTGCTGCGCGGACGAGGCGACGCCGCCACCACCACCTGATCGGAGGCTCCATGGCACTGCACTTCTCGAAGGAAGAGCTGGCCGCGCGACGGCGGCGCGCCTGCCGGGCAATGGCCGAGCGAGGCCTCGACGGCCTGCTCATATTCCGGCAAGAGAGCATGTACTACCTCACCGGCTACGACACGAGCGGCTACAGCATGTTCCAGGGCATGTACCTGGGCGCCGACGGGAAGGTCGCTCTCTGCACGCGCTCCGCGGACCTGCGCCAGGCCAGGATCACGTCAGTGATCAAGGACATCCGCATCTGGCGCGACCGCCAGGGCGCCAATCCCGGCCAAGACCTCCGCGACATGCTCGAGAGCTCCCGCTGCCGCGGCAAGCGGCTCGGCGTGGAGTACCACGCCTACGGGCTCACCGCCCAGCGCGGGCAGATGGTGGACGCCGCGCTTGCGGGCTTCTGCCGCACCGAGGACGCGAGCGACCTGGTGCGTCTGCTCCGGCTCGTGAAGAGCCCGGCCGAGCTGCGCTATGTCCGGCAGGCCGGCCGGCTGGCCGACGAGGCGCTCGCCGTGGCGAACCGGCTGACCGTGCCCGGCCAGCCGGTGGGACGGATCTACGCCGAGATGATGCACGGCGTCCTCGTCGGCGACGGCGACCCGTCGGCGAGCCGCTGGCCCATGGGCAGCGGCAAGGAAGCCCTGCTCGTCCGCTATCACACCGGCCACGGGAAGGTGAGGCCGCGCGACCAGGTCACCTTCGAATTCGCCGCCTCCTACCGGCACTACCACGCCGCGCTCATGAACGTGGTGGTGACGGGCAAGGTAGACCGCCGCCACGAGGCCATGTTCAAGGCCTGCCGCGAGGCGCTCAAGGCGTGCGAAGCAGTGCTCCGCCCCGGCAAGACCGTGGGCGATGTGTTCGACGCGCATGCCCGTGTGCTGACCCGAGCCGGGTACACGGGGCATTTTCTCAACGCCTGCGGCTACACGCTGGGGGCAACCTATCCGCCTACCTGGATGGACGAGCCGATGATCTACGCGGACAACGATCAGGTGCTGGCGCCGGGCATGGTGTTCTTCATCCACATGATCCTGTTGAACAGTCGCACGGGGCTGAGCATGTGCCTGGGGGAGACGTCGATCGTGACGAGGCGCGGGGCGGAGTCGGTGACGCATGCGCCACGGGCACTCGTGGTGAATTGACCGGTGGGCAGCGAGCCAGGTGAGGAGACAGCTCTCGGATCTCTTGGACGACCTCGACGTGATCTCAGCCGTCCACCCCGCGGATCATGGTCGTAACGTAGATCTGTACCGAGTCGGCTATCCCGTCTCGCCCTAGGACCAGGCCCTTGCTCCGATGGTCTGGCGCCGGCAACGCCTGCGCCGCCTGGTCTCGCGGTGAACCAACTGGTGGACTGCGCAATTGAGCGGTCAATCTCCCGGATCTGACCACAGCCTTCCCCTCTAAGGCATTGGTTTCGTTGGACCGTCCATTGGCATGTCTGTTGCCATGAGAAGGGCTACGGACGCGCTCGCCGTTGACGATCGGGCCGACGGTTGAGGAGGCGGTGCCCCCTCGAAGGGAGCGACGCTGCGCCACAGGGACGCTCAAACGCGAGGAGGAAGTCATGGGTCGACTCGGTAAGACCGATGCCAACGCCAACGCCAATGCCAACGCCAATGCCAACGCCGGTCTCCGAGTAGAGGGTCTCTCGGCCGCCGTCCGGTACAATTCGCAAGAGCTTCGAAAGGTCGTCAACTCGGGGTTTTTTCCACATCCCCTGGATCCGGCATTCGAGGCGGCGCAGGACGCCGCGAACCGCGTGAAGTTCCGCCGGAACTGGGATGCGGAGCTGCGCGCCTCCGTGTACCTGAACGAGTTCATCACCCGTAACCCGGACTGGTTGACCATCCTCGTCGGCGTCACCGCGGCTCTCCATACGAAGCTCCAGCAAGAAAAGGGTGATCAGCTCCTGAGGGTGCTCGAAGCCGCGGGCGACCGCGAGGAGCGCTTCTCCGAGATCATCGATCAACACGAAGGTGACGGGGTCATCAAGTACTGGCTCGGGATGCTGATGATCGACGCGGCCAGCGCGCCCGCTACCTACCTCCTCATCCGGGTGGCCCGGCGGGTCGGCGAGATCGCCGTCATGTGCCTCAAGGACCACTACCGCGAGGCCCGCCCCTCCCAGGTCTGCCCGGGGATCGTGCCGATGATCGATCCACCCATCACGCCCTCGTTTCCCGCGGGGCACGCGTTGCAAAGTCACCTGATCTCCAAGTGCCTGTACGAGGCGGAGCGGCCCCGGGACCAGCGCGAGATGCTGTTCGAGTTGTCGAAGCGCGTCGCCGAGAACCGCTCCATTGCCGGCCTTCACTACTACTACGACAACGACGCCGGTGTCCTCGCCGCCAACCGGTGCTTCGACATGATGAGAGGGGGTACGCTCTTCGACGCATTGCTCAATGATGCGCGGGCGGAAGGCCAGGTGTAGCCATGAACGTCGTCAGAAAGTTCGAAGTGCGCACGGTTGATCCGGCCACCCTCGCCACGATCGCGACCCGGCTGCGGACGGCATCGCAGCAGCTCGGGGCCGGGCTCGTCGTCACGGAGATCGAGGCGGTTGAGCACCCGCCATTGCTCAAGGTTCGACTGACCGGAGACCCCTCCGCCGTCTCGACGGTGGAGGGGATGGCGGACACATTCCCCAGCGTAGACATTCTCTACGACGTCTTGAGGTTGATCGATTCCGGAGACGCTCCGGCCTACCCGGACCGGAAGCAGCTCTTGAGGATGGACGCCCATCTGCTCGAGGCGCCCATGAGCACGGGGAGCTCAGGGGCGGAGGCCGAAATGGCCGACGTCACGGTGGCCATCGTGGACACCGGCATGATGATCAGCCATCCCGATCTGGCCACCAATGTGTGGACGCGTGTCATCGGAGGCAAGAGCGTGTATGGCTTCCGATTCATCAATGGCACGGCGGACAACGACGTGAGCGACGAGGACGGGCACGGAACGCAACTCGCGGGGACGGTCCTCGCCGGAGCGAACCAGGCGCTGACGATCAAGCTGATGCCCCTGAAGTATTTCGACGGGAGCACGCGGCCGGCTGCGGCAAACGCGGCGAAGTGCATCGACGTCGCGGTGGCGAACGGCGCAGACATTCTTCTCCTCAGCTTCGACGTGGGCATGCCTGACGAGGCTCTCAGGACCGCGATCGCGAACGCGTCCGCGGCGGGCCTGCTCATCGTGATCGCCGCCGGCAATGATGGCACCGACAACGACCGCTTTACCTCGGTTCCCTCATGTTACGCAGCGGAGCACCCCGACCACGCGATCGTCGTCATGGCGACCGACCGGTTCGACGAGAGGGCCTCGTTCTCGAACTACGGCCGGAAGACTGTTGACATCGCCGCCCCCGGCGTCCGAATCAGGACCACGTGTCCGTTTCTGTCGGATCCGTCAAAGGGCTATCGTCTCTACAGCGGGACGTCGGCGGCGGCCGCACATGTGACGGGGGCGGCGGCTCTGCTCAAGTCTTATGAGCCCAAGCTGACGGCGGGAGAGATCAAGGACCGTCTGCTCGCCGCGGTCAAGACCTTCCGAGGTCGTCTGAAGTGCGCGACCAGGGGCCGGCTCAGCCTCGACAGATTGGAGGCGAAGACGACGCCTTAGCCGGGGAGTCCGGCGAGGCGGAGGTGACGTGCGAGCTGCTCGCTTCGATCCGGATCGCGAATGGCGTAGCGCGCGACGAAACGAGCAACCTCGAACTTGGGCTCCACGATCAGGAGCGCGTCTCTCACGTCGTGCGCTTCCTCCATGAGGCCCAGCGCACCGAGGCTGGCGGCGAGGAGGCGCAGGTTGGCCGTGAACTGCGCATTCTCTTCCCTGGCTATTCGCCCCCACCGCGCGGCCTCCTCGTAGTCACCGCCGACATAGTGGCCGAGACCGAGAATGCTGTGGGCGTAGAAGATGTGGGGATCAAAAGGAGACAGCCGCAGTCCCTGCTGGGCGCGGCGGATAGCTTCGCCGCTGTCACCGAGATAGCTGTAGGTTGGGCTGCTGCGCGTCCAGGCGATGGCGCTGTTCGGACTGGCCGCGAGGGCGCGGTCGAACAGCGTGATCGCTTCGTCGAACTCGTGGAGGAGGATGGATTTCGCGTGGCCGCACAGTGCCAGGGCCATGGCGTCAAAGCTGTCGCGCTCGACCGCGGCAGAGGCCAGGCGCATGACCTCTGCTTGGTCGGCGGCCGGATCGGATGACCATCCCTGGCCAAAACGGATGCTGTGCCAGATGGCGAGCAGCGCGTAGGGCGTGGCATACCCGGGGTCGAGGGCGATCGCCTTCTCCAGCCAGATGCGCGCCTCCGCGAAATCGTCCGGCTTCAGACGATAGATCTGCGAGAGGGCTCGCAGGACGCAATCGTACGCTTCCATACTGTCTGGGCGCTTTCGAAGAGCCCGGCGGAGCTCGGCCTCGCGTACCTGGGGGGCGATGGTGCTGACCACCCGGCTGGCGATCTGGTCCTGCAGGGCGAACAGGTCCTCGGAGTTGCCATCGAAGTGGTTGGCCCAGACCACCGCGGCGTGAGACGTCTCGGCGAGCTCCACGGACACCCGCAACCGCGGCCCGGCGCGCTGCACGCTCCCGGAGAGGGCGTACGTGACCCCGAGATCGCGCCCCACCTCGCACACGTCGACCCTCGTCCCGCGATAGCGAATGGTGGAGCTCCGTGAGATCACGAGCAACTCGTGGAGCGAGGCAAAGGCGCCCACGATGTCATCGACGATTCCATTGCCGAAGTAACTATCTCCTTCGTTCTCACCGTGGTCCTGGAATGGAAGCACGGCAATCGAGGGCCGCCCACGCACGAGGTCGATTGGGCTCGGTGCGCTCGCATCGGGGGCTGTGCTCGGAGGGCCCGGCCACGAGGAGGGGCCAAACCCAGGATGCCGGTCCCCACCCCCCCTGTCGGATGCGCGAGCGAGCCGTGACAGATCGCTTGAGCTGGTGGCCGTCACGTCTGGGCCCTCGGCAGCCGGGCTATCGACGAGGTGGGCCGACTGCTCGGCGGGGCGCAACCCATGTTTGGCAATCCTCGCGCGAACAGTGTTACGGGTGATCCCCAGGATGACGGCTGTCCGAGTGATGTTCCAGCCAGTCTCGGCCAGCACGCCGGCCAAGTTCTGACGTTCCCATTCTGCGGCATCGAGCCGCGGCCGGATCTCTCGCTCCGGCATGTCCGGCGATTGGTTGAGCGGCAGGGCCAGCGCACTGGTCGGGATCAGGGAGTCCGGACACAGGAGCGCTACACGCTCCATCAAGCTAGAGAGCTCCCGCACATTGCCCGGCCAACGATAGGCTTTCATGACCGCCAGTGCCTCGGCACTCAACCGTTTGAGCGGGACAGCGTACTTCGCGCACGCCTTGGCAAGAGCATGCTCGGCCAAGAGCTCGATGTCGTCCCCACGCTCACGGAGCGGAGGAATCCACAGAGTGATGACGGCGAGCCGATGGTAGAGATCCTCCCGGAAGCGATGAGCCCGCACCAGGGCGGGAAGGTCCGCGTTCGTCGCGCTGATGATGGACACGTCGATGGGTTCGCTTCGCGTGGACCCCAGCCGCCGTACGCTGCTATCCTCCAGAACCTTCAGCAGCTTGGCCTGAAGCGTCGGCGGGAGCAGGCCCACCTCGTCGAGGAAGAGCGTGCCCCGGTTCGCCACCTGGAGGAGTCCAGGCTTCGATTGCCGGGCATCCGTAAACGCTCCACGCTCATATCCGAACAGCTCCGATTCGAGCAGGTGTTCCGGGAGCGCGGCGCCGTTCAGCTCAACGAACTGCCCGCTGGCCCGCGACCCGGCCTTGTGGATGATATTGGCGAGCAAGCCTTTCCCCGTACCGGTTTCCCCTGTGATCAGAAGGGGAGGGTGCCGGTGAAGGCCGGCCTCTCTGGTGACAAGGGCGCGAACCTGATCGCGAAGTACCGTGATCTTCGGGGAGCGGCCGATCAATTCACCACTGGGGTCCATAGCTATCTACTCGTACTCCGGAGTCATGGGAGCAGCCTCCGGCCCGTGCCGGCCCGGATTGCCAAGATGGCAGGATCATACACCTTGCTTCGGTAGCGCAGAGTGACGTCGTTTCCTTTCAAGCATTCTCATGGGATGAAGGCTCCGGGCGTCAGGAGGAAGCGGCAGAGTTCATAGTGGTCGGACGCTCGTGGCAGGCGAGAAGCTGCGGTCCCGCTCGTGTGCTTACTCTTTCCCACGGCCAGCGGCTTCGCACGGCCTGCGCAGCTGGTCGCCACGAGAGGCGGTAGTTTCCTGAGCAGTATTCTGGCCACCCGAGTAGACTGGCGCGCGATGGCAGGGCTTGACGAGATCCTCGGCGAGAGCACCTCCATCCAAGCCGTGCGGGATGATATCCGCCGGCTGCTGGAACGCGCCCATTCCGGGCGCCGCATGCCCGCCGTCCTGATCCAGGGCGAGACGGGGACGGGCAAGGGGCTGGTCGCGCGCCTCATCCATCGCTTGAGTCCGCGCGCCAACGGCCCCTTCGTGGACGTCAACTGCGCGGCCATCCCCGACGCTCTGCTCGAGTCCGAGCTCTTCGGCTACGAGCGAGGGGCATTCACCGACGCGCGGCGTGCGAAGCCCGGGCTTTTCCAGACCGCGCACCACGGCACGATCTTCCTCGACGAGATCGGGCTGCTTCCCGGGCCCCTCCAGGCCAAGCTGCTCAAGGTGCTGGAGGAGCAGGCGGTGAGGCGGCTGGGGAGTACCACGAGCGAGCCGGTCGACGTCTGGATTCTCAGCGCCACGAACGCCGACCTCCGTGCCGCCGTTCACGAGCGCGGCTTCCGCGAGGACCTCTTCCACCGCCTGGCCGTGCTGACACTCTCGCTGCCTCCGCTGCGCGAGCGCGGGCGCGATGTGCTGCTGTTGGCCGAGCGCTTTCTGGCCCGTGCCTGCGCCGACTACGGATTGCCGTCAAAGACGTTCTCATCGGAGGCCGAGACGTGGCTGCTCGAATACAGCTGGCCGGGGAATGTCCGCGAGCTCGGGAACATGGCCGAGCGGGTGGCGCTGCTCGCGGAAGGCGGCGTGGTGAGCGCAGACGTACTCAAAGGGCCGTCGACCGCCGCCACGCCGGCGCCGACCGTCGTCGCGCATCCTGCGCCGTGGGCGCCCCTCCAGGACGCGATGCGTGAGCAGATGTTGGCCGCGCTCACCCAGACCGGCTGGAATATCTCGCGGACGGCAGCCCTGCTCGAGATTTCGCGCAACACGGTGCGCGCGCGCATCGAGAAGTACGGCCTTCGCACCGGCCCCGCGCCCGCGCCGGCCGCGCCCAGGCCCATCGCGGAAGCGAAGCCCGCCCGCGCCGCGGCGGATCCTGCGCCTGCTCCCACGCGTATCCGATGGGAACGGCGGCGCATTACCCTGTTGAGGGCGGAGCTCGTCCCGGAGGGTGACAGCGAGGGCCCGCCCGGCAACAGCCGGGAGCTCGAGATCCTGATGGACAAGGCGCGCGGCTTCGGCGGGCACATCGACGAGCTCGGCCAGAGCGGGATTACCGCGGTGTTCGGCCTGGAGCCGGCCGAGGACACGCCGCAGCGCTCGGCGCATGCGGCGTTGACCATCGGCAAGGCGCTCGAGCGGCTGCACGCAGACGTGGGCTCGTCCTTCGGCGTGAGGCTGGCCATACACACGGGCCAGTGTCTGGTCACCCAGACGCAAGGGGGCACCGTGATCGACGCCGAGTCGAAGCAACGGGCCTGGAATGCCCTCGGGACGCTGGTGAAGGAAGCCGCACCGGGTGTCACCGTCGTGAGCGCGGCGGCCCGGCCGTTTCTCGAGCGGCGATTCAAGCTCGAGCGCCTCGGCGTCGGCGGGCAATCCGTGTACCGCCTGACCGGACCCGAACCGTACGGCTGGGGTCCCGCCGGGCAGATGGGAGCGTTCATCGGCCGGAATCAGGAATTGGCCATGCTGCAGAGCCGGCTCATTTCGGCCATGGCCGGCCATGGGCAGCTTGTGAACGTCGTCGGCGACGCCGGGATCGGCAAGTCCCGACTGCTCTTCGAGTTCCGCCGGAGGGTGACCGCCCAGCATGTTGCCTACCTCGAAGGACGCTGCGTCTCGTACGGAGAGCAGATCCCGTACCTGCCCGTGCTCGACCTCATTCGGAAGGGCTTCGGGATCACGGAAGGGGATGGGCACGAGGAGGCCGCGGGGAAGATCGGCGCGGTGCTCGACACGCTGCACCTCGACCGCGAAGAGTCGGCGCCGTACCTGCTGAACCTGCTCGGCTTCAAGGAGGGAGCGCGGCGGCTGGAGCGTCTGAGCCCGGAGGCGGTGAAGGCGCGCACCTTCGAGACGCTCAAGCGCATCACGCTGGGCGTGACCCAGAGTCGCCCGCTCATCATCGCCATCGAGGACCTGCACTGGATCGACCGGACCTCCGAGGAGCTGCTGGCCTCCCTCGCCGAGGGCCTGACGGGCGCCCCCGTCCTCCTTGTCGCGACCCACCGGGCCGGCTATCGCCCGCCGTGGATCGAGAAGTCGTACGCCACCCAGATCGCGCTGCCGCCGCTGTCGGCGGAGGAGAGCATGGCGCTCGCCCGGTCGGTCCTGATCACGCGCCGGCTCCCGGAACCGCTGGCCCACGTCATCCTGAGTCGGGCTGAAGGCAATCCCTTCTTCCTCGAGGAGCTCGCGAGGGCGGTGTCGGAGCGCACCGACCTCGACACTGACATCGCCGTCCCGGATACCGTGCAGGGGGTCCTGATGGCGCGCATCGAGCGGCTGCCCGATGAGCAGCAGCGCCTGCTCCAGACGGCTTCGGTGCTCGGGCGGGCCGCGCCATCGAGAGTGCTGGCCGCCATGTGGGGCGACGCGGCGGATCTGGCGGCCCACCTCGAGGAGCTCGGGCGGCTCGAGTTCTTGTATGAGCAGCGTGGCGGCGAGGAGACGGCGTTCGCCTTCAAGCACGCTCTGACCCAGGAGGTCGCCTACGAGAGCCTGCTCGCGCCGCAGCGTCGAGCGCTCCATGCCGCGGCCGGCCGCGCGCTCGAGGGGCTCTACGCGGGCCGACTCGAAAGCGTCTACGATCGGCTCGCGTACCACTTTGCCCGGACCGGCGAGACCGCCAAGGCCGTCGAGTACCAGACGCACTTCGCGGAGAAGGCGGCCTCCCGCCATGCCTACGTGGAAGCGGTGGCGGCCCTCGAGAATGCCATCTCGCGCGTTCCCGAGCTGCCCGCCGAGACGCAGGATCGTCTCACCCTGGGACTCGTCCTGCGCCTGGCCGGTTGTCTCTTCTACCTCGGACGGTTCCGCGAGATCCTCGGTCTGCTCGCGGCGCACGGCCGGACTCGTGTGGAGCCTCGTGGGCGACACAGAGCGGTCGGACCGGCACGCGCGGAAGGCTCTCGAAGCCTCCCGGCAATCGGGAGACGAGGCGACCATGGGCAAGGCCCAGTACGTGCTCGCCCTCGATGGTCTCTGGTGGGGACGGCCCCACGAAGTGGTCACCCACGCCTCGACCGCCACCGCCCTCCTCGAGCGCACGGGCGAGCGGTACTGGCTCGGGCTCACGCATTGGGTCTTGGGAATCAACTGCGCCCTCGTGGGCGAGTTCGATGCGGCCCTCGGCCAAGAGGCGAAGTGCGGCCAGATCGGCTCGGAGATCGGCAGCACGCGGCTCGAGACGTATGCGGCATGGGCGACCGGCGCTATCCGCGCCTTCATGGGCGAGGCGGAGGCGGGGATCGACGGGTGCCGTCGGAGCCTCGAGCACTCGCCCGATCCGTTCAACACCGCCACGGCCCTCGGGTGGCTCGGCTATGCCCATCTCGAGAACGGCGAGCCCGCGCAGGCCATCGGGCATCTGCGGCAGGCCATCGAGCTGGTCACCCGCTTCGGCCATCGCTACACCCAGATCTTGTACGCCACGTACCTCTCCGAGGCGCTGTTCCTGACGGGTGACCTCGCCGAGGCGCGCCGGATGGCGGCGGAGAGCCTCGAGCTCGCCACCGGCGCGAAGTTCCAGTACGGCATGGCTCTCAGCCATCGCCTCCTCGGCCGCTTCGCGCAGGCCAAGGGAGCCTACGCGGAAGCCCGCGCCCTGCTGACGGGAGCGCGCGAGATCTTCGTCTCCATCGAGGCCCCGCACGAAGTGGGCCGGACCGAGCTCCGGCTCGCCGAGCTCGCTCACACGCAAGGGGACCACGATGCGCTACGGAGGCACGTCGCCGAAGCGCACGCCCTTTTCCTTCGCCTCGGGCTTCCCCGCTACGTGGAGCGAACGGAGCGGCTTTCCGGCGAGTGGGGCGTGCCCCTACCTTCCTGAGGGGAGGGCCTGCCATGGCGAATGCATACGACTACGACGTCGTGGTGATCGGCTCCGGCTTCGGCGGTGCGGTGACGGCCTACCGCCTCGCCGCGGCTGGGTACACGGTGCTGATCCTCGAACGAGGCCACCGATGGGGCCCGAACAAGGGCAAGCGCGACGAGATGAGCGAGAGGGGCGACTACCGAGACGACGAGGTGATGAACTTCCCGCGCACCGCCAAGGACGCCTGGTTCTGGGACCACACGCATCCTGAGCGGAGCCACGGCTGGCTGGACTTCCGCAGCTTCCCGTACATGGGCGTTGCCCTTGGCGCGGGGGTGGGCGGCGGTTCCCTCATCTACGCCAACGTGTCGATCGAGGCCGACGAGAAGACCTTCAGCAAGGGGTGGCCACGTGAGATCGACCTCCGAGAGCTCAGGCGCTACTACGACAAGGTCACGGAGATGCTCGAGCTCGAGAAGGTCCCGCCTCAGCAGTGGTCCGAGCGCGTCAAGCTGATGAGCGAAGGCGCCCGCAACAACGGCTGGCCGTCGCGCTTCCACCCCGTGCCGGTGGCCGTCCGCTTCGATCCCGGCCTGAAGTACGAATCCTCCCAGCGCCCAGATCCCAAATGGTCTTTGCGCAGGAAGAACAAGAGCGATGCCTGGCAGGGCACCTGCGCACAGCTGGGAAACTGCGACATCGGCTGCGACGTCGGCGCCAAGAACACTCTCGACAAGAACTACCTCTTCCAGGCCGAGCAGAAGTATGGCGCCACGATATGGCCGCGGCGCCTCGTGCGGTGCATTACGCCCGAGGGCGAGGGATACCGTGTCCAATTCGACGAAATCACGGACGGGGTCTTCAGGCCCGGGAACGTGTCCGGCGGCATCGTGATCGTGGCCGCGGGCTCGCTCGGCTCGACCGAGCTGCTCCTTCGTTGCAGAGAGCAATATCGCACGCTCCCCAACATCAGCGATTTCCTCGGGAAGAACTGGAGCAGCAACGGCGACTTCCTGACCCCGGCCCTTCACTTCTTCCGGAAGACAATCTACCCGGGGCGGGGCATCACCATCGCGGGCTCGATCGACTTCCTGGACGGCCACCCCGACGATCTCAACAAGCCGTACGAGGAGCGGCGCAAGTTCATCATCGAGGACGGCGGCTTCCCCTACCAGGCCGTGGGCGGCCTGATCGGCGCCCTGCTCAGGAACCGCAGCCACAAGGTGGGCCTGCTCCACAAGCTGATTCACGCGGTTGGGAAAGTGGCTGGCGCCGCCTACAACGTGCTCCACTGGGTGTCGCGGCGTCCCTTGCTGAAGTTCCTCAAGCCCGTCTTCGAGTGGCTGGACCCGATCAACCACGTCATGCCGTGGTTCTCCCAAGGCAAAGACGCTGCGAACGGCAGGCTGAGGCTGAAGGACGACGAGCTCTATCTGGAATGGCCGTGGGCAGACTCGAAGGAGGTTATCGAGGCGATCTATGGGACTCACCTGAAGCTGGCCCGCTCGGCGAAAGGGTGGGTGCTGGTGGTTCCGCCCATCACGTGGAAGGCATTCCATTCCCTGATCACTCCTCATCCGCTGGGTGGCTGCAACATGGGCGAGGACCCGGAGCACGGCGTCGTGGACCACAAGGGAGCGGTCTTCGGCTACCGCAGGCTCTACGTCGCCGACGGCGCCATCGTGCCCGAAGCTCTCGGGCTCAACCCATCGAAGACCATCGCCGCCCTCGCGGAGAGGATCGCCGAGCTCATCATCAAGGATCATCCGCTCGACGCTCTCCGGAGGTGACGGCATGGCCACGAGGGAGAGCGTGTTCGAGTTGGTGGTGCTCGGGGACTCCGTGACCTGGGGCTCCGGGCTGCCGGAGGAAGGCAAGTGGTGGTGGCTGGTTCGAGGATGGCTCGAGCTGAAGCTGGGTCGCCCCGTCCACCCGCAGGTCTTGGCGCATTCGCTTGCCGTGATCGTGCCCGATGCGGGAGAAGACCCGAAGCCGCCGGCATGGGGCGAGATCCGCTTCAAATACCCGTCTATCACGTATCAGGCGCTTTCCGATCCGCGGCTGAGCGACCCCGGGCCCGACGCGATCGACCTCGTGCTGGTGGATGGCGGGATCAACGATCTCGGCCCGGCCAATCTCCTTCTGCCGTGGCGGTCTCCGCAGTGGGTCCGTGACCAGGCCGCGGAGTTCTGCGGGCGGAAGATGAAGAACCTGCTCCTGCTGATGCTCGACCGATTTCCCAGGGCGCGGGTGATGGTCACGGGGTACTACCCGATCGTGTCGAGCCAGACTTCCTTCGCCGGCGTGCTGGCGCCGCTCCTCCCGTTCCGGCAGCGGGTGATCGATCTTTCGACGGCGTGGAGTCAGGCCACGGACCAGTTGCTCGGGTGGGCGGTGGAGGAGGCCAATCTCCACCCGGGTGGTCCGAGGCCGCGGGTGCTCTACGCCAATGCCGAGTTCAAGCCTGAGCACAGCTACGCCGCCCCCCACACTCATCTGTGGATGCTCCAGGAGGCGCTCACGGACGGGAGCGCCCTCGGCAAGCAGCGACGCAGCGAGTGCCGTCGCCTCAAGCCGCTGGATCCCATCTGTCCGATCGACATGGCCTTCCATCCGAACCGTCTGGGCGCCCAGGCGTACGCCGACGCCGTCACGCAGGCGCTCGGTCCGCTGCTGCCTGCTCTCGCCTGAGTCCAAGGGCCGTGGAGACTACATGGCGAGCTGTCCTCAGAGACGCCGTGTTGACTGCCTCTGGCAAGTCAGGCAAGATCGCAGCCGATGCCCGCGACACTCGGCGACGCTGCGGCCCGACGAGCAAGCTCAGACAGCCCGCCGATCATACCGCTCGCCAGACTGGCAGGTGTCGGAGCTGGAACAGGAATACCGGGCTCTTTTCGAGGGCCTCCCTGCGGCATTGCATTCACGATTCGTGGCCTCCCATCCGCTGGCCCGGGCTGACACTGGCGTGCCGACACGCGTTCTCATCACCGGGGCCGGCAGCGGACCAAGCAACAATCTGATCCGAAGCCTGAAGGCGGGCGAGCCCTCTCTCTTCGTTGCGGGATGCCATAGCGACCGCTTCATCCTCAAGAAATCGGACGCGGATCGCAACTTCCTCGTGCACTCTGCGACGCATGGCGCGTTTCTCCGGGACGTGGCAAGCGTGATCACGCGAGTGGGCGTCGACCTGCTGATCCCAACCACGGACGCGGAGGTCCGGGTGCTCTCCCGCGCGCGTCGGAGACTTCCGTGCCGCGTGTTCCTGCCACGCCGACCGGTGATAGAGCTGTGCCAGGACAAGTATCGGCTGAGTCGCTTCCTGCGGGGACGCGGAGTCGCGGCGCCGCTGACGTACGCGGTGAGTAGTCTCGGCGGGGTGCCCGGGATCTTTCGCCGCCTGGGCCGGACGCCCCTCTGGTGCCGGGTGCGCGCGG